>Ga0180434_10007024_pt1 | contig 12766 bp, 10 predicted proteins | sample SS_ome_7_FD_132453 | JGI IMG/M metagenome (GOLD analysis project Ga0180434, IMG submission 132453) | Hypersaline lake sediment archaeal communities from the Salton Sea, California, USA - SS_1_D_2 metaG | ecosystem: Environmental > Aquatic > Non-marine Saline and Alkaline > Hypersaline >... | reverse complement strand
GTTTTGAAGCAGACATTTTTTGTTAGTTCTGATAAAAGCCATGAGATTAACAAAATTCATAAACAGTTTTATAAGCTGCTAAAGCTTGTTGCTTAGCGTTTTTCTTTTTGGAAAGTACAGTATTAAAATTATCCTGCAAAAAAACAAAAAAAAACGCAAAGTTTCCCCTTTTACAGGACGAAATTATCTATGCTGATTTCTACCGGAATAGGCGTTAATTCAAAGTCCTATAAGGCAAATGCTATGATAAAAGCAGAATCTGCAAATGGTGTTGAGGTTAGTAAACTGATAAATGGTCTGACAGATGTTCTGTATTTGACAAACCAGCAGCAGATGATTCCTGAAGTAAAGCGGCTTTTGAGGCAGAAAAAACTTTCTTTTTTATCACTGCCAATTTACAAATTTCCCCGGATACTTCATCAACTTGAGCTGGTCGGAACCGTTATTGTTGATACTAAAGGCTTGGATGTATCAGAGCAGCAGAGAGTGGCTGAAATAATCGAGTCCCTTGAGGCCCATGATATCGGGGCCATTCTGCTTGGTGACAGGATGGAAGTGCCGGTTAAAAGCTTTTCTTTGGCGCCGGCGAAAATTAGTTTTTCTATGTCTGATATGATGGAGTCTATTTCAGAAGACGAGCTCTGGGGTAAAATCAGCGTCAATCTTGCATATCGCAGAAAAAGTTCAGGAATTTCCGCGAGGGCCGCTATGCCGCCGAGGCGAAATCTGAATGTTCCCGGCAAAAAACTTGCCGAGCAACTTGATATGGTGGAGGCACTTGTGGACAGTCTATCGGAACAGCTAAGTATGGCTGGCATTGTTCAGCGGGATTTTCTGCCGACACAAGTTCCGAATACCAATGAAATTCAATGGGCTGTGGCTTTTCTGCCTGCCGAATGGGTATCAGGTGATATTTATGATATTGCTCGAATCGATGAGCAGCACATCGGCTTTTATGTCGCCGACGTGGTTGGTCATGGAATACCTGCCGCACTTTTAACAATTTTTCTAAAACAGGCTCTGGTTATGCGTCAGACCACTGAGAACAGTTATCATATATTTTCGCCGGCGGAGGTAATGAGGAATCTTAATTTGCGGATGACAGGCCAGAAACTATCCGGCTATCAGTTTGCGACCTGCTGTTATTGTCTGCTGAATACAAAAACTCTGCAGCTTACATTTGCCCGTGCCGGACATCCATATCCGATTCTTATCAGGGCGCTACAGCCGCCGCAGCAATTGGAAACTCGTGGCTCACTACTGGGCATTTTTGACCAGGCAGAATTCATTCAACAGACCGTGCAGCTTCACCCGGGCAATAAAGTGCTTTTGTATTCCGATGGAGCGGAATCTTTTATCGGCAGTTTGGATGAACAGAACGTATTTGGTTTCAACCAGGAATTCTGTGAAATCAAGGATTTGCCGGTTCTTGAGATGATGGACGAATTCAACACGGTTTTTCAAAATCAAAAAATCAAGCCAATTGGGATTGATGATATTACGGTAATTGGCCTCGAAATACTTTAGTCATATCTTCTATTTTTCGTTTCAACGCCTTCTTGCTTTTGTTTATACGTACTTGGCAGAGTAGGCTTCGGTCTAAGCTTGTATAAAAACTTCAAATTCGTAATCGGAGTCAAAGTCTGTTGATTTTTCAGTGTATCGCAATATTGCCAAATACCTCTTTTGGCGTTTGGAAAACCGCAAAAGGCAGGTGCAGAAATTGTTTGCAAAAACACCGTTTATGGTTATACTAATCAAGCCTGATCTTTGACGGAAATGGGCAGAGAGCTATTTTATTTAATTCGGAAGGAATGTTGTAATGGCGCAAAATGGTGCTGATTTGCAGACAATAAAAAAACTCATTGAGATAATGAGAGAGAATGACCTGCTTGAGGTGGATATAAAGCTGGTGGGAGTGGAAGTTAAGCATGGTAATGAAAAAATCCTCCTGAAACGCTCTCAGTCCCTTGGGCCGACTGTAAATGTTGTTCCGATGGCGGGCGGTAAGACGTCAAGTGCGCCGGCTGGTCCCGGTGCAGCAAAAGTGTCAGTTCAATCGACCGCGTCCGGCTCGCCACAGGCTGGTAATATAGTAGAAATCAAGTCACGTATCGTGGGGACTTTCTATGCTCAGCCAAGCCCTGAATCACCGCCTTTTGTCGAAATTGGCTCAAATGTTACCCCGCAGAAGGTCGTCTGCATCATTGAGGCGATGAAGGTGATGAATGAGGTAAGGGCCGAGACGACCGGGACAATCGCTGAAGTAATGGTAGCCAACGGCCAATCCGTTGAATACGGCCAGGTGCTCTTCAAAGTCAAACCAGGGAGATAGTTGATTATTTCCTATTGATTATTAAAGCCGATAAGAAAAGTCAGGAGTCAGAAAGCGATATTAAATGGTAAGCTGAAAAATGTTTTCAAGAATTTTGATAGCGAATCGTGGTGAAATAGCCCTTCGAATAATCCGTGCCTGTCATGAGCTTGGTGTTGGGGCGGTTGTGGTTTACTCTGAGGCCGACAGAGATGCCCCATACTTACAGTTTGCAGACGAAGCCATTTGTATCGGCCCGGCTGAACCGGCTGAAAGTTATCTGAACATCCCGCATATCATAAGTGCCGCTGAAATTGCCGACGTTGACGCAATCCATCCTGGTTACGGCTTTTTGGCTGAGAATATAAATTTTGCACGGATATGTCAGGATTGCGGAATAGATTTTATTGGCCCGCCCATTGAGGCGATGCAATTGCTCGGCGATAAGATTGAGGCCCGTAAACTTGCGCGTGAAGCGAGGGTGCCGGTTGTAGCCGGCTCGGAAAATAGCCTTGAAAATGAGTCCGAGGCATTAAAACTGGCAGAGAAGGTCGGCTATCCGGTAATGATAAAAGCCGCTGCCGGCAGTGGAGGCCGCGCAACGAGAGTTGTACATAATGACGTTGGCTTAAGTTCGGCTTTTAGCGAAGTGCGGGCCGAAGCCGAAGCCGCTTTCTCCGACCCAAGGGTCTATCTCGAAAAGCTCATAGTTGAACCTCGCTACGTGGAAGTGCAGGTAATGGCCGACAAGGCCGGCAATGCGGTGCACTTTTATGAACGGGACTGCACCATTCAACGACAATATCAAAAGATGATTGAAGAATCACCCTGTCCGGTGCTGGATGAGCGCGGCAGAGAAGAGCTTTGCAGGGCGGCTTTGAAGATTGTTAAAAAAGCTAAGTGCGTTAATGCAGCTACGGTCGAGTTCCTTCTGGACAAGGACAAAAAGTTTTACTTCATTGAGGCCAACACGCGTATTCAGGCCGAACACCCTGTTACTGAAATGGTTACCGGCCAGGACTTGATTAAGTGGCAGATAAAAATCGCCGCCGGTGAAACCATAGAATTGAGCCAAAGGGAAATAAAGCACAGCGGAGCGGCTATCCAGTGCCGAATCAAGGCCGAAGACCCGGCGAACGATTTCAAACTCTCCGATGGCACGATTACCAGATATATTCCGCCCGGAGGCCCCGGCGTCAGGGTCGATTCATACATCTATCAGGGCTGGACTGTGCCAAAGGATTATGACTCGATGATTGCTAAAGTCATTGTCCATCAAAAAACCAGAGAGCAAGCCATCAATACAATGAAGAGGGCCTTGAGCGAGTTTGTTATTGAGCCGACCCCGACGACAATACCTGTCTGCCTCGATATTCTCTCGCATAACCTTTTTGCCAAAAACAAAATCGACACCGGCTTCGTAGAAAGAAATTTTTAATTTAAACCAAGGAGTAAAGAACCTGCGAAAATTCTACCACTTATTTTGTTAATCTATTTGAACACAATATAATACGAAGGAGAATTCAATGAAACATTTACTTTTAATTGTCACACTGTTGCTTTCGGCGATGGCATTATTGCCTGTTGCCAAAGCAGATACCGACAGCAATATAAACCCTGCCTTTTCCGTTGAAAAGTTTTCAACAGAACAAACAATGCGATGTCTTCGACCTGAGCACATATCAGCCATGCAAAAGGTATTCGATAGCCGGCCTCAGAACCTACAAATGCAAAATGCAATCACTGTTACTCCTGTTAACAAACTTGCCCTTAACCGCAAAGTCGTCACCAGTATTGACGATTCTTTTTCATGCAAGCTCGATGATTGGGGTGTAACCGATCAAAAGAAATCCGGCCGCTGCTGGATGTTTGCAGGGACAAATCTTTTACGTGTTGGCGCAATGAAAAAAATGAATCTCAAGGACTTTGAATTTAGCCAGAGCTACCCTTTTTTCTGGGACAAAATTGAACGTGCCAACTATTTTCTGGAGTCGATTATCAAGACCGCTTCCCGCCCCAATGGTGACCGCACAGTTGACTTCCTACTTGCGAATGTACTTAGCGACGGGGGACAGTGGAACATGTTTGTTAACATCATCCAAAAATATGGAGTAGTCCCCAAATCTGTTATGCCGGAGAGCGAAAGCTCGTCAAACAGTTCTTTGATGAATAAGAGGCTTAAAGCCGGATTGCGCCAAGGCGCCAAGGTTTTACGAGACTTACAGTCTCAAGGTGCTACTGCGGAAGATTTACAACAGGCTAAACACGAAATCCTTACTATTATCTACCGCATTCTCTGCATTCACATGGGTACTCCACCGAAACATTTCGATTGGCAATGGCGGGACAAAGACAACAAGTTTCTTCGGGATGGTCAAATGACCCCGCACCAGTTCTTAAAAAAATATGTAACACTGGATTTGGACGAATATGTTTGCTTAGTGAACGATCCACGCCCCGGTAATCGTTTTGGACAGACCTTTACCGTTGCTTATCTTGGTAATGTGGTTGGAGGTGAACCCGTTCTATATTTGAACGTTGACATTCAAACGATGAAAGATGTTGCTATGCGCACCCTGCTTGATGGCGAACCGGTATGGTTCGGATGTGATTGCAGCAAACAAATAGACCGCGATCTCGGTCTTTGGGATATCCGGCTGTTTGATTATGACGATGTCTATGGGACACACTTTATCTTGAACAAGGCTGACAGGCTTATATATCATCAGAGCAAAATGAATCATGCTATGTTGTTTACCGGCGTGGATGTAGTCGATGGTAAGCCTCGCCGATGGAGAGTAGAAAATAGCTGGAGTGATAAAAGTGGAAAGAAAGGTTTTTATATTATGGATGATTCCTGGTTTGACGAGTATATGTTTGAAGTTGCAGTTCGCAAAAGCTATTTGTCAGACCAATTTCAGAAAGCACTTGAACTCAAACCTATCATTCTGCCTGCCTGGGACCCAATGGGCTCTCTGGCAAATTAATTATCCTCAGCTGCTTTAGATTTAGTATTTCTGCAGCCAGTCGAATGGTGAAGTATCAATACATCACTTTTCATGGGCGATTAGGTCATCGTATATTTGGCGTTTTCTGATGATGGTGAATTTATCGCCGTCAACGAGGACTTCGGCGGGCAGGGGGCGGGCGTTGTAGTTGCTGGCCATACTAAAGCCATACGCACCGGCAGTAAAGACACTGAGCAAATCGCCCCTTTTTACAGGCGGCAGTGCCCTGTCCTTTGCAAAGAAATCCGCCGACTCGCAAACCGGCCCAACGACATCCACAGTTTCAGTGCCGGCGGGCTTGAGGCGGCTGTCTCGCCGACGAGGAACGAATTGTTCGTCCACTTTTGCAGGCCAGATGAAATGAAATGCGTCGTAAAGCGACGGGCGAATCAGGTCGTTCATTCCCGCATCGACAATAACAAACTTTTTACTGCCGCCCTGTTTTGTATAAAGGACGCGTGTAAGCATTATCCCTGCGTTGGCGGCGATGGTTTTGCCGGGCTCGAGGATGAGCTTAAGCTCCTTGTCTTTCAGCAGCGGGACGATGCCTGTTGCGTAGTCGGCTGCTGAAGGCACGGTGTCAGACTCGTAGTCGGCGCCGTAGCCGCCGCCCAGGTCGAGCGCCTCGATAGTGTGGCCTTCGCTGCGCAGCCGGTCGATAAGCGGCAAGATTTTTTTTACGGTTTCGACATAAGGGTCAATCTTTTTTCCGCTTGACCCTAAGTGCACGTGAAGCGCACAAAGCCGCACAGCCGGGTTGTCACCGTAATCGGCGAAAACCTTCAGTGCATGCTCGATGTCGACACCGAACTTTGTTTCTCTTTTGCCTGTTTTCAAAAAGATATGAGTTTTATATTCAATATCAGGATTGACACGGAGGGCGACTTTGGCCCGTTTGCTTTGCTGCTGCGCCAGACGAATAAGGTTTTGAAGTTCCGCTTCCGATTCGATATTGAAGTAACCGATGCCGGCATTTAGAGCCTGGACGATTTCGGCATCGGTTTTGCCGACCCCGGCGTAAACGATTTTTGATGGTTGGCCTGCGGCTTTTAGAACACGATACAGCTCTCCGCCGCTGACGATGTCAAATCCACTGCCTGCTTCTGCAAGAATCCGCAGGATATTTATATTGCCGCACGCTTTAACGGAATAGCAAATCGTGGTTTCAAGTTCGCTGTATGCGTGCTGAATCTTTTGCAAATGGTCGATGAAAGTGGCTTTGCTGTAGATGTAGAGTGGCGTTCCGACTTCGGCGGAAATTTCTTCGACGTCTGTCTTTTCAGCAAACAGCTTTCCGTTTTTATAATTGAAGTAATCCATATTGTTATTATCTATCGTGAAGGTTACAAAAATCAGCCCTGCTGCAACGGCACTTTCAACAAGTATTATAGGCAATTATCGGACAATTGCAAAAGAATTGTCAGGGGTGCAGCCATGCTCGTAGGAGAAGATTATGAGGAAAATATATTGAGGATGCTGCGCAGAAAAAGATGGAAGGTTCCATCGCAACGAGAGAACCTTCCATCTTAGCATAATCAGTTGTAGTGCTGATATTTTTGCTAAATCGTTATGCTATCTTTTTTTCTTCTTGGCTTTTTTCTTCTTCGTTAGTTTTTTCTTGGCTGTTTTCTTCTTGGCTTTTTTCCTTTTTGCTTTTTTCTTTGCCATTACTTTACCACCACCTTTCGATTAATTAAATTCCTTTTCAAACTAATTTCATAATACTTGTGTGCTTAACAAACACTTTCAAATAACTCATCAAGAGCTATTAACCATTGTTATAGTTTTTATCGTCCAAATGTTTAAAAATACTTCATAAAAATTTTTACTATCGGTCTTTCACACAACTTTTTAGATTGTCAATTAAATTCTCCGATGCAATGATGAAACTTGTTTTGTTGTTGCTAAAGTTTTCAATTAAGGTTGTTCGTAATGCAGGGTTTTATTTGGAATGCAAAGACCCTTGTTGGGAATGCTTGTGATAAGTGCGTTTTATTTAACTTATAGGCCTGTTTGGGCGAAATTGACTGTAAATGAAAGTGTCGCATTTTTGTCACTGAATAGTTGTTTAGCGCGTTTAGAAACGTTATGAATTGAGCTGAAGCTGAATCGCTCTATAGAAACCTTCGCTGTTTTTTAACTTATTTATTGCTGGAAAAAATTTGTTTTTTTTTGTAATATTTTCTAAAATAACACACAGTTTTTTTGTTAATTGTTTTATGGCGAAAAGAAAGACAGTCTTATTCGGCGGTACGTTTGACCCGATTCATATCGGTCATACTACGGTTGCTGCCGAGGCGGGCGAATATATCGGCGCAGAGGAAATCATTATTATTCCTTCAAAGTGCTCTCCTCTCAAGGAAACTCTTCCTATAGCAAGCGATGATGACCGTCTTAAAATGATAGCACTTTCAATCGCCGACAAGGAGAAGTTCAAGTTAAGTGATTACGAACTGAAAAAACCCGGACCGAGCTACACTTTGGAGACCATAAGATGGTTTCAAAAAGAGCATGGCGGTGATACTTCAATCTATTGGCTCATCGGCGCAGATAGTATTGATGAACTGCCGTATTGGTATGGCATTGTTGAGTTGATTGACCAGTGCAGTTTGTCGGTGATGTACAGGGCCGGCTGCGAACAGCCGGATTTTGACAAATTTGTTTCTCTCTGGGGCCCTGAGCGTGTAGAAAAGCTTCAGCGAAACGTTATCAAAACCTCTCTGATTGATATAAGCAGTACCCAAATACGAAACCGATTGGCAGCAGGACGTGATGCGGCTGATATGCTGCATCCGTCTGTCGCTGACTACATCCGCAAACACAGCCTCTACAGGTCAAAAGCCGCCCCTTAACAAAAATTACAAACGGCCAATCGAAGGCAGAAAATTATTTGCCTTTATGGGATGTCTGTGTTAATATTAATGCAGTTTGGGGCCATAGCTCAGATGGGAGAGCGCTTGCATGGCATGCAAGAGGTCGTGGGTTCGAATCCCATTGGCTCCATTTTGCCTGTCCTCTTATATTCTTTTATCCCTGGAAATAGAATCGATTCTATCCGGTTGCGGAAAAATCCCTTTATATTCGGAGGTGTTTTAACTTGACCGGATGGATGTAGCCTGCTATCATCCTTGAATTATTTTTTGAGAGAATCGGAATAAATTGTATGAAGTCATTTAACCGGATATTCAAATACGTTTGGCCGCAATGGCCTCATATTATAGTCATTATCTTCAGTGCGATATTGATTAGCCTGTTGTTTTCGCTCAGTTTTATGACGATTATACCTTTGCTGAAGGTGATGATGGAGGAGGAGGGTCTCCACGGGTGGGTTGACCGGAAGGTATCTTGCCGGCGGTATGGTTTGGAGTTTTATGTCCCCAACAGAAGCGATTTTGTCGACCCTGACAAAGCTGATATTCTGTACTATCTGGTTGTGACAGCTGTTGAAGATGATTCTGCGGCCCAGGGTGCCGGCCTGCGCGGCGGTGACTGGATTGTCGGGGTTGGAGATTTTCTGGTTGGTCAAAAGTACAGCAAAATCAGTTCAACGATGCTCCTTGAGGAACTTTCAACCGCAGGCAGTAATATTGATTTGGCCGTTCAATATAAGCGTTTCGACGAGCTTGGCAGATACCAGTTGCAACTTGGCCGGTTTAATACCGGACAAAGACCGTTTTATCTTGACTTGCTTGAGCGGGCAATGAGTTATATTCCAAGGCAGCAAACTCCCGCTAATAAGACGCGTGCCGTCAGTATTATCATAATTTTGATGGCGGTCTTTACCATTGGAAGGTGCATAGCAAGGTTCCTTCAGCAGTATCTGGCTGAAAGAGTTGCACAGAAGGCGGTCGGCAATCTGCGAGAAGAGATGTTTGCACACGTGGTCGATATGCCGATTGGCTTCTTTGCAAAAGAAAACCCAAGTGACGCCGTAAGCAGGCTGATTCGCGATACAGGCGAACTTAGCAATGGTGTTAGAATTCTTTTTGGCAAAACCCTCAGAGAACCATTAAAAGCGATAGGCCTGGTTGCAGGTGCAATGTGGCTGGACTGGAAGCTGACGCTGATATTTTTGTGCAGTGCTCCTCTGGTAATAGGGGTGGTTGTCAGGTTAGGCCGAAAGATTAAACGCGCCACCAGAAAATCACTTGTCAACTGGAGTTTGATGCTTGGTAAGCTTGAAAGCGCTTTTAGTTCGATGAAGGTCATTAAGGTTTATAACCGCCAGGATTATGAGAATGAGAATTTCCACGGGATTAATAAAAAGCTGCTAAAACAATCGTTCCGGATAGCGAAAGTTAACGCTGCTATGGCCCCTGTTCTGGATGTGCTTGGAATGTTCGCTGGCGGAGCTGCACTGCTCTTCGGCGCTCACTGGGTCGCCAGACAGGAAATTGACCCATCCGAATTTCTTGCACTTGTTGCACTTTTGGGAGCAGCATCTGATTCTGTCCGCAAAAGCAGTGATATATGGAACAAGATTCAGCAGGCCAACGCCGCTGCTGAGCGGATATATTCGATTGTAGATGAGTTACCGGAGAAAGAAGCCGCCGATGCTATAGAGCTTGAGCCGATGAGCAGTGAAATCCGGTTCAGAGATGTTGTATTTACTTATCCCAATGCGCAGGAGCCGGTGTTAAAAGGAATTAATCTCCGCATTAAGGCAGGGCACAATATCGCCCTTGTCGGCCCAAATGGCTCAGGCAAAACAACGCTGGCTAATTTGATACCGAGGTTCTACGACCCCGACAGAGGCCAAATATCGATTGACGGCAAAGACATTCAAAAGGCGACTCTGTTTAGTCTGCGAAGCCAGATCGGAATGGTTACGCAAAATGTGGTAACCTTCAATGATACAATAGGTGCAAACATCGCTTATGGCAAAGCCGCCGCCACCAAAGAAGAAGTAATTGCAGCAGCCAAGCGTGCCTTTGCTGATGAATTTATTTCTGCAATGCCGGCTGGCTATGATGCGATAATCGGCGAATATGGCAGCGGCCTCAGCGGCGGACAGTTGCAGAGAATCGTTATAGCAAGGGCAATCCTGAAGAACCCGGCGATACTGATTTTCGATGAAGCCACCAGTCAGGTTGACGCCGACAGCGAGGCCAAGATTCACAGAGCCATCGAGGAAATTATGCTCGACAGAACCTGCTTGATAATCGCACACAGATTCAGCACTGTGATATCGGCTGATATGATAGTGGTTATGGATGCAGGCCGAATCATCGCTCAGGGCCAGCACGAAGAGCTGATGCAGACCTGCCCATTGTATCAAAGTTTATACGAAACACAGCTAATCACTCCATAGTGATACCAGGTTGCAAAGAAAGGACATTTTGTTGAATCATTTTTTGTGCAAGGCGGGATACAATTTCCCGGCTGTTACCAACCACCAAAATAATGATTTTAAATTTGGATACCTTCTGAAAGATTGAATTAGTACCTGATGTGCCGTTTCTATTAATCCTTCTTTTATTGCTGCCCGGCCGGCCCTGTAACCTTCCTTGCTCAGTCGACGCATTGCGATTATTTTATATACCAAGCCGCTCGGCATTCAGAAAGATGGCATTGCCCCACATGATTAATCTGTTCGAGTTGTATTTTGGCTTGTATATGTCATATAGAACAAATCCGTATTTGCGCAGGAACAGATCAATCTCACTGTAAATCGCGCCATCTTCATATGGACAGTTAAACCAGATTTCTGTATATACTAACAGTGTTGAATACTGAAGCATACGAGTTGCACCACGAAGAGCCTTTAATTCGCCGCCTTGAATATCGAATTTCATAAGCTGGATGGCAAGATTTCCATTGTGCTCTGCCCAGTCATCGATAGTAACGATCTGGACCTTTTCTAACCTTTCCGCACCCGAACCTCGAGGGTCTATCTCTTTTAGGCGTCTTCCCGGCATAAGAAGGGAGGTGTTTCCAGGAGATCGGGTTATATGGAGATCCGCGTTACCTTCATGATCAGATAAGGCCAGAAAATAAGGATGGAATCTGGGATTTTCTTTTGTGTACTGTTGAAGCGAGTCAAAATAAAGCCGGTTAGGCTCAAAAGCATAAGCATCCGCCGCTGGAAATTTTCGGAGCAGTCTTTTAGATATTCGGCCATCACTTGCACCTGCATCAATTATGCCTGTTATATCATGCCCTTTCAAAAGATGCCTCATAACCTCATAAGGTTCGTCAAGAGAAATCAAGTTGTTATTCTTCCTGAGAAGTTTTTTTTTGATAAACGACCTGATTTGATTTGACATATTTTTCCTCTGGTAAAATATAATTCTTCTTGATTTGCCACTGTCTTGATAATATAGGTTTCTGCAGGCATTGTGTAATCAATTCGGTAAGTTGTTTTCCAATTACACTCACGTCAAACTTTTCTGCGTGTGCTCGGCCTTCTTGCCCCATCTTTTTTCTCAATTGCCCGTCTTCAATCAGTTGAGTGATTCTGTTGATCCACTCTTGCGTCTCTATTACCAAAAAACCTGTGACATTATCGCGAATATGATCTGAGTTTGTTCCTATTGGCGATGCGACTACAGGCAGGCCTGCGGAGGAATATTCCAGAACCTTGAAGGTGCATTTTCCCCGTGTGAACCTGTTGTCCGGCAGCGGTGCAAGGCCGATGTTACTGCTGGCCAAATCAGCAGCTCTTGTCTGTTCGGACCATAACCGTTTTTCCACAGGCATATTCTGAAGGTCAAAGAAATCATCACATATTATTTTGAGGATAACGTTTTTGAATCTTTTGCCGATTTCTTCAAGTGCTGGTTTAATTTCGGCCAGATAAGGCAGGGTGCTTTTGCTGCCAATCCAGACGAGACGAATTTTTCCATCATTCCCCCCAGAAGAGCCGATTTTGTAGTCGCTGACTTTCAGGCCAAGCGGCAGGACCACGACATTAGGATTGAACTTTCTCGCCTGTTCAGCAAGGTAAGAGCTTCCCGTGAGGACCATATCAGCCAATCTGACACTTCTGCGAAAGGCTCTGGAGCGCGAAGAGCTGTTACGGTCGGGCGTTTTAGGATTGTACATTATAGCGTCATCGAAATTGTAGATTATTTTTTTGCCGTACCTTTTTATGCGGAGCGCATCGACCAAATTCAATTTCTTTTTGTGCAGGAAGACGCCGTCGAAATCCCCTGCTTTCTTAAAGAGTTTTCGGCGCGCCAATGAGCCGGACGGCATCTTTGCGACCTCGCAATCTATGCCGTCAGCCTGCAAAATATCAAGGTACACTCCAATTCGCTGCTTGAAGCTCGCACGATGCGGGTTATTTGTAACAATAAGTAATTTCATCCCTTTTTATGTTCTACTGCACTTTCCAAGAAAATTGACGTTAGTTTAGCTCTTTAACAACTGATACGGTAAACAAAAATGGCTCATCCTTCCGATTTGTCTAATAAAAGACATTTTTGGAAAGGAGAGCCAATGT
>Ga0180434_10007023_pt1 | contig 12766 bp, 3 predicted proteins | sample SS_ome_7_FD_132453 | JGI IMG/M metagenome (GOLD analysis project Ga0180434, IMG submission 132453) | Hypersaline lake sediment archaeal communities from the Salton Sea, California, USA - SS_1_D_2 metaG | ecosystem: Environmental > Aquatic > Non-marine Saline and Alkaline > Hypersaline > Sediment... | reverse complement strand
TGCGGTTGTCCCACTGGCCGACGAATCCGGTCCACTCCTGGATGGTGAGCGCCACGGCCCTGCCGTCGACCCTGAACGTTGCCCGGGTGTCGCCGCCGCTTGCCGCCGCCAGGAGATACAGCCTGTTGGCTCCGTTCTCCGGGAGGGCAATCTTCTGGCCGCGGCAGGCCACGGCGTTCTTCTTCCCCCGGGCGGTCGGCCCGATGTTGAAGAGGATTCCCTCGGCGGTGATCGTGGCGGGCAGCATTTCCGCGGGGATTGCGTTCCCTTTCCCGTCGATATCTCCGTCTCCCTCGATGCTGTCGAGGCCGGCCACGTCCGTGTTGAAGGGGATCTCGAGGGGCGTGCATACCGGGGGCGAACGCCTGGCGGGAGGCGGGGCAAGGCGGAGGGCGAACGTGCGCAGTCCGTACGGTGCAATATCGAAGGAGAGCTTGCCGTCTTTCACCTCCATCTTTCCGAGGGGCCGTTCCTGGCCGTCCACCCTGTGCGCGGAGAGGATCGGCGTTGCCATGGCCAGGCGCACGCCCTTGGCCGCCTTGCCGTGGCACTCCTGCAGGCGGACGATGACGTCGCCCCCTGCCTCGGCCATCTTCACTGCCCGCACCGATACCCGGTTCGAGGTCACGCGCAGCAGGGAAAACTCGTTGCCGAGCATTCCCGGGTGGGGGGACGTCTGGAACGCGATCATCGGCTGGTTCAGGCTCGCGGCCTCCCTGCATACGCCCCCTTCCTGCCAGGTGCCGGTGTGGCCCGCGAGGCCGTAGAGCACGGAATGCCGGCCGAGGTCCTGGGTCGCCTGGTCCTGGTAACTGCGGCACACGGGGGTGCGCACCAGGGTCAGCCGGAGCGTGTGGTCATCGGGCTTGTCCGAGGCGTACTTGCAGTCCTCCAGCACGGCCACGCCGTAGTCCCCCTTCTCGCCGGTGAGGTCGAACCACTGGCGGGAGGGGACCTCGTACTTCTTCGGGGTGTTGGTGCCCCGCTGGATGGTGCCCAGCCCCAGGTTGTAGGTGGCGAGGTCGGCCGACACGGCCAGGGGGAACGCAGCCTTGAGGCAGGCGCCCCGGGTCATCCAGTCGATGGCGGTGTTGAACTCCACGCGCCGGGAGCCGGCACCGAGCTGGATACGCTGGACGAAGCGGGATCCCAGCGTCTCCCGGTCCACTTCCAGGGTCACGCGGGCAGGCCCGTTTTCCACGACGCGAACCTTTGCGGGGCCGCCTGCGCGGCCCATGAGCGGCCGCTGCCGGTCCTTCCAGTCCATGTTCCAGGCGGGCCAGCGCGCCGGTGCATCGTGGAGGAGGACCAGCCCGGCGGGGGCCGCCAGCAGCTCGCGTCCCGCGGTCCTGTCGCGGATGCTTTCGACATCGCCGTTCTTGTCGATGCGCACGGAATAGTGTTCGTTCTCCAGGCCGGAGGGGGTCACGGCCAGCCCGGTCTTCAGGGCGCAGGGTTGTGTGGAGGGGCGCACGTCAAACACCGAGAGACCGACCGAGGGCACCTTCGCGAGAAACACCAGGTCCAGGGTATCGCCCAGTTTCCCGGTCACCTGGGAGGCGGCCTCCCGCCCGTCCGGGCCGAACACGCGCACGGCTTCCGGCAGCGATCCTTCGGGAAAGCGCACCCTTGCTTCCACCACGTCCTCGCGGTCGAAGGAGAGGGGATTCACCACCACCAGCGGCACCCCCTCGACCCGGGTGTCGAGGGCGGCCGCAACCGCGCCCACGGCGTCCTCGAGCACTGCGGCGAACCGGTTCAGGGCCACCACCTCGTCGTTCCAGGAGAAGTTGTAGGCCTTCGGGATGCTGGTGCCCGGGAGGATGTCGTGCATCTGGCTGGCCAGCACCCTGACCCAGGCGTCCGTGATCTTGTCCCGCGGATAGCGTGCGCCGCCCAGCCAGTGGGCCGTGACAGCGGCGCGCTCGGCTGCATCGGCGAGGAGCTCGTTCTTCCGGTTCCACCGTTTCATGTATCCCTGCGAGGTGAGCGATCCGGCGGAGTGTTCCGTCAGGAGCAGGTCGCCGGCGTACCGGTCGAGCTTCCTGATCTGGGGGGGCCGGAGGTCCCGGTAGAGCCGGTCCGATGTGGCGGACACCACGGTGATGGGGCCTTTTCCGGCAATGCTCTTCTGGATCCACTCCACGGATTTTCCGTCAGGGGCGCCGCCGGTGTCGCCGACACCGTAGTACCGGTAGTCGGCATGGACGCCGGTCTTCTTGCCGAGAGTTTCGATGCGGAGGAGCCGCTCCCTGTCCCGGCTCAGGTCTTTTTTCACGCGGCTCACATAGGAGCCCGGATCGAGGGCCGCCACCACGGACCGGCCGTCCGGGCCTTCCCACACGCCGATGGGGAAGGGGATGCCGACGGCCGAGCCCCACCGGAGCTTCTGGGTGGAGAATCCCCTCAGGCCGCAGTGGGCAAGGGAGGACGGCAGGGAGGCGGGGAAGCCGAAGCAGTCGGGGAGCATGAAGTCGATGCTGGCCTTGCCGAATTCCTTGCGGAAGTAGGTGTTGCCGTACAGGATGTGGCGGATGATGGATTCCGGGGAGGGGACATTGGCGTCGCACTCGTCCACCGACGAACCGCACACGTACCACCGCCCTTTCTTGATGTACTCCTTTACCCGCTGAAAATCCTCCGGGTAGTACTCCTTCATCAGCATGTACCGGAACGATCCGGTGAAGTTGAACACGTAGTCGGGGTATTTTTCGAACAGGGCGAAGTTCCGGTGCATGGTCTTCGGGATGAAATCCCGGATGGTGCGCTGATAATCCCAGCGCCACTGGGTGTCGAGATGGGCGTACCCCACCATGTAGAGCACCCTGTCCCTGGAAAGGTCGTGATCGTCGCCGGCAACCGCGGCGGCCTGGATCGAGGAGACGATCAGGGCCGCCAGAACGAGGGTGAGGAGGGAACGGTGTCGTGGATTCATGCTGTCTCCCTTGCATGGAAACAGGAACGAAATAGGATCGTATGCAAATGTGTCCTGACACCTTACAATAGACCCCGCTCAATGACAAGGTCGAGAAAGCCGTTGATTTCGGAGTTACCGATGCGGGTAATCATGAGTGCGGTTTTGATGGGGCTCGTGCTGGCGGGAAAGGAGGAGACTTCATGAGTCCTTCGGGATTCCTCTACTCGGAGGCTGAACTTTGCTCGCTGATGAGACAGGGCGAGGGGCAGTTCCTGGAGTTCAAGTCTCTGTGGGAGCTGGGCGGTGATGAGGTCCGGCCTCTTGACCGGCGTTCTGTGCGTGACAAGATCGCTGAATGCGTCGCTGCCTTCGCCAACGCCGATGGCGGTACCTTGCTGCTCGGTGTTGCGGATGACGGTTTGCCGACAGGACATTCCTATCCCGATGAAGCGGTTGACGGTTTCTTCGGTGTGCCGGAGGAACGTTTGCTTCCACCCGTGACGTGTCAGACCGGTCGGATGTTGATCGGCGGCCATGAGGTCCTGGTCATCGAGGTGCCGATGGCACCGAGTGCTGTCATGGTCGTGGGGGATGGATTCCCTTACCGGACCGGGGATCACGTGGTGATGGAGCCCCAGGAAGTTATCAACGCGCGCAAGGAAGCCTACCGCAGAGTTGGCTATGAGCAGCGGATACGGGCAGAGGCGTCGATCGAGGATCTCGACCTGGAACTGGCGGCGCACTTCTTCAAACATGGCCCGCTTGGCGGGCGAACAGTCGAGGAACTGTTCGTTCGCTACGGCCTGATACAAGCCCGAGCCGGTGGATGGGGCATCACCAACGCGGCTCTTTTACTCTTTGGAAAGCCGCCGCTGGTGCGGTGGCATCCCCGATCCGGGATTCGATTCTTTCATGTCGCCGGAACCAGGAGGCGCCACGGTGAAAAGCGTAATGTGAGCCAGCGAGCCCGGATCGAGCTGCCGCTGGCGAAGGCTGTTGCGGAGGCACACAGGTTCGGCCGGGAGCAGATCCGTCGTTCGGAGAAGCTCCACAACCTCTTCTTCAGGGAGACGCCGGAGTATCCGGAGTTCGCCTGGCAGGAGGCGATCGTCAACGCCGCTGCCCACCGCGACTACGAGGTCCAGGGCCAAGAAGTGGAGGTCTGGTTCTTCGAGGACCGGATGGTGGTAAGGAGCCCCGGTGAACTCGTACCCCCTGTAACTCTGGCAGCGCTGCGCGGCCGCCGGCCGATCCACGCGAGTCGCAATCCACTACTCGTACGCGTCCTTGCGGATGCCGGACTCATGCGTGAGGAGGGGGAGGGGATTCCGCGTATCTTCGACGAGATGGAGAAGAGTTTTCTGCACCCCCCCAGATTCGCTGTGGAAGACGATGTCTTCGAAGTGACTCTCTACAACGAGCCGATCTTCTCCGGCCCAAGCCAGGAATGGCAAAAGCTCGTCGGGGAACTCAGGATTGCCGTGTCACAGAAAAAAGTGCTACTCGCTCACCCGGACGGATTCACCAATGACGACTACCGCAAGCTTGTTCGAGTAGACCGGGATGAGGCCTATCGGCAAATCCAGGAACTGATCTCACAGGGTGTGCTGGTTTCCCCAAAAACGGCAGGCCGTGGTGCTACCTATTGCGTCGCGGAGGACTTTCGCCAGGCGCGCGCTTTTCTGGAGGCACGCCTCCCCACACTGCGGGAGTTTTTCCGGGGCCATGAGAAGCTCAAGAATGCAGACCATCGAAGACTCTTTGGTCTCAGTCGCTATACAGCAGCCCGTGAGCTTCGACGGTTAGTCGAGGAGGGATTTCTACGAATCGAGGGACAGGGGCGCGGTGCCCACTACCTGCCTCAGCCGGCCCTGGGAGTGGAGAAAGAATGAGCGAAATGAACTCGAAATGTGCGCATATTTTCATCGCAGATCCACACGAATATTCCTAATTTATTTTTCAACAATGTATTGTGGCGTGTTGGCCTGACAGGTTTCTGCTGTCCTGCCTGGAAGCAGTACCCGCGCCAACAAGATCGTTGATCCCGGAGATTGCGATGCGGGTGTTCCGGCGTGCGGTATTGATGGGGCTCGTGCTGGCGGGCGGCTGCGGCAGGCCGGACTGGACCCGGGGCCTGGGCAGCGCGGATGAAAAGGTGCGCGCGCAGGCGATCGAAGAGGGGGCCGGCCGGGGGAGGGAGACCGTCCTCCCCCTTGTGAAGGCGCTGGCGGAAAAACCCCGGAGCTGCCGGTTCATCCTCGGTTCGGCCGGCGTGTTTCGCCGCATCGGTGCGGCAGCGGGACCGGCCCTGGAGAAGGGGCTTCGCGATGAGGACAGGGCGGTCCGTACCTGGTCCCTGGTGGCGGTGGGTGTCATCGGCGGCGACCACCGGGATCTCGCCGGGCGGCTCCTGGCCGGTCTCGAGGAGCCGTGTATGCAGGCGGTTGCAGCCCATGTGAAGCGGGTGTTCACCTCCCCCGGCGATGACCGCAAACTTGAGATCCTGCTGCATGCCCTGCGGGGCAGGGAGCCGCCTGCCCCCCCTCGGCCGGCAGTGGCGCCGGACGCGCTGGCGATCGAGGACACGCATGTGGCAACGGCCCTTGCGCTCCTCAAGATCGGCCCTGTCCATGGAGCAGCCTTTCCCGGCCTGAAGGCTGCCCTGAAAAGTGCATGCCCCCGGGTTCGCATCCGGGCGGCGGAAGCCCTTGGCATGCCCGGATTGCCGGTCAAGGAGGAGGTTTCCGCCCTGGTGGCCGCGGTGACGGACCCGGATTTCCGCGTGCGTGCGGCCGCGGCGCTGGCGCTGGCCGGGATGGGTGACGCTGCCCTCCCGGCCCGGGCGGTGCTGGGTTCTCTGCTTCAGGACAACCATGACACTGTCCGTCTGGCAGCGGCCACTGCGCTGTTTCGGTTTGGAGGGGAGCACCCCGGGGAGGACCTGGTGAAGGCCATCCGTGTTGCCCTGCGCCGCCGGCCGCTCCGGTCACTGGATTCAGGAGCCATCGGGGCGGTTCGGCCTGATGAGGTGTCCTGCACCGGTATGAGAACCCTCATCGAGCATGTGTACGGGATCGAGATCGTCTTTGCGGAGGACGGCATGGAGCACGTTGTGCTGCAGAACCTCCGCTACCGGCCCGTGGATCCCACCACCCACTTTTTTCACCTGACGGCGCTTATGCAGACGCTTGCCTTCTATCCCGTGCCGGTGATCCAGCAGGACCTGAGGAGTGTTTGGATTGTCAGGCAGCTGGCGATCCCCGACGGGCTGGGCATCGGCGGAACCTACGATGACGCCAGAGGGGCCGTGGTCCTGGCCGTGCCGGACACCTCGGTGAATACGATGGCCGCCGGCTTTCACCACGAGTTCAGCTCGATCCTGATGAGGAAGCACGCCTTTCCCCATGCTGCGTGGCGTGCATGCAATGCCCCTGGCTTTCATCATGGCCGGGGGGGCATTGTCGCCATCCGGAAGGGGCAGGTGGCAGGCGGTAGTCCCGCGCTGTACGCCCAGGGGTTTTTCGAGGAATACGGCCGGGCGGATCTCGAAAACGACTTCAATACCTTTTCCGAGATGATGTTCACCTGCCCCATCAAGGCAATGAAACTGATCAAGCAGTATCCGCGGCTGCGGGCAAAATGGAAGGTCTGGATGGATTTTTATCACCGCATCCACCCTGCGTTCAATACGAGGACGCTCCTCGGGTTCGAGGCTGATGAGTGATCGTGTTCTGTCATGGGAGAATTGCAATGACTGCTGGAAAAAACCTGATCCAGGTGGTGCTGGCCGTGGCCATGAGTGTCGTGGCAGCGGTTTCGCTTCGCGCACAGACCGAGGACGAGGAGGAGGCCCCGGTTCGGTCGATCCAGGTGAGCGGGACTGTCCGGGATCCGGCGGGGCAGCCCGTCGAGGGGGTCGAGATCATCGTGTTGAAGATGGACCTGGATCGCGTGCAGAGCGAGGAGGACGTTCCTTTTCTTGCTGCGCGTTTTCCCCATGCGCCCGGGCGGTCTCACCGGGGGGAGGCCAGGCCGGTGGCGCGATTGAAGAGCGGCAGGGACGGCGGTTTTTCCACGACCCTTTCCCTGGGCATCTCCCGGTCCTGCGGCATCATCAGTCAAACCAAGGGCAGGGGCAGCATGCTTCCCCTCTTCTTCATGGCCCATGATCGGCGGGTGTCCACATCCGGGTGGTTTCCCTGCGGTTTTCTTCCTGACGGCAGCCAGAAGGCCGAGCCGATCCTTCTCACGGTTTTTCCGAGAGCGAAGCTGGAAGTCCGGCTGGTCGACCACGAAGGCCGGCCGCTGGCGGGTGAACGGGTGACGGGGGGGGAGAGGATGTCGAGCATGACCGCCCGGATGAACCGGTGCGATATGCTCTCCGGTTACGCCGTACCGATCCGCTGGCGTGGCACGACGGATGAAACGGGTGTGGTGGAGTTTTTTCCTCTGCCGGGCATTGATCTGTACGTCCATGCGCCGGAGCAGGGCCTGGTTACCGTCGGGGATCGGGTCAAGGTGGGCATTCTGAAATTCTTCGTTGTCGGAAAAGAGTTGCCCGTTCCCCTCCGCCTTGCCGGGGGCGAGACCCGGCGGTTCGTGATGAAACGGCCGCGGCCGGTGCGGGTCAAGGGGTGCGTGAAGGGCCGGGACGGCAAGCCGCTCGAAGGGGCGATGCTCTCGTACCTCGATCTGTACGCGCCGCCGGACTGGCGGACCCGTACCGACCATGACGGCCTTTTTGCATTCAAGACGCCGCTGCCCCTGGGCGGTGAACTCCACATCTCTCCCGTCAACGAGCGCCGCATCTATACTCACGAGGTTCCATCGGAAGCGGATGGGGACGAGGTGGAAGTCGATATCCGGCTTACCAGCGGTCCACTCGCGGTGCGGCTGGACCGGGCCGGCTGCGAGGCCTTTCTCTCCGACGGCAACCGGCTCGAATTTCCGGTGGACACGGAGGGAAAGGGGAAGTCCACCGGGCGAGTCTTCCGGTTCGACTGGTGGCAGAAGAAAGCGGATGTCGTCCTGGCCGCGACCTCCGGTGACCGGGCCGGGGACAGGAAGCGGATCGGTTTTTTCGTGAAGCGGGAGGTGGACACGCGTTGCCCGGAGGTGGCGGTTGCCGTGCCCCCCTTCACCTTCGATGCAACGCTGGAGCTGAACATCCGGCCGGCCGGGGGAGAGGCGGTCGACGGCACGGTGTACCTGGCCTGCACCGGAGTCGACCGGTATCCGGGTGTCCGTGTGTTTGCGGAGATCCTGGTGCCGGGGCGCAGCCGGGTGCGTCTGCCCGAGCTCCAGGCCGGCTCGTACATTCTCGGGTTCATCCCGTTCAAGGGGCAGAAGCGGCTGTTCCGGGGTCCGGGGGAACCGCGCCCTGTCCGGTTTCCGAGGGGGTATCAGCCCGAGGGATTCTGGTCGAGGCATTTCGGCGTGATGTCGCGGGCGCGCAGAAATACGTGCTGGCGGCCGCTCCGCATCGAGGCGGGCAAGAACGTGGTGACCCTGGATCTGACGGAGTCGACCCTGGGGGGTGTGCTGGAAGTTCTTCCGGTGGATTGCAACGGCAAACCCGTCAGGGAGTTTCAGGCCGAGTTGACCTCGGAGGAAAATCCCGCGGTGAGTGACCGGAGGACCGGGAGGTACCTCTTTCCTGCGGACGAGGCCGGCGTGATCCGGATATCCGGCGTTGCGCCGGGCCTGTATGAAATGTCGGTGTCCTGGTGTCATATGGCCGGAGTGCTCCAGCCTGCCGTCATTCCCTCCAGCGGGACTCACCGGATGCAAGTGTACCTTGATCACGCTTCCCCGGACAGAGTTCCCCCACCCCTGTTGGTGGACAGAAGCCTGGAGGTGAGTCCGGAGGACAGGGCTGAAATCGGTCCGGTCCTTGGCGTCCGGGAGGTGATGCGGCTGGTGAGCCTTGGCGAGTTGAAAGGGGCGAAACGCCTTGCTTACGAGGTGTACCGGAAATACGCGGGGAGCGGCGCATCCGCGGGCATGCTCATGACCTTGATCGGCGGCACGGAAGATCAGTTCGAGGGGATCGGATTTTCTCCTGCTGACTGGAAGCTCCTCGGCAAGGGGGAGGCGCCCGGGACGAGACCGTCGCTGGCCGGGGTGCTGGACATGCTATGGCAGGAGGTCAGGGGGGCGAAGATGTATCGAGACAATCCCGGGTTCCGCCTGCAGATCGGTCTGGTGCGGCTGGAGCATCTGATGAAGCATGGCAGGTGGTCGGAGCCGCGGTGGAAAGCGTTCCAGACGCTGGCCGGTGGACTCAGGAAGGACGTTGCCGGGGTCAGTTACCGGGTGCAGCGGGATATTCTCGATACCCTGAAATCCCTGGAGGCGCAGGCGGCGAAGTTGAAGTGATTCTCCGGCCTCGACTTTTGAGCGTCCTCTTGTATGATCTGTCCCGGTGTTCGGAATCGACCCGAATCGTGGATTGATATGCAAGGGAGCGTTATCCATGTGGAATTGCCTGGCTGCCATTCTGTTGTCCCTCATGACCGGCACAGGGGATGACCGTGACTGGGAGAATCCAGCTGTCATCGGGCGCAACAAGGAGGCGGGCCATGCCACGCTCGTGCCGTTCCGGACCGTGGCGCAGGCGTTGCAAGGCAAGTGCGAAGCGTCGCCTGATATCTACTCGCTGAACGGCCCCTGGAAGTTCAACTGGGTATCCTCGCCGGACAGACGGCCTGAGGACTTCCACAAGCCTGCGTTCGATGTCAGTGGATGGGAGGATATCTCCGTTCCCGGCAACTGGCAGCTCCAGGGGTACGGCGTTCCCATCTACACCAATGTGCGGTACCCCTTCCACAAGGATCCCCCCCGGGTGATGGGGAAGGTGCCGGATGACTGGACCAAGGCGCGGCTTCCCAATCCGGTCGGATCCTATCGCCGGACTTTTTCCGTGCCGGCGCAGTGGGCGGGGCGGCGGGTGTTTCTCCATTTCGCGGGCGTGAAGAGCGCCATGGTCGTGTGGGTGAACGGGAAAGAGGTCGGATACAGCCAGGGCAGCATGACGCCGGCCGAGTTTGACATCACGAAATATCTCCGGGGCGGCGAGAACGTGGTGGCGGCGGCGGTGTACCGGTGGAGTGACGGCAGCTATCTCGAGGATCAGGATTTCTGGCGGTTGAGTGGGATATACCGTGACGTGTTCCTCTTCAGCAGGCCGGAAACGCATGTTCGGGACTTCTTCGTGCAGACGGACCTGGATGAGAAGTACCGGGATGCCGAGCTCACGGTGGAAGTGAAGGTGCGGAACCTGGCGAAGAAGGCGGCCCGTGCCCATGCGGTGGCTGTGGTGCTCCTCGGGGAGGGCAACCGGGCGGTGTGCAGACAGCGCGCGATCCTGCAGGAGATTCCGGCGGGGGGCGAGGGTGCGGTGCGTGTGGCGGCGAAGGTCACGGCGCCGAAACTCTGGTCTCCGGAACATCCTGATCTGTACCGGCTCCTGGTCGTTCTCGAGAAAAGGGAGGGGGAAGTGCTGGAAGTGGTGACCTGCCGTGTGGGATTCAGGGAGGTGGAGATCCGGGGGGGGCGGCTCCTGGTGAACGGCTTGCCGGTGCTGCTGAAGGGGGTGAACCGGCACGAGCACGATCCGGACCGCGGCCGGGCCGTCCGCATGGACACCATGCGGAAGGATATCGAGCTGATGAAGCGGTTCAACGTCAACACCGTCCGCACCTGTCACTATCCGGATACTCCCGTGTGGTATGACCTGTGTGATGAGTACGGGCTGTTCGTCATTGACGAGGCGAATATCGAATCGCACGGCATGGGATACGGCAAGGCGTCGCTGGGCCATGATGCTGCGTGGGAGAAGGCGCATGTGGATCGGGGTGTCTCCATGGTGTTGCGCGACCGGAATCATCCCAGCGTCATCATCTGGTCCATGGGAAACGAGGCGGGGCCCGGGCGGAATTTTCAGGCTGTCCGGGAGGCCATGCTCGGGCTGGATCGGTCGCGGCCGATTCATTACGAGCGTGACAACGCCAGGGCCGACATCGACAGCGTCATGTATCCGCGGGTGAAGTGGCTCGACCGGGTGGGGGGGGGCGGGAAGGAGAAGCCGTTTCTCATGTGCGAGTATGCGCATGCCATGGGGAATGCTGTGGGCAACCTGAAGGAATACTGGGATGTCATCGAGCGGCACGAGCGGCTGATCGGGGGGTGCATCTGGGACTGGGTGGACCAGGGGCTCAGGAAGAAGACCGGGGACGGGCGCGAATATTTTGCGTACGGGGGAGACTTCGGCGACAAGCCCAACTCGGGGTCGTTCTGCTGCAACGGCATGGTGTTTCCGGATCGCGCGGTGACGCCGAAGATGTGGGAGATGAAGAATGTTTACCAGTACGTGGAGGTGGAGGGGGTGGATCTGAAGGCCGGGAAGATCCGGATCCGGAACAAGTTTTTTTATTCCAATCTGAAAGAGTTCGAGGGCCGGTGGGCATTGTCGGAGGACGGCAAGGTGATCCAGCAGGGGGAGGTGCCGGTGCTGGATGTCGCGCCGCAGGGGAGCGGCATTGTCAGGGTACCGTTGAAGGCTGTTGCGGCGGCGGCCGGGGCGGAGTACTGGCTGCGGGTGAGTTTTCACCTCCGGGAGGACACCCGGTGGGCGGCGAAGGGGCACGAGATCGCCTGGCGGCAGCTCCGGATGCCGCATCTCTCGTCCGAGAAGCCGGTGATGAAGCTGGACAGGATGGGTGGCCTGACTTGCCGGGAGCAGGGGGACGAGATCAAGATCACCGGGAAGGACTTCGCGGTGATCTTCAGCAGGGCGGCCGGCACCCTCGTCTCCCTGAGCCATGCCGGCGGCCGCATCTCCGGGCCGGTTCTGAATGCGTTCAGGGCGCCCGTGAACAACGACAAGTACGCCGCGGCTTCCTGGCGGAAGGCGGGCCTGCACGATCTGAAGAGGCGTGTGAAAAAGGTCGAGATCGTGGCTGTAGATGACGAGTTCGTGGCCAGCGAGGAAAAGGTGGTGGTCATCGAGACGCAGGTGGAATCCCTGGGCAGCGGGGATTGCCGGTTCGACCTCCACACTGTCTGGACCGTGCTGGGCAATGGCTGCATGTACGTGGACAACAGGATCGAATGTTCCGGGGCGCCGCATGTGTTGCCGAGGATCGGGCTCAGGATGACGCTGCCTGTGCGGTTCGGTACTTTTTCCTGGTACGGCCGCGGCCCGCACGAGAACTACGTGGACCGGAAGACCGGTGCGGATGTCGGAGTGTATGTCTCTCCGGTTGCGGATCAGTTCGTTCCTTACGTGGAGACGCAGGAGACCGGCAACAAGGAGGATGTGCGGTGGGCGGCGTTGCTGGACGGGTCCGGCAGGGGGTTGCTGGTGGTGGCGGAGACCAGGATGGCCGTCACGGCGCTGCACTACACTCCGCAGGAGCTGGCCGAGGCGCGTCATCCGGTGGAGTTGCCCGAGCCCGACAAGGTGGTTCTGTGTCTCGATCATGCGCAGAACGGTCTTGGCGGAGGGAGCTGCGGGCCGCCTCCCATGGCGAAGTACGTCCTGCGGCCGGGGGTGTTTCATTTCGCCTTCAGCCTGCGGCCGTATCGCAGGGAAACGGGGGAGCTGCCGGAGGTGGCGCGGGTGCGGGCGCCGGTGACACCCCGGGTCGAGATTCGTCGTGATGCCGCCGGCATGGTGAGCCTGGCGTGTGGGTGCCGGTATAACGTGATCTGGTACACGACCGACGGCAGTGATCCGGCGGACAGGGACGCGGGGGCTTCGATTTACTCCAGTCCCTTCGCGTTCGCGGACGGCGGGACGATCAAGGCCATTGCACGGGGGGCGGGCAGGATTCGCAGCGCAGTCAG
>Ga0180434_10007022_pt1 | contig 12769 bp, 19 predicted proteins | sample SS_ome_7_FD_132453 | JGI IMG/M metagenome (GOLD analysis project Ga0180434, IMG submission 132453) | Hypersaline lake sediment archaeal communities from the Salton Sea, California, USA - SS_1_D_2 metaG | ecosystem: Environmental > Aquatic > Non-marine Saline and Alkaline > Hypersaline >... | reverse complement strand
CGAGCTCGCCAGAACGCGAGCCCGACAGCAACGAAAGAAGCTTGGGCGTTATCGTGTACTGGAGGACCTGACACGTACACCATTCGCCGTTGCTGCGCTGTACTCGTCTGCCGGTGGGGATCGGATCCGCAAGGAGCCAATGCGACTCTACGAGCTCCTGAAGCCCGTATCGCACTTTTCTGATTTTGCATTTGTTCGATAAACGATCCACATGTCGCGCAAGCTCGCGCTGTTCTGCAATCGTGCCCATCAGCCCGAGTTTGGCCGTGGCCAGGTAGAGCTCGAGCACGTCGCGGCCGGCCGGCGTGAGTGCGTCTACCTCGCGCCATGCTGCGCTACGCGCGGCCGTGCGCTCCCCCATCTCGCCGCGCCGGAACTCCTCCCGGAGCCTCCGGATCCTCGGCGCGTACTGTATCCCGTTTAGATCGGAGTAGTTCGCCCACCTGCGCTGTCTGGGGGACAATGAGTAGAGCTTGCGGTCAAATGCTGCGCGTGCTGATTGCATTTTTCCTCCCGAGAACAGAGGAAACTTGACAGGAAAACATACTGTACGTATGTATGTCCTGTAGCTCCCCCGCTACCCAGAAGCCACGCGGATCTTTGGTCGGACCGCGTGGCTTTGTCTTTTCTGGTGACAGATTATCCATAGATTACTGGATCTTATAACAAGGATCTTGTGCTGGAATCCAGTTTTCGATAGCGTAGATCCTGGCATCCTTCTGTCGCGGCATTGTTTCGGCGATGCGCTGGTGTAAAAACGGCGTTTCGTCGGGGGTTACAATGCCAGATTCCAACGAAAACCCTACGAAACGCCGCCCCTCAAACGAGGAATTCGCCCGCATGAGGGAGGAAAAAAACTACCTCGGGCTGTTTCGCTCGATGCACGAGGACTGGACTTTGAGTATCGAACGGGTCCGTCCTACCTGGTGTGAAGGTTGGTGCGAGACAATCTCTCAGGATCCGGAGCAGCCGCTGGATCTCGAGTATATCCGTGAGCAATGGGGAGGCCAGCGGTTCAAGCTGGTGATCCGCGACGGCGGCCAGCATTACGTCACATCGTTTCGCGTGTCGATCGACGCTCCCCCCAAGCGAGGCGGTATTATCGTAAAGCATCCGGATGAGATCGAGCGCGAGCGACGCATGGAGGAACTCGAGCGCGAGCGATCAGCTCGAGCAATGACGCCGGCGGCCGCTCCAGCGCCAGCGATAGATCCGACTCTTGGCCAGATGCTCGCAGATTCGATCAAATCCATCGGTGAGAGCAAAGATGCACAGGTCAACATGCTCTGGAAGATGGTAGATAAAAAAACCTCCGAGCCGGAGGCCGGCGCGATATGAAAGAGCTCCTCGAGCTCGCCGGTTCGATGCGAGAGTTTGCGGACATGTTCGGAATCAACCAGGGCGGTGACAGTGGTGGGGATTTCTTTAGCGCGAACGCCGGCCGGTTTCTCGACATGCTCGACAAAAAACAGGAGCTCGAACTGCGCAAGCAACCAGGTGGCCCAGGAGCTCCCCGAGGACAACGGCAGATTCGAGTAGTCAAGAATCTCGGCCCGAACGGCGAACCCGCTGCAGCTTCCCAACAACAACAAACAGCGGTTCAAAATCCCGAATCTGAAAACATGAGCCGGAACGATCTCGCGGTCACCCTTGGGGGCATGTCACCCATGGATTCCTGTGCCGTGCTGATGGGAGCTCTTCACCGGATGGATCCGGATGACCGCTCAGAGCTGCTCGAGATGCTCATGGGCCAGGAGCTGCCTGACGACGGCGAGGTGCTCGAGCAAGAGCCCGAGGAAACAGACGAGGAGGCGGCGAGCTGATGCAGCCTGTGGCGTTCCAGGTGAAACGACTACATGCACCCAACGCAAAAGTCGCGCAACGCACTACAGTGCGACTCGTGGCCAAGGCGATCCGTGACGGCTCGAGTTATATACCGATCCGAAACCATGCTGCAGCAGTAGCGACACGAGCTCGCCCAAAAGACTATCTCGGCCAGGTAAAGGCCATATATGATGACTTTATAAAACGCTGGCGCTACGTGAAAGACACGTTCGGCGTGGAGACTCTGGCCGCAGCGCCCAGAGCTCTCTGGCACCTCGTCATAGCTGGCGATGGGCGCGGAGTAGGCGAAGGCCTCGGAGCTGGCGATTGTGACGATGCTGCGGCCGCTGTGGGGCCGAACTTGCCGCGATAGGGATGCCAGTCCGAATCGCAACAGCGCGAAACCCCGACAGCAGCCGCAATTTATTTTCCCACATTTTTGTCCAAGCACATGTTCCCGGCCAGGGATGGATATCGGTTGATCCCGTGGGTCATCCGTTTCACGGCTTTGCTTGGACCCCACCATACAACGCTATCGCCGTCTGGGATCTGGACGGCCACCAAATCGCCGGCGATGACCTGCTAGGCGGTACTACAGACACGGAGGACGACATGGCCTGTTATCACGGTTTCGGCGAGGTAGGGCGCTCCACTGACTATCAGTGGGAAGAATACGATCACCCCGGCGTCGACGGTGATCCGCTTCCCTGGGATGTATATGGCCTCGCCGATTTTGGGGCATATGTCGACTCCATGGGCTACGTCGGACACGGTGGCGGTTACATGGTCGAGGTGGACGAGGATAACGAGATCGGAGATACCGGCCTGGTGGGCACGCCGATGCTCGAGCTCCAACCCGGGCCGTTCGCGCTGTTCCAAAAGCACGGGATCGTGATGGATGGAACGCTCGCTCTGGGAGACGACGGCAGCGTATACGAGTACGACGGCTTTTCGGGGTTTTTCAAAAAACTCATTAAACGAGCAAAAAAGTTTGCCAAGAAGGTCGGGAAAAAAGTGCTCAAGGGCGCTGAGAAGATGCTCAAGAAAACCAAGTTCGGCCGGAAGATCATCAAACTCAAAAACAAGCTCGTACGGGTCGCGCTGAAGATTGTGAAGCCGCTACTTAAAATCGTCGGCAAGTGGGCTCCCAAGCTCGCTCCGATCGCCGCGATGATCCCCGGTTTTGGTACCGTGGTCGCTGGCTATCTGACTGCAGCCGGCAAGGCCGCGAAATTGGCAGACAAACATGGCGTCGAATTCGTCGAGATGACCGTGACCGATAAGAAGGGCAAGAAGAAAAAGGTTCGCAAAATGGCCGGCAAGCCAAGGGACATCCTGGCGTACAAGAAAGCTCTGAAAAAGGCTGCAAAACACACCAAGAAAAACGTGTCCAAAAAGGACATGAAAAAGGCAGCCGCGAAGATGAAGGCTTACAAGGGCAAGCGGCTACCTCGTGAGTCTCTCATTGGGAAAAAGGTTCTCAAGCTCGGTTCGCCCGAGTGGGTGGCCTCAATGCAGACCATCGGATTAAGGCGCGGGAAATTCGACCCGAACGCAGAACCGAAACGGCGAAAAAAGTCACGGGTGAAAAAACGTCGCGCGAAGTCTGCGCCGGCGGCCGGCCGAGCTCGCGTTGTTGGTCGCTCGGTGCGTAGGCCTGACCAAATCCAGGAGCTCGCGAAACGGTTTGCCGCAACGAGGGCTGCATAATGAGAATGCTCAACCTGGCCAAGGCACATCCATCATTGAAACCTTTGGGCCATCGCCGTCGACGCAGAACCGCTCGAGGGAAAAAACGAGTGCGAGCGAAGCGGCTGCACATGTCTCCGGAGATGAAACGAATCATGATGAGATCTCTTCATGGATCTCTCGGTTCAGATCTTCGATATGTCCCGGACCTTGACGAGATCAAGACGGCCGGGCCACGCTTCAACACGTTCTATCGATCGCCGAAATCCAAGGCGGTTACCGTCGCTCAGATCTGCTATGTAGCCGCGAAGGCGGCCGGCAAGCCCGTATCCGGTTCGGGTAACTACACGCCTCGTACGGTCAAGGCGTTGGCCGCGTCGACCTGGAACCAACATTGCAAATACACGAGCTCCGGATATGAGTCATACGGAATTCAGGGCCCGAAGTACTCAAATAGCTACGGGAGCGACCCCAGGGCAGAATATGGCTCCGGCAGCATGAAGCCAGTTCTATGGGTTGTTGATCCGGATGACCCGATGGAGCCGGAGGAGGTTTTTGGAGTGGTGCCGTCGCCAGGTCCTGAGGTTCCCGGCATGGGGCCTCCAGGACCCGCAGGACCCGCAGGACCTCCAGGACCTGCAGGAACCCCAGGACTACCTGGAAAGGCCGGCTCCGCAGGACCTCCAGGACCTCCAGGACCAATGGGTCCTCCTGGTGAGGCGACAGAGGATCAAATCAATGCGGCCATAGAAGCATACCTCGAGGCGCATCCTCCTGCAGGCGGTGCCCCTGGTCCGGCCGGCGCTATGGGACCTCCAGGACCTGAGGGAGCCATGGGACCGGCCGGACCGGTCGGCCCGATGGGGCCGCAAGGGCCTGCGGGACCTCCTGGCGCTGGTGACGGCGAGACAGTTCCGGTACCGGGGCCGGTGGGACCTCCAGGACCTCCAGGACCTGCTGGACCCATGGGACCCCAGGGACCGGCCGGCGTGGCCAGCGAGGGAGGCGGCCTAACTGATGAGCAGGTCAATGATTTGATAGCGGAGTATTTGCAGGATCACAAATCAGACCTCGAGGACATGATCGATTATCGCATACGAGAATATGCGAGGAAACACGGTATCACCGGAGGAGCTGGAGCAGGTCCCAAGGCCGGCTGGTTATCGCTGCCGGTTATCGCTGCTGTCGGTGCTATGTTCTGATGACTCTGCAGGTACCAAACGCACGTGAGCGGGAGCTGTGGCGTAGAGCTCTGCGCAACTATGAGAGACTCTCGCGCAACGTCGCTCTTTGCCGGATGCGCCTTGAATATGCGCTGATAGCTCGAGCTCACGCATCGAAACATGGTGTTGCCGTCGCGGTCAGATCTCACGGATGGTATGAGCAAATGATAAGCCGGCTCGATTACGTCGAGCAGCTCGCAAACAAGCTTGCGTTCGTCATCGCAGCCGCGGAACAGGGAGAGCTCGCAGCGCGACCTACTGTCGGCGGAGATGACCTAGATATCATCACGCCGGCACCGATGCATTCAAAGTGGAAACCCTTTGTTCTCAATGCCGGCGATCTCCCACCTGAGGAAGAGCTCGGGATAGCGCCTTTAATTTTGCTGGGCATCATTATCGCTGTGGTCGTCGGTGGCATCGTTACGGTAACCGCGTTGAGCAATAACGTGGCTGCAAAGCTCGAGGCCGATATCCAGGAGGCGACTCTGGAGGCCGAAGAGAAATTTTGCGAGGACCCCTCTAGCGCAATTTGCACGGCATGGCTCGCGCGAAAAAAGCAAAGCGATGCTAAAGAGTCGCGCTCGGCGATAGACTATTTGTTTGGCAAGGGATCAGGAAAGAAGGTCGCCGGCGGTCTCGGCCTGGCGCTCGGTGTCGCCGGCGCGTTCTGGCTCATATCGAAGGGGTTGAGCTCATGACGGCCGCCAAAAAATTCAAATGCCCACGTGTCCTGGTGCAGCATGGCCGTTGTATCGAGCTGGTTGTAGATATCGGCAATGATGAGATCGCAAAATTTCGTTGGCCGAAAACGAAAAAAGGCGCGATGTGGCTATTCACGGACGCCCCAGGGAAGCGGCTTATAATCTGCACATACAACAAGGTCGCTGTTACTGATGATGACTTCGAAACCCGGCTCGATAGTCTAGGGCCTGCGTCGAGCAGAGCTATCGAACAATGGACCGAATCAACCGGTAAAGCTGCTGATATAGGCAGCATCGTAAAAGTTCCGGAGCGCAAGATCTCGCGTATCGGTCGATGTGTATCCGTGACTTATTATTTCGATGAGAAATTTTCAGACGGCTCACCCCGTGAGCATGTCTTTCGCAAACCGCCGGTAGTCAAATCCTCGCATCCGGATGACCCGTCATTGATTGTGATCTCCGGAGCAGATCTCATTGTCACCAGAGCGGGAATAGAGGGGTGAAAATATGGCCGTCGAAATTGTAACGATCAACCCGAGAAGCTCGGGAAAGAAAAAACCGAAAAAGAAAGCGAGTAAGAAAATGGCAGAGAAGAAGAAGAAGAAGAAGACCACCAAGAAAAAGAAGAAGAAGAACCCGAGCGTAGGTGGTGCGGCTCGCGCGGTCGGATCTCGAGCTCGCTCGACCTTCGGAGGAATGAAGATCAAAAAGGCACTAGAGAATACCATTCCCCACGTGGCCGGTGCATTGGCCGCCAAGTGGGCGGTGAAAAAGTTCCCTGGCGTCGACGGTGGAGGAGACAAAGAAAACTGGTCGTGGGGCAATTATCTCGCCGGCGGGTGTGGCTCGTTCGTAGCCGGCGCGATCGCCGAAAACGTCAAAAGAGGTTCGGGCCAGCTCGTGCTCGAGGGTGGGCTTACCCTGCTCGGCTACAAGCTGTTCGTGAATGAGATCGCCGTGGGTTCCGAGTTTCTCGAGGAGCAGTTTGGAGCTGACGACGAGGAGGAAGGGATCGTGCTCCTGGGCGACGAAGAAGCCGAGGAGGGTGATCTGCTCCTGGGCGACGACGGCGAGATCTACATGATGGGAGCCGACGGTTACACCCGTCCAGTCGGTGAGCAGCATCGCGTCATGGCCGCCGAGATGAACCGTAGAGCTCTTGCCTCGCGTGCCATGGGAGGCGAGCTCGAGCGACCTGGTGCGCTCGGAGGCGAGCTCGAGCGACCTGGTGCGCTCGGTGAGATGGCCGTCTATCCTCCTCCCGCCAACCGGCGGAATGACCCGTATATGACGGCATACTCGGGTCGAGGGTAGAGAAACAAACAGTTCGTTTCTGTAGACAAACATGGGGGCAGAGAAAGCCACCCTTCAAAGGAGAACAGCTATGACCAATATTGGTGCAGATCCAAACCTTCCTTCCGATCCGAATATTCCTTTCCTCAACGCCGAGGAAGCGTGGGATATTTACGACACCGTGCAGATCCGGAGCGCCGCAACCGAGAAAGAGGGTTTTGCGTCATACGTCGCGCTCGGCACGGTTCCGATCTGGCCGTTTTTCGACCAGCGCAAGCAGGATATCGGGATCGCCTACACAAACCGAGACTCTAACGAGGGGCTCGAGTTTGCGTTCGAGGCGTATTCCATGGGCGTGCGCTTCATCGCTCCGGAGGGCAAGGTTGCGGGCGAAAACGCGGCCGGTCCTGACAACCCGTTCGCGCACATGATCTTCTCGCGCATGATCGCAGATCATTGCGGGTTCCGGCTCAAGATTCGTCAGGACGACAAGCTCATCCACACTTGCACGTTGGCTCCGGCCGGCGTGGGGCCGAACGGTGTGAACCTCGTGCAGTTGGGTGGCGTGGCCCCGGTCGCGGATGTGGGCAGCTACAGCAACACAAACGGCGATCCGCACATCAGCGGTCGCTGGAAGTGGCCGGCTCCGATCGAGATGCCTCGAGGCGCGACGTTCAGCGTGCGGCTCGAGCCAAGCAACTATTTGCGGAACTTGCTGCAGGCGTTGCCCGGTCCGTCGGCCTACAAGTTCTCTCCGGATGGCGTGTTGGAAAAGGATATTCCTGCAGCGGCATTGATTCGCGTCGATCTCATCGGCAAGCGTGGCGTGCAGCAGCGGAACGCCCTGCACTTCTAGGCCTGCTACTTGGTGCGCTCCGGAGCTCGAGGGAGCTCCGGAGCAGCTCCTATTAAAGGATCACCATGGAACAGAAATACAAAAACCGTAAATACGCAATCACGGTGACAATACCGGCCGACCCTGGGCCGCCTCCCGTGTTGCTCGCCGGCGGGTCTCAAAATGGTTCAGTCAATATTGTGAACGTGCCGTTCATCGTGAAACGCGTCACTCACAACATTGTCGGGTTCAACCAGGTGGGTCTGGCCTACCCGGCCAACGTTTTGCAGGACGGTCAGTATCTTTTGGAGTGGAGGAGCGACCAATATAACTACCAGTCCGAACCGATCATGGCCGGTTCCGGATACGGTACCGAAGCCGATCATTTTCCGCTCGAGACGCCGGAGGAACTTCCGCCCAAAACGACCATCACCGCTATCGTGACGAATGCGATAGCTCGGAATGATTCGCTGAAGGTTCAGATCGTTTTCCACGGTCTCGAGCCAATTGGGGATGCAAAGCCGTCATGAAACAGGACGAACCAAAACAGGTCGATCCGTTTTCTGAGGATCCCACAAAAACGGTGATTGAAGACCCGATTGCCGGCGTAGTGACATCCGATGAATGGAAAAACCCAGAGACGCTGCAGCAGTGCCCGATCGACGATCCGAGAGCTGCTCATTGGCAAGAGCACGCATATGATCAGGCGTACGATATCCGCTGGCAGACGAATGTGTGTATCGAGCTCGCGCGGTTTGCGGTTCCTCCAGGTTCCCAGGGTCGCGTTTCGATAATTGAGACCGCCATTCTCGGCTACGACGGCGAGGGGAATCCCATCGGAGGATTCGGCGAGTTTTGGCCGTTTTTCTACGACATGGTGAATGGCTACGATACGCCTATCGCGCTGGCGTGGTATCTGCGCCTCGAGTCGTGGCGTCGCGAAGGGCTCGAGCTCCCGTCGCTCCTCACAACGACCGAGGATCAATTGCCTGGGGTGCCACACCCGGCGCTCGGTGAGTGGCACGATGCCAGGTATGATTATGCGCGGAAAAATGTGCACACATCGATATTTGTTCCCGAGGGTCACTATCTGAGATTGTTCGGTCAAATTCGAGCTCGCAATTTCACGTGGCTTCAGCGCCTCTGGGGACGCCTCGCCGGCGTTACTCAAACGTACCGCGACAACCCGAGTGCAGAGATAGAGTCGCGGACCTGGCCGCTTTCCTGATGTCCTGGGCACCACGGATCGAACGATGGCGATCTGTGGTGCACGATGTCGCTCCGGATCTGCCTGTCGAACTGATATTAGGTATCATCTGGCATGAAAGCCGTGGAGACGCCGGTGCAATCGGCAAGGGCTCGACAAAACCGGCCGTCATTCCGAGCTCGAGCGGACCCATGAAGATCAATCATGCGCTCGGGCTCATGCAGGTAGTTCCGAAAAACATCGCTGGATGGAACGCAGAGTTTCCCAAAAAAATAGCCACCTGGGAGCAGCTCACGAGCTCCAGCGTGGCCGGCGGCCGCAAACAGATAATGCTCGGTGCGGAGATTCTAAGAGGCGCGGTCGCGTGGGTAACGAATCGATATCGAGTCCCAGAGATAGCTGGCAACCCTAACGCCAATCTCTATAGAATAGCGCTCATGGTCTACGCGTGGGGACAGGGCAACATGCGACCCTACCTCGACCAGCTGCAGGAGGAGATCGGGTATATCTCCTTGCAGGAGATCGCCGCGCGTTGGCCGGACCTCGGAGCTCCCAAAAATCACCCGGTGCAGTTCTCCAATCGTGTATGGAAAAAGGCCTACTCCGGAGGACCTCCACCGTCGAAACCAATAAAAGTGATACAACCAAAAAAGAAAAGCTCGCGCGCCGGCCTGGGCCTTCTGGCTCTGGCCGGTCTCGTGTGGGCTACGACCAGGAGGTAAAATGTTTACGCAACAACGACAAAGGCGTTCGATTGGTTCGCTCAGAAAATCAGCGAAACAAGCGAAGGGCGCTGATAAAAAACAAATCGGGGATATTATCGAGATAATGAAATCTGGAGCTCAGGAGCAAGCCGATCTAATCGCCGATGAAATAGTCGAACACACCAAAAAATATAACGGGCTGATGAAGTCCGGCATGGGAGTTCAGGCGAGCTATCACAAGGGCGTTTTGGATCGACTTCGTTCGAAGCTCGAGGTGTTGGCAAACGAATATCAATGCGAAGTCGATACGTCGCAAGTTGAAAACACATTGCCCGAGGACCTGGGCGAGGACCTGGGCGAGGACCTGGGCGAGGACCTGGGCGAGGACCTGGGCGAGGACCTGGGCGAGGACCTGGGCGAGTAAGACCTGCCACAGTAGACAACGCCTCTGCAGTTTGTGATAATGCTCAATGACGGCAATTTGCCGTCCTACAACGACGGCCGCACGGTGGCCGTGCCCGCGCACCGCGCGGAGGAGGAAACTCAATGACAAAAACCCAAATGATAAAAATGATTCCTAAGAGGCTTGCCGAAGGCTTGGTTGTCGCCGAGGTGGTGTATATCGATTTCGACAGAATCGACAACCCGTCTACGCTGATAAAAATAGATGAGATGCTCACTCCCCATAACACGGGTATGTCGTTTCGAGAAACAGCTGATGCTTATAGAGCGGCGGGAAATCCTTCCCATGCAGAGGTGTACGACAAGCTCGATGCATGTTCGCAGCGTCTATCGAATTAATGGCACCACCATTCGGTACAATATTTGCTCGGCTGTGGCGTTGGCTGCGGTCGCTTCGGAGAAAGCAATGCTCGTTTACATCATGAGAATAAATGTTCGACTCAGGCCACGGCGTAAAAGGCTCTGGAGGATATTTTCTCCTGGACATGGCGCTATCAACGCACCAACGAAACGGAAGGCAATTGACGACTGGATTGCTGAAAACGGGCCTGTGGATCGCATCATCAGGATAGGAAAAATTCTCCAGGCATCCGAGGCGGCAATGGAGGAGGCAGATCGCAACATGGAGGCGCAGAAGGGGAAACAATGATCGTTTACATAATGAGAGTGTTGCTCTGGCAACGCCCGAGCAGGAAATATATGTGGAGAATTTTTTCACCAGGGCATGGAGGTTTCAACGGCAGTACTAAAGGGCAGGCCGTTCGTAAATGGGTTTCGGACCACGGAATCATAGATCGCCTGGTCCGTATCGGTAAAATATTGACGCCAGGAGAGGCTGCAGCGGAGGAGACCGAACGAGAATTTTCAGCTCGGAGGGAGGCGAGAAATCATGAGCTCCTTTGAAATGAAATGTAATTTGTGTGGCTGGTATATCGTCTCTGAAAAGATAGTGCGTTCATGCGTTAAATGCGGTTCTAGTATGAAAATCAGAGGAGCCAGCAGCTCCGCTGATAAGGACGACTACAGAACTCGTTTGGATGAGTTGGACGAGCGCATTTTTGAGCTCGAGCTCGAGGTAGAAGATTTCAGAAACAAGTATCAGAATTTGCTACGAAGCTATCGTCAGATCGAGACTATTCTTGTCCGTCAGCAAATGAAGAAATCACAGGAGGCACCAAATTGAGAACGCTGTTTTTAATGGTGATCACTATGTCAATTTCCTGTGGAGATGAGACTGCACCATATATCTACAAAGACGCCGGCACCGACACGGATACCGACACGGACACCGACACGGATACCGACACGGATACCGACACGGACACCGACATGGACACCGGCACGGACGACGCCGGCGTTGGAGATCTCCTCGAGGAGCTCTGTAGTCATGCCACCACCGTTTTTTGTAATGGATGTTCGATAGATCTCACTACAGATGACGCGCACCAGGTGGCTCTGGCGTACTGTCAGTTGGCCGGCTATAGCGAAGTGCTCGAGTACGAGGAACAGCCTGCCGGGACATGGGGGCCTACGTTTTGTTTTGACGCAGCTCCTCCTATGAGCTGCGACGATCTTACATGGGCTACAGCCTACGGGGCCACGAATTCACAACCGTGCGTGAGTGCACTGATTTGTAAGGAGAACTAAAAATGAAAATAGACATGGAACATGGCAACGGAACTGATAGCTCTATTCTGGTGGCGTCTGATCTGTGGGGAGGACTGATTTTAAAAGCAGACGATGATCAGATAGCCGTATGTCAGAGAGACGGAAAAATCATCGTCAGAAAAATCGACCAAAATGAAAATGGTCCGTGGCTCTGCACATGTTCGCAAGAAAAATCGAAATTGGGTTTTAGGTTGAACGATGAAACCTAGAAAAATAGTAACGATAGTCAACCAGCGACGTTTCAACAGCGACGCGTGTTTTATCCTGGCGCATGATGCCTACCAGGACGAAAGCGGCTGCTGGGAGCGCGAGCACGGGACAAATCGATTTCTGTACAAGACTGCGCTCGGAAATTATTTCCTCGTGACGCAATTCGGAGGCGGCCGCAACCAGATCGACGAGCTCGGCCTAGACGATGCACTCAACGCGTACGAGGAGCTACCCGTGGAAGTGAAAAATTTCGATTTTGCGTTTCCCGGCATCGAGATCACTCCGGCCTAGCTACCTGGTTTTATCAATTCTCCGAACACCTCGACGCATCGCTCCAGGAGCTGCCGAGAATCGTGCCCCAGGGCCTCCAGTGGTATCGTTCCGGAGGCCACCCCACGCGCTAGCGTGCGAGCCCAGGGGAGACGCTCCAGGAGCTCCTGGAGCTCGCAGGGTGAAACGGTTATTCGCGGCTCAGGTGCCGGCGGGGTGAGCTCGCGATCTGATAATCTTCGCAGGTGATCCGCGCGACCTGGTGAGACGCCGGCAACCCGATCGGATTTTCGGCGGAGATCACCTGCTCGAGCTATTGGGGCAAACCACGATTTGAGCGCCGGCACGACGCGAGCTCGCAGCTCGTCACTCCGTTCGGCCGGCGGCATATCAAGCCAGCGGAAAACCAGGGCATCCCAATCTACGGCGCAACCTATCGAGCGGTCATAGCTCCTGGCCGTCTGCGCTCCTGCAGCGGCGAGCAGCTGGGCACGGTCGACGGGGAGTACTCCTCGAGGCAACGCTGCAGGTCCTCGAGCAACGCTCGCCGTCCGGCTGACCACGTGCGTGCTGAGTGTCGCCTCCACCTGGCCGAGATTCTCGGGTTGCCGGCCGCAGGCCGCCCCTTGAGGCCTTCCGCGCGTTTCGCGCGGCTGCAGTCATGTGATGGTGTGCGCTGGTCG
>Ga0180434_10007021_pt1 | contig 12769 bp, 7 predicted proteins | sample SS_ome_7_FD_132453 | JGI IMG/M metagenome (GOLD analysis project Ga0180434, IMG submission 132453) | Hypersaline lake sediment archaeal communities from the Salton Sea, California, USA - SS_1_D_2 metaG | ecosystem: Environmental > Aquatic > Non-marine Saline and Alkaline > Hypersaline > Sediment... | reverse complement strand
CTTACGCGAGGAAGAAGCTCGCGGCGGAGCGCGGGCGTTGACCGCGTCATGTAGTGACACTTCTGCTCTTTCTTTGCCGGTGGCTCGACGGACCACGATCGGAGGACACGCGATGGATAGGGACTCTGTGAGGAAGGCGCTGCCCGAGCTGGAGCTGATCTCCGACGAGAGGCTCAGGGAGAAGACGCTCGACGTCTGGATCGACGCGATGGAGCAGGGTGGCTGGGAGGTCGGGGACCTGGATGAGATACCGTTCACGCTTCTCATCGACACCGGCGTGAGCTTTCTCGACCACACGCGCTCGGTGACGAGAACCGCGGTGGCGATAGCGAAGGCCATGAAGCCGTTCTACGGCGATCGCATGCCGATCGACATGGACCGTCTCGTGTCGGGCGGCATACTCCACGACGTCGGCAAGCTCCTCGAGTACAAGCGCGAGGGCGGCAAGTTCTCGAAGAGCGACGTGGGGAAGGACCTTCGGCACCCGTTCTCGGGGACCGCGCTCGCGTTCAAGCACGGTATTCCCTCTGACATCTGTCACCTGATCGCGGCGCACGCCAAGGAAGGCGACGGCGCCCGCAGAATGCCGGAGGCGCACATCATCCATCACGCCGACTTCGCGAACTTCGAGTCGCTGAAGTCGTTGCTCTAATCCTGCGTCCCGGTTCTGCCCGCGCCGGTCCGGTCACCGGCGAGCATGGAGAGAAGGTCGTAGGCCGTTGGTTTCGCGCGGGCGCCACTGGTGGCGCCCGCGTTCGCTTGCTGTAGCGCACTCACTTGCCGTGCCCGCACGGCCGTGCTATAATGATAAGTACAAGAGAATAAAGCAGTTACGTGGAGGCGCACATGGAGCTGAGACCGACGCGGGGGCGGGCGAACGCGTATCAGGCAGGGCGGCTGGCTAAGAGGAACACGGGTGAGGGAGAGCACGGGGCCGTTGTGATGCGGGTGCTCGCTGCGGGTCTCCTGGCTGCGCTCGTGGCGGTTCCCGCCGTGGCGGGGGCGGGCGGCGGCGAACGGATGTGGGTCTTCTTCGAGGACAAGGGGCTGGATGCGAGGGGTGAGGCCGCGGCGGTCGCCGCGTTCAGGGGCGAGCTGACGGAGAGGGCGCTCGCCAGGCGCGCGAAGGTCGGTTTCGACGTCAACGTGAACGACCTTCCGTTGGCTGAACGCTACGTTCAGGCGGTCGGGGCGACGGGCGCGGTAGTGGAGACGCACAGCAGGTGGCTGAACGCCGTCTCCGTCTCGGCCGACGCGGCGCAGACGGAGGCGATCGCGTCGCTCCCGTTCGTGCGGGAGATGAAACCTGTGGCCCGCGCGACCAAGCGGCTGCCCGCTCCGCGTGGGCCCCAACCTCCTCCTTCCCGCGGCGGCGACCGGTCGCTCGACTACGGGGACTCGTTCGGCCAGCTCGACCAGATCGGGATCCCGGCCCTACACGACGACGGGTTCGACGGGAGCGGGGTCCTCATCTGCATGCTCGACACAGGGTTCGACACCGACCACCAGGCCTACCGCCATCTAGACATCATCGGAGAGCGCGACTTCGTCAACGACGACGCGGAGACTGCGAACGAGACCGGCGACCCTGACGGGCAGGACTCGCACGGGACGGCGACGCTCTCCTGTGTGGGAGCGGCCTACCCCGGCGAGATCTACGGAGGTTCCTACAGCGCGAGTTTCCTCCTAGGGAAGACCGAGATCGTCGATGATGAGATCGAGGCCGAGGAGGACTACTGGGTAGAGGGCCTCGAGTGGGCCGACAGCCTGGGCGCCGACATCGTCTCGAGCTCGCTCGGCTACTTCTACTGGTACGCGTACGAGGACATGGACGGAGCGACCGCGGTCACGACCGTCGCCGCCGACATGGCGGCCGCCCGCGGCATCGTCGTCGTCAACTCGATGGGCAACGAGGGCAGCGGTGAGTGGATGTACATGATCGCACCGGCCGACGGCGACAGCGTCCTGTCAGTTGGAGCAGTGGACTCGGACGGCTACAGGGTATCGTTCAGCTCAGTCGGGCCGACCTACGACGGCAGGATCAAGCCGGACGTGATGGCCCAGGGCCTGTACGTTCATACGGCCACGACCGAGGACACGGCGTCGTACGGGAGCCCGTCGGGCACGTCGTTCTCGTGTCCGTTGACGGCGTCTGCGGTCGGCCTCCTGTTGCAGGGCCACCCGGATTGGGGTCCTCAGGACGTGATCGACGCGCTGCACTCGACCGCCTCGCAGAGCGGCTCTCCGGACACCCTCATGGGGTGGGGCATCGTCGACGCCTACGCCGCGATGTACAGCGAGCCCCTCGATGTGCCGGAGGACACGGAGGGCCCGGGCTCGAGGCTCGTCCGGGCGCGGGCGAACCCGTTCAGCCCCGGAGGTCGCATCGCCTACACGGTTCCCGAACGCTCCCACGTCCGGGTCGGCATCTACGACGTGGCGGGACGGCTCGTCGCCTCGCTGGTCGATCGTGCGATGGATGCAGGCGTGCACGAGGTATCCTGGGACGGGACGGCGCCCGGCGGCGAGAGCGTCTCGGCCGGCGTGTATTTCGTGAGAATGTCCCTCGACCGGAGCAGCGCGCAGGCGAAAATCGTGCTCATTCGCTGACGGATGACAGGAATGTGACACGATAGCACAGAACGTTTGTTACATCGGGCGGCGCCCAATCGCGGGCGCCGCTCTCCGCTATTGACACCTCGCGCGGGCTCGCACAGAATGCGGGCGTGGGTGTGCTTCTTGCATCGACCTGGCGGGCGTTCGATCGACCGCCTTCTGTTAGTAACGCTCGCTACGGGAGCCCGAACACGAGCAGACCGGAGGGACCGACGATGTTGCCGCGCGCCAGGAGTGCGCCTTTCACACTTGTTTCTCTTGCCCTGATGCTGTTGCTCCTTTCAACGTTCGCGTGGGGGCAGACGCTCGGAGACGACGAGCTCGAGCTCTTGAGGAGCCTCTCGCCCGAGCAGCGGGCCGCGCTCCTCCGGGAGCTTGGCTCGCCTCCGACGGGCTCGGCGCCCGGGCGCGACGTCAGCACCCCGAGCGTGGTCGAGCCGAGGGAGCCCGAGGAGAGCCCGCTGGAGCTTGGGTTGGAGGTGGTTCGGGCCGACACGGCGGGAAGAGCCATGCCCGCGCCTCCGCCGCTCGAGCCGCTTACCGAGGAGGCGCTGGAGATCAAGCGTGCCTTCCGGAACTTCCTCGCGGAGTCGAGACCGCTGGAGGTCGACGAGGACCTCAAGCAGTTCGGCTACGAGCTTTTCGCCGGAGCGCCGACGACGTTCGCGCCCGCGACCGACGTTCCGGTGAGCCCGGACTACATTATCGGGCCCGGCGACGAGATCCACGTCCAGCTGTACGGCAAGACGAACCTCTCCTCTGACCTGACGGTCGACAGGGACGGCGTCGTAGCTTTCCCGGAGCTCGGCCCGCTGACGGTCGCCGGCCTCACGTTCCGCGAGATGAAAGAGCTGATCGCGCGCGAGGTCGACAATCGGATGATCGGCGTCGACGTCAGTGTCTCCATGGGAAGGCTGCGTTCGATAAGGGTCTTCATCCTGGGCGAGGTCTTCAGGCCCGGAAGCTACACCGTGAGCGGCCTCTCGACGCTCACGAACGCCCTTTTCACGAGCGGCGGTGTACGCAAGATCGGGAGCCTCCGGCACGTCCAGCTCAAGCGCTCGGGCGAGGCGGTAGGCGAGCTCGACCTCTATGACCTCCTCATAGACGGCGACACGTCAGGCGATGAGAGGCTCTTGCCGGGCGACGTCATATTCGTGCCTCCGGTCGGTGTGCTGGTCGGCGTGGCCGGTGAGGTCAAGCGGCCGGCCATCTATGAGATGGACGGGCAAATGAGTGTGAACGAGCTCATCGAGCTCGCCGGCGGTCTTCTTCCTACGGCGCACCGCGACCTCATACAGCTGGAGCGCATCGAGGAGGGGCGACGCGTCACGTACGACATGAGCCTCGAGGGCGCGTCGGAGTGGAGCGTTCAGAACGGCGACCTCTTGAAGGTCTACTCCATCGTGGAGCGCGACGAGCACGCCGTCTTCCTGGAGGGGAACGTGCTCAGACCTGGGAAGAGGCAGTACTTCGAGGGGATGATGCTCACCGACCTCATTCCCTCTACCGACGACCTCCTTCCCGAGACCTACTTCGAGTACGGCCTCATAGAGCGCGAGAACGAGCTGAACCGAGAGCCCGAGTACGTGGGGTTTGATCTCGGGCAGGCCCTTTCGAAGCAACAAGTAGAAGCGAACGTAGAGCTCGAGGCGCGCGATCGTGTCTACATCTTCCATCGCGCGCACTTCAGGGAGGCGCCGCGCGTGCGCGTCCGCGGCGAGGTTAGGTCGCCGGGGAACTACGAGCATCGGAAGGACATGCGCGCCCTCGACCTGATCCTGGCGGCGGGAGGTCTGACGCGCGACGCGTGGCTCCGCGAGGCGGAGCTACTGAGAACCGACCCGGTGACGCTCGACGTCCGGAAACTCCGGCTCGACCTCGGACGTGTTCTGGCTGACGACGAGCGGCACAATGTGATGCTCGAGGACCTGGACCAGCTGGTCGTCCATTCGCTGTGGGAGTTCCGCGAGAGGGACCAGGTCCAGATACTCGGAGAGGTTCACCGGCCGGGGACCTATCCGCTCTTCGATGACATGAGGGTCTCCGACCTCGTGTTCTCTGGCGGGAACTTCAAAGACTCCGCCTACCGGGAGGAGGCGGAGCTCACGAGATACGCTGTCATCGACGGTGAGCGCAGGGAGCACCGGCAGGTCGTCGTCGACCTCGGCGCGATCGTCGACGGCTGCGATGAGGCCGACCTCGAGCTCCAGCCGTACGACAAGCTCCTCATACGGAGGATCTCGAACTGGCGCGGCGACGAGGTCGTCGAGGTGAGCGGCGAGGTTGCGTTCCCGGGGCGCTACCCCATAGAGGAGGGGGAGCAGCTCTCCAAGCTGATCGAGCGGTTCGGCGGCTTCCTGGGCGACGCCTACCTGCCCGCGGCCGTGTTCACGAGGGAACATGTGCGCTCTCTCCAGGCCGAGCAGCTCGAGAAACTGGCCGATCAGTTGGAGGCCGACCTGGCCCGGCTGACCGTCCCCTCCGTCGGTGACAAGAGCGCGTCGGGCGCCGCTCAGAGGCAGGCCGCGCTCGAGGCCGGGAGCCAGCTCGCGCAGGAGCTTAGGACGACAGAGGCCACTGGGCGCATGGTCGTGTCCCTCGAGGATGTATTGGATTCACCGGGAGGCGAGCAGGACATCGTTCTGCGCGACGGCGACAAGCTGCATGTCCCGAAGCGGCCGGATTTCGTGATGGTCATGGGCGAGGTGAACAACCCGACTGCCTTCGTCTACGAGAAGGGCAAGGGCGCGCGCCATTACGTTCGCCTGGCGGGCGGGAGGACGAGGTTCGGCGACACCGGCAAGACCTACGTGGTCAAAGCCGACGGTTCGGTCAACAGGAGCAGGTGGACAAAGGTCGGCCCCGGAGACGTCGTCATCGTGCCCGAGACGCTCGATCGGTTCTCCGGCATGCAGTTCCTGCTCGATCTGAGTCAGGTCCTCTACCACATCGGCATCGCCGCGGCCAGCGCCTACACGGTCGGGCTGTTCGACTAAGGGGAGAGCGATGCGCGAGTTCCTCTCTGTTCTCTGGCGACGAAAGGCGCGGCTCCTCGTCATCTGGGGCGTCGTGATGTTCGTTGCGCTCGTTCGCGTCCTCGCGATGCCCGACGTCTACACGTCCGGGGCGCTCATGACGCCGCTCGCGCTCGAGCAGGTCGAGGAGATGCCGCAGTCGGCGCTCGGCGGGGGCGCGGTTCGAAGCCTGCTCGGAAGAGGCGCAAATCGGGACGAGTTCGCCGTCGCGGCCTTCATGCAGTCGCGCGAGCTTCTGGATCGCGTCATCAAGGACCTGGATCTAAAACGGGAGCTCTTCCCCAAACGATGGGACGATGACGAGAACGAGTGGCTCGACTCCAGGGGCGGGGAGCCCACCGACGGCGAGGCCCGCCGGTCGCTAGACAAGAAAGTGGATGTCGCCTATGACGAGTTCACGGGACTCCTGGAGCTTGAGGTCAACTGGGAATCCCCCGAGCTCGCGCACCGCGTTGCGGCAGCGTTTGTCGATGTGGCCGACAGGACGCTCCGGGATGCCGCCATCGCTGAGGGAGAGCGCCGCGTCGATGAGCTTCTACGCGAGCTGGACGCTGTCACCGTGGGTGAGATAGAGGTCTTCCTTTCGGAGGAGATGACCCACGCCGTCTCCGCGCTCGCCTCGATCAGGGCGAGGGCGAACTACGCCTTCCGCGTCATAGACCCTCCGGTCGTGCCAGACCGCAAGTCCTGGCCCCCGAGGTTGTTCCTGCTGGTGCTCGTGGGCGTCGTGACGGCGGCCGCGGAGGTTGGCGTCGTCGCCGGGATTCGCCTCCGTCGTGACGCGGGCGGCCCGTCCGGCGGCTGACCCTGCGGCGGGCGACCTTTCCTATGCCCCCTTCTCGTCTCGGCGGCCCAATCCCCTTGAGCGGAGGTCCGGTTGGCGCAAGAGCGACGCAAGTGCATCGTCATCCTGTCCACGAAGTCCTCGGGCTCGAGCGCGCTGCAGAACCTCCTGTGCCGTGACCCTTCGGTCCGCCATGTCGAATGGACACGCCACAACGAGAACGAGACGCTCTATTGGGTGAAGGCCGCGTCTGTCCTTGGCCGCGGGCAGGTCGACATGGCGGACAGCGAGGTGCCGATTCCGCGCGGTCGGGCTCGCGGCGAACTCGTGCAGATGCTTGGGCGCAATCTCGGAGCAGACTACAGGCCTCCATCCGACGACCGGGAGCTGGTCTTCGGTGGGTGGGAGGCTCTCTGCGAGCGCTACGCTCCGGTCTTCCTGGAGAAGAGCCCACATCATCTACACCAGCGCTCGGCCCTTGAGCTGATCTTGGAGCGCGAGAGATCGCTCGATCGCGTCGACTTCCACATCGTCGGTCTCGTGCGGAACCCCATGGCGGCTCTCTACTCGATGTGGAGGAGGCGGCGCGAGATCCCCGAGGTGCACCAGTTCGAGTGGCTGGAGGCCTACCGGAACCTCCGATGGCTGGAGAGCGAGCGGCCGGACCTGGTGAGCGTTGTGAGATACGAGGACCTCACGGACAGCAGCGAGCCGCTTCTGCCCGTGTGCCGCTTCGCGGGCATCGAGCTCCCTCAGCCCGGATACATACATGGCCGCGCCCTGGCCAAGTGGAGGTCGGATGGCCACTACGGCTTCGGTCTCGAGCATCGGGTCGCCGAGCTGGCCAGGACCTTCGGGTATCGCGATGAGGAGCTGTCGAACGACGCCGCGCCCGGATGGCCGGTCTACAGACAACTCATGCGTTGGCCCCACCTCGCGTTTCGCCCGGTCCGGCTCGCTGTCCGGGGGGCGAGGAAGAGGATGAGAGACCGATGAAGCCCGGAGAGAAGGACACGGCGTTCGCACTGGGCAGCAGGATAAGCGTGCTCCTGATCGGACTCGCGGTGCAGAGCACGCTCGCATGGACGCTGGGGCCGGACGGGCGTGGGTCGTACGCGGTTTGCTTGCTCTTCGCCACGGTCATGGGAACGGTCTTCACCTTCGGGATCGACCGGGCGGGTCAATACTTCGCCGCGTCGCGGTCGCTCGACGTGGCGGAGAGCGTGAGGACCATGGTCGTGGCCCTGCTCCTGGGCTCCGCTCTGGCCGTGCTGGTCGGATGGCGAATGCTCTCTCTCGACCTTCCGTTCTTCGCGAAGGCGTCGCGCTCGTCATTCCACGTGGCGCTCGCTGTCATCCCGTTCGTCGCACTACAGAACGCGTTCGTAATGATCCTGGTGGGCATGAGAAAGATCGCCCTCATGGCGGTCGTGACCGTGACGAGCGTCGCTGTTCAGCTGGTTGCCGCCCTGGTGCTGGTGCTCGGCCTTGGGCTCGGCGTGAACGGGGCCCTGCTATCGGTCGTGGCGGCCGGCGTCGTTACGATCTGGGTCGCGGCCGTGGCTCTCAGGCGAGAGGGATGGCTCAGGCTGGGCCCCGTGAGATGGAGCTCGCTCCTGGCACTTGGTGGCTACGGGATCAAGTACTACGTCGCCAAGCTCTCGACGATGGTCCACTTCAGAGTCGGAACGCTCGTGCTGGCGTTCTTCGTTCCGCCGGCCCAGATCGGCCTGTTTGCGGCCGCGTCGCAGCTCGTGGGACGCGTCACGCTCGTGTCGAAGTCGGTCGAGATGGCGCTCTTCCCCAGGGTGGCCGGGGACAAGAGGGGGCGCCCCGAGCTGGTGGCGAAGTCCGGAAGGGTGACCATGATAGCCGCAGGGGCGCTCTTGGCCGTTGTGGCGGCCGTGAGCCGGCCGCTCGTGACGATCGTACTGTCTCCGGAGTTCCTGCCGGTCGTGCCCCTCATCTGGATAATCTCGCCGGGGATACTGGTTCGGTCCGGCTCCAACGTTCTCATGACGTTCTACATGGCGACGAACCGGCCGGGCATTTGCTCGTGGTCGATCGGCGTCGGGATGCTGGCGAACGTCATAGGCATACTGCTGCTGTTGCCGGGGTATGGACTGGCAGGTGCGGCCTGGGCGATGACCATCGGCTACGTGGTGAGCGGAGCGATCCTGTTTCTCGACTTCCGCCATGTGACGGACGAGCCTCTCATGAGGACCTGGTGGCCGAGGCGCGAGGACGTCACCGCGCTCGTCGATTCGGTGAAGCAGGTGCTGGTGGCCGCCGCGCGCGCCCGGGCGAGGCGCGCATGACCCAAGTGGAGGCATCGCCTTGAGCCGCAGAGTCGTCATCGTGGGGCTGGATGGTGGCGCCTGGCCCGTCTTGGACGGGTTCATGCGGTCGGGCTCGATGCCCAATCTCAAGAGCCTGGTCGAAGGAGGGTACAGGGCCGACCTCCGGTCGACCAATCCTCCGATCACGCCTGTCGCCTGGGCGAGCTTCGCGACCGGTATGAACCCCGGGCGCCACGGCGTCTTCGGATTCGCCGCCCAGCAGTCGGCGCCGGGTGAGTACTTGCCTCCGCCCGCCCGCCGCGACGCCATCGCGTCGCCCAGTCTCTGGCGACGTCTCTCCGACCACGGACTGACCTCGATCGTGCTGAGCGTCCCGTTGACGTACCCGCCCGAGCCGATCCGCGGCTCGATGGTGACCGGGATGTTCACGCCGGGGCCGCACTCCAGGTGCACGCACCCGCCGGGGCTCAAGCGAGAGCTTGTGGAAGAGGGGAGCATGCCAAGGTTCGGCGTGGAGACGGCGGCACGTCTCAGGGAGGCGGAGCGCTCCGGTGACGCGCGCGCGGTCACGGGCGCGCGCCTCGCGTTCGTCGCGGACCTGGAGGACATGACGGCGCGGCTGATGCGAGCCGGGCGCCACTTAGGCCGAAGCGACTTCGACCTTCTGGCCGCGGTCTTCGTTGCGACCGACAGGGTGCAGCACTGGATGTGGGACGACGTCCTACGCTCCTCCGAAGGGGCCGACGGAGAGGTCGAAGACCGCATACGCGGACTCTATCGGCTCGTCGATGCTTGCGTGGGCGAGCTGGCTGAGGCGGCCGGTGACGGCCTGGTGCTGATGATGTCTGACCACGGGTTCGGCCGCTGCTCAGGTCAGTTCTCGCTCAACCGCTATCTGGTCGATGCGGGCTACGCACACGTACGGGGAGCGTCGCCGTTGCTCCGCCTCCGTCGCGCGCTGAAGGGGAGCGCCGCGTATGGGGGGCTTCGACGGCTGGCGGGAGGTCGCGCCGTCGCGCGACGTGCGCTCGCGGCGGCGCAGGAACTCGACTGGTCGAGCACTATGGCGTTCTTCGTGCCCGGTACGTACGGCGTCAGGGTCAACCTGAGGGGGCGGGAGGCCCGGGGCGTGGTAGAGCCGGGCGAGGAATACGAAAGGCTGAGGAGTGAGCTTCGGGAGGCGATCGCAGATGCCGTCGATCCAGCGACGGGATGCCGTCCGGTCGCGAGAGTCGATCTGAGGGAGGACGTGTACGACGGGGGTCTGGTGGAGTGGGCGCCTGACCTCATTCTGGTGCCCGATGAGGGCCCTGGCTACGTCCTGACCTCCGGGAACCCACGCGACAGACGACTTGTATCGCATGAGCCTCACAGCAGGGGAAGCCACCGCTTCAACGGTGTGCTCGTGGCCCACGGCCAAGGTGTTGCGTCCTCCCTTGCGCCGGGCAGGGCGGACATCGTCGACCTGGCACCGACCGTGATGAGGTACCTCGGCGTATCCGCCGAGACAGAGATGGACGGCGTTCCCCTTGACGCGGTAGTGCCGGCCGACTCGCCGGAGGGAAGCCTCGAGAGCACGGTCGCCGAGGCGGTCGGCGCCGCCCGGCCGACCCGGTCCGAGTTTCGGGCGAACTCCGCCCCCGGCGTCGGCGCGCGCGACGCCGAGCGACCCAGTGACGAAGAGGCTGGCGACGAAGAGACTGTTGACGAAGAGGACGAGGTTCGACGGAGGCTGGAAGATCTTGGCTATCTCGGCTGAGACTGGGCCGCGAGGCGAGAGCCCTGAGCGACGGGAACGTGTGTTCTCGTCCGGAATCCGCTCCCTGCTGGCCGCTCGCCTCGTCGATCCGCTCTACTGGCGTGTTCTTAAGAGGAGTGACGTCCTCCGGCGGTTCGGGGAGTTCGAGCGGCAGCAGTGGGACTCGGCTGACGAGTTCCGCGCGCGGCAGGACGGGCTCCTGGCCGACGTCCTGATTCATGCGAAGAACAAGATTCCCTATTACGTGGCTCGCGTGGGCCACATCGATGACCGGGACATCCGGGTCGATCCGAGAGCGTGCCTCTCGGAGTTCCCGACCCTGACCCGGGACGATCTACGCGCGAGTCTGGACCAGCTCTGGACCGACGTCGGGAGGGGCGCCTACCTCAATTCCACAGGCGGCTCCACGGGCGTCCCCGTGGCCTTCTATCAAGACAGGGTGTACAAGGACGCCGCTCTCGCCGCCACGAGGCTCTTCTACAAGTGGGCGGGAGTCCGCGCGGGCGATCGCGCGCTCAAGCTCTGGGGGGCAGGCAGGGACATCGGGAGGGGATGGCAGAGGCTCTCGAGGCAGGCTCTTGAGTTCGCCATGAACAGGCGGACCCTCGATGCGTTCATGCTGGGGCGCGACGAGATGCGGAGCCACGCGGCCGCGATGGCGCGGTTTCGGCCCGTCGCCCTCGAGGGCTATGCCGATGCCCTCTATGAGTTCGCCAGGTTCGTGGAGGAGGAGTCGATCTCGGTTCCGGCTCCTCGGTGCATCGTGAGCAGCGCCGGGACGCTGCACCCGCACATGAGAGAGCTGATCGCCCGTGCTCTCGGAGCGCCCATCTACGACCGCTACGGGGCCCGGGACGTCGGAAACGTGGCCGCCGAGTGCGGGTTCGGTTCGGGGATGCACGTGCACGGCGAGACCTCGTTCGTGGAGATCGTGGACGCCGAAGGCAACGAGGTGAGTGAGGGAGAGGTCGGGCGGCTTCTCGTGACCAACCTCCGGAATCACACGATGCCTCTCATCAGATACGAGGTCGGCGACGACGCGGAGAGGGGGGCGAGTCGCTGCGACTGCGGTCGACCATATCCGCTGCTGGCGAGGGTGGTCGGTCGGACCGGTTCCTCCTTCCCAACGTCAGAGGGTGGAGTGGTATTGCCCGAGTTCTTCATTCACGTGGTCGGGGTCGAGTATCGAGAACACGGCGTGAGGAAGTTCCAGGTGGTGCAGGAGTCCTTGAACGAGATCGTCGTGAAGATAGTGCTCGATGCAGGAGCGGACACGCCGGCCGCGGATGTGAGGGTGGGGCTGGCGGCTCGCATCAAGGAGGCGATGGGCGAATCCTGCGAAGTGAAGATCGAGTTCGTCGACGAGATACCGCCCACAGCAACGGGCAAGCACCTGTACACTGTGAGCAAGGTCAGGGATTGACGATGGCGACCCGGTCGTGCCCGACGGCTTGCGGTCTCCGGGCGCCTACCGCGATGTTGCCGCAGCCGGGCACGCCTCGCCGGGCCGCGCTGTCGTAGACGAGGGGTCTCCACACGTGACCGTTTCAGGCTCCGCCACAGCTAGCGAGAGAGGGAAGGCGCGGGCGAGCGGACAACTCCTGTCCGCGGCGATCCGCACATCTCTGGCGGGCGTCGTGCTGAGCGTGATGCTGCTTGGGTTCGTGTCGGAGACGCAGCCCCTCTTCTACGCGGTGCTCGGCCTGTCGCTCCTGGTCTATCTGATGGCCAGGGGGGAGGCGATCCTCAAGACAGCGGTTCAGTATCTGTCGTCGAGCACGATGGTGTGGCGTTGGGTCTTCCTCGCGTGGGCTGTGGCCTCGCTGCTCTGGGCGTCGAGAGCCAACAGCCTCGGCCGCGTGACAACACTGCTGGAGATCCACGCGGTCGGACTCGTGCTCTACGATTCGGCGCGCCACCTGAAGGCAACGCGTTGGGTCCTGACGCTCGTGTTCGTCGGCGCCGCCGTCGGGGCGACGCACGCAATGCTGACCGGGCTGAACTCGGGGGCGGCACGGCTCGAGGGCCTCTACAGCAACCCCAACGTCCTGGCGGTGACCCTGGTGATGGGGCTCGCCGCCTTCAACGCCGGCGCCGGCCTGGGACGAAACAGGCTCGCGAGGATGGTCGCGCACGGTCTGGCGATCGTCATCCTTGCCGGGATCGTGTCGACCGCATCCGTCAAGGGGATCGTGGGGGTTCTGTGCATCTGGGTGGTGGGGCTCCTCGTGTGGCATACACGACGTCGGATCGCGATCCAGCTCGCGTCGGT
>Ga0180434_10007018_pt1 | contig 12773 bp, 12 predicted proteins | sample SS_ome_7_FD_132453 | JGI IMG/M metagenome (GOLD analysis project Ga0180434, IMG submission 132453) | Hypersaline lake sediment archaeal communities from the Salton Sea, California, USA - SS_1_D_2 metaG | ecosystem: Environmental > Aquatic > Non-marine Saline and Alkaline > Hypersaline >... | reverse complement strand
GATCCGAGAAGCCCTCGGAGTGCCCGGATCGAAGGCTGGTGCTACCGGCGGACAGCTGCAGGACGTGTTGACCGATACGGCAGCTGTCGACGCCAGGCTTCCGTCGGACCCTGCCGATGAATCGCTCCAGCAGGCGGCACATTCCGCTACACAAGCTGCTGTCGCGGCTCTCAATGATCTGTCGTCAGCCCAAGCTCAAGCAGCTGCTGTAGCGGCACTGACGGCCCAAGGGTACACCGCGGCGCGCGCGCCGAATCTGGAGTACCTCGATGCGGCTGTTTCGGCAGTCCTGGCCGCGGTGGCGGCTCTGAACGACCTTTCACAGGCCGAGGCGCAGACGGCGGCGGAAGCGGCTCTGACCGCGCAGGGGTACACCACGGCGCGTGCGCCAATGATCGAGATGTCAAAGAAAATGCTGATCAACCGCCTAGAACTCGCTGATGGTGACACTGGCAACTGGGTGCTCTATGACGATGACGACACCACGCCGCTGCTGACATTTTCTGTCACTGGCAAAGGCGATGAGGCGATCGTTATCGCGGCGCGGACGCCAGCCAAAAGGACGCGCGGGACATGAGCATTACCACGCACGGCTTTGGGAGCGTGCCGACAACAGTCGGGTGGGGCGTCGAGGCAAAAGCCGGAGACATTGCCCCCTACGGCCTTCGGCCGACGCTGTTTTTTTCTGAGGAACTTTTGCCAAGAATTGTCGAAACGAAGGCCGATGAGCTGAAGCCGTCATTTTACGGGCAGATCGTGGCGCCACGGATCACTGGAGCGGACAGGGTTGACGAGAGGCCAGAAATCGTTGCTGCCTTCGATTTGAAGCCGACCCTCAAGGGAAACAACTGATGGCTTCCGTGATCAAGCTCAAGATTTCGGTCTCATTGCTCGATAACGTTTTGGCGCACTTCAATCGGATCAAGGTCTACCGCGCCGATTCGATCGATGGGACGTACGCCGAAATCACGACTCCAGCATCCAGGATCCCCATCATCCAGGGGACAACGGTCTACCTTTTTGACGACAGCACAGGAGATCCAGACTACTGGTACAAGACGGCTTACTACCACACGGACACGCTCCTTGAATCCGATCTTAGCGATCCTCGCCAAGGTGAGGATTTCTCCATCGACTCGCTCGTGATGTCAGTGCAAGACCTCAAGGACATCTACCTGTATGGGCTAGACCTCACCGACGACGCTGGGAATCCATATCCTGACGTGATGTTTGAGTGGTCGATCAATTTCGCGCTCGACTGGATCGAGAAAGAGCTCGACATCAGGGTGCGCCCGACGGAGTTCGATGAGCGCTACGACTACTATCGGCGAGACTTCTCCTCCTACATGTTTTTGCAGCTGCGGGAGTTCCCGGTCATCTCCGTCGAGGAGGTGGCGTTGCAGTGGCCAGCCGGAGAGAAGGTGCTGACGTTCCCCGATGACTGGATCAGCCTGCGCGCCGACGAGGGGCAGATCAACATCGTCCCCACCGCGGGCAACTTCGAGTCGCTCATGCTTACTCAGGGCGGATCGGTGCTGCCGCTGATGGCCGCCGGACGCGATTTTGTGCCGGACATGATCCGCGTGCAGTACACCGCTGGCTACGCCCTTGGAGCAGTTCCGATGGCGATCCGCGAGCTCATCGGCAAAAAGGCGTCGTTCGGCCCGCTCAACATCGCCGGCGACCTCCTCGGCGGCGCTGGAATCGCCAGCCAATCGATCGGCATCGACGGGCTGAGCCAGTCTTACAACACCACGTCGAGCGCCACCAACGCCGGATACGGAGCACGCCTGCTCCAGTACGGCAAAGAAATTAAAGAACAACTCCAGACGCTGCGTCGCTACTACAAGGGTATCAGGATGGTAGCCGTATGAGCGATCTGCGCCCCAGCATCATCACCGGCCTTCCCACCGGGACCAAGGAAGCGGGCCAGCGGGTCGACTTCAAGCCGGACAAGTTCGACCTCGCCATCATCACGAAGGGCTACCGCGTGTGGTGGTCGAGGTCTGGTATCTGTCCCTGCCGAAACAACGACCAGACCGACCAGGCTCAGGTCAACTGCCCCGTCTGCAAGGGGACGGGATGGTTTCACTACCTCCCCGATCTCGGGTTGGAGGGGTACACGCACGACCCATACGGCAACCCGATTGAGATCAACGACGCCGGAGACGCTGTGTCGATCATGGCCATCATGACGGCGGCAACGCTTGACCCCCAGATCTACGAGAAGTTCGGCGAGTGGACGTTTGGCACGCTCAAGGTGAGCACCCAGGCGATGAACCGGATCGGCTACCGCGACCGCCTGGTGCTGCGCGACGCCGAGCTCGTCTGGGGGCAGCTGATCGAGTTCGATGGCGAGACCAAGATCGAGGTGACGGGTGGCCGGAGCAACGCTGGTCTGCGCTACCCGGCGGTGAGAACACAGCTGCTGTGCCGAGTGAGCTCCGCTGGGGAGCGCATCAACTACCGTCTCGACGTCGACTACCAGATCGACACCGACGGCGGCCTGGTGTGGCTGACGACGCCGCCAGACCCGGACACGATGCTGTTTCTCTCGTACACCATTAACCCCGTGTTCCGTGTGCTTGACCACGTGTTTGCCTTCCGGGACACGCTGGTCGCTGCCAAGACCGCCGCCAAGAGCGTCGCCGACCAGCACCGCAAGTTGCCTGTCCACGCCATGGCCAAGCTGGACTTCCTGGTGGACGAATGATCGTCGACGTCGACCTGTCCGAGGCGCTCCCGCAGGCTCTCGCCCACATGATGGGCGACATGGGCCTAGTCGAGGCCGTGCTCACCGACCTTGCCGAGATGGCCTGGTTGAAGTGGCGCAACCTCGCCGCGAGAGAACTGCACTCGTCCCGCCAGACGTATATCGACGGGATCCAAGAGCCCGTAGCGAGCACAGGGGAACGCACGATCGCGCTCGTGGGGTGGCTGCCGAACGCCATCGAGAACGGCCTCGACTCGTTCGATCTGCGGGAAACGCTGCTCGGATCGAACTCGCGCGCTCGGCGACCTATCTGGAGCGAGTCCGGACGTTCCGGTGGGCGGATGCAGGTCGGCTGGTACGCGAACATCCCGTTTCGCCACGGCACGCCCGGCTCGTCTGGTCTTGCGGGGCAGCCGATGGGGGCTCCCCACGCCGAGGGAACGCGCCAGGGCACCATGGAGGCGCCCGCCGCGCAGCAGTTCGGTAAGGAGATCTACCAGGCAGCCAAGCAACTCAGAACGAAGGGTGGGCGCGGCAAGGGCCCGATGGCGCTGCCGTCGAGCCAGGCCGGACCAAAGCTCTCTCCGCACCATTCGACCAGCATCTACACGGGCATGAGGCGGGTCCGCAAGCCCTACAAGAACGAGCGCACGGGAAAGACGACGGTGCAGAGCCAATACTTCACCTGGCGCCGGATCAGCACCGAGAACTCGAACGGGTGGATCCATCCCGGGATCGAGCCGCGCCGGCTCTCTGAGAAGGTGGAGGACTACATCCACCAGGTCGCTCCGGGCGTGGTGCAGGCCGCGATCAAGTCGGCGATGAGGAAGGGGTAGCGCAGTGTTCATCGAGCGCATCCTCTACAAGCACGTCAAGGAACGGCTGGCCTGGTACATCGCAGATCCGGCGCGCTTCGAGCGGTTCCTGTTGACGTACGGGAACGGTGCCATCGATGCCGACGAGGCCGCTGCCGCACGTGAGGCTTTCGAGGACAACCCTCCGACGGCGGTGCACGGCTACGCGCGCCAAGGGGGGCCGTTCCCCTGCTTCGCCCTGGTGCTTGGCGCTGAGAGCACGATCCAGGACTACCTCGGAGAGAACGTGTTCCAGCTCGACGAGGACGGAGAGGAGTACATCGACGCCGACACGGGCGAGCCCGTGGATGTGCACGCGAAACGGTGGGATCACCGATTTGACTGGTACGTCTACGAGGATCACCCCGACCAGTGCCTCTACTACTACTACCTGCTGCGCCACATGATGGTCGGTCTCCGTTCTCGCCTCCAGGCTGAGGATCTTGACGAGATCACCTACCAGGGCGCCGAGCTCGCGCCAGATCCACGCTACATGCCGGCGAACATGTTCACTCGGCGGTTTTCGATCACCTGTCGAGCCGACGAGGACTACGTGGAGGACTACAGCCCGGACGTGGGCAAGGGGACTTCCATCGTGGGCCTCCACGGCGACGACGGACCAGAGATCCCTGATGAGCTCACCGAAGAGGAGCAGGAGGATCTCGCGGCGACGCAGTGCAACGTCACGACTTTCACGGAGGGCGACGATGCCTGACAAGACAATGGACGAGGAACTCGAGACACTCGAGGAGACATCGCCCCCCGAGCCGAAGCCCGAGCCGGAGTTGAAGCCGAAGCCGAAGCCGAAGCCCGAGCCGGAGCTGAAGCCGAAGCCGGAGCCGGAGCCGGGGCAGCTGGCGCTCACAGCTCGGCAGTTCTGCCGGGCCCGCGGCATGCGCTGGGAGCGCTCCGCGGGGTGGCTATACTACGCCGGCGCCAAGTACGGAGAGGGACACCGCCTGACCGTCAGCGAATGGCAGGCAATCTGGGACGCCTGGTGGCAGCAGCCAGCAGGGCAGCCCGTGCGCAGGGAGGACTAACCGATGGCTGCTACCACGATTTACTTCAATGGCCGGCTGATCTCGATCCCCGGTCCCTACACCGAGGTCGATGCTTCTGGTTTGGAGGTGGTCGGTCTGAGCGCCAGCGGCATCGTCGCGTGCGTCGGGACCGCCATCGGGGGAAAACCCTACACCGAGATCACGGGCAGCGACGTCAAGACGCAGCTCGAGGTCGCGACGAACCCCCAGAAGCCCTTCGACTTCTACCGTTCCGGGCACTTGAAGGAGGCGGGGCCGATCCTGTTTTCCCCTGCCGACGACGACGAGATCCAGGGCGGCGCCCAGGAGATCGTCTACGTCAAGGTCAACCCCGCGGTGCAGTCGGTGGCCACGTTCCCGAACGCGGCGGGCGATGCCATCACGTTGACCTCGCGAGATTGGGGGTATTTCATCACCCAGATCAACGTCGAGATCGGCGCTGGTACGAACCAGGGCAAGATGGTCACGCTGACGTTCGAGGACACCGAAGAGGTGTTCGATGACGTTGGGGGTGACGATCTGTTCACCCTGACCTATCTCGCCACCACGCCCGCCGAGGGGTACGACACCATCACGGCCACCGTCAGCAGCACGGCGATCTACACCGAGTTCACGCTGGCCAGGGCCGGTCTCGACAGCGAGATCACCAATCCTGTGACGGCGACGCAGGCTGTGGAGCTCGTCAGCGACGACGCCGGCGACACCACACAAACCGTCACGCTGTACGGGCTCGACACGAGCAATGCGGCCCAATGGGAGACGCTGTCCGTCAACGGCCTGAGCGTCGTGACCGGCAACAAGACGTGGAACGAGATCCATGGGGCGATCATCGACGGTGCTCCGGCGGGCACCGTGACCGTTCGCAACCTCTCCGGTGGTACCACGATCCTCACTTTGACCGCTGGCGCCATGACCAAGGGCCTGCACGTCATGTCCGAGGTGTCGGTGGCGGGCGTCGTGCTGGACCTCGTCCGGGGTGCCGCGGGCACCGAGAAGCTGGTCGTGGTTGGCAAGAACGCCAGCGGCGGGGCCCAGTACGAGGCCGTCACGCTCAACGGGTCGACTCCCGTGGCGACCACGGGCACGTGGAGCTCGATCACCTACCTCGCGTTCGGGGCGGTGGCCGCGGCCGGGACGGTCACGGCGAGCGCCAAGAGCGTCAACGCGCCCTTCACCGGCATCGACACGCTGCAGAAGGCCGCGGACCGCTTCAACGGCACCCCGGGGTATACCTTCACGCTCGCCACGGCCGAGACGGCGTTCGAGATGGAAAACCTCGACTACGTGACGGCCGAGGACATCCTGTCCCCTGCGGCTCCGGGGTTCGAGGCGAACCTCTACGCCGTGGTCAACGAACTCAACCTCAAGAGCGGCCTGGTGACTGCGGCTCGCGCCATTGGCGGAACGGGGGCCCCGAGCAACACCACCGCGCCGGTCTACCTGTCGGGTGGCCACGAGGGGAGCTCGACGCCGGGGGCCGAGGGGACGCCAACCGCGACGAACGCCGACTGGCAGGCTGCGATCAACCTGCTCACCAAGGTGAGGGTCAACATCGTTGTTGTCATGACGCACGATCCGGCCATCCACGCCATGGTCAAGGCACACGTCAAGTACATGGGCGGCGTCGGCCGGAGCGAGCGCGACACCAAGCTCGGCCTGCAGAACACCGGGCTCACGGACCACGCGACCAAGACCGAGATCAAGTCTCAGATCCGAGATCTCAACTCGAAGTACTGCGCGGCCTGGGCGCAGTCGATCGAGCGCTTCAACACCGACGGGGACCGCGAAACGCTTACGCCGATGTACGGAGCCCTGGTCCTCGCCGGCATGCAGGCCGGCACGCCCGTAGGCACGCCCGTCACGCACAAGGGCATGAACACGCTCTCCCTCGCCCAGGATTCGACGTGGAACCCCACCGACGACGCCGAGGAGATGATCCAGGCCGGGCTCTGCTTTGGCGAGGTCGTCGACGGCGCCGGGACCCGCCGCGTGGTACGCGGAGTGACCACGCACCTGTCGTCGAGCAACATCGCCTACGTCGAGCAGTCGGTCGTCGAGGCATGGGGCTACGCCGTCTACAACTACCGCACCACGATGGAGTCGGTCGTCGGGCGAAAGGGGTTCGCCGGCACGGTGCAGGCCGCGCATGCGGAGGCGATCGGCGCCCTCGGGCTGCTGGTCGGTGTGGCGATCGTGGCCTACCGATCGCTCTCGACCAGCCTGACGCTCGACGTCCTGGAGCAGGCCGTCGAGATCGCGCCCGTGTTGCCAATCAACTTCGTCAAGTCGACCATCCACCTGGTCAGCGTCCCGCAGTCGTCCGCGGCTGCATAGAGGAGGTGAACTATGGCTGAAAAGGGAAGAGTTTTCACCGGCTGCCGAGCCCTGTTCATGCTCCGAGGCGCCAAGGTCGGCTACGCGACAAACGTTGCGGGGTCAGAAGAAATCCAGTGGGACCCAGTGGAGGTCCTCGACAACATCCAGGTCGAGGAGCACGTGCCGGTCGCGTACCGCGTCACATTCACCGCATCTTTGGTGCGGATCGTCGGTGAGACGGTCAAGAGCCTGGGGTGGTGGCCACAGCAGGGGACGGGACCCGAGGAACACCTCCGCAACATCCTGCTCCAAGGCGAGCTTGTCGCCGTGATCCAGGACAACAAGACGAAAAAGATCATGATGACGCTGGAGCAGGTCAAACTGGCGTCTCACAACTTTTCCATCAACGCTCGCGGCATGGTTGGCCAGGATCTGACCTTTGTCGCGATCCGCATGAAGGACGAGAGCGAGGTCTAACCTCGAGTGGCGTTTTGCGACACTCGAGTGATAAGGAGAGCGGGAACATGGGCATCATGGAGAAAGACATCGCAGTGAAGTCGCCGGAGGAGATGAGGGCCGAGATCCAGGGCAAGGAGCCCTCGGCCGAGCGCAAGCTCGAGCGGCTCGCCGATCCGCGTCTCGGGGAGGAGTATTCCTTCGAGGTGAAGTGGACCGACCCGCGAGGAAAGGTGTGGAAAGGGGACTTCACCAACCAGATCCTTTCGTTCACCCAGATCAGCCAGGTAGGCGCTTTGCGCGCGCGTCTGGGCGGAGGCATGCCGGTCGAATCGGTCGACGATTTCACCGCCAACCACAACGAGAAGGTGGCTCACCTCACCATCTCGCTGGTGAAGCGCCCCAAGTGGGCAGCCGACCTCGGCGAGCTCAAGTACGAGGACCTGCTGGACCAGATCTACGTGGAGGTGGCCCGTCACGAGGCCATATTTTCAGGACGAGAAAATCCTGAAAGAGGTGGCGCTGACGGAAGCGCAGACGGCGAAGGGGATGCTACGCCGGTGGTGGATCTCGAAGCATGAGACCGCCGCTCCGCTTGTGCCGTTCGAGGATCGGACACTAGGAGGACTGCTCAGGGAATTCTACGCAGACACAGCAGCAGAGCTTTCGCGGCTGAGGGCCAAACTCAGAGCTGACGGGCACGACCCAGAGACAGAGGTGAGGATATCCGACCTGGAGCGGGTGTTCTCGGATTCGCCGGACCTCCAGAGCCTCGACGCCGAGGAGAGCTTGGAGAACTGGACGATCCCCCGCAGAACGGGCGATCCCTTGGCCGACCGGTGGGAAGAGCAGATTGCTCGCGGTGAGGTGCCAGACCTCGACGCGGCCATGTAGGGACGCCAATGTCAGAGACCGAAGCGAAGATCAAAGTCAAGGCGGATGCCCGCGACCTCAAGGCGGTCGAACGTGGCATGCGGGAGGCGTTCAACCCGGCTGCCATCAGAGCGTTCGAGCAGTCCACGAGGATTCTCCAGCGCGGTCTCAAGGGTCTGACGTCTCAACAGGTGCAGCTCGTCCGTGCCATGCGCGACGTCGACAAGGGTCTCAAGACGTTCGGCGCGATGGCGAAGGAGCTCAAGGAGATCAAGACGCAGGCTGCTGCTGCGCAGAAGTCCGTCGAGGGGCTCAGCAAGGCCAGTTCCTCGATGCGCAGCAAGAGCTTTGTCGGTGGCGTGATGCAGGGCGCGGGCGTCGGCCACTATTTCCCCGCCGACCGCGGAATGTACCCGCGCGTCGCCGGGAGCATGGTGGGTCGAGGCGTGCGCCGAGCTGCAGGAGCTGCCGCGGCGCCGTTCACCATGCCCGGCATATCGGGCCTCTCGACCATGATGCAGGGGATCCCGATCCTCGGCGGATTCGCCGCGGGTGCCCTCCAATCCGCGGCCGGGATGTACCAGCAGTGGGTCGGCCACCAGCAGGCACGCCTCCCCAACCTCTACTTCGCATCGGAGGACGTCGGGCAGCCCATCTGGGGGCGGGGGCGCCCATCGAGATCATTAAGGAAAGAGCGTGCCGCGGCCGCTGCGGCGCTCAAGACGGCACAGGCTGGCACCTCGTCCGATATGCAGCGCATGCGCGATGATTTCGACAAGGCCAAGCCGACAGCCCAGGCGGCAGGCGAGGGGTCGACGTGGTCGGCTTTTGGGACCATGTTCGGTGGCCCCAAGGGGGATACGGCTGCCATTGGCAGGGCCTGGCTCGGCGAGCAGATACCGTACTCTATCACGGGACGTGTCCCGCGCAAGGCTGGGCGGGACACGGTGCTCGGAAAGCAGCGGGAGTGGCTGAGGAACCGCTACCAGTCCCTCAAGACGAAGCAGGACGCCGAGATCGGCTCGGCCCAGGGGCGCCTTGACGCGGCCGAGATCTCGATCGCTGAGGCAAAAAGGGGCAAGGTCATCGTCGGCCGCAAAAGCGGGCTCGGCCCCCTCGGGCTCGGTACCCGCTTCGGCTACGATCCGACGCAGACCCAGGGGCTCCTGGGCGAGTTCTACGGGGCCTCTGGTGGGCTGTTCCGCCGCGGGCAGGCTGAGGAGGCGCTGGCGGCAAAGACGCGCTACGGCGTGGGCATGGGCGCCTCGGGGGCCTTCGCGCGCATGGGCCTGGCAGGCGGCGGCGGGGCCGGCATGGGGGCTGGGCTGGCTGGGGTTCTGCAGTCGGCATTTGCGCAGGGGCTCCGAGGGGCCCAGGTTCCTGAGTACCTCCAGACCTTGGTCCAGCTCGGGACGGAAGCCGAAAAAAGCGGAGTGAAACTCAACGTCCAGGAGTTCACGCGCCAAACGGCCATGCTGGGCGCTCTGGGGATTGACCCCCTGCAGCGGCAGCGGATCACGGGAGGGCTCAACAGGGCAGCGATGCAGGCGTCGGCGGGAGGCATCCAGGGGCCGGCCCAGATGCTCCTCTACCGGTCTGCGGGCTTCAGACCTGGTGAGGGCCGCGGGTCCTACATCCGAGCGACTGAGCGGCTTGAGGGGGGCATGGGAAGCGACACCATGGCCAACCTGCTGGGCATGGTGGCCCAGGCGTCCCTGCAGTTCACGGGGACGGACGAAAAGGACACGATGCGGCGGCGCGCCTTCCACATGCGCCGCTCGCTGAATCGGCCGGGGATCGGGGTATCAATCTCCTCGGGCCAGGCCACGGAGATCCTGTCGAGGATGCTCCAGTCGCCCGATCCGACCGAGTTCAAGAAGTTCCTGGTGGGCTTTTCGGAGCGCCATGGTCTTGCCGGAGCCGAGCAGGGCGCTGCGGCAAGGGGATCGCTCGTCCGCGGGGCCAGGGCGCTTGCGCGCCGCGGAGCCGGTGGGGCTGTATCAGCGGCTGGGCTGCAGGCTTCGCGGATTGGCGTCGGCGGATCCATGTCTGGGACGTTCCGCCGGCTCGAGGGCATCGGGATCCAGTCGGCTCGCGTGCTCTCGCGCTTCAACAAGCAGATCGGAACCGTGGTCAATATGATGCAGGGATTCCTCTCGGCGGCTGACAAGATCGCCAAGGCTGACAGTCCTCTCAAGGCGCTGTGGGATCTCATCGGAGGGGGGAACGTTGTACCAAGCAAGGGTAGCACCAACGGAAAATTCGTAAAGCTCAAGCCGATGAGCGGTCTCTAATGGCCATTCCGCAACTCCAACTCGAAGGATTCCAAAGCGACCGTCAAAAGCGGCTCGCCAAGGCATCCCATCGCGCCGGGATCACTATCTACCCGCATGACAACGATCCCGTGTTCACGCAGCGCAAGTCCAGGGCTCGCTACCTCAACTGGGATCCGAGGGTGACCGAGGGCACGGTCGTGCAGCTCTCGTGGTCAAAGCGCCTGGGAGCGCCCTCCGGCTCGTGGAGCGCAGCCGTCAAGCTGGGGCGCAGCGCCTCGATCGAGCCGATGGCCGGTGACGTGATGGACGGTGATTGGGCGGACATCGTCATCAACCGCAACGGCATCCCGTTTCCGCTCTGCCGCGGCGTGGTCGACAGTGTGAGGCTCAAGACCGGCTCGGCTGGAGGCGCCACGACGCGCATGCTGGTGCTCACGGGACGCGACCATGGGGCGATGTTCGAGGCGATCGTGGCGTGGAACAACATCTACGTCCAGACCGTCGGCGAGCTCTGCTTCGGCCTCAACGCCAAGAGGATCCCTGGCGAGCCTGGAGACACGCCCGATGGCATGTTCGAGAAGCTGATCAGTGCGACGTTTGCTCGTGGCGAGGTCGAGGGCAGCTGGCTCCTGGACAGGAGCGATCCGAACTCTGCGAATCGCTCCGCCTGGAATCTGCCACCGGCGCTGCAGACATCGACAGGAAAGCAGATCTTTCTCGAGGCGCTCAAGATCGGGCGCAGCGGGACACGGGGCTACTTCGCCAACGAGCAGCAGCTCTGGACAGGAGCAGGACAGAGCCTGCACCAGACGCTCACCAACTGGTGCAACCCCTTGCTCAATGAGTGGCGCTACGACGTAGGCACGTTGCGGAAAATCGGCGGCGCTTACTCGATGGCAATGGAAGCCAACATCCGCGAGAAGCCGTTCGTCAACACGGCCGACGCCGAGTTCTCCCCCTTCTTTCGCGATTTGCCAACGTGGAGGATCCCGAGTTGGCTGATCAGTGACACCGATCTCGGTCGTTCGGGGTACGAGCGATTCAACATCTACCAGCTCATGGCCGACATGCACTACTACCGTGGCCAGGAGCAGCTCGCGATGACCCCCGCGATCTACTCGCGCGAGGCCATCCGACGCCACGGGATCAGGCCCTACAATGAGACGACCAAGTACCTCATGGCCGTGGAAGGGGGCGGGCTCGAGGACGAAAGAAGAGCCTGGCAGCAGCTGATAGTGGACTGGTACGCGCCAAACCCCTACCTTCTCTCCGGAACGGTGACGATCGACGCCATGGTGCCTGAAATCCAAATCGGATCGCGGTTCATCCTCGACACGGGCGATCCAACGACCACGTTGCAGTTCTACGTCGAGGGGGTCGACCACGGATTTCGCTGGGCGCCATCCTCGGGAGGTCCATCGAGTAGCACGACGTTGATGCTGACACGAGGGTTTCGCGGGTCGGACAAGGACTACCTCAAGATGGTCCAGGCCATCTCGAAGCAGTACGTGGACAAGTTCTAATGTACGAACCAGCAGAACTCTTCGATGGCAGCGTGCTGCAGGCCGGGATCCCCACGGTCGAGGACGGCGCAGCTCCTCCCTCGTACCGCAGCACCTACGGCTACATCGCGCGCGCCGTAGTGCTCAAGACCTACTTCGCGGACGATTCCGGTTTTTCCGGCACGGCCTGGAAGCCGCAGCACGTGTTCGTGGACGTGCGTGTCTACGGCACGCGCTCCCGAACGCTCTACCGCGTGCCCGTCTGCCAGGGGATGGGCTCGATCTGGGACGAGGATGTCTACGTGCCCCGGGCAGCGCGCACAAACATCGGCGGCGGAAAGCTGGCCATCGATGGACGCCCCAATGGGAGCAAGCCCACCGAGGCGCACAACATGGACGGCGACCACGTGCTACTCGGATTCCTTGAGTGCGACCCGTTCCAGCCGATCGTGTTTCCGTTTTCGCTGCCCCACCCCGCGACAGGTCGACAACTCCAAGAGGCCGACGGGCGGGTCCGCAGGCTCCGTCACGCTGGAACAATGATCCAGTGGGACGAGAACGGGGATATCACCATCGACGCCACGGGCGCCGCGCAGCCGGAGCTCACCGCACAGGGGCAGGAGGTCTCGAGCAGCGGGAGCGGCGGCGTGGTGACGATCAAGACCAAGGACGGCGCCGGAGCGGTCAGCAAGCTTGAGCTCGATGCCGCAGGAGGCGTCGCCATAGAAGCGGCTGGAGGAACG
>Ga0180434_10007017_pt1 | contig 12774 bp, 13 predicted proteins | sample SS_ome_7_FD_132453 | JGI IMG/M metagenome (GOLD analysis project Ga0180434, IMG submission 132453) | Hypersaline lake sediment archaeal communities from the Salton Sea, California, USA - SS_1_D_2 metaG | ecosystem: Environmental > Aquatic > Non-marine Saline and Alkaline > Hypersaline >... | reverse complement strand
TGCCTCTAACAGGTTGTCTGACGGGGGAAGGATAGTGAATTTTACCTCAATATCAGCTTTTGTCGGTTTTTTCGGCCAGTCAAATTATGCAGCTTCCAAAGCCGGAGTAGCCGCAATGACCAAGGTCCTGAGCAGGGAACTGGCAAAACGGGATATCACAGTCAACAGCATCGCCCCGGGTGTGGTACTTACCGAGATGGGCATGACCATACCGGAAGAGGTCCGGGACCGGATGCTGGGCTCGATCCCGCTGGGCCGGTTCTGCCGGCCGGAAGAGATCGCAGATGTGGTTGTATTCCTGGCAAGCGACCTGGCAGGCTATGTGACCGGCCAGACAATCCATGTAAACGGAGGCTGGATCTCTTGAGAAGCAGGCTGGAAGAAAAATTATGTACACCGGAAGAGGCAGCAGGCCTCATCAAAGACGGCCAAACAGTGGTATCCGGCGGATTTGTGGGAGCAGTCCACCCCGAGGCCCTCACCGGGGCCATTGAAAAGCGGTTCCTGAATACCGGTTCTCCCGGGGGTCTTACCCTGGTATATGCTGCCGGCCAGGGTGACGGCGGAAACAGGGGGGCAAATCACCTTGCCCATAAGGGATTATTAAAAAGAGTGATAGGCGGACACTGGGGTCTGGCACCCAGGCTGGGCCAGCTGGCAACCGCGGGCCTTATAGAGGCATATAATTTTCCCCAGGGAGTAATATGCCAGCTGTTCCGGGATATTGCGGCAGGAAGACCGGGATGTATTACCCATATCGGCCTGGGGACCTTTATCGATCCTGACAAAGGCGGAGGAAGGATAAATCCAAAAACCAGGGAACCGCTGGTGGAAAAGATCAGGCTGGGGGGAAAGGACTGGCTGTGGTATAAAGCATTTCCGGTCCATATCGGGCTGATAAGGGGAACTGCCGCCGATTTCTTTGGAAATATCGTTATGGATGATGAAGCCATCACGGGAGAGGTACTGCCCATAGCCCAGGCAGTGCACAATAGTGGCGGCATAGTAATAGCCCAGGTAAAAAAAATACTGGACGATCCTGCTACTCCGCATTCGGTAAAGGTTCCCGGCATACTGGTGGATAAAATAGTCATAGCAGAAAAAGAGATGCACCAGCAGACATTTGGCGAGGAGCTGAACCCCGGATATTACAGCACATTGCCCGAGGATGAATCACGGCGGATCAAGCTGGAGCCCATGCCCATGGGCCCCAGGAGGATAATCGCCTGCAGGGCTTTGCAGGAGATAGGGGAAAATGCAATAGCCAACCTGGGTATTGGAATACCGGAAGACATAGGGAGGGCAGCTTCTGAGTACGGGGTCCTGGACAGATTCATCCTGACCCTGGAAAGCGGCCCTATCGGAGGCATACCGGCAGGAGGATTAAGTTTCGGCGCCTCATTATACCCCCAGGCCATAATAGACCAGCCGGCCCAATTCGATTTTTATGACGGAAGGGGCCTTGATTTTGCTGCCCTGGGGGCAGCTGAGATAGACTCTTCCGGAAATGTGAATGTATCAAAATTCGGGGAAAAGCTCCCCGGTGTGGGCGGTTTTGTGAATATAACCCAGACAGCCAAGAAACTTGTCTTCTGCTCCACCATGACCGCAGGAGGTCTTGAAATAGAATGCTGCCGAAATGATCTTGTCATAAAAATAGAGGGCAGGATCCTGAAGTTTGTAGAAAAAGTGGAGCAGGTGTCATTCAGCGCCCGTCATTCACTGGAAGTAGGCCAGGAAGTGCTTTACATAACCGAACGTGCAGTTTTCAGGCTTACAGGAAAGGGGCTTGAGCTTATAGAAGTGGCCCCCGGCATCGATATGGAGTCCCAGGTGTTCGGCGTAATGGGGTTTAAACCGGAAATAGGGGATATAAAGCCCATGCCGGAAAAAATATTCAAAACAGGAGTTTAGGATCATGGAAAAGGTGTGCATTATTTCAGCCAGGCGTACTCCCCAGGGGAGATTCCTGGGCAGCCTTAAAAAATATTCAGCCATAGACCTGGCAGTAATTGCTGCCGGGGAGGTATTGAAGGTCACGGACCCCGGTGATGTGGACCAGGTTATCCTGGGAAATGTGATAATGGCAGGCCAGGGCATGAACCCGGCCAGGCAGGCTGCCGTAGGTGCCGGTATACCCATCGATAAGCCGGCATTTACTGTAAATATGATGTGCGCCTCAGGGATGCAGGCAGTCATCCTGGCAGCCCAGTCCATAAAGTCTGGAGGCGCGGACCTTATATTATGCGGAGGTACCGAGTCCATGTCCAATGCCCCATATCTGCTGGCAGGCGCCAGGGAAGGCTACAGGCTGGGTGACAGTGTCCTTATCGATTCCATGCTTTCAGACGGCCTGGTCGACACTTTTGAAAAAGAGCATATGGGGCTTACAGCGGAGCGCATTGCAAAAAAATACAATATTTCCCGCAGTGAACAGGACCAGTTTGCCTATGAGAGCCACAAAAAGTTCTTTGAGGCAAAAGAAAAGAATATATATGATGATGAAGTCATAAAGACCGGCGATCTTGCATATGATGAACATCCCAGGCAGGACACCGAGATGGAAAAACTGGCTTCTTTAAAGCCTGCTTTTTCCCGGGACGGAACAGTTACTGCCGGCAATGCTTCCGGCATAAATGACGGAGCGGCGATGCTTCTGCTATGCAGTGAAGGCTATGCCAGGGGAAAGGGACTGGATGTCATGGCAGTGGTGGGAGACAGCGCCAGCATAGGCTGCGACTGGAGGTTTATGGGTCTGGGCCCGGTATATTCTACCAGGAAGCTTTGCCGGGAACATGATCTTGATATCAATTATTTTGATACCATTGAACTAAATGAGGCATTTGCCTCCCAGTCACTGGCATGCATAAGAGAGCTGGACATAGACATGGAAAAAGTAAACCCTGACGGGGGCGCCATAGCCCTGGGCCATCCCATCGGTGCCAGCGGCGCCCGCCTTGTAGTGCACCTGGCGTCAAGGATAAAACAGGGGCTTAGCAAAAAAGCACTGGCCGCCCTGTGCATAGGCGGAGGAATGGGCTCTTCCATGGTACTGGAAAGTTACTGATCATCAGGTATACGGTTTAATGCCATTGCCTTCATAAAGCCTGCCTGCTCTCCATTATCCATACCAATAAAGTACACTATAGCTGTTCGATTGCGGCTCCCTTATAATAAGAACAACCCTTTATGGTTAAAATTTTATAAAGGCAGCCATTTATAAATAACTGACAAAAATTTAAAGGATACAGGAAATATGTCCGGTTACAGGAGAAGAACGGATAACCATATTTACTGAAATAAACCAGTACTAAAAACTAATGAGCAGGCTCCATTCTTTTGAGTATCCTGTATATAAGAAATGTCAGGTATTTTGAAGGCTCTTTTTTCTGGCCGAAATCCCAGCTTTTGTACTCCATCCACACTGATTCAGGGGTAAACCTGCCATCCCTGTCTTTTTTGGAAAGCACGATATCAAGCATGGAGGCAAATTCTGGTTTTTGTATGCCGTATTTAAAACGGGAAAGCACATCCAGCACATGGATTATATCATACCATATAAGAGGCGCCTTCAATTTCCTGAAATCATTTCCCATATAGAAAATATACGGATGCAGAGTCAGACTTTCACGCCACAGCTTGCAAAGGCTGTCAATTCCTGCTACCACGGTGCTGCTGTTGCTGTAATTTTCATATAAGGACAGCAGCTTGAGCATGATTAAAGTGGCATAAGGGCACGGGTCATCTTTTTTGCCCGGTCCCCTCCATGAGCCAAGCTCCTCCGATACTTTACACGGCCAGCCGTTATCCCTTACAATGCCGGCCAGGTATGCCGCTGCGCTTTTAATTCGGCTGTCTTCCTTAAGCCCCATTTTAGCAAGAGCATAAAGGTTTACCGGCGCATCACACAGGGCCCATCCCCAGGTATCAGTGCCTGTCCCCCCGTAAGCTTTGCCTATTTTTAAAGGAAGACGTATTATTCCTTCAGGGCTTACATTCTCCAGCATTTTTACAGCGATTTCTTCTATTGCTGTGTCCTTTATGTCAAATCCAAGTTCAGCAAGAAAGGCAATTTTATGAAATGGCTGCTTCGGGCTTTTGTGGCTGGAAAGCGTTCCGGCGGGCCAGTTTTTAAGCTCATCGATCATGCTTTTTAGCAAAGGGTGGCCACGCATGCTATTACGGTTTTTTGTTACCTTTGCATCATCTTCGCTCTGTCCCAAAAGCTCAATTCTTGCGCCATATTGTATCCATGGATCAGAATCAAGTATCCAGATTATTGCATCATTAATCATATACAATCCCAATCATTTGAATTCTTAAAATTTTCATGCACTGAAAGCGTGTTGTATGCTAAAATTTTCAGTATTGCTTTATCCGGAAGTATTATATATTTTTTAATGTACTATTTGAATTCTTAATTAAAAGAAGAGAAACAAAATACAGGGGTTTAAAAAAGCCATGGAAAGTGCTGGTATCCATGAATATTTAATTTTAGATTGAATATATAAAAACTTTCATCTCTTAAATCAAGCCCAGTATAACCTGATAAGTATTTTATATTTAATGATGAGGTTATGGCAGATAACACCGGAAGAACGGCGCCAGAAAAATATGGAAATATCTTGACAGGAAGCGGCAGCCGGCATAGAATGTGAATCAATAGTCATATGACTTTATAGTCATATATCAGAAAGGACTTAATTGCCGAAGGAGACTTTTTATAACCTCCCGGACCACAAGAGGAGGAATATAGAAAAGACAGCCATAAAAGAGTTTGCAGAATATGGCTATGATAAGGCAAGCGTCACCAGGATGGTGGAAAACTGCAGTATTGCCAAGGGCAGTTTCTACCAGTACTTTGACGACAAGAAAGACCGTTATTTCTACCTGGTCGCCAGGGTAGCCGAAAAGAAGGCAGAAGCTCTGGCCCCAGTCATGGAAAGAAGCTATAAATATGACTTCTTCGGGCTGATAAGGAAGCTCTTCCTGGAAGGGCTCAGGTTTGCCGCCAATAATCCGGAGGTCACCATGATGGGGGACTGGCTGTTTAAAAACAGGGAACATCCCATATATAAAGAACTGGTGGGTACGGGATTGGAAAATGCCAGGAATATATACATGGAGCTTCTTAAGACAGCCATTGAAAAGAAAGAAGTGAGGGCAGATATAGACCTGGCTTTTATAAGCCACACCATCTCAACCCTCAGCGTAAGCTCCATAGAATATTACTTCCAGACAGAGGAAGGCAAAAAAGCCAGGACGGCAAGATTTGATGAGAACATGATAGACATAATAGATCTTTTGATCGATTTTTTAAAGTACGGCATAGGGACCGGGGAAAGGAAGGTTGCTGGTTATGATAAAAGTTAAGGGGCTGTATCATTCTTACCTTAGAAATAATGATTATGCAGTCAGGGATGTAAATTTTGAAGTAGGCGAGGGCGAGATATTCGGTTTCCTGGGTCCTTCAGGAGCGGGAAAATCCACCACCCAGGGCATACTTACAGGACTGCTGCAGCTGCAGAAAGGGGATGTGACCGTAGCCGGATATGACATCAAGAAGCTTAAAAGAAAGATGTTTAACAGGATAGGTATGTCTTTTGAGCAGTCCAATGTGTACAGCAAGATGACGGCCAGGGAAAACTTAAATTTTTACCGGAGGCTGTTTGATGTCGAAACCAGGGACCCGGATGAGCTTCTTGATCTGGTGGGACTAAAGGGCAAGGAGAATATAAGGACTGAGGAGTTCTCCAAAGGCATGAAGCACAGGCTGACCTTTGCCCGTTCCATGATCAATAACCCTACCATGTGGTTCCTGGATGAACCCACTACCGGGCTAGACCCTGCTATTGCAGCCGTCATCAAGGATATAATAAAGGACCGTAACAGGGAGGGCGTTACCGTATTCCTTACTACCCATAATATGTTTATTGCCGAGGAGCTCTGTGACAGGGTAGCATTTATCGTAGACGGCGTAATAAAGCTTATCGACTCGCCCAGGAACCTCAGGTTGCAGTACGGGGAGAAACTGGTGGAAGTGGAATATTCCCATAATGGCCAGGTGAAGAAGGATTGCCTTTCCACCATCATCGACAAAGATAAGGATAAGCTGGAAAAGATCATTAGGGAAAATGAGATAATCACCATGCATACTAAGGAAGCCAATCTGGAGCAGATCTTTATAAAAGTCACCGGAAGGGGGCTTGCCTGATATGAAACTATGGAGCAGTTTCAAAAAAGAGCTCATCCTGGCTTCCAGGGGCTTCTATTTCTATGTGGAACTGGGCTTTGCCATTGTCCTGATGCTGGTAGTATTACTGGCCATCCCGGAGAACTTCAGGACCAGAACAGTAGAATATCTTCATCTTGACCTTCCCAGTCAGGGGCAGGAGTTGTTTATAGATGCCCTGCTGGAAGAAGATCCCGGCAGCAGTCCCGAGACGGTAGAGCTGGAGGCTGGGGGCAATATATATGAGGCCAGGCTCATACAGACGGAGGAGCAGGAGATATATTTACTGGATAGTGAAGAAGCGGTAAGGGAACTGGCTGACTCGGAGAGGAACCCGGGCATAGTTGTAACTCTTGATAGCCAAAACAGGCTTTTTTACAGATATTACCTGCAGGGATATGAGTCTGCCAGATTGAAAAACCTGCTGTCGATAGTATTTAATGAAAGCAGCGAAGTGCTGCAGCAGCGCCTAGAGCAGCAGGAAGTACGTGCGCTGACCACGGGATTTGAGCCGCTTTCAGACAGGGAAAACACGCTGCCGCCCATAGTGGCATTTTCCGGCAGCCTTATGGGTATGTTTGTCATGGCTGCTTATATCTTCCTGGACAAAAAGGAAGGAGTTATAGAGGCATATGCAGTAACATCTTCTTCTATAGGGATATACATACTGAGCAAGGTCTTTGTACTTCTTCTTACCACTCTGATATCCGGACTTATAATAATCATGCCGGTGATGGGGTTTACCATAAACTACGGGCTGGTCATACTGCTGCTACTTGCTACCGGGTTTTTTGCTTCGGTGGTGGGCCTGCTGGTGGCAAGTTTCCACGACAATATGACCAAGGCATTCGGGGTCATATATCTTCTTTTCTTTATACTTATGGTCCCCGGAATCGCCTATTTTATCCCGGGATGGGATCCATTCTGGGTAAGGCTGATACCTACATATCCCATTCTCCAGGCTTTCAGGGAGATAATCCTTCCTGCAGGAGACATTTCATACCCCCTGTATACCAGCGCCGGATTCCTGGCTGCAGGGGCGGCACTGTTTGTTTTGACAGATATCCGGTTCAAGAGGACACTAAGGGTATAGGGGGATAAACATGCTAAAAAGAATATGGTTTATATTTATAAGGGACATAAGGATAAACTTAAGGGAGTTTATGACTATATATATGCTGGTCATACCCCTGATACTGGCAGTAGGAATAAACTTTCTCACACCCAGCATAAACGATACCAGTGTCAACCTGGCCCTGGTGGAGGGAGAGAACCGGGAACAGGTCCGTTATTTTGACGATTTTGCCCATATAGAGCTGATGGTCGGCAAACAGGAAGTCGAACAAAGGGTGGGCGCCAGGGATGATGTTATAGGGGTGCTTTCCAGCGGTGACAGCTATTATATACTTACACAGGGAAACGAACCGCAGTCAGTAGTGGAATATGCAAAACTCCTTAATGTATTATATGAATCAGACGTCCAGCTGGAGGATGCCAGGTCAGAGATAGTAGAGTTCGGGAGGACTGTGCCTCCGGTCAAGAAGATGCTGGTAAATATACTGCTTCTCCTTATTACCATGCTGGCCGGCATGCTTATATCCATAAACATACTGGAAGAAAAAGTTGACCAGACGGTAGCAGCTATAAATGTGACCCCCACTTCCAGGAGGGCCTTTATAATGGGCAAGGGTTTTACGGGAATAGTCGTTGCCATTGTCTCATCCATAACCGTCATCTTTATAACCGGCTTCTATTCGGTCAACCTGGGGCAGGCTGCCCTGGTAGTCCTGTCAGTTACCATGATAAGCCTGATAATAGGATTCCTGCAGGGCCTTAATAGTGATGATTTCATGGAGGCTGCCGGCAGCGTAAAGCTTCTTTTCCTTCCCATGGCAGGATCAATTGCCGGATATGAATTCGTAAAGGGCAACTGGCAGATTTTCTTTTACTGGTCCCCCTTTTACTGGGCATACCGTGCCAATGACATGATACTGTCACAGAGCGGCACCTGGCTCCAGCTGGTACTTTATGTGGGTATAATCGCTGTAATCTGCGCCATAATATATGCCCTGCTGGCTCCCAGGATCGCAAAGGGACTGCAGTGATATGATTGAAATAATATATATATGAAAGGAATATCATCATGGGTTATCTAATAGGGGCAATAGCCTGCGTTATATATGCGGCTATAGTATATGTAATAGCGGTCAAGAGGCCGCCCTCCATAATGAGGATGATGAAAAAGAAACTGGGGGGAAAGATAAGTGATGATGGGGCAGCCATTGCAGCCTATGTATTTGCCAGCCTTGCCCTGGCAGGGGGGATAGCATTGTTTGTGCTCTACGGGGTAAAGTGATATGAGATATAGGGTAACCGGAAAGCAGGAAAGCTCAAAGATGTGCTTTGTATGCGGCAAGAAGAATGCTGCAGGAGTTAAGGCTTCCTTCTATGAGACTGATAAAGATGAACTTATAGCCGTATTCAGGCCGGGGCAGGAGCACCAGAGCTATCCGGGAAGGCTTCATGGCGGCATAGCCGCAGCCATACTGGATGAGACCATAGGACGCAATATAAATATGGGAAGGGATGAGGACGTCTGGGGCGTGACCCTGGAATTCAGCATAAAGTATAAAAAGCCCATTCCCCTGGAAGAAGATATAAAAGTCGTTACCAGGCTTACCGAAGAAAATAGAAGGATGTTTAAGGGTGAGGGAGAGATAGTGCTTCCGGACGGGAGCATAGCTGCTACCGGGAAAGGCAGGTATCTAAAACTTCCCATTGGAAAGATTGCCGATTTCGACCTGGAGGAAAATGAGTGGAAAATAATAGAATCACCTGATGATCCGGATCATATTGAAGTATAGCGGCAGATTTTTTGGCTGGCGGCTAAACCAGAAGTTAGATGTCTTTAACGGAAGGCTTATCCATAGATAAAATCATTAAAGCAAACTTGCTCTTAACGCTTCTTCTACGTTCCTATAACTAAAAGGAAGATCTAGGGATAATAGTTTTTTAGGCACCACCCTCTGGCCGGTAGCAACTACCTGGACGCTTCCGCCAATTACTATTTTTGCCAGGAAAACAGGTACTGGAAACCATGAGGGCCTTTTTAAGACTTTTCCAATAGTTCTGCTCAGTTCTTTCATGGTTACCGGATTAGGAGCAGTAGCATTTATAGGACCTGAAAGCCTTTTGTCAGTTAACGAAGATGCATAGAGTTTTACCATATCTTCCATATGTATCCAGGAAAAATATTGGTTTCCGCTTCCTATGGGACCCCCTATAAAAAACTTAAATGGCAGTATCATCTTAGCTAAGGCGCCGCCTCCCTTATCCAGTACAATACCAGTACGCAATATAACCACACGGACACCAAGGTCAGCTGCTTTTAATGCTTCTTTCTCCCACTGTAGACTGACCTTTGAAAGAAAATCATTTCCGGAAGGAGAATCCTCAGTAATCTCTTTATCATCACATGGCCCATAATAGCCCACAGCTGAAGCACTTATGAGAGTACCCGGTTTTTTATCTTTCATGCGGGAGATCGAATCTACAAGCTGCCTGGTAATATTTATCCTGCTTTGCCTGATTTTCATCATTTTTTCCTTATTCCATCTTCCGGTGAAAATGGGCTCCCCGGCCATATTTATAACAGCGTCTACCCCCTGCATCAGTTCAAGCGGTATCTTGCTGTCTTTTTCATATCCATACTGGACAAAGGATACCCCTGGAAGTAAAAGTTCGTTGTCAGGTCTCGGCTTAGAACGGGTAAGCAGTATTGCTTGATTGCCTTGCCCAATTATTTTTTTAGTGACCCGGGTACCGATAAATCCGGTACCCCCTGTTATCAATACCTTCATTATTTTCCTTTCATAATTTTTTATTTTCTTGAGGGACCATATGGCGGGACAACTGCAGCCAGGATGACAAGTAATGTCCCCAGGAAAAAGCCTGACCAGCTAAAAATAGAAATAATTCCTATGATAATAAGCAGGATCCTTTTTCCCATTGTCAATATCTGTCTCTTTCTCAGTGCATATAATAAAGACAACATACCAAGCACAATACCAATTCCAGATATTATTATGGTTACAATAACTGCTGCGGTAAATCCGGTGATAGATATTGCCAGTGTCATCTGATACAGAATGCTAAATGATGTGCCAAAAAAAGTAAGCCCGGCAAAAGCTGCCAGCCACTTAGATAAGCCCGTGGGGTCTTTACCTTTTCTCTTTCTTAAAAATAATAGAATGCTTCCAATAACTACTGTAAGGATTATGGGCAGATATGTTGCAAAAAGGTTCTGTCCCTCCCAGGCATAAGTATTATGGATTGAAAAAGGTATCATAACCCATTCCCTTAAAGTAAATGATTCCACATATCCTACAGCCAGGCTGTAATTTCCTGTCTTTTGCGATTCATCAAATACCACAATATAATAAGTACCGTCTTCGGGGGCATCAATGTCAAGACTGGCAATATCATAGATCCAGCCGGGGGTAAAGGGCTCATATGAGGCCTCCCCGGGGTCCTTGCCGGCAATTACCACAGCACCCCATCCCGGAGGTATATCGATATAAGATGGAAGACCATCTTTTTTTTCTGAATTTGGGATAAGTAGAGCAATAGAAGGCAGGAATCCTGAGTCTTCCGGGTCCCGGGCAGCCATGAGGGACATGTAAATCCTGTCGCCCCTGGAAGCTGTAAATTTATAATAATCTCCCCTGTCTGGATGATCAAGAGTTGCATAAATAACCCAGGATTTTGTAAAGTCATCTATCTGGTATGCATGTGATGGATCATGGTTTTCATCGGCAAATACCGGCGAGTGGGCAAAGATCGATGAAAAAGGCATTACTAACAAAATAAAGATCAATGAAGCTGCAAGTATGATAGATTTTAACCTTTTTATGCTGGAGTTATCGATCATTTATTCTCCCCTTCGGTTATAAACTTTTTAAATCATACTTTATATATTTTAACAAAATCCATGATAACTTTCCTAAGAATATTTCGGCGGGACTTATTAACAGGCTTTCACTAAATAACGGTGTGGAAATATAAATACGGTCTCAACCATTATCAAAACCTGTAGGGCTTCTTTCAAAATATCAAATATCAGAAAAGGGTTTTGATTTTTTAATTTGCTCAATACCTGATTTACGTCTAATATATTGATTAACTTTTAAAGAATGATCAAATAGCAATATGACGATCTTTAGAAACGGGCTGTATAAAAAAATAAAAGGTATCTCAGGCCAGACCCGTTTTGCTGTTCTGGCTACCGAGAGTAATGGATGCCCATATACAAATCTTGTGGGCTTCTTGTTAAGCAAGGACTTAAAGGATCTTTACTTTTTCACATCAAAAAACACAAGAAAATATAAAAATATCCTTAATAATCCCGAGGTATGCCTTCTTGTAGATACCAGGGATAAATTTACTGATAATACTTTTCTAATAACTGCCATTACTGTGATAGGAAGGGCAGAAGTAATGGAGGATATGCCTGATCCGGTAGTAGATATGTATCTAGAAAAGAATGCAGAACTTAAGGATTTTACAAAATCATCTTTTAATGTACTGGTAAAAGTTAGTATTACAAAATATATTTTAGTCGACAGGTTTCAGGAAGTAACCGAGATGGAAGTGGCAGGCATCTAAAACTTCCCATCGGAAAGATAGCCCATTTAGACCTGAGTGAAAATAAATGGAAAATAATAGACTCGCCTGATTACCCGGATCATATCGAAGCATAGCGGCAGATTTTTTAGCTCACTTCTATCCTGCCCACAGCCCACATTATCATAAGGGCTACAAAGGCGGGGAAGAATGCAACAAAACTGAGTATCAGTATAAGCACCCATAAGGGCGTGTTTATAGATATCCAGTACTTTTTATCCCTCGATCCCATATTTTATCCCTGTTGGTTAATAATATAGATTATTATATAGCAAAAGTAATACCCGGCAAAACTAATTAAAAACAAAACCGGGACAATAAATTATATACAGGTTTTTGGTCAAAAGAAAGATCAGTCAGCTGCTTTTTCAAGTACTGTCTCATCATCAGTTGAATCTATTTTTTTTGTAAGGAGTGAGACTATTACCAGGGTCAGGAAACTTAACGGTACTGAAAGTATGGCCGGATTGTTTATCTGCACCGGCGCATGCAGGTGGCTCAGATGATAGACCTCGTTGAATGTCTTCTGGGACAAAAGAATAAGGGTCACCGAGGATAGAAGCCCTACCAGCACTGAGGCAATGACGCCTTTGGCCGTGGTCCTCTTCCAGAAGAGTATCATAAGTATGGCAGGAAGGTTGGCAGAGGCGGCAATGGCAAATGCCCATCCCACCAGGTATGATACATTCATACCTTTAAATATCACACCCAGCACCATGGCAATGCTGCCCACTGCTATGGCAGCTATTTTTCCCGAAAGTACCTTTCTCCTGTCTGTCATCTTTATATTCATGAACCTGTCCATCAGGTCATGGGCCACTGCTCCCGAGGAAGCAACTATGAGTCCGCTGACCGTTCCC
>Ga0180434_10007016_pt1 | contig 12774 bp, 10 predicted proteins | sample SS_ome_7_FD_132453 | JGI IMG/M metagenome (GOLD analysis project Ga0180434, IMG submission 132453) | Hypersaline lake sediment archaeal communities from the Salton Sea, California, USA - SS_1_D_2 metaG | ecosystem: Environmental > Aquatic > Non-marine Saline and Alkaline > Hypersaline >... | reverse complement strand
CGAGCATTTCACGTCGAAGACGATCTCCGCGGGGCCCTTCGCGAGTATCTCCCTGGCGAGCAGCGCCAGCACCTTGTCGGCGAAGATGAGCTCCCCATTCTCGTCGATCGTGCCCACCCGGTCGGCGTCGCCGTCGTAGCCGATGCCGACGTCGGCCCGCTCGCGCGTCACGGCCGCCCTGAGATCGGTGATGTACTCGAGCACGGTCGGGTCCGGATGATGATTGGGGAAGTCCCCGTCGGGCTCGCAGTAGAGAGAGACGAGATCACAGCCCAGGCTCGAGAGAAGCTCCTTCGTGACAAAGCTGGCGCAGCCGTTGCCGCAGTCGGCAACGACCTTCAGTGGCCGCTCCAGCTTGATGCGCGACCGTATCGCCTCGATGTACGCGTCGCGCACCGACGCCTCGGACCGCGTCCCCTCCCCCTCCTCGAAGTCGGACCTCTCTATCAGGCCTCGAATCTCCTGAATGGCCTCTCCGTAGACCGACCCCTTCCGGAGGTTCATCTTGATGCCGTTCATGTCGGGAGGGTTGTGGCTCCCGGTGATCATCACCGCCCCGTCGACGGGCAACGCGTACTCGCTGTAATAGAGCACCGGCGTGGGCGCCAGCCCGATGTCGATGACGTCGATCCCGGTCGAGAGGAGCCCCCTGGTGATCGCCTGCATGAAGCCGCCGGTGGAGTGACGCACGTCCCCTCCGAGCGTCACCGAAGCTGCGCCGTTGCGCCGCAGGTAGGTTCCAAGGCCCCTGCCGATCACCTCCACGCTCTCATCGGTCAGATCGGCGCCGACGACACCTCTAATGTCATACTCCCTGAAGATATGGCTCTTCACTCAGCCTCCTGTATGTACTCCGCCTCCTCTGCCTCCTGCTCGGCCAGCTCCTCCTCCACGTCGGCCGACCGGCCGATGGAGCGCCTAACATCGACCCACCATCCGGCCGCGTCGGGAGAGGTGAACTCGAGAACCTGACGCTTCGCGCCTCCTATCGCGATCCTGACGGTGGGCGGCCCGCCCGAGGCTCCGGCCTCCAGCATCGCGTCCTCTATGAACGCGCCGGTCGATGCGCTCTGCGTCTCTATGCGCTGCGGGTCTCGCTTGTTGGCCCTGTCGAAAACGTAGAGCGCCGCCCGGCTGAGATGGAGGTCCGCCTCGTACGACTGTAGCCTGCCGCGGCCCTGGCGGACGGCCAAGCCGTCGGAGCGCCTGACTGGGCCCTCCTGCATGAGCTGCCGTTCCATCCGCTCGCGCGCGGCGCGCTGCCGCCTTCTGTTCCACATCTGAAAGACGACGCTGAAGAGCGTCGCCGCTAGATAGGGAACGACCGTTCCGATCTTGCGGAGCCCCTTGAATGAGATGTCGGGCATGTCGATCGAGCCGTGGTAGCGGTACATGACGTAGGCGACGGCCAGAACCGCCAGCGCGACGAGCACCCAGCGCTCGTCCCGCTCGCGAGGGGCATCTCCTGTTCGTCTGTTCCGGGGCTCGCCCATCAGCGCTCCGATAACTGTCGCACATGCGACAACAGAGGCGACAACGTCTCTCGAGCGACTATGCCGCGCTCGGAGTCCGACGCCGCGTGCCGGCTTCACGGGGCGGTAGCTTGCAACACGCCGGGCGCGCGCCGACCGCCGACCTAGGGCAGCACGACGCCGATCGCCTTCCTGACCTCATCCATTGTGGCGCGTGCGATCGGCCTCGCCCGCTCGGCGCCGGAGCGGAGGATGTCCTTGAGGTCGTCTGGTCTCGCGAGAAGATCGGCCTTCCGTTCCCTCAACGGCGCGATCATCTCCATAACGTGCCCCATGAGGATCTTCTTACAGTCGACACAGCCCATCGACGCCGCTCGACATCCCTCCGCGCACTGCTTCTGCTCATCCGGCGTGGAAAAGACCCTGTGCAGGTTCATGATGTTGCAGATGTCGGGGTGGCCCGCGTCCTTCAGCCGCTTGCGCGCGGGGTCGGTGAACGCCGCGCCGAGCTTCTGTCTTATCTCGTCGTCGGTGTTGTCGAGGTAGATGCAGTTGTCGAGGCTCTTGCTCATCTTGTTCACGCCGTCCAGGCCGAGTATGCGCGCGCCGCTCGACAGGACCTCCGCCGGCTCCAGGAAGGTCTCTCCGAAGATCGAGTTGAAGCGCCTGGCCACTTCGCGAGTGAACTCGAGGTGTGGCACCTGGTCTTCACCCACGGGCACGATCTCCGACTTGTAGAGGAGGATGTCGGCCGCCATCAGGACTGGGTAGTCGAAGAGCCCCATGTTGACGTTGTCCGGGTTCTGGCGGACCTTGTCCTTGAACGTCGGGATACGCGAGAGACGGCCCATCGGCGTGATGCAGTTCATGATCCACGCGAGCTCGGTGTGCTCAGGGATGTCGGACTGCACGATGAGGATGCTCTTCTCGGGGTCGAGCCCGGCCGCCAGGTAGCTCGCCGCGGCGTCGAGCACGCGCGTCCCCATCTCCCCCGGGTCGTATCTGACCGTCATGGCGTGGTAGTCGACGATGCCGAAGACGGGCTCGTACTCGTCCTGGAGCGCGATCCACTGCTTGATGGCGCCCAGGTAGTTACCTATGTGAAGTCGTCCGCTGGGCTGAATGCCGCTGAAGAAGTGCTTCTTCATCTAATCCCCCGCGTGGGCGGTCCCGTTCTCGAATTGCCCGGGCGGAAGCCTGGCTTCCCACACCCGGGCGCGTTCAGGAGCTTCTGGCATATGGTACACGGTCGTAGTATGACGTTCAAGGAGGTGCCGCAGTAGATGAATGTGTAGTTCTACTCCTGCGCGCCACTGATCCTCGCCAGTGCCCGCCGTGCCTCGTCGGAGACGGGGTTGAACCTGAGCGCCTCACGGTAGGCGGACGCCGCGAGCGACGAGTCCCCGGCCGCTTCGTGGTAGCGCCCGGTGGCGAGGCTCAGTAGCTCGCGGGTCTCGTCGCTCATGTCGGCCGTGTCGGCGAGCGACGATGCGAGTTCCAGATCCCGCTCCGCATCGGTTAGCCTCTTCGCCGCAACGAGCGCCATCGCGCGCGTGATGTAGCCCGAGGGATCGCCCCCGCGGATCTCGATGTACCGCTCGAGGTGAGGTAGCGCGCTCTCGCTCCGCCCGGAGACGATGTAGAGCCTGGCGAGCTTCATTCTCGCGTCGGCGTCTTCGGGCGCAGCGGCCACGGCTTCCTCGAGCGCGGCGAGCCCGAGGTCGAGCCGCCCCGAGTGAACGAGCGATTCCCCATAGCGGAGCGCGTACTCGGCGCTGCCCGGCGCGAGCTCCGACGCCGCTCCGAACTCGTCGACGGCGGTCCCCCACTCGTTCGCATCGGCGGCCCGCGTGCCCTTCGCGAAGTGGACCGCCGCCAGCTCGTCGGCCTCGATCCGCGGCACGATGTTCCCCGCATCGAGGCTGATCGACTGCGGCTCCAGCTCGGCCGCCAGCGTGAAGGGCTGCTCGGGCGACCCTATCGAGATCCACTCGTCGTACGACCACACCCCGAGGTCGATCGTTAGCGGCACGGGCGTCCTGAAGGGCTCGCCTCTCTGCGCGATCACGCCCTCTATTAGATAGCCGCCGCCCTCCCGCGAGACGTCGTACGTCAGTATGTAGGTCGGGAGGTCGCCTCGGTAGACCCACTCGTAGACGAGCCAGTCGAGGTCCCGGCCGTCCTCTTCCTCGAAGGCCGCCACGAACTCGCGCAGCGGCAGCATGCCTCCCTTGAACCTGCCTCCCAGACCCGTGAGCGCTGCGCAGAAGGCATCTCGACCGACGACCTCTTCGAGTATGCCCATCAGAGCCTGGCTTCGGGTTCCGCAGACGCGCCTGTCGGGAGATCTACGCCCCTTCATGCAATCGCGCAGGGAGGCCCGTCCTCCCGAGTCGGCAAGGGCCGTGATGTACATGCTCCGCAGGTACTCCCGCCGCGCGACCGCCGCCCCCTCGTCGCCCATCTCGCGCAGAAAGTCGATCTCCATCTGCCCGGCCAGACCATCGGACACGATCGCGCCCGCGTCGATAGAGCACGGCCACCAGCTCTTGGACAGGCCGGCCAGCACGCGCTCCGGACGGGGTGACCTCATGCCGCGCGGGACGTCGACGCCGGCCAGGATCACAACGCCCGGGGCGGTGTCGATGGCCGGTAGCCCTGCCGGAAACCCGGGGATGTACACGACGCTTAGCCAGTCGAACGGGTACGGGCCGTAGCAGCTCTCCGCGTAGCGCACGAGCTCCTTTAGCTCGCTCGAGAAGAGGTCTACCTCGTCAGGCGTCTCATCGTCCGGGTCGACCAGCATGTGATACCCGAGGAAGACGTCACCCCATACGGAGTAGCTGCTGGCGAACGTGCCAACGGCGACGGCGGCCGAGGGCACGGGCACGCCCGTGTCCCACACGTCGCCGAGCACACATCCGTTCTCCGAATCGGTCACCGAGGGCGTCATGCCCGCCAGCGATCCGGTGCAGACGCTCGTGTACCCCTCCGGGTAGCGCACGACCGTCCTGAACGAGCACATGTCACCGTAGCGGGGCGAAGGATACCAGGCGGATTTCCCTCCCAGAACCACGAGCCCCTTGTGCAACCGGATCCCCGGACCAGGAGTGAGAACGCCCTCGTATGCCACCTCGATCTCGACGACGTCGCCCGTCAGCGCTCCCGGCCGCACCGTCAGGGATCGCCCGTCTCTCATGAATGCCAGCGGCCTGCCGTCACAGCTGACGGACAGGACCGACAGGTCGTCGTTGAGCTCGAGTTCGACCAGAGGGTCTGTAGAGGCGACGACGAGCGTCGCTACGGCGCTCAGCCTGAACCGCTCGGGCTCCACGCACAGGTCGACGGCCAGCGACTCGACATCCTGCTCCGCCAGACGCGCGACCGCGTCCTCTATGCGTCCGTCATCTTCAGCGAACAGCTCGTCGACCGCCGGCTCTATATGAGTTGCGAGCGCGGGATAGGTGTCTACCTGGCCGAGCGCCGCCGTGGGCGCCGCGGCCAGGGTAACAAGAGCCGCGGTCGTGGCGGCGATCGGCAGTGTGCAGAGCCTTCTCCTGCCGCTTTCCATGGGCATCTCCTTTAGGGGCCAGTATCGCCCCATCACAACCCCAGCGCAAGGGCCCACCTGGCGCCGTGATGCCCGGGCTGCCACGGGACACTCACGACACTCCCTCCGAGGAGCGCCCGAGCGACCCACTCCGCGTAGATACCCTGTCGATCCACGATGACCGGTGCCGCGGAGTCGACGGCTTGACCCGCCGGGCTCCCGGCGCTATCATTATGTTTGCCCTTGATGGAAAGGAGACGGCACACGAATGGCACCGGTATACAGCGAGAAGGTCCTCGACCACTTCCGTAACCCGCGCAACGTGGGCGAACTCGACGATCCCGACGGCGTCGGCGTAGAGGGTAACCCGGTGTGCGGCGACCTGATGGAGATCCAGATCAAGGTCGAGGACAACATCATAAAGGACATCCGCTTCAAGACCTTCGGGTGCGGCTCGGCGATCGCGACGAGCAGCATGGTGACCGAGCTCGCGAAGGGGAAGACGCTCGACGAGGCGCTGGCCATAACGAGGCAGAGCGTTGCCGACGAGCTGGACGGCCTTCCGCCTCAGAAGATGCACTGCTCCAATCTCGCGGCAGACGCGCTACACAAGGCCATCGAGGACTACAAGAAGAAGCACGACGAGAACCAGTAGAGCCGACGGTGGTCACGCAGCAGACAGCTAACCAGAACGCCGACGGAACTTCGATAGCTACGCGACAGAGCCGGCCCGCCGGGAGCGCGGCCGGCTCGCGCAATTGCCCACCTTCCAGCGGAACTCGTGTTTTAGTGTTGACAGCCGCTCCTGCCTGTCGTAATCGATTGGCAAGTCGACTGGCACTCACGCGCGGCCAGAGACGCGCGAACGACGAAGGAGGCAGGACATGCAAGAGACGCCACAGGGCACGCCTCAGCAACCGGCACAGCCTGCACAGCCGCCGATGGGCATGAAGCCCGCGCGCGGAGGCACGGTGCTGGTGCTCGGCATTCTCGGCATCGTGCTCTGCTTCATCCTGGGCATCATTGCCTGGGTGATGGGCTCGGGCGACCTCAAGGAGATGAAGGAGGGGAAGCGCGACCCGTCCGGAGAGCAGCTGACCAAGGCCGGGATGATCTGCGGGATCATAGGAACGTGCCTGGGTATCCTCGCGTTCCTCTGGTGGATCATCGCCGTCGTGATCATCGGCGTCCCGAGCTTCCTGGGAGCCATGGGCTAGAAGGCCGAGACAGTGTGAAGATAGACCTAGAGAGAGGAAGCAGGCCGTACGAGCTGCCCCGGTCCGCCATCGCGGCCGGGGCGCTCCTCATTTCGCTCGGGCTCGTTGTCGCGGCGCTCGCCGCGCGCCCCGGTCCCGTCACGTGCCCATTCAGGTTCGTGACGGGCTTCCCGTGCCCGACCTGCGGCATGGTTCGTACCACGAGACACGTGATGCACGGAGAGCTGGCGGCCGCCTGGCGAACCAACCCGCTCGACGCCTTCACGCTGCTCGTCGCCACGCCCGCGGCAGTTCTCATGTTCCTGGTCAACAGGTCTTGGGGTTGGGCGGTCCGCTTCCACGTGGACCGCCGGGAGAGGACGGCGCTGTGGCTCCTGGCCGCGGTGGCCCTCGCCGCCAACTGGGCCTACGTGCTGTCGTCAGGGATCTAGACCGGTGCGTGGCGGCTACAGCCCTGCCCACAGCTCCCGGTAGAACTCGCAGTAGAGGAAGACACGGCGCACATAGTCGTTCGTCTGGGAGTAGCCGATGTCCTCGACGAAAACGTCTGTGTCCTTTCCCCCTCCGTAGTTCCACCACCGGTCGACGTTGTGCGGCCCCCCATTGTAGGCGGCAAGGGCGCGCATCACGTCGCCATCGAACTCCTCGAGCTGCTCAGCCAGATAGTACGTACCGAACCTGACGTTGAGCTCTGGGTCCAGGAGGTGGCTCGTGCGGAAGCCTCTCATTCCCAGTCTCCGCGCGATCCAGCGCCCTGTGTGCGGCATGATCTGTGAGAGGCCTCGCGCGCCTACCCACGACACGGCGCCCGGCTCGAACAGGCTTTCCTGCCTGATGAGCGAGTAGAAGAGCGCGGGGTCGATGCCGTTCGCATCGCACTCGGTGAGAACGGTACCGTCGAAGTGCCGCGGGCAGATCTTTCTCCTGAGATATGGCGGCGCGTCGCTCTGCGTCTCGGCCGGCGATAGCTCCAGTATCCACTCCGCCATCCGGATGGCTCGCTTACGGAGACCAATGCCCTCGTAGTAGCCGATCAGAATGTCCAGCATCCGTGGGTCGGAGCCGTACATGTCCTCCAGAAGACCCAGTTCCCGCTCAGCCTCCGTGGTCATGTGCAGCGCCATGAACGCGTCCGCCCGTTTGAACGCCGGCTCCGAGCGGAGAAGGCGGGTAAGCTCGATGCGCTCGCCCGGCAGATAGACCAGGTGATACCACTCGGCGAGCCACGCTGCGAAGTCCTGTAGCCCGCTTATACGCCTGAACGGGAAAGCGAGCTGCGTCCCGGCTCCGGGGGCAGCTACGTCCGCGACGTTCTTCGCAACTGGGCGTCCGTGAGCATCGCCGAAGGGAGAGAGCGCTTCAAGAGCCCTCAACCGCCATGCGGCGCGGCGTCCGTAGTAGGTGTCAGGAGATGCGTAGACCGCCTCTTCGTACCTCGCCGCGGCGGCCTCAGAGTCACCGGCCGACTCGCTGCACTTGCCGGCCCAGAAGAGCGACCTGGCCGCCCCCGCTTGCCCGTCGGCGGCCGGCACGTCCGCGAACGCGCTCTCGGCGTCCGCGTAGCGGCCTAGCTTATAGAGGCAGAGGCCGGCCCTGAACTGCGACTCTCGCGCCCTCGACGAGCCGGGATAGCGCTCGGCCAGTTCGTCGAACGCCGCTACGGCCTCGTCCCACCGCAGCTCCTCCTCGAGGAGTCTGCCCCTCTCCCACAGCATGTCCGGCGCCGCCTCGCGGTCGGGATAGAGGTCAGCGTACTCGGCGTACCTGGCCAGGCTCTCCTCGACCCTGCCCGAGGCGCGTATACAGTACGCCAGTCGGCTCCAGGCCAGGTCGAAGTACTCCACGCGGGAGCCGTGCTCGAGCACGTCGCGGTAGTCGTCCGCTGCGCTTCCGTAGCTCCCCATTCTCTGGTGGCTCCTGCCGCGGAAGTAGCTCGCCTGCGACCGGTACTCCCCTTCGGGCTCGTGCCGCAGGTAGAACGTGAAGAACTCGGCCGCCTGGCGATATCGCCCGCGGTTGTAGAGCACGAGTCCCTGATGATAGCGATCCGTGAAGGCCCTCGAGATGCGCCGTCCCTCGCTCAGCGCTTCGTATGCGTATGGCGACCTCGGGAACTCGCGCAACACCTCGGCGAAGCTGTCGGCCGCCAGGTCCTCGTCCCGTCTATCTACGAAGGTACGTCCCATCTTCAGCCGCACCCGGGCGCGGTCGTCGTATCCGGAGCTCTCTTTCAGGAGCACGCGATACCACTGGAGGGCCACGTCGTAGTCACCGGCGTCACGGTGAGTATCGGCCAGCTGTTCAACGGCCGTGAGATAGAGAGTAGTGCGTTCCGGAGCGTCGATCACGGCGCGCAGGTTGAGAATCGCGCCGTCGAACTCGTCGTCCTCGCGCTGGCAGACGGCGATCCTCAGCCTCAGTGCGTCGGCGACGATCGGCATCTCCTCGAGTAGGGCCTCGTAGGCCGCCCCCGCCTCCGACCACCTGCAGTCCCTCTCGAGAGCCCGTGCCAGCATGAAGTCGGCGCGGCGCCTCCGTTCCTTCATGTAGGTCTTCGCGGAGTCGCCCGCGGACGCCGCGAGCGCCGACGCCGCACGATACGCGTCGGCGGCCTCCTCGAAGTCGCCGGCCGAATAGGCGTCCTCCGCTTCTGAGTAGAGCGAGTCGACGCGCGCCAGCTCAGAGCCGGCCGACGCTCCCGGGATCGCGAGGGTCGCGGTAGAAGCGGCAAACATGAGGATGGAGATAAGGGACGCGCCGGGCGCCCGCTGTCGGCCGTGAGACATCTTCGACATCGGCTGTCCGGTGAGATGCATGTCGTGCCAGCGCGCGGCCCACCACTCGGCCGCTCGAAGGAAAGGACGGCTCAGGAGCCGATCTTCTTCAGCGCCTGTCCGGCGGCTATGAGCACTGGGTCCCACACCGGCGAGAACGGCGGCGCGTACCCCATGTCGACGGAGGCCAGCTCCGCCACGGTCATGCCGGACGAGAGGGCGGCCGCCACGACGTCTATGCGCTTGACGACGCCCTCCTCGCCGATCATCTGGGCGCCCAGAAGGCGCCCGGTGCCCTTCTCGAACACGACCTTCACCCTGATCGGCCTGGCGCCCGGGTACGAGTGCGCCCTCGACGAGGCCGTTATGCTCGCCGACCCGGCGGTCAAACCCTCGTCCGCCGCGGCTGTCTCCGTCAGTCCTGTCTGGGCCACCTGAAGATCGAAGACCTTTGATATGTTGGTCCCGGCCACACCGGCGAACCGGGCGCTGCCGCCGACGGCGTTCTCCCCGGCTACCTTTCCCTGCCTGTTCGCGGTCGTGCCCAGCGGTATCCACGTGCGCTTCCCCGTTACTATGAACGAGCTGTCGCAGCAGTCTCCGGCGGCCAGGATCGACGCCTCGCTCGTCACCTGCCTGGCGTCGACCTTGATGGCACCCCTGGCACCGAGCTCCAGCCCCGCACCCTCGGCCAGTTCCACCCTGGGGCGTACTCCCACGGAGAGAATCACCATGTCGGTCGCCACGCGCTTCCCGTCGACCAGCGCGTATGAGACAGAAGGCGAGTCGTCGCCGGGCTCGAACGCCTCGACCCCGGCGCCCGTCAGTACGCGCACTCCCTTCGAGTGCAGCTCTCGTTCCACTATGGAGCTCATGTCGGGATCGAACGTGGAGAGCACGTTCTGGAGCTTCTCGACGAGCGTCACCTCCAGGCCCCGGGCTACGAGCGCCTCGGCCATCTCGAGGCCGATGTAGCCGGCGCCCACGATGATCGCGGAGCGCCCTCTACCCGAGTCAACGAACTCCTTGATAGCGTCGCCGTCGGGAAGCGACCTCAGAGGGAAGACGCCGGGCATCTCCACGCCGGGAAGCGGCGGGACGATCGGTCTGGCCCCCGTCGCGAGAACGAGGGCGTCGTAGGCCAGAGTCTCCTCCGAACCGTCCTCGTATCGGCAGTCGACCGTCCTCGCCCTGGGGGCGATCGCGGTCGCCTCGGCGCCGAGACGCAGGTCGATCTTCCGCTCGCGACGGAAGAAGTCCGCCTCGTAGACGACCAGGCTCTTCCTGGGGCCTACCACACCCGCTATGTAGTACGGAAGCGAGCACGCGGCGTAGGACACGTCGTGGCCCTTCTCGAGCACGACGATCTCGACATCCGGCCTGAGCCGCCGCGCGCGGCTGGCGGCCGACAGGCCCGCTGCGACGCCTCCTACGACGACAAGCCTGCCTCCCTTTCTCATCGCTGCGGGCATCTCCGTCTCCTTGGACAAGTATCTCGCACGGCGACCGACTGACTCGGGCCGGTGAATGGCGCGGTGCGGACCGGCCCCCTCCGGGAAGGTCTCGTCCGCGACTCATGGTTAGCACAACCAGGGGATTCAGACAAGCGGCCGTATGTTTGTCGATGCGCGTATCAAAAAGGGACCGGGGGCGGAGCGTTGTCCACCCCCGGTCTGACCGGCACCCCCAGTGGAGCGACCCCTCGCTTCACAGTACCGGCCAACGCAAGGCGCAAGGTTAGTCAGTCTTGATGTCGATCTTCTTGCCCTTGGCGACCTCCGTCTTCGGCACCTTGACCGTGAGAACGCCGTTCTCGAAGCTCGCCGTCACCTTGTCGGCGTCGGCCTGAGTCGGAAGAGTGAAGATCCGGCGGAAGGAGCCGTAGCACCTCTCCGTTCGGTAGTAGTTCTTGCCCTCCTCCTCTTGCTCCTGACGCTTCTCGCCGCTGATCATGAGCCTGTTGTTCTCGACGGTCACGTCGATGTCTTCCTTACCGACGCCCGGGATCTCGGCCTTGACCTCGATCTCGTCGCTAGTCTCGGCCACGTCGACGCTGGGGTTCCAGTCGAAGTCGAACTCAGACTCTGAAGGAGCGCCGAGCCAGCTTCGCATCATGCGGTTGACCGCGTTGTCGAAATCGTCGGCCGTCGCCGGGTAGTAGTTGCGTGGTCTCCATCGAACGATAGCCATGTCCACACCTCCTTCTGCATCTTGCCTCACGCCTCAACTCACAGGCGGGCTTACAGCCCCCGGAGCGAGAGGGCACTTCTCCCTCCTACTGCCACGGCTTTCGATGCAGGATCCTGCCGGAGGTTTCAGGGAATCGGGAGATTCCGAAGGGCATGTCTGGCCCGAGGATGCGACACGGTGAAGCGGCGTTTTGCGGCCGACGTGGGTAGACACACTTGAGGCGATTGGCGCTACAGAGAGGCTCTACTTCCCCTCACACTTGCGGCATTTCTCGATCGCCGCGAGCAGACGGCCGTGAACGTCTTCGGGCACGCGGTAGGGGCGCGCCTGACGGTGCAGCACGATCGTCCGTTCGAACGTGCTCACTACGGCTCTAGCGTTCGAGCAGAAACGAAGGTGTTGCTCGAACTCAAGTATCAGCTCCTCGTCAAGTTCCCCGTCGAAGTGAGCCGACAGGCACTCGAGGAACCTCTCACACTCGCGGATCTTCTCCATCACTACCTCTGCCCTGCACTGGGGTCCGTCGGTGGCGCCGGGCACGGCAAGAGCTGCCGGCCCGGCGCCCCGAGGTAACTTGCCAGCCGCGCTATATATGTTGGATGCGCGCGGCGGCCCCAGGTCTCAGAGAACTAGCTCTCAATGTCCTTGGGCTCGAACCGGCCGCCCAGGTGCTTCGCCAGGAACTCCTCGGCGTCGGCGTAGAACGCGAGCCTGTTGTCAGGCTTCACAAATCCGTGGCCCTCGTCGTCGAAGACGATGTACTTCACGTCGAGCCCCTTCTCCTCCATGGCCGCGACGATCTGCTCCGACTCCGCCTGCTTCACGCGGACGTCGTTCGCGCCCTGGACGATCAGCATCGGGATCTTGATCTCGTCCACCTTGAAGAGCGGCGAACGCTCGCGCAGCAGCTCCTGCTCCGTCCGCGGGTCGCCGATCCTCTCATACATCATCTCCAGCATCGTCGTCCAGTAGGGCGGAACCGAGTTGATGAACGTCATGAGGTTGCTCGGGCCCATTCCGCTGATGGCGCACGTGAAGAGGTCGGGCGTGAACGTCGCTCCCACGAGGGCCGCGTAGCCGCCGTACGAGTGGCCGTAGATCGCGACCTTCTCCGGGTCGGCGTAGCCCTGATCGACCGCCCAGTTCACGGCGTCCGTCAGGTCGTTCTGCATCTTCCGGCCCCACTCCTTGTTGCCGGCGTTCAGAAACTCCTTGCCGTAGCCGGTCGAGCCGCGGAAGTTGACCTGCAGACAGATGTAACCACGGTTGGCGAGCCACTGGGCCTCCGGATTGTAGCCCCATGTGTCCCTGTACCACGGCCCACCATGCACGTTCAGAACCAGCGGCAGGTTGCGGCGCGGCTTGTCGGGCGGGAACGTGACATAGCCGTGAATCGTCATCCCGTCCCGGGACGTGAAGGAGACCGGCTCCATCGGCGCAAGTGTGTAATTGCAGAGGTCGTCCCGGTGGTTGAAGAGGAACTCGCCTTCCTTGGTCTCCCTGTCGTATATCCAGTACGACACGGGACCGTCGTCCTGCACGAAGGCCACAAGCCAGGTTTCGTAGTCGTT
>Ga0180434_10007015_pt1 | contig 12776 bp, 8 predicted proteins | sample SS_ome_7_FD_132453 | JGI IMG/M metagenome (GOLD analysis project Ga0180434, IMG submission 132453) | Hypersaline lake sediment archaeal communities from the Salton Sea, California, USA - SS_1_D_2 metaG | ecosystem: Environmental > Aquatic > Non-marine Saline and Alkaline > Hypersaline > Sediment... | reverse complement strand
TGCTATCACTAACCCAAGAGCTGCTGCATCTGATCCTATTTTTACTGAACCTGGCAAACTAAAAGTGTTTATTGTCGCTGTTGTTCCTTGAACTATAGCTGCTCCTAAGGTTGCTATAAGCTGAGCTAATGTGGTTCCCTGAACTGTTGCTATACCACCGAGTGTTTGTAAAGTAGCATTCCCCGCCACCGTCTGGTAAGTAACATCACCAGCTAATGTTGTATCTCTAATATCTCCCGCAACCAAAATTTCCCGAATAATACTACCCGTTGTAGCCACTAAGTCACTAAAAGCTACAGGTTTTCCTGTATAGAGATCTGTTTGGGTGCCAAGATAAACTTGTCGTTCTTGGGTTCCACCGGAGGTATCAGTAATTTCAGTAGTGGCGTGCTGTGCTACAGTACCCATAACACTTCTTGAACAAGATCCTGTAACTGCCTCGGAGAACCCGCCACTATAAGTTCTTTCAAGTTCGCCACTTATAATCTCAGTCTTTGACCCTGCTATTTGTTCTGTCACAGGCCCATCAACTAAAGTCTTTATACCACCAGAAACAACGTTTACAATACCGCCATTTATTCTCTCGAACTTACGACCCCGAATTAGAGTATTGCTCTCTTTATTTATGGTCTGTTCATATCGACCATCAACATAATCCCTTTTCTCTCCATTTACTATAAGTGATTGACTTCCTACTTCTAAAGCGTCTCTTCCGTCAACCCTGATATCTCTATTTCCCGTGATCTGTTCAAAATGATGACCTCTTAATAGTGATCGTAAATCCCCCGTAACATCAATTGAGAATCCTGTCCCTGAATCATCAGGGCGTCTTACCTTGATATTGTAACTTCCATCATAATCCCAGCTAGCAGATTGACCACCCTCAAAAGTATCATCTGAATACCCTTTTAAAAATGGCTCCAGTAATCTGATCCCCTCTTTTGACTGCCTCATCCTACCAACAGCCATCTTCAGAGCACCATCAAGAATAGCTTCTACTGAAATACCTGCTGCAATTGGATCTACGTTCGAAGAAGAAGATATAGCTACTTGGACTTTGCCTTCTTTGTTTACTGTAAAAGCTGTTTCTAATAAACCCCCTGCTCGAGTGCTAGATGGGAATAACAATGCAAAAGTCTCAGCTAAGTTATATTCTTCATCCTCAGACTGACAAGGAATAAATTCAGGTTTTTTACTAAATGTCGCTCGATCAGCAGAAGATGTTTCTGTAGCTTCTCCTGTTGGTTGCCAGCCACTAAAGGTTTTTCGTCTCAAAACCCTTGCATATTTATCAGGCTGACCAATATCCCTACCAACAAAAGTGCCCACGACCCTTTCTACCAACTTTGCACCTTTTAATTGACTTTCTAGTCGTCCACGATCTATCTTATAAAGGAGCCTCTTTAATTCAACACTATTTTTAGGATCTAATAAGAAATCTGCATCATAACCATGAATTAAATCGACGATATCTTGTACACCATCATGATACTCCCGCATTTCAAGCCTATCTTCTACATAAGCTTTTCCTGCGACTTCAAAATTAGGACGTTTCCCGGACAATAATGGTGTGACTACTAACTCAACTCTACCACTAGGGGTTATTGAGGGTTGAATACCATAATAATCTCGACTTGCCGTCACCAAGTCATTAATAGGCAAATCAAGATCCTCGGCAGGAATTGCTCCAATACTTAGTGCACTCCCTAATACTGTAGAATTTGGCGATTCCAAGAATGGGATAGTTCTCTTTATTATTCCCGAATATCTTCGACCGGCTGCAGTTGAATCAAATTTATTTAAGGCTGACAAATAAGCAACTTGATCATCAGACCTCAGACCAAATTCTAAACCATCTGCTGATCTTAGAAAGACATCGTCGGAGCATTCAATAAGAGACCCTGCAGTTGAGTATATTGCAGACTCTCCGGGGTAAAGTCTAGGTCTCCATAGTCTTTCAGCTAATTCAGTCTCATTTTTAATTTCCACATTCTTATTGAAGAATAAATCATGAGCATAAGCTTGTTTCGGACTTACTGGAAATGCCTGTAATATGATTGGGTAAAATGCGTTAAAGTCATCTCTGAGAAATCCACAAATAACCTTTGAATTTATATCAGGGATGGAAATTATACCACTTGTTAGCCCACCAGAAGATTGAGTTATTGCTACATTCTCGTATTTTGTCCCATCATCAAAGTCAATGTCTACGGCAAATCTCTCTATGTCAATTCGAGTAATTCTGCCTATTCTCAAAAATACAAACTGTCCTGCACGGGGAGGAACTCCGTCGTTAGCCTTTTTTATCGTTTCCTTGAAATGAGGGTAATATCGTCGACTGTTATTTTTTGCCATTTACTCAGCTCCTGTCTGCTGAGAGGGTTTTAGTTTCTCTGTCCCGCTATCACTAGTTTGAGACTCATATCCTGGTGGTTTTGCAATAGATATTGGTCTAGGTCTCTTGGAATCTGTACCTGTGTTATCCTCCACAACTGCTTTTCCAACCAGTTCTTCCTTTCGAAATCCGAAGCCCAAACTACTTACAATCCTTCTAGTTCTTGGGGTATCAGTCTGAAGTTCTCCAAACTCAAATCGACTACTTAAAGAATCTGCGTCAATAGGCAGTAAGAATCCATCGGCTGCAATTTTAATATTCAATCCATAAGGAAATATACCGGAGATAATTTCATAACCTTGTTTATCAGAAACTGGGAAAAAAGCTAAGGGGGTCTTCTTGCCCAATATATTATCTATAAAGTCTGTCTGAGCTTCATTTGAGATGTCAAGCACAAATGTCCCATTCGGGTTTCCTATAACTGTCGGATCTGAGTCCGCGTATTCAACAGTGAATTTATCGGGTGAAGACTCCTCTTTCTCAATTATTCTTGCTAGCATAGACTTAACTAAATCATCCTTAGTTTCTTTAAATCTTTGGTTAATAATACTTTCCAATTTAGGCCCATTTTCTTCTTCTTTTCTAATATTTACAAATAAATCCGAAAATGTTGAGTCTGCATAAGCTCGGCTTAGTTGATAGACTGTGTTTATTGTCTCTAACCCTTCCTTCTCTCTTTCTGATTTCAATGATTGTATTGCTAAGTCAACATCAGATATATCTTTTTGTATGTAGGCCTCATCATACCCCAGTCTTTGTAACTTCGAAATTTCTTTCTGTCTTAGAGTCTCGAAGTGTATAATTTTTTCATCAATTTCTCTTAAATCGTCATCAAGTTTAGTAATTAAAAACGAGACCTCATCTCTAAGAGTTTTTATAACTGCCTGTTCTGCATCTTCCTGACTAAGTAACCCTCCAATACCCAAGTCAGTCACTTGTGTATCCAAAGTGAAATTATCTAGCTGTGTTTCCAAATCCTTCAGTACTTGACGGACTGAAGCCTGATTTGCTATTTTATTGACTAAGTCCCTTTGAATTACTGATAGTGCCTTCTCCACCCTAAATTCATTCCAAGCTCTACCAGTATTTACTGCCGCTTGTTTCAATGGGTGTGATGATGCAAAAATTAAATCCCTCTGTAATATCTCCTTCACTTTCTCAGTATCAGTAACAACATTCTGCTTATTCTTCTGTAAAACTTCTAGAAATTCTGTGAGAACTTCATCAGAAGGCAGACCTCCCCCTTCTGAGGCCCCCAAGGTCTTCAATTCTTTTAATTTTTTATTTTCAACAGCTATATCATCTGAGATATTTACCCGCAATAGGTCTAAAATTTCCTCATTTGTTAACCCAAAACTTATACCCCTCATAGTAGCATCATAAATGATATTTACTGTCGTTTGTAAGTCACTATCATCCACCAAAAAATTAGGGTTTAGAGGTCTATCTAAACTAATACTTGTCTCTGATCTATCAGATGCATAGACAAATCCATCTATTAATACATTTCTATCAGTAGCAATAAGCTCAATCAGTTTCGTTTCAGAATCAAAAAAGATAGAGCGTCTTTCCCTTGTCTCAGGGAATAATATTACTGGTTGAATACCATCTGTTAACGCACCAGCTTTTTTACGATAGTCTTCCTCTGTTAAAAAACTACCACTACCAAAAGCCTGTGAATATAATAGCGCTGTACTTGACTCCTGAAATACCTTCTTTATCGTATCATTTAAAATTTTTGATATGGGCGCAAACATCTCATCAGCTGCTTGTTCAACTCTTAATCGGTCTTTAGATGAAATGGCCCCCTGAAAGGGCATAGCTTTTTCTATGTCAGTCTCATTAGAATTATCAATCTCCATAACCATATATTTTTGGTTATCTTGGATCCTATCGAGACCTTGTGCATTTATCAACATCTGCTTGTACTTCGGAGACCTTACTGCAGAAAGCTGAACAGTTGTTGTTGCGACACCCCTTGCAGTAACTGAATGGTTAATTGCCTCCACATACCCATATAGGTCTAAATGTTCCACATAAATGGGGTATCCAAGTCTTAACTCAGGTCTAAAAACTAAGGTCAAAGATAATGTTTCTACTCCGGCATTTATCCGGGCCATTTCAGTAATAGCGTAGTAAAAACAGCTAAGTGACGTATGTAGAAACCTTGCCTGCTTCTTTATCGGATGAAGACCAAAACGAGTCATTAAGCGATAGTCATTAAAATATCCATAAGTTTGTATTGCTCCAGAACCTTGTATAGCATCAATATTTTTATGTAGCTGACCATAGACTTCCACCCGAGTAAAAACAGAATTTGCAGAAGTTCTATGGTTTACAGTTTTTATATCCGAAGTTGTTATTACAAAAGGCTTGTACTCTTTTGGGTCCACATTATAAAACGGTGGCTTAAAAACAATTTCCCCAGTTGTCTGCATGAATAATTCATACCCAATTAAATCAGCCACCATTTTAGAGAACTCTAACTTTGATTGGAGAGTTGACTCAAAGCCATTTATACCCTTGCTTACTGTAGCAAAAGGTGCAAAAGTTGAAATTATATCACTATCTAGTTCTTTTAAAACTGCCTGAATACCAGACGGTAACTTATCATTTTTGAACTCGTCACTACCATTTGGTTCAAATCTATTATTTATACCAAAAGCAGCAACGCCTCTATATCCAAACATTCTAAGGGCATCGCCAATTGCTTTAAACCGCTTCCTCCAATAAGCTCGAACAGCTTCAGCCGTCCTTATTTGCTCTTGTAATCCAACAGTTCTATCCCCTACAGCTCCCGTAACATTTTGAGCTGCTACAATATCTCCGTCACCATAAAGTGTTGCTACCTTATATATAATTTCATAAGGGTTTTGAGATTCAAAAATATTTGCGAAAGCGGTTACTCTTTTGCCAAGTATCTGCTGATCAAACGCCCCCGGATTTAAAGCTAGAAAATTCCGTCCCCACCACCAGAGGATTCCATTACATGAAACATTAATAGACCTTACAGGGACTCCTTCATCAACTACTACTTCTGTTACTAAGCCCCAAAAGACCCTATAATACCTGGGCTCACCAATACTCTCATCAGGAGTTGGAGAGTCACTTAAGTCATTAACAAGAAATCTACCTTTTGCAAAAATCTGAACTTCTGATAACTGGGTTATTTTAGGACGTTCGGTTACTTCTCCCTCATTGATAAAGTATCCCTTTTTTACACCTCTGGGCGCAGATATAGAAAAAGATGCTGTTCCTGGTGGACTCCCAATAGCATGAGAAATAGAGATATTTTGAATATCTCTTTGAAAATCCTGCTGTCTCTCACTTAATGATATTGTTGAGTCTAGACCAATTACTACATCATCGAGTTTTTCTAGTACCTGCTCGATGTCTTCAGTAAGGATTACTCCATCTTCAGTAACCTGCTCAAAAGAGTTGTTTAAATCAGCCGCCCCATTAATGAATACCAGGTAATCAGGTGCGAACCTTAATGTCGGTCGTGCATTCTCATTTGATTGAATCCTAGGCATTTATATCACTCTTATTTGTCAAAAAATCTACTCTTCGAGTATATTCAAAATCAAAAGAATAATTCAAAACAAATGGAGATTCATCTGTCTCTGAAATTTCAAAAGATTTAAAAGTTCCTTCATAATCTATTCCGTCATAAGTTAATATGACTGACCCTATTGTCTCCAAACCATTAAAGTTTCCAAGAGTGTTATTAAACTGTCCTGCATTTGAGAGATATCTGGCTAGTAATGAAATTAAGTTCCTATAGGCTTCTGCTTTTCTCCTATTATGTCTTGTTAATCCAATTCCTTCAACAAAAAATCCAGGTGTTTTTCCTCTACAAGCTATTGAGCCTCTTCCTGGACCCCACGGATGTCTTTCAATCCTATCCACCAAAGGTACCTCGGAGTCTCTATGGGACCTCGTCACTGACATAGTCTCAGGATTTATCCATAGCATAAAATGAAAGATTCTGGCTTCCCCGGTCTCTTGTAACCTCTTTAATCTCTCTTGACGTATCTTCTGAATATTTCTAAAATTCGTACTTGAAATTGTATTTTCAAAGTCTTCAAGTCTCTCATCTGTGACATTATTCCGTCCAATAGTTATAGGTTTTCCTCTAAATTTTACTTCCTTAGACTTCAAACTCCGCCCACCTCTAAATTCCAGAGATGTCCCTGTTTCTGGGGCTACTCGAGCTGTCAAACCTCGAACTTCATCAAGAGTTTCTATAGTTGGTGTAGGATCGATTGAAAATATCATGGGTAAAAAATTAGTCCCTTGAATATTTACTAAACCGCCTGTTCCATCTCTTATCTCAGAGATAAAGGTGGCGAATCTTTCATACTCCCACGGTTGATTCCTTATATAATCATTTAGATCATCAGGATTTCCGCGCCCAAAGTATCTCGTTCCACCCGGTGTGACATGTCTAATAATTGGAGTTAATCTTTTCATTACTACCCTAATAAGATCTGGGATCTATACGCTCTAAATACAAAATTGTAAGTAAACATATGGGGATTGTTTGCATTTTCTTCAAAAGTAAATGTTTCAAACCTGCCTATATACTTCCCGTTATCAAAGTCCATAACAATATCCTGAACCTCTTTTACTAAACCATTTAGGGGTCCTCCACGGTGTAGTGTAATCCCATTATTGCTATAAAACCTTAAAATATCTTGGAAGTTCTCATAAGCTAAAGAAACACGTCTCTGGTCGGGATTTAGTAGAACCGCTCTAGTATAAGGGCTAAACTCTCTATCATTTCCTGGTAAAAACACAAAGTCTCTTTTATCATAAGACATAAAGCCCATTGTTGTTCCCGAAGCATTTATAATTGGAACATTCTCACCCCAATGGTATTCAACAAAAGCTCCCAAGGTTTCCTCTGTTACAATACTCTTCTGCCACCTGATAGTCATATTCTTTGGTGGGACCATAAATACTAGAGACTCTGTTCTTTCCGCTGCACCACTCTCAGGAGATCTTTCATCTATAGGTCTTACGATACCAATGTCACCAATAGAGAACTTCATCTTTATTGGTGATACATCAGGTCTTCTAGCCAAACTATCAGGCATTTATGGTTGTCCAGTACTTAAATAATTTTGTCCACCTTGATTAACTGTCTCAAAGTTAGCCCCACCACTATTATCATAGTTTCGAGCATTATCTTGCGCTATTTGATCGCTATCTGTTACTGTTCCTTCGACGAAAATCTTCTGGTCTACTTTAGTGACCGTTCCAGGTGCAGCTGAAGATCCTGCGACATCTTTTGGAGGGGCTAAAGGCATCCCTAGTTCATCTGCTACCACCCAGTCAAAGAAACTGGCCTCCCCGCCACGGTTCTTATATAATTCATAACCTTTTTGTGCTGATGCTGCTGAATCCAGCTCCCTGCTTCTTGAAGTTGCACCTCTTTCTCCAATAGGCACATACCCCTCTTTTAGAACATCTCCCAGGTCTGCTGTTGCTTCTCTTAGGTCACTCATCGCTGTGTTCATAGCCTCTGCTTGCTTCTTTGGATCTGCTATTTCCTTAGCTTCTATAAAATCCTGCATAGCATTTTTAATGTTAAGTCCCGCACTAGCAAGTTCTGGTCCTAGTTTAGCTCTAGTTTCTCTATCTAGATTGGTTGCGGCTTCTATGTTATTAAACGCCTTTAAGAGTGTTTTTTCTTCACCTGTTAACGCTTTTCCTTCTTTTAGTTTTTTCTCTATGACTGCTGCAGAAGCTTCTCCCATTGCTTTAGCTGCTTGGATATTTCCTTGACCAAATACCCCAGCAGCACCACTTAAAGCCTTAATAGTTTCACCAAAAATACCACCTTCACCAGAAACTCCAGGTATGTCTCTCACGAAAGCAATGACACCATCAATAGCTTCTAAGATTCCTATTAATATCTTCATTATCATTGGCACAGCCATACTAACTAATTCATTCATTAGCTCAAATATTTGCTGCATTACATCTTCTTTTAGTGCATCCAAGACTTTAGTCATAGGCTCTAAGAAAAGTCTGCCGGCTGATTTCTGGCCCTCAGTAACTTTGTCTAATTTAGCAGTTTGGGACTCATTTAACTTCTTTAAACGCTCCTCTACACCCTCTTCCCCCAGCACTTTAAATAATAACTTCTCTATGTCAGGAGATATTCCTCTCGCCATTAACATCTCTCTTCGACCTTCAAAGTCTTCCCTACTGGTTATTCCATATTTCTTAAGAATTCCCAGCAAAGCCGCTTCTCTTATTTGAGGACTTAATCTTGAAATATACCTAGAGAGAAGGACGGGAGATTCCTTCACTGACTCAAGAATTGATTTTTGGAAGATTAAATTTTCTTTGTCAGGACCATCTAGCATGGTCTTTAGTCTTTCCTGGATAATCTGTAATTCTGTTCCTAAGATATTTCCTACATCACCTGAACTTAGTACGACATCCATACCCAATTGCTGCACAGCTCGTGCCATAGCACCTGCAGCAGTAGCTTCTTCTCTACCCGTAAGTCTTTGACCACCATGAAGTAATTTCTGGTAATTTACCAAAGCTTCTACTTCAACCCCAATTAAATCCAGCTCTCGCTGTAATTGTTGTATCACCCCAATATATTTTACCGTTGATAATCCCGATTGAGTTGCGGCTACTGCAACCTTATCAAATAATGATATGGAGTCTTGTAATGAAGATCCTATGTTGAATGAAAATTCAGAAATGGCCTCAGAAGTTGCTCCCAATGCTAATCCTGATACCCTAGAAAGATCTGCTATTTGTCCTAATATTCCGTACTCTCCTGCAAATCTCTCTAATTCATCCATAGTTAATTTTAAACCTGTTGCTTTAAATCCTTTTAGTGCCTCAAATCGCTCAGATGCAACTAAAAAGTCATTTGCAAAAGATTCTATACCAGTAAATGATTTCCTTACCTCTCGAAGCCTTTTATCATCAGCTCCAAACTGGAGGATACCTCCACCTCTCACTAACTCTTTACTTTGTCCAACAATCTTCTTATTTGCAGCATCGAAGGCTTTGCCAATTTCTACAAGAGCTCCTACAGCTACTCCTACAGGGCCCGCAGCCCTCATGAGTCCTCCAGCTGCCCCCATTCCAGCTAGTCCTCTAGCTCCAAGGGACTTTATACCAGCCTTTGCTCCCCTACCTGCTAGTCCTGCTCCCCTACCTGCCAGTCCTGCAGCCCCCCTCAGAACTGATCTTTTTGCTAGTTTCTCAGCCGCTTTAAAATTCTTTTTGTCGATAAGGGTTTTATATCTACCGAGTCTTTTTTCCGCTAGCTCTTTTTTTCGGAAATCTTTTTTATCCTTAGTTCTTTGGTATCTTTCATTCGCCCTTCTTGCCTTCAAAGCAAGTTGTTGCCCTGCTCTAAAAGCTTTTGGGTCCTTTACTGACTCTAGGTTAGATACAAAGGCTTCAGAAGCTTCTGTAATCCCTTGCATCGAACCATCCATCTTTGTGATAGAGCTGGCAGCGTCCTTTAAAGACCTTACCAATACTTTTAGTAGTTCAGGATCTATATCAAATATGGGTTCTGATGGCATTATTCAGAGCTCTCTTTTTTAATGTCATTTAGAACTTCTACCAACTCGGCGTACTTCAACTCCTCTGGAGTGAGAAAATTCTCTATTCCGTACTTGTCTACAATTTTCCCTAAGTATAACTTAAGTCGGGCTTGTATAGACATCCATAATGCAGAAAATATATCTAAATCCCAAGATAAGAACTCTTTGTACATATATTGTTCTTTCACCACTTCTGGTGATTCTTTATCCTCTTCTTTTATGTCTCCACAGAAAACACCATTTATCGTTTGAATCATCTTTGAAGCGGCTCTGAGTTGATATTCCCTTAAATAAACCTCTGGAAATCTCTGATAATCACCGATCTGATTTAATAAATCCAGTTCCTCTTCCATGGATAAAGACTTGAATTCCAACGTTAAATCCTCAAAAACAAAAGAAAATGTCCTTTTTCCAAATTGTTTTAATTGATCTAAAGTTTCTTTATTGGCCTTCATGAGTAGAATCTTTCTCTTCTTGATCTAAACGTTTATTTACCACCTGTTCCATACGGCTTAAGAGGTCGTCCAAGTCAATTTTTGTTAGGTCAAAAGATCGTATTCTTGACTTGTTTATTTTTTCAATATATTTTACTATTTCTTCCTTCCATAAATCTCGATTGTAGTCTATGTGCGCTTTATCATAGTTCAAAAGACTATAGTCTGTTTTTCCTAATCTCTTCGCTCTCAATACCTGATACATTCTAGATCCGAAAATATTCCAGATCGCTTGCTTAGCTGCGTTCTCTTCTTGTTCAAGGACAACTTTTTCATCCCATTCCAGTCTTTCTTCCCATCCGTCATCTGTCTGCCTATGCAGCTCTCCAACTAGATCCTTTATCGCTTGATCTCTAACCTCAATATTTCCTTCAAGCAACTTAATTATATCATCGATTCTATTTCTATGATATTCTAAAATCTTAGCATCATGCTTTTCTAGGTCTTTCTTAGGTATATGAGGACTAACTATATACCTTGCTACCCTCATTTCACGAGTCATATCATGAAATCTTTCAATTTGGCTACTTTGATATTTCCATTCTATTTGATGCCAAGAGAATCCCGTGTACTGAGTTCCAGGTAACCCAGTGACTTCTATGGTGTTTAGCTGCGCAGTCTTCAGAGCCTCCCACAACCCATCACTTTCATCTTCGTAAGCAAACCGTGCTACATTAAACATCTCAAATTCATACCATCTCTGTAACTTAGCTTGAGTATCTATGATCTGATTTACAAAAGCCTTATCCCACTTTTGTATTTTTCTCTTCATCTCATAGAATTTTTCCGGGTCTGCTCTTATTGGTAAAATATTGATACCATCCACGGAAAGTATACTGTACAATACATACTCTACCACCCGTTTTTCAGGTTCCTCTGAAACCCACCTAATCCAATTCCGTTCAAAGTCTGTTAAGGTCTTAATTTCAAGAGTTAGGTCCTGACTCTTTATTTTCGACGATAAGTGACCCCTGAGAATCAGCTTCCTGATGTTGTCTGGATAATTCTCCACGTTCAGCTACCGTTGGTTTCTTCGGTGGGTTAGGTATGTAAGCTGGTATGAAATCTCTCTTAACATTAGTTTCCACCTGAAGTAAAACATCTGAAACTATATCAAAAAGTTCTGAAACTATATATGAATCTATCGAAGCGAGTAAATCCATCATTAAAGTGAATCTCTCTTTTTTCTCTGGAACACCATCTTCTCTTAGTTCTCCAGTCTCGATAAAGTCATCAGGAGATGCGAATCCTACCTCTATCTCATCTATCTTCTTAATCGCTAAGGCTACGATGGCTACTTGATATTGGGCTCCCGCATTCTTCTGGCCATCATCAGTTACATCTTTTATATAGGCCCTCAAAAACATATCTTCATCGGTAGTTAAAGGAGCTATTACCAATCTTACATCTCCAAGCTTTATTTCCCTCGTGATTGTATACTGCTTGTTGACTTCAGCTATTTTCTTAATTTTATCTATTAATGACATACCAAAATTCCTCCTTCAATATATACGAAAAAAGGCTAGCTATAATATCAGCTAGCCTTCATTCTCTCTTATATGTCTACTTTAGAAACCGCCATCAGCGTTCTGAGTCAGAACGATTGATCCAGTTTGGTCTCTAGTAATGTCATTACCAAAGTCCTCGCCTTCCCGATAATTGGCTATGGCTTCTTCAGCGAGTATGTCAGTTACTACGACATCAGCACTTTCAGCTACCGCCGTACCTTCAGCATTTAGATCATAAGTAGATGATGTCATCCAGCAACCAACCCAACGAGTGATAATAACTTCTTTATCAGTTGTTGCTTGTGCAACTCTTCTCTCAAGCTCTGAAATTACTTCGTCCTGCCTCACATCAAAAGGCCATTTATGATGCTTCAAAGCCCTAACAAGGCCATCCACACCACCTTTATAACCAAAGACCTGTGCGATCTTTGATGTATTTATAGCCGTTCGAGTAAAACTTAACGTCACTGCAGCTGCTACATCAGGAACAATCTCTGCAATTTGATCCCCAAATCCAATACCACGAATAATCTGCTCTCCTCTTGTATCATTCACGCTCATTGTCGAAACAACAGCGATCTGATGAAAACCAGATAGTCCATATGGAGACGAATAGATTTTTATCCTACTCGACACCGTTGTACGGGTTTCAGGAGCTACACCCCGTTTATATAGATAAGAATTCTCTGTTCTCATGTCTTAATCCCTACTATACTCAAACATGAGTTAGTTTACTTGCTTGCTGCGTCACTTGCGAACTTCCGATAAAGATCGGAAAGAGTACCACCAG
>Ga0180434_10007014_pt1 | contig 12776 bp, 8 predicted proteins | sample SS_ome_7_FD_132453 | JGI IMG/M metagenome (GOLD analysis project Ga0180434, IMG submission 132453) | Hypersaline lake sediment archaeal communities from the Salton Sea, California, USA - SS_1_D_2 metaG | ecosystem: Environmental > Aquatic > Non-marine Saline and Alkaline > Hypersaline > Sediment... | reverse complement strand
GTAGTGTCGTTGTATAAGTTGAGGTATCAAACATCCCAGATTTTCGAAAGGAGAAACCCCACCTAACCATCCAACCTCATTGGATAAATCAGGCGTTGGTTCGTATAGTACGCACAAAGTGTCTCCTGGGACCGAAGATCTCCCTTTCAAGGTTTCTGATTCAGGCAAAATAGGGGACGGTGAAGCCTAGTCAACCTCTTTGAGCCGCTCGGCGATCCAGACTTTTATCAGGGACTGTCTGGGCACACCCAGACGACTGGCTTCCCTGTCCAGTTTCTCGACGACCCAAGTCGGGAAATCAACGTTGATCCGCTTCAGGTCGGCCATCGGTTTTCTCGCCTTGGAGAGATCCAGGACCTGAGAAACGTCGTCCCCCTTGTCAAACTTTTTGTCGAACTCGCGCGCTTTCATAAATTGCTATCTCCTCCGGGCGTGAGCGGCGCACCGAGATGATCCGAACGGTTCCCGCTCTGTAAGTAATTACCGCCGACCAATGTGCATCCTTGAGTCTTCCAATTACGAGAAATCTTGGCTCATCGACCGTCCTCGCCGGGATCTCCAGCAACTCCGGGTCACTCCAGAGTCCCTGAGCCTCCCGGAAATCGATACCGTGCTTGGCCTTGTTGCTTCTGCTCTTTTTCGGGTCGAATTCAATACGCATTGTAGTATAGATTTTACTCTTTTTCAGTATATTTTTGCAACCGTGATATCCACGGTTCGTCGGCGATTCCCGCGACCGGAAAGGAAACGGTCTTTCTCAGGTTCCTGGCTATGGCCCGGTTTGAGTGCCCGCCTTTGACAAACCCTTTGGGCCTTTTCGCGTGGATAGGCTGGAATCCGCGGTCTGCCAAGCTTCTTGCCTTTCCTATTGGCATTCTCAAGGCCGGCTTCCAGTCCTTTTGAGGATTCCGGTGCATCAAAGTGGAAAGAACTTGCCCACTCTGCCTTTGTGTTTCCCATGGAGTGCAAGCCTCTTTTCCGTGTAACTCGTTGCGGTAAGGGGCATTCTTCTCGTTCCCGGCAGAATGGCACGCATCTTGTGTAAGAGGGTGAACAGGAATCCTCCACACAGGCCTTGAATGAGCAACGAAGAGGGGGACGGCAAATGATCCATCGAGAACCGCCATGGCCGAACGGGGTCCGCACAAGGAAGAAAGATACGGAAGCCATCGACCTTTTGAAGGAAGTCTTCGTGTGTGTAAGCGTCCCGGTCGTGGCCTTCGCGTTAGCCTACATCACCCTGGACACCTTTGCGCGCCTGTTCCTCGGATAGACTCGGCCCGTGCAGGTCAAAGCGCAGCTCGCAGAAACCGCCCCGTATAGCTCCCTTTCGCCTTGACCACCTCTTCGGGAGGGCCCGCCGCCACGACATTCCCCCCTTCCGCGCCCCCTTCGGGTCCGAGGTCGATGATCCAGTCCGCCGTCTTGATCACGTCGAGGTTGTGTTCGATGATCACGACCGTGTTGCCGGAATCCACCAGGCTCTGCAGGACCCGGAGCAGCATCTTGATGTCGTCGAAGTGGAGCCCTGTGGTCGGTTCGTCGAGGATGTACAGTGTGCGGCCCGTGTCCCTCTTGGAGAGTTCCCTGGCAAGCTTGACCCGCTGCGCTTCCCCCCCGGACAGGGTCGTGGCGGACTGCCCCAGCTTGATGTAGGAGAGCCCCACCTGCTTGAGGGTACCGAGAATCGTGGCGATCCTCGGCTGATGGGCAAAGAGATCAAAGGCCTGGGCCACGGACAGGTCCAGCACGTCCGCGATGGAGTGGCCCTTGTATCGAATCTCGAGGGTGGACGCGTTGAACCTCCTTGCCTTGCACACCTCGCAGGGCACGAAGACGTCTGCCAGGAAATGCATCTCGATCCGTATGTGTCCGTCCCCCTTGCAGGCCTCGCAGCGGCCGCCTTTCACGTTGAACGAGTAGCGGCCCTTCTTGTAGCCCCTCGCCCTGGACTCCGGAATCAGGGCAAAGAGATCCCGGATGGGATCGAAGACCTTGGTGTAGGTGGCCGGATTGCTGCGCGGGGTCCGGCCGATCGGTTTCTGGTCGATGTTGATCACCTTGTCGAGGTTCGCCAGCCCCTGGATGTTCCCGTGTTTCCCCACGGAGAGCGTCGAAGAGTGGAGCCTTCTCGCCAGGGCGGGGTACAGGATCTGGCTGACCAGGGTCGATTTCCCCGCCCCTGACACGCCTGTGACCGAGACGAGCAACCCCAAAGGAATCTCCACCTTGATTGACTTCAGGTTGTTCTCCGAGGCCCGGGTGATGGTGACCCACTTGTTCCCTGTCTCCTTCGGCGTCCTCCGCTCTTCCGGCGTCTCGATTCTCTCCTTCCCGCTCAGGTAGCGGCCCGTCAGGGAGGCCCTGTTTCGGCGGATCTGTTTCGGGGTCCCCGCAGCGACCACCTGTCCCCCCAGGTGTCCCGCTCCGGGACCGAGGTCCACGACCCAGTCCGCCGTCTCGATGGTCTCCCGGTCGTGCTCGATGACGATCACCGTGTTGCCGATGTCCCGAAGGTGAGAGAGCGTGGCGAGGAGGCGGATGTTGTCCCTCTGGTGCAGCCCGATGGAGGGTTCGTCCAGCACGTACAGCACCCCCGTCAGCTCGGAGCCGACCTGGGAGGCGAGACGGATCCGCTGAGCCTCCCCTCCGGATAGGGTCGGCCCTTTCCGGTCCAGGGAGAGGTACCCCAAACCCACGTTCGTCAGAAACCCGAGCCGGTTGGAGATCTCCTTCTTGAGCTCCCCGGCGATGAGTTTCCGGTTTCCTTCCAGCTTCAACTCCCGGAAGAACTCCCGGGCTTCGACAACCGTCATGGCGGTGACGTCCATGATGGACCGTCCTTCCACCCTTACATGAAGGGCCTCCGGCTTGAGCCTCCTGCCTCCGCAGGCTGTGCAGGTTCGTGCGGTGAGGAACCTGGCGTACAACGCCTTGGCCGCCTCGGACGTGGTCTGCATATAGCGGCGCATCATACCGTTCAAAAGGCCCTCGTACTCGGTGGTCACGGCTCCCTGGATCTTCTTGGACTTCCAGTTGATGACCATCTCCTCCCCACCGGAACCCCACAGACAGAGATCGCGCTGTTTCTTCGGGAGCTTCCTCCAGGGCGTGTCCAGGTCCAGTCCGAACTGCCGCTCCAGGGCTTCCACCTTGAGTTTCCCCCAGGATCTCTTCCCGCTTCCACCCGGCCCGAAGTAGTTCTTCCAGGGAAGCACCGCGCCCTCCCGTATGGACAGGCTCCGTTCCGGGATCACCTTGTCCTCGTCCATGGCGAGCACGGTACCCAGCCCGTTACAATCGGGACACATGCCTCGCGGGGAGTTGAAGGAGAAGAGGGAGGGTTCCAACTCCGGAAAGGCGAAGCCGCAGCAGGAGCGGGCCTCACTCATCCGGATGTCCTCACGATCCATTACGTGGACTACGATCTGCCGCGCCCCAAGGGCGAGGGCGGTCTCCACGGAATCGGTCAGCCGCTTTCGGAAGGAGGCGTCCGTCTTGACGACGAGCCGGTCGACCACGGCCTCGATGTTGTGCTTCTTGTGCTTGGACAGACTCTGGACATTGGAGAGTTCCTGCACGACCCCGTCGATACGCACGCGACGGAACCCATCCATTCTGAGCGCCTCCAGCCTGTCCCTGTGCTCGCCCTTTCGGTTCTCCACGATGGGCGCGAGCACGAGGATGCGTGTCGATGGAGGAAGGGTGAGAATCTGCTCCACCATGCTCTCGGCGTCGCCCCTGCCCACTTCCTTGCCGCAACGATGACAGAACTGTATGCCCATGCGCGCATAGAGTACCCGGAGGTAGTCGTAGATCTCGGTAATCGTCCCGACCGTGGAGCGGGGGTTCGTGCCCGCAGACTTCTGCTCGATGGAGATGGTCGGGGAAAGCCCTCGGATCGTTTCGTATCGAGGTTTCTCCATCTGGCCGATGAATTGCCTCGCGTAGGCGGACAGGGACTCCACGTACCGTCTCTGCCCCTCGGCAAAGATCGTGTCGATGGCGAGACTGGACTTCCCGGAACCGGACACGCCGGTGAAGACGATGAGCTTCTTCTTGGGCAGCTCAACGTCGATGTTCTTGAGATTGTGCTCCCGGGCCCCCTTCACGACGATGCGGTCGAGTTCCGCCGCACCGGCCGGTTTCTTGCCCCGTACTTGCTTGCCGCCCATCTTCGTACCCTTGTTCAAGATCAGATCCGTGGAGGCTCCAAGTCTAGCCATACCATCGTGTGGATTCAATATTCGTGTGAAGGTGGGCTGCTGCCCTGTTTGGGTATTAGGCATTAGCTCCGCGCCCTTGCCACCACCAGGGCTCCCTGTCGTCCTCGTCCTCCTCCTCGTCCTCGAATGGATGGGAGAGGGGTGGGCTAATACCTTATACCTAATACCTAACAGCCAGAGCCTTACAGCGCGAAAAAAAAGGCCTGGAAATAATCCAGGCCTTTTTTCAACAAGACTTATTTCTTCGATGCTTAGAACAGTCCGCTGACCTTCCCTGTCTTCGTATCCACATCGATTCTTCTGAACGCCGGATTGGAACCGGTTCCCGGCATCAGGCTGATCGTTCCTGCACAGGGGCAAAGGAACTTGGCGCCCGAGTAGATCAGAACGTCACGAATCGGCAGGGTCCATCCCTTCGGAACGCCCTTGAGGGTAGGATCATGCGTGAGGCTCAGGTGCGTCTTCACCATCATGGTGGCAAAATCAGCGTACATGGGATCATCCTCGAGCATCTTGGCTTTGTTCTCCGCCTCAGGGCTCCAGGAGACGCCGTCTGCACCGTATACCTCTTTCGCGATCATCGCAACACGGTCACGCAGCTTCATCTCGAGGGGATACAGGAATTTGAATTCGTTCTCTTCCTTGCATGCATCGATGACCGCATCGGCAAACTCGAGCGCACCGTCTCCGCCCTTTTCCCAGTGTTTCGACTCGGCGCAGCGAGCACCGGCAGCCTCGGCAGCCTTTCGCACAATGGCACACTCGGCGTCGGTGTCCGTGTAGAACCTGTTGATACAGACCACAGGATTGATGCCGGACTTGCGGATCACGCCGATCATGTGAACCATGTTTTCGATGCCCTTCTCGACAAGCGCGAGATTCTCCTTGGTGTACTCATCGGGCAGCGCGATTCCCGCAACGACCTTCGGCCCGCCACCGTGCATCTTCAGCGCACGGATGGTCGTGGTGAGAACGGATACGTGGGGCTTGAGGCCGCTGAACCGGCATTTCACGTTCCAGAATTTTTCGAACCCGATGTCCGCTGCGAATCCTGATTCCGTTACATGGTAGTCGAACAGCTTCAGCCCCACGCGGTCGGCAATGATGGAGGACTGTCCCACGGCGATGTTTGCAAAAGGCCCGGCGTGTACCATGCAGGGGTTGTACTCTGCAGTGCACATGAGGGTCGGGTTGATGGTGTTTCTCATGAAGGCGGTCATGGCCCCGCCCACTTCGAGATCACCCGTGGTCACGGGCTTACCGCTCTTGTCGAATGCCACGGTGATCTTGTCCAGGCGCTCTCTCAGGTCGGCAAGATCCCGGATAACAGACAGAATCGCCATACACTCGGAGCCAACAGCGATACCGAACTTGGACTGCATGGTAAACCCGTCCGCCTTGCCGCCGATGCCGATAATGATATTCCTCAGCGCCTGCGCGCAGAAATCCATGATCCACCCAAGCTCGATACGGGTGGGATCGATGTTGAGGCGCGGCATTCCGGTCAGTCTCTGCAGCTGTTCATCGTTGTAGTTCCGCTCATGCTGCATACGAGCGGTCATGGCCACCATGGCCAGGTTGTGCGAGTTCATGATGTCATTGATGTCACCGGTCAGTCCCAGCGAGAACTCGGTCATGGGGATGAGCAGGGAGTTACCGCCACCTGCAGCCGTTCCCTTGACGTTCATGGTGGGGCCGCCCGAAGGCTGCCGCAGGGCGCCGCCCACGTTGACGCCACGCTTGCCGAGGCCCTCCATGAGGCCGCACGAAGTGGTGCTCTTCCCTTCGCCCAGGGGGGTCGGGGTGATGGCCGTCACTTCGATGTACTTACCGTCCGGCTTATCCTGGAGACGATCGATGATCTTCAGGAAGTCCAGCTTTGCCAGCCGGCCCATGGGAAGCATCTCTTCCTTTTCGAGCCCGAGTTTCTCTCTCCACTCATCGGGCATGGGCATGTTCTTTTCCGCTTCCTCGGAAATCTGCCAGTCTTTCAGCTTTACCGCATCGTACGCCATTCTTAAATTCCTCCTTTAAATGAATTGTCTAAACGCTCGGGTTACAGATGTTTTAGGCCCAGTTCCTTCTTTGCATGAATTCTTTGATTGCAGAACTTATGATGAACAGACGGTGATGAATCGCCTGGTAGAAATCCACAGAGGTTTTTTAAAGAGAGGGACTTTATCACGACAGGGGAAATTTCGCAAGATATCCCGGTGCAAACGAATCCGAGGCGATGCGAATAAAGCCCTTATAAAAGAAGGGGCGATCGGGTCTCTTTTCATTGACGCGGGATTCCCTTCTTCAGTAGACTTCGCTCATCTCAAAGAGACTTCCTGCTGCTGCGAGAAAGGAAAAAGAGATGAAACAAGGGGCCACACAACATGACCCCGGAGAACCGGGCGACCGCAACTGGCACAGGTCTTACGCACCCGGAGTCCCGAGGTCGATCGATTTCGAGAACATCACCCCGCCGGAGGTCCTCTCCCGAACGGCCGGGAAGTTCCCAACGAGGACCGCACTTCTCTTCATGGGGAAGAAGATGTCCTACGCAGAACTGGAGCAATCCGCCAGCCGCTTCGCCAACGCCCTCCTTGCCCTGGGGGTGAAGCCGGCGGACAAGGTGGCCCTGCTCCTGCCCAACATCCCGAATATCGTCATCGCATACTATGGCATCTGGAGGATGGGGGCCGTTCCGGTTCCGAACAATCCCATGTATACCGACCGGGAACTCGAGGCGCAGCTCAACGATTCCGGCGCCACCGTCCTCGTGACCCTGGACCTCCTTGCGCCCCGGTTGCTCGCTCTCCGACCGAAGACGAAACTCAAACAGATCATCACTTGCCACATCAACGACTACCTCCCGTTTCCGGCAAAACCCCTCTTTCCCGTCGTCAAGAAGGAGATGTATCTGAAATATGAAGAGGCGCAGGACTACTATGAATTCCTCCCCTTGATGGGGCGCGCTTCCCCTGAATTCAACGGTCTCCCGCCCTCTCTCGATGACATTGCCCTGATCCCGTATACCGGCGGGACCACCGGCGTCTCCAAGGGGGTCGTGCTCTCCCACAGGAACGTGACCTGCAAGAACCAGATGCTGGAAGCCTGGTTCTCCGACATGAAGGATCTGCCCGAGAGGGAGCTCGCCATCTTTCCCTTCTTTCACCTGGCCGGCTTCACGGCCGTCATGACATTCGCCATAAGGATGGGCTGGACGGACATCCTCGTACCCCGGCCCGAAGTGCGCACGGTGCTGAACATGATGATCAAGCACAAGCCGACCGTCGTGCCCGCCGTCCCCACCATCTATGTGGGGCTCCTCGGGCTCCCGGAGTTCAAGAAGGCCGACCTTTCCTTTGTCAAGGGCTTCTTCTGTGCGGCGGCCCCCCTTGCCCTCGAGACCATCAACGACCTGAAAGACGCCACCGGCGCACAAATGGTGGAGGGCTACGGGCTGTCCGAGTCGACAGGGCTCGTCACGTTGACCCCGTGGAGGGGTGTACTCAAGCCGGGGAGCGCGGGGGTGCCGCTTCCCGATACGGACATGAAGATCGTGGACCTCGAAACGGGAACGACAGAGCTGCCGGTGGGGCAAGAGGGGGAGATCATCTTCCGTGGCCCGCAAATGTGCCGGGGCTACTACAACATGCCGGAAGAGACTGCGAAGGCGATCCGGGACGGGTGGTTCCACACCGGCGATATCGGCAGGGTGGACGAGGACGGATATGTCTATATCGTGGACAGGAAGAAGGACATGATCATTGCAGGGGGGTACAACATCTACCCGAGGGACATAGACGAGGTCCTGTTCGAGCATCCGAAGGTCCTGGAGGCGTGTGCCGTGGGCGTGCCCCATGCGTACCGGGGCGAGACCGTGAAGGCCTTTGTGGTCGCCAAGCCCGGGGAAACGCTCACCGAGGAGGAACTCGATGCATTCTGCAGGGAAAATCTTGCGGCCTACAAGGTGCCGAAGGCTTACGAGTTCATGGAATCCCTGCCCAAGTCGTCGGTGGGCAAGGTGCTGAGGCGGGAGCTGAGGGAAGCGGAGCGGAACAAGGGAGGTGCTCATTGACCGGAACTCTTCAAGGCAAGAAGGTCGTCGTCGTGGGAACGGGAATCGGGGGCGCCGGCGTGTCCGCACTCCTGGCAAGAGAGGGCGCGGATGTGCTGGTTCTCGAAAGAAGCGGATTTGCAGGAGGAAAGGCCGCCAGCTTCGACCGTGACGGTTTCGTCTATGATTCGGGGGTGCACTGGCTCGCCAGAGGGGAGAGAGGCCCGTTGGGAGAGATCGCCACGGAGACGGGGGCGGAACTCGAGTTCCGTTCCATGGAGGAAGGCGTGCAGTTCAGGCTGGGGGGCCGTACCGTCACCCTGCCCACCGCCATGGACGACGAAACCTCCATGAAGGCCTTCTTGCGCGAGCTGGGGGTGGTCCCCGCGGCAATCCCCGACGCGTGGGCATTCTTCGGAGATGTCATGCGGGAGAAGTCCCCGCCGGAACTCGACGAGCTCGACCGTGTCTCCCTGTCCGAGTACGTGTCTCGATTCGTCTCGGACGAGCAATTCGACAGGCTCATCGAGGCCTTCGCAGGTATCTACCTGGTCATCGGCCCGCGCCAGTCCTCGGCCGGGGAGTTCATCCTGTGCCTGTCCACACACATGCGGGAGAAGTGCCTCTCCTATCCTCTCGGAGGGATGCGGGCCGTACCGATGGCCTATCTGAAGGCCATGGAGAACCGGGGCGGTGAGGTCCGCTATTCCTCTCCGGTCCAACGCATCGTGGTCGAGGGAGGCCGAGTCAGGGGAGTCGATGCGGGAGGGTTCATTGCCGCAGACATGGTCATAAGCAACACCGGTATAAAGGAAACGGTGGAGCTTGCGGGACGCCGAAATGTGCCGGGCACTTATCTCGAGATGATCGAAAACCTCAGGCCTTCCTATGGGGCGGTAAGCGTCAAGTACGCGCTCGACGCCGAGGTCGTAACACCCCACGTCATCTTCTACTATCCCGACACGTCGATCGAGAAACTCGCAGAGAGGCAGGCGGCCGTCTTCATACCGGTGCCTTCGGCAGCCGATCCCTCCCTGGCGCCGCCCGGCTGCCAGATGGTGCTTGCCGCATGCCTGGTCCCGCCGGGGCTGGAGAACCCGGAAGAGGCGGACAGGATCTGCGAAGCGGTCACCGGCCGCATAGAGAACACGATGCAGGACCTCTTTCCCGATATCGAAGGTCACGTGATCTGGAAGTTGAGAACCAATACCCGCTACGTCGCAGAACTCTCGGGACGCCGGACCGGGGAGGTCATCGGCCTTGCCCAGAATCGCCACCAGGTCGGCAGGAACAGGCCCGAAAACAAGACACCGGTGGAGGGCCTCTTTCTCGTGGGGGCGGATACCGGAGGACGAGGGGTCGGCACGGAGATGGCCGCCGACAGCGCGTTGACCCTCTGGCGGATCCTCAAGGACTAGGCGCCATTCATTTGGCAGCGCAGCGGGTTTGGGGGGTCAGGGATCAGGGTACAGGGATCAGTGCAGGCACCCGGGACAGGGGCGTAGCACTAGAAACGGGTGTGGTTGATCAGCTTGGTAACGTCCCCTTTCCAGGGGCCCTTCCAGAGATCAAGAATCTCCCTGGCGGGGCAATTCCAGCCCTCTTGAAGGCGTTCCTCGAGGGGCTCGAGGTACACGGACTCATCCCGCCCGTCCGCATTCCGTTGGTTCTGTCGCTTGAGCCCCTCCCGACTTGTTCGGACGAGTTCGACGATCCTCTCCCTCGCTGAGCCTCCGTCGATGCGGGCCTCGCAACCTTTCCGGCTGATGGTCAGGTAGAGGGCCTGTCGTGCGACCTTGCTCCAGGGTTCCACAATCTCCCAGGCCTCCGCGCGGGCCTGGACGTCATAGAGGATTCCCTTGACCAGGGCCGGAAAGGTCATCTCCATGCCGGGCAGGGGGCAGTCCGCTCCGCGCACCTCCAGATAGGGCTTGAACCTCGATTCCGTGAAGATCGTCGAGAGGTGAAGGAGCCAGTCATCCCAGGTGGGTCGGCAGTCCTGATAGCCGGATTCCATGTATTGTCGGAAGGTGATCGCGCCGGCGATCTCGATCCAGTTCCCGTCCCGCTGCACAAAAAGCATCGGCACGTCCAGGGCATATTCTACGTAGTCGGAGAAGCCTGCATCCGAATGGTAGAGTCTCTCGATGAAGCCGCATCGCGCGGGATCCGTGTTCTGCCAGATGTAGGCACGTCTGGTCAGGAACCCGTTGGCCCTGCCCCCGGAGATGCAGGAGTTCGCATAAAGGGCGGTGAGGAGGGGAGACAGGGCCATGGAAAGACGAAACTTCTCCATGGCGTCCTGCTCGTCCTGGTAATCGAGGTTCAACTGGGTTGCCGCTGTCTCGCGCATCATGGCCAGGCCGAGTTCGCCCTGGCTCGGCAAATAGCGGGTCATCATGTCGTATCGCTTCTTGGGGAGCAGCTCCATGTCTTTCCACTCAGACACCGGCTGATTCCCCAGGCCGATCCATGCCTCCTTGTCCGGATCGGAGACAGCCCTCAACTCTTCAAGGTGAGTCTTCACCTCCACCGCCATCTCGTGGAGGGTGTGATGCGGCGCACCGCTCAGCTCGAACTGCGCACCGGGCTCCAGGGTAATGCGGCAGGCCTCCCGCTCGAGTTCCAGCAGCCTTCCTTCCTTGAAACACGGGGCCCAGCCGAACTTTTCGGCCAGTCGGGAGAGGACCTGCTCCACGCCGTCCGGCCCGCTGAAGGGGAGCGCCTTTCCGGTGGCCGGATTCACCCCGAGCTTCTCGAACTCGATCCCCATTCTCCAATCATCCATGGGCTTGAAGGCGTCCAGGAAGAATCGGGCCAGTTCCTCCTTCGAGGAGATTGGATGGTCAGGCATTTCCATGCACCCTAACGCGGCGAAGCCGCAGGTAAAAGGTAAAAGGGTCAAAGTGAAAGAAGAGGAGGCCAGGGGTCAGCCCCGGTGCCCGTGTGAAAGCCCGAGTCCGAATTCGAGGACAAGGACGAGCGATAGTCTTGGTGGGAAGGCGCGGCCTTTCCCCTTTGACCTTTCACCTTTCGCCTTGTTCAATTCGCCGATATAGAGGTTCTCCGATGAAAGACTCTAACAATATGGACTCTTCCCGTCGACTTGGTCAAGAAGAAGCCCAAGAAAAGGGGTGTACAAGGGAGGCCCCCGGTTTGACCCGCTCCCCGCCTCTCGGCTAAGAATAAACGGGAAGATACGATCCATGACCGTCTGCGACGGAACAACGGATCGCACTCGAGTGGGAGACAAGATGGACCCTTCCTCATTCTATGACGCTTACCTGGACGTTTACTCGCCGGAGCGGTTCGTGGAGTTCTACACTTCCCTCGAAGAGGAGCTCTTCCTTCGGGCGAATCCGTCCCGCCCGATCCCCTTTTCACAGGTTCCCATCGTGCTGGCCCCGGAATTCGAGTCCCGGTTCGTCCAGATGGTTTCCCTCCTGTGGAAAGTCCTGGGCAATCCCGTCTACCAGGAGCTTTCCGCACAGAGCATCCCAGAACCCCTTCGCCCCCCCTCGGAGCGTGCAAACCCTCCGGTGATCCCTTTCGATCCGGACCACAACATCGGCTGCATCGACTTGCACCTGGATGGGAGTGCCCTGCGGATGATCGAATTCATGGTCCTGCCTCCCGGGTGCGTCGGGGTCTATCCGGGCATGCTCGAACACTACGGATCTTACCTGAGTACCGTGCTCCCGGACCGGGAGCCCACCAGCTTCCGAGCAGGCTGGGACCGGGAACGTTGCGAGGAGGTCATGGTCTCGCAGATCGTGGGAGCGGGCGAACCCGAACGGGTAGCGATCATCGACTGGGAGCCGAAGAGCCAGGTCACCTACGGCGAGTTCTGCTATACCCTGGACATGTTGTGGAGAAAAAGAGGCATCCCCGGCGTGATCGCCGACCCGCGAGAGATCAGAACGCAGGACGGAAGAATCCTGGCCAAGGACCTGCCGGTGGACCGGATTCTCAACCGGCTTACCCTGCTCGACTGGGGAGCCCGCCACGACGAGATCGAGCCCTACTCCCGCATCTTGTGGGAATCTCCGGAGGTCTTCGCCTATCACCCGTATCTGTGGTACCTGGGGGACAAGGTCTCCCTCACGCTTCTCTCAGATCCCGCAACCCTGGGGAAGATGGGGCTATCGTCCTCGGAGGTTGAGCGGATGACCTCCCTGGTCCCACGCACCCAACCCCTTGCCTCCTTCTGCCGCGACGGAGCCCCCCTGGTCGACGCGGACCGTCTGCTCGAGTTCTTCGGAAGCCCCTCGAGCATCGTCTTGAAGCCCCTGTCCTCGCACGGCTCGAAGGGGATCATCTTCGGCCCCACAGACACGCCCACGAAGAAGGCCCTGGAACAGGCTTTATTGCGAATCGACCCGAACGAGTACGCAGCCATGGAGTATGTGCCCACCCCTGAGATAGAGGTGCCGCGAGGGGGGGGGGAACGGGAGACATGGCACAGCGACCTGCGGATCTTCGTCCTGAACAGCCACTACGTG
>Ga0180434_10007012_pt1 | contig 12782 bp, 12 predicted proteins | sample SS_ome_7_FD_132453 | JGI IMG/M metagenome (GOLD analysis project Ga0180434, IMG submission 132453) | Hypersaline lake sediment archaeal communities from the Salton Sea, California, USA - SS_1_D_2 metaG | ecosystem: Environmental > Aquatic > Non-marine Saline and Alkaline > Hypersaline >... | reverse complement strand
GAAGATGTCATTGCGAACGACCGTCAGGGAGTGCGGCAATCTCATTGTAAAACGAAGCTGGATGAGATTGCTTCGCTTCGCTCGCAATGACAGAGGAGCACAAGCCATATCTGAATTTCATATTGGCTCGCCTTAATGGTAAAAAAATGGCGATTAAAATAATATTAAAAACAAACAAAAACATTTCGGTTGTCATTTTTATCAAAAGCATGTATATCCTTAAAAGCAAATCAAAAAAATGATTATCGCCATTTTTTTATGAATAGGTCAGGCTATTATGCAGGGTGTTTATCTCGCTGTTCTTCTGGGCTATATAGGGCTGTTGCTTCTTGTCAGCTTTCTGTTCTCCAGGCGGATACGCAGTGTAGAGGATTTTTTCTTGGCTTCGCGAAAGCTTCCCGCCTTTTTGGTTTATCTTTCTGTCACAGCCTCCTGGATCGGCGCGACAGCGACTCTCGTATCTGTGGATGAAGCCTATGCCAATGGACTGAGTTCGTTCTGGGTCATGGGAGTTCCTTCAGTGGCAACAGCGCTCATTTTTGCTGCTATCCTTGCATCCCGTATTCAAAAGCTTCCTATTGTCAGCCTGCCTGACCTCGTGGAGATGCGGTACGGCAGAGCTGTCAGGCATATGGCATCTGTGATTATTGTCTGGTATATGGTAGTGCTGGCATCAAGTCAAATGGTAGCTGCCGGAAAATTCCTTGGTGAGTTTATTGGGACAACTTATGTCAACGGATTGCTTTTAGGAGTCGGAGTGGTTTTGATTTATTCAGTTTTCGGCGGTTTTTTATCGGTAGTGATCACAGACGGATTTCAATTTTTTTGCATAGTGGTTGGTGTGTTGGGACTTTGTGTTTTCCTGTTTGGTTCCTATTCTTTTTCAGAGGTGTCCTTTTTAGCGCAAAAGTTCGGGAAAACAAATTATTTTGATTTTTTTCATAATTTTGAAAGAAGTTTTCTGGTGTTTGTTTCCTTCACAGCCGCATGGACTATCTCTCCTATTGTATGGCAGAGGATTCAATCTGCACGCACAAAAAAAGCGGCTCAAAAGGGACTTTTTGCATCGTCGGCGACTTTTTTATTGTTTTACGGAGCCGTTATTCTCATAGGAATGCTTTCTTTAGCCTTGTTTTCGTCAGCAAATCAGGAGGGACCGATTCTTTCCGCCATTATATCCGGAAAATCAGGATATATACTGGGAGGTATTTTGTTTATAGCCATTACCGCAGCCTTGATGTCCACCATGGATACAGCCATAAATACGGGCGCTCTGTCTCTGACCCGTGATGTGTTTCAACAAATATCCCGCCTCAACCGATCAAGACATACTGTTTTTTTGAGCAGGGTCGCTACCCTGGTTGTTGGGGGCACGGCCTTTCTCATCGCAACCAGGATGCAGAGTATCTTAAAAACACTGGGGCTGGCTTCGGAGATAATGTGTGTGGGTTTTTTTATACCAGGGATTGCGATGCTCTATTTCAAAAATAAAAAATTTTTTGCAGGACTTTTAAGTCTTTCATCGGGAACACTTTTTTCATTCATTGGATTTTTATCAGGTACCGGGGTTGTCCGTTTAAATTGGCCGGAATGGCCTTACTCCATTCCTTTTGGATTGGGGATCAGTGGTTTGTGTTTTTTGGTGGGATGGATCATGGACAGTAGCAATTAGACTTTTCTGCTTTACTCTTTGACTGCCGCTGATTATTATGTATCTGATGTCTGTTTTTGAGAGAATTTATTGGACTATTATAGGCTTGTCAGGGAGATTTCTGATATGGCTTTTAGGAGTATCCACTCGGAAGACGGTTCTGGGCGAAAAGCCGTATATAAAATTAAGAAAATCAAAAAAGCCTGTCATTTTTGTTCTATGGCATGGAAGGATTCTGTTTACTTCCTATTTTTTTAGAAAAAGAGGCATAACCGCTTTAGTCAGTCCCAGCAGGGATGGAGAAATCATAGCCCGGATTGCATCCGGATGGGGATACAAATTGTTGAGAGGTTCCGGTTCTCATCCTGTGGTGGACGAGTGGAAAAAAATGAAAAAGTTGATGAATGCAGGTGGCGAACTGATCATGGTGGCAGATGGCCCAAAAGGTCCGGCGAGAAAAATGAAACCCGGTGCTGTCCGGCTTGCTCAGGAAACAGGAGCTTATTTGGTTCCGTTTACCTATTCTTCGAAAAAGGGAAAATATTTTAAAAGCTGGGATCGTTTTTTGTTTTTTTATCCCTTCACAGAAGTGGTCGCGGTTTACGGGAAGCCCATAAAGATCAGCTTGGATTTGAAACCCGATGAACTTGAAAGAGAACGCCTTATAGTTGAGGACTCATTGAGAGAGCTTGAAGAACAGTTTGATGAGAGTTTTTAATCCTTTTGGAACTTTTTATCCTTGAGAAGTTCTTCGGCACTTTTTTTTGCATTGCCTACATCGGATTTCCAATAAGGGTCGTCTTCCATGGAAAGCACAAACTCAAGTTCATCTCTGGCTCTTTCTATTTCTTTCATAGCCAGGAGAGTCTCTCCTAAAAAGAGCCTTGTGTTTGCGTCTTCAGGCCCTGTCTCAATGGATTTTTCCAGCAGTTTTAAGGATTCTTCATTACTCCCGCCAGCAAAACCAGGAAGCTTGAAATAAACCCGGCCCAGTACTCTGTAAGCGCCTCCGTCTTCATATTCCGGATCGAGTTCAATTACTTTATTCATGTCGCTTTTTATTGGCTTGACAAGGAACAGGCTTTTTAACACACCTCTGCTCTCCCCGTATTTTCCGTTGTTTACTCCCCTCCAGTAATATCCATCCGGTTGTTCAGGACTGAGCTGGATAGCCTTTTCAGCATAGTAAATAGCTTGAGAAAATATATTCTTTTTTTCTTTATTGCTCTCGGTATGTTCTCCAATGTAATAGTGCATTCTCGAGATCTTCCAGTAAGGTTCATATTTGTCTTCTATCAGGTTCAGGGCTTTTCGATACAAATCCAGGGCTTTCTCCGCTGTTTCCATGTCTGACATGGTTTCAAACAATTCGTCTGCTTGGGTGAGTATCTGCTCTGCATCCTGACTCAAGAGAGCGAGCGGAAGGATGAGTACGACCAGGAATTTAAAATTCTTAACCCTCATTGCTTTCTCCTTCTTTATTTGTTTTGAATATATATATCACTTATGTGTAAAAAATGACAGAATAATTTGTTATAATAAAAAAAATGGATGTGTATTTAGGATGTGAAGCACGGAAGTATTTAGAGGGACTGGCCCTCAGCCGTTCCTATTTAGATGGGATCCTTATCGGTCATAAGCGGGGGTTCGAACATTACATCGAACGGGTCTTTCCCTTTCATAAGGCTCTGAGCATGACGGAAGAGAGCTTCACGGAGATCAACCGACATTTTGATGATAAAGTGGTTGGATTTTACACTTTTTCTCCAGAAGAAAAAAGCGCTGAGAGGATTTTCGTTCCTTTTGCCGTGGGAAAAGTCCTTTTAAGGATAAGTGCAAACAGGAAAAAGGGTCTTTTGGTGCATTCTTTTTTTATTGATTATGATGATACTTTTAGCTTGAGATCCATTGATACCCATACCATTAACAGGGAGTAGATTTTAATGGAAAGGAACCTTGATAAAGACAAGCAAAAATTTTTACTCAAATTAGCCCGTGATTCCATAAAGCATTATCTGGAAAAGGGGGAGCATCTGAATGTTGAGGCCGAGAAAGGGATTTTAAAGGAATATAGAGGGGCTTTTGTAACCATCAAACACAACCGTCAGTTAAGAGGCTGCATAGGATATCCCACGCCCAGTTACCCTTTGTACAAAACAATTATTGAAGCGGCTATCATGGCAGCTGCAAAAGATCCGCGATTTCATCCCGTAGATGAAGAGGAATTTCCTGATATTGATATCGAGATTTCAGTACTGTCTGTTCCGAAAAAAATAAAGGATACTTCTGAGATAGAAGTAGGGAAACACGGCATCATCATTTCCAAGGGCTTTCATTCAGGCCTTCTTCTGCCCCAGGTTCCCACAGAGTATGGATGGGATTTGGAGACATACCTCAGACACGGATGTCTGAAAGCGGGGTTGGAGGAAGACGCATGGAAGAGAGGGGCAGAAATAGAGATATTCTCTGCTCAGGTTTTTTCAGAAAAAGATTTCAGCCTTTAGAACCTTTAGGGGACGTCCCATTAGGTACCACCCTATAAAAGCCCGCATTTATGTACTTGGCTTAAAACAAGAATGCAATCAATCTCCCTTATCCTGCCTCTTAAGAACCCACTCTCTATAGGGAGTTATGTCTGCGGGATTGCGGTGGTGTCTTAAATCAGGGGGAGACAATCTGGAATATTTTTTAATATCCAACGGAGTCAGAGTAATATAGGGTGGTACCTAATGGAGCGTCCCCAATAACTATAAATAATTAGGAGATTTTGCGGAGGCGGAGATAAACAAGATAAAACACCAGTATCAAGAAGTTGACCGTAATAACGGAAAGGGACATGAACGAGGCATACAGCTCTCTCCCCATTATGTCATAGAGTGAAAAAAATATGACAGACAGGTTTATTATAAGAAGGATCTTCCCTGCTTTTGGGAAGGATGAAAAGTGATATAAAATGATCATAAGCCCGGGAAAAGCCATCAGAAGAGTGTAGTCCCAACCCAGAGGGGAGACCAGGGGAATGCATAGGAGGAGGAGCGAGGACTCCAGTGCAGCGGGGGACATGACCTGGGACCGTTTCTTCATAATAAAAAGAATCAAAAGAGCCAGTCCGAATATACAAACCACGGAGGGATATACAGCCCATCCTGCGCTGTGTGTCCATTTGGAAAAAAAGGCGAAGATTGAAATGTTATCCTGTGTGGACAGCAGTTGAGGGGTCGATTGAGAAAGGGTGGCGATCCATTCCTTAAAGACTTCCCTGTTCCCATTCCACCCATAATAAAGGGCGGGTGCGGTAAAGAAAAGGCAGATGGATAGTAAGCCTGAAAGGAGAGGGACGGTTTTTTTCCTTAAGATGAAGTAGGGGAAAAATATGAGAGCATAAGGTTTCAGTGCCACTGCAGTTCCCCAGAGTATTCCCGAGGCAGCTTCCAGTTTTAGGGTATGTCTTTTTTCAGATCGGATCAGAAAAACGGTCATGGTAAGAAGGAGAGCTGTGTTCAATGCATTGATCTGCCCTAGTTCGATCTCCCGGAGGAAATATCTGGCCAAAACCAGAAAAGGGAGAAAAAGGGTCCATCTGACAGGGCGTTTATCTTCGGGAAAAAGATTTCTGGAGAGCCCTATGATAGTGGCGGAACTCAGGATCACAACGATGTACCAGACTGCTTTGGCTAGATCCAGAGGGAGATAGGACAAGGGTGCATAAAGGATGGCTGCAGGGGGCGGGTATTTAAACATATAGTGTTCATCTGTGACTCTGTAAAGGGTTTCCCCCCATGTCAGTCTTTTCCCGGCGGTATAGTTGACTTCAAAATCGACCATACTGGATCTGACTTTAGCGAAAAACAGAAAGGCCAGTGCGCCTATAAGGGTGATAAGGATCAGAATTTTTATCAGCGGTTTTTTCATTGTCTAAAAATAGCGGTTTTGTATTATTATCTCCATTTTAGAGATATATATGATTTTTTCAAGAACGCCCTTTGCTTCTTTTTCATCATGTTTAGGAAATGTCTCCCCTTTTGTTTTTATGCTTTTTTGACAGCTGATTGTCTGTTTTTATAGAATGAGAAAAAAGAAAGCATTATCCTATCATTTCAAGGACCTGCACTGGTGTATGCATGATACCATTCAAATCGATTTGGATGTTGTCATTCAGAAAATGGATTAGGAAACAAGGCAAGAAGACTGAAAGAGTTAGTACATTTGTCTCATTTTAAGACTTGGTACTTTCGTCTTATGGAACGATTCTTGAAACCCTGTTAAAATTGAGAAGAAATCAATATTCATGAATAGTGTCTTTTGGACAGAGGAGCTCGAATGAAGACCGGACCTCATAAATATACAGGTGCGGCCGTTTATTTTTCCAGCGGAACGGGAAATTCTTATCGAACGGCCAGATGGTTTGCCGAATCCTGCAGGGACAGGGGGATCCCTACGCTGATTGTGCCTGTGGACCAGGGGGACCCTTCATATGAGATCTCTTCTTCTCATCATCTGGTCGCGCTTTCATGCCCCACTCACGGATTTATGCCTCCCTGGTCGGTCATAAAGTTTCTTTTCAGGATGCCGAAAAGAAAAGGAATACACTTTTTGTGCATTCCGACAAGGGGAAGTTTTTTTATCGGTCCCCTTAAGATTCCGGGGGCGGCTGGGCTGGCTTCCTTTCTGCCGGCCCTTATCCTCTTGTTCAAGGGGTATTCTCCGAGGGGAGCTGTCAGTTTTGATATGCCTGTGAACATGACCTTTCTCCATCCGGCACTGACCCCCCAGCATGCCCGGAAGGTCGTTACCGCAGCCAGAAAAAAGGCAGATAGGTATTTCCCTCTTTTTTTTAGAAAAAAATCCCTTTGGCTGACCAGAAACAATCTTTATGAATTATTATGGGCGCTTCCTCTTCTTTATTTTTTCCCGTTGTTTCCCCTGCTTTATTTGATCGTGGGTAAATTTTTTATGGGGAAAATCATGTTTGCCAATATCCGCTGCAAGGGCTGTGGTGTGTGCGCAGAATCCTGCCCCACAGGCGCTTTAGTCATGAAAGGAGGGAAGAAGAAACGTCCTTACTGGAGATACAACTGCGAGGCATGTCTTCGATGTTTGAACTGCTGCCCCAACCATGCTGTTGAGGCGGGACACTCCTGGGCCGCTGTCCTCTGGACACTTGGTATTTCTTTGGCCGCGGGCTCTGCACTCTACACATGGCTGACTAAATTCATTCCTCAACTCCAGTCTATCCGGAACTGGTGGACTGTAGAGCTGTTGGATGCCCTTTTTTATTATCCTGTTATTATCATTGCCTATTTCCTGTTCTTCCACTTGATCCGATTCAAAATTCCAAATCAAATCTTCACCTACTCCAGCTTGGAACGCCTTTTTGGTCAGTACAAAGAACCTGACACGTCCTTCAAGGACCTTACCCGGAAAGCCGTTCTTAAGCCTTTTCCTCATCCAGATAAGGAAGCACTTTTTCATAAACCTCGTCAGGAGTGATCCTTTTCAAGCATTGGTTGTCCCGGCAAGGTGAGTGCTTTTGATTAAAGGCGGACACACAAGGGCTGCAGGCCATGCCTTTGTAGAACACGTGCGATTTTTCCCCCAGGGGTCCGAATATCTCCGGAGTTTCTGGCCCGAAGAACACGAATGTCCTTATACCGGTCATGGATGAGAAATGGACCGGTCCGCTGTCATTGGTGATCAGGATATCTGCTATGTGATACAGAGTGATGAGTTCAGGGAAGGATGTTTTTCCAGCGAAATTCAGACACCGGTCCGAGGCGACCTCTCTGATGATTTTTTCCGCTTGTTTTTTTTCAGATGCCTGTCCTGTTATGAGGATTACCGGATTTGGATTTTTCAGTATAAGACGGATAAGCCGGATGTAGTATTCCTCAGGCCACCGCCTGAGAGGGACAATATCACTGGCGTTGGGATTGATCAAAATAATTTTACTGTTTTTTCTCTTTAAGGGGATTCCTTCAGCGAGTTTTTTCCGGACTTTTTGTTCGATATTTTTCGGAGGATGGTATTTGGGGATAAGGATATCCTTATCGTCAGGTATTCTTTTGGTGGGCGGGATATCTGATTTGGGGGAATGGGCCGCATAAATGAGATTGAGCATGTTTTGTGTCATGTGGATATGAGGATTGAAGGGAACTTCATGAGTGAGAAACCTTCCTTTATAAAGGCCTTCCTGATTGAACCGGTAAAAACCCACTCTGTTCGTGGCACAGCTGAGATAACTGAGAATGGCTGAAAACCTGGAAAAAGTCTCCATATCAACAGCCATATCCAGATTTATCCTGCGGAGACCGCTGAGGGATTTTATAGTAGATAGTGCGAGGAACCAAAGGTTTCGGTTGTCTATGTAAAAGACATTCTTTTCCGGAATGATATCGAGGATATCCACAGCGTACCGGCTTTGTTTAAATGTCAGAAAATAAAGGCTTGCCTCCGGGTAGTATTGTTTCGTTTTCATAAAAAGGGAATAGGCCAGTATGATGCTTCCCATTTCTGACATTTCAATGAAAAGGATATTTTTTGGGTGTCTGACTGCGGAGGGCTTTTTAAAGACCTTTAGAAATTTATATGCCAGAGTCAAAAGAAAACATATTGGTTTTCCGACACTTCGGTCTATTTTCCGCATTGACTGAGTATTCATGACAGCATCATATGGTTCAAAAGTGGGATAATGATAATATACAGGTTCGCAAATATCAAATGATGTTAAAAACAAGAGAAATCAGGCAGAGACAGGACCATATAACAAATACGCCTATGACCTCCAGCCAGAATCCCACTTTTATCATTTGAGGGAGTTTGATCATTCCAGACCCGTATACGATCGCATTGGGCGGTGTGGCTACAGGAAGCAGGAAGGCAAAACTGCACCCTAGAGCGCTTCCTAAAACCGGGATAAGGGGATTGATGGATGCCGCATGGGATAAGGCAATGATAATGGGGATGATCATATTGGCTGAGGCTGTATTGGAAGTTACTTCAGTGAGAAGCACGCTGAAAACAATGGCTATAAAGGTAATGAGCGCGGCTCCGGCGTGTTCTCCTCCCAAAGAAATAAAGTAGTTCCCGATAATGTCAGCCAATCCCGTTTCAAACATATGAAATCCCAAGGTAAGGCCGCCGCCAAAGAGAAGAAGGGTTCCCCAATCGATATTCATGGCATCTCTGAGCGTGATGGTGAACCGTCCTTTAGACAGGTCGACCGGAAGAAGAAAAAGAAGACCGGCCCCTATAAGAGCGGCTGCTGATTCAGGTATGTGCTGCTGGAGCCACAGGGACAAAGGATGGGCTCTGCCCAGTGCCAGTGAGATAATGCCGGGAAAGGTCCAGAGAAAAACCGTGACAGAAAAAGCTATCAGAACATTTTTTTGCGGGCGGGTGAGCGTTCTAAATGTTTGTGATTTGTCTATTGAGTCTATTTTCAGGGTTTTATGTGTAAAGCCGTGTTTTTTCAACTTGTGTTTCATAAAGAAAAAAAGGCACGCATACATGGGAATAAGGATGATAAATCCAATGATCATCCACTGGAAAAAATCAATCTTATAACCAGCAAGTTTTTCCAGCATGCCGATAGCAATAAGATTGGGAGGACTCCCGATAGGGGTCCCTATGCCTCCGATGGAAGCAGAATAGGCTAAAGTCAGTAGAAGGATGACTTTAAAAGACAGGCCTTTTCCCTCTTCCTTGTGGTGGAAAGAAGCCAGTACTCCCATGGCAATAGGGTACATCATGGCTGTAGTGGCTGTGTTGCTTATCCACATGGAGAGGAATAAGGAGAGAAGCCCGAATGCAAAGAGAACCCGGGTTTGGCTGTGCTTGACCGATTTGAGAGAAAGAACTGAGTAAGCCAGTTTTCTATCCAGGGAGTGAACGCACATAGCTCTGGCAAGGATAAAACTTCCAAGGAAAAGCATTATGATAGGATTGGCAAAAGGAGAAAGAGCCTCATGAATGCTGGAGATTTGAAAGATAGTGATAAACACAGGTATCAGCAAGGCTGTGATAGGAATAGGGATGCATTCTGTTACCCACCATATTATGACAAGAAAAAAAACGGCCAGAAGTCTGTGGGCTTTTGGATTTTGAGAGAGTATGGGAGAAAGATAGGTGACAAGAAAAAGAAGAGGACCGAGAAAAAGGCCGATTATCTTCCTTTTCTCCATTATCCTTGGTTTTTCATAAAAGCTAGGTGCAACATTTTTTATTTCTTTTTGGCCCATACCATGATGCCGTATCCCCGCTGGAAAAAAAAGATTTTATCTAACCGGGTAATGATCCAGATCAAGGGGTAAACCAGTGAATAAAGACCGAATGCTTTTTTACTCGAGTCGAATTCGCCGGAAGTGGAAGGCCTTATGTTTCCGTCTCTTAATTTGAGGGACTTTTTTGACGCAAACAGCTTTATGTATATGAAGTTGAGCACAAGCTCTATGAGCTCTGTTAGAAATCCGGAAAAAGAGCTGTGTTTTATGAATCGGAGGTCAGCTTTTTCAATAAGAGTTTTTAATCCTTTTAAAGAATATCCCTCTCTTTTATGCCCGTAAAATTCAAGCTTCATTCCCAGAAGAGGACGGAGGTAATTAAGGATAAAGATTTTTCCTGTTCTTGGAGTCGCTGCGATGAATTCACCTTTTTTTTTCAGCACTCTGTATATCTCGTTCACACACATCTGGTCGTCTTCGAGATGTTCCAGATAGTCAAGACACACCACTTTATCAAGTGATTCATCTTTAAACGGAAGGGGGCCGGGCTCCAATTGAATGAGGTTTTTTTTGAGGATTTTTTTACTGGATTGAACATTTACAAAATCTTGATCCGCGCTTATCCAAAACCCACCTTTTTTCCTGAGAAAGTAACTGAGAATGCCCTGAGCGCATCCAAGATCTAACAGGCGGTCCTGAGGATTTACCTCCAGATGTTTGTTTATTAGAGTGATTTTTTCCTTTTTTTTAAGGGATTTGTTTACGAGCTTGAGCTGCCAGTCGTCTTGTTGCATTATAAGGGATTATATAGCCTGGATGATGAACGGGTCAAGCCGCTTCCTAAGTCAAAATCAGGGAATATGGCGAGGGATTGAGAATTTGTTTGAGACGGTATTGAAGAATCAGCCTTCTTGACTCTGCCCTTGCTCTCTAATAATATAGAAATATCGTGAAAATCGAATGGATCGTGGTCGGGCCTCTGGAAACAAATTGTTTCCTTGTCTATTCTGAGGATAGTCTGGAATGTATCATCGTTGACCCGGGAGCCGAACCGGATAAAATCATAAAGGGAGTCAAGACAAATAATCTGAAGCCTTTAATGATTATCAACACGCATGGCCATGTGGATCATGTCGGAGCGAACAAGGACATCAAACAGACATTTGATATTCCCCTGTACATCCATGAGTCCGATTTAAAACTGCTGAAGAGCGCTCTGCAGTCAGGATTCGGCCTTATGATCGGTGCGAAAAAATCTCCTTCTCCGGACGGGTTCCTCAAGGAGGGTGATACCATTGAATTAGGCGGTTCTCACCTTAAAGTGCTCCATACGCCGGGTCATTCACCTGGAAGCATCAGTCTTTTGGGTGATGGATTCATACTTTCCGGTGATACATTGTTCCGGGGAGGAGTGGGCAGGACCGACCTTCCCGGAGGGTCCTGGGATAAGCTTAAGGAGTCAATAAAAAATAAAATCTTCAATCTCCCTGAGAATACACTGGTTCTTCCGGGCCATGGTCCTTCCACAAGCGTTGGCTTTGAGAAGGACTCCAATCCTTACCTAATATGAGTCAAATCTTCAACTCCCGCATTGATGCCTTAAAAGCGTTTGTAGAATTTCTTTCTGTTGAAAAAGGCCTCTCTCAAAATACGGTGATTTCGTATTCACGGGATTTGAAAAAATATTTCGCCTTTCTTGAACAGAAGAAGATCGACTATCTCAAAGCCAAAGAACAGCACGTCACGCAATTTATTTATGGGCTAAGCCGTTCCGGTCTTTCGCCCCGTACTACGGCTAGGATTATTTCGTCCGTAAGGACTTTTTACAGGTTTCTTGTACTGGACAGAGCTGTAAAAACAAACCCGGTTGAAAACCTGAGCTCTCCAAAAGCCTGGTTATCCCTTCCAAAAGTTCTCAAGGTCAGTGAAGTGGAACATCTTTTAAATCAACCTGAAGAAGGAAAGATCCGAGGCCTCAGGGATAAATCTATGATGGAACTTTTATATGCTACAGGCCTAAGAGTATCTGAGTTGATCAAGCTGAAACGGGACGATCTGAATTTTGAGGATGGTTTTTTGATTTGCTGGGGGAAGGGAGGCAAGCAAAGAGTCGTCCCTATCGGCGGCTCTGCTCTACAGGCACTAAAGACGTATCTTGAATCTTCACGTCCAAGGCTTTTGAAAGGAAGGAGCGAGTTTGTTTTTTTAAGCCAGCAAGGGAAGCCTTTTACCAGACAGGGCTTCTGGAAGGTTTTGAAAGGGTACGCTAAAAAAGCAGGTCTTGAAAAAAATGTAAGCCCTCATACTCTCAGACATTCTTTTGCCACCCATCTGCTGGAGAGGGGGGCAGACCTCAGGTCTGTGCAGTCCATGCTCGGTCACAGTCAGATAACCACGACTCAAATATACACTCATGTGAGCCGAAGAAGGCTGAAAAAAGTTTATGACAAATACCATCCGAGAGCCTGAGGTATCTTGAAGACAAGATGGGTCAATAAAATCAAAATATTTCGATCTTCGCCTTGACATAGAGGCAGACCGCTGCTATACTACACGGCTTGTTTTATGGTTAAACTTATAAGTTTAGTCAGCGAACTATGAGGTATCAATATGAGCGATATTGATTTAAGGAAAAAAAGAGAATTAAAAAGAAGGATGGAAAACATAGGAAATATCCTTGAGGTCGCAGAGAAGCTGTTTGTCAAAAACGGGTACAGAAAGACATCCATGGATGATATTGCTGCCGAGGCGCAATTTTCCAAAGCCACTGTTTACAGATATTTTGACGGCAAACTGGATATATTGATCCGTATAGTAAAGGATTCGATGAATGAGTACAGTGATAAAATGACGAGTATCATTAACGAAAACATCTCAGCAGAGCAAAAAATAAAGAAAATCGTCCATTCGAT
>Ga0180434_10007010_pt1 | contig 12784 bp, 16 predicted proteins | sample SS_ome_7_FD_132453 | JGI IMG/M metagenome (GOLD analysis project Ga0180434, IMG submission 132453) | Hypersaline lake sediment archaeal communities from the Salton Sea, California, USA - SS_1_D_2 metaG | ecosystem: Environmental > Aquatic > Non-marine Saline and Alkaline > Hypersaline >... | reverse complement strand
TCATCAGATCTGCATTTAAAATAAATAAATTCTCTGTCTCTCCAATAATCATCAACCCGGCCCACAAATACATATGAAAAATCAGATTCATCAGAGGGAGTAATATCCTGCATTACCCTCCATACCTCAACCAATGCATTGCTCAGATCATGGGCCGATAATGTAGTATCATAATAATCATCATGATTCAATATCTTAAAATCAAAATCCCCAATTATTGCCAGCCCTCCACCTTTACGGATGTCAGCTCTGTAACTAACAGCACCAAGACCATTCTTTGTAATCCTGCCTCCGGGCCAATTGTCTTTAACAGACCCTGAATCCTGAGTCCCCCATCTGTAAACAGTTGAATCCTGAGTTGTGATTCTGATTGCATATGAGACAGTGAATGATCCGTCAATATATGTTGACCAGCCAGAGGGAAATGTTTTCAACTTACCTCCCTCCTGAGTATCATTGTGTATTTATAGAGTTGTGATTTATACTGCCTCTCTATGAAATTACTCCCCCAATATCGCACAGTGATTGCTCCCCCGTCTCCATTACCTACATTATGATTTGAGTCAGGTGTGAATGTAAATGCATTTAATTTGAATTCTGCTGTATTGTGAATAAAATTTCTTATATTAAGCAAATTATCATGATCATCTTTTATCTCAAGATGAACAAACTCAACCAGCACATTCCTATCATATACCCTGACAGTTCCATCCTCAGCCTCTCCTGCATTCTGATGTGCTTTTGATTCATAGTTTGCAGGAAACAGGGCCCCGTTAAATGTGACTGTTGTTCCACCTGATGAGAAAGTCATTTAATCAGCCTGTATTTTAATACGTCTCTTATCAATTATCTCCTCAATCTGCTCTGCAAGGATCCTTTTTGATTGAGCCACTGTATTTTTTATTTCATTTATTGCTTGATTATCTACAAAACCGCCCTGAATATCGATTACATCCCCTTGCACAGTAACATTCACAGATGATTGAGGGGCCGTTCCCGTTCTGTTGATGTGCTGCAGCACTGGCAACGTCTGAGGAGTCACTGAGTCTCTTTGCGTAAAAAACTCGCCTGTTTGTGCCTTTACATATCTTTCGTCCGATCTGAGCCCTCCTGAGTGCATTGAGGGGATCATTCCGCCTTGGTGCATTACCATTCCGCCCTGATGGAGGTATGCTCCGATTCCGGGGATAAAAGAGCCCAATATTTTTATTGCAGCCATTCTCATCAATACCTGAGCAATTGCGCTGAACATAGTGGTAATAAATGCCTGAGCCATTTTCTGAAATACGCTCCGGGCATGCCCAAACACATCCTCATACATAGTATTAAATTCTGCAGATACATCATGAGCTGCAGCAGCAAATGAGTCCCTGAATGCTCCGGCAATTGCTTTGTTCCAGTCAGATATTTTTTTCTTGTTTTGCTCTTGAAAGTCACTGATTTTCTTTTGTGCTGCAATAGCCTCATCGGAATACTCCCCCCACATCTCAACAGCAAAATCCCTCCACTTTTCCATTGAGTCCATCATGTAAGTATAGTATTGATCAGCAGAGATCTCTCCCATTTTAAAGGAGTTTGCAAACGCATCCTCAATGCGCTGTTGACCTGCCTCAAAATCAACAGTATCACCAATTATTTTATATTCAATTGGAACCTGTTTTATACTTAAATCTCCCATGGCAATAAAATTATCAACAAGGCCCTTATAAAGTTCCTGACCTGCCTTTCCACCTGCAGCATTAAAGTCCTCAGTATCCACATCAGGAGCTCCCAGCTTTGGCAACACAAAATCATCAACAAGATCCCTCCACGCTTGAGGAGGCTTTAACACATCAAGCCTTGCCTGCAGCTCATCAATTTGTTTATTCGTTTTGTCAAGTTGTTCCTGCCTTGATGTTATGCCATACAGATCAAGTCCCAGAGTCATTGCCTCTCCAATGGATTGTATGCCGGGAGTCTCAAGATCTTTTTTCTTTCTTCTTAATTTCTCCAATTGCCATTCAATGTTTTTTATATCAACCTTATTTAGTGAAATAACAATTTTATTTATTGCTTTTGCAACTGACTCAATTGCGATTATTGTCTCATTAAAAGCACCTGCCAGATTTTGGGCAAACTCCTCAAGCCCTCCGCTCTCTCTCCATTTTTTCAAGTCCTCAGTCCATTTGTCAATGACTTTTTTTAGATCTAATTTATCAATGATCTCATCACCAAGCCCTTTAAATATAAGCCCGATATTGTCCTTGAGTGTTGACCATTTGCCCTCAATAGTGGCTGCCAGCTTTGCAGTACCTCCGGCAATCCTCCCACCGGAATCTGTGAGAGTATCATATAATACCTGTCTGAATTGGGGGAGAGTGAGTTTTGTGAGATCTTGAATCCCTGATCTCATTTTCACAAGAGCAAGCACACCTCTCTCACGCAGAATGTCAGCAGCTCCGGCCCCTGCTGCAAATGCCCTCCCGAACGCTCCTGCAGCATCAACAATGCTCACGCCCATAAAGACAGCAAGATCCCCTATGGGTTTTATTAATTGTTTCGCTTTTCCTCCAAATGCCTCAAGAGTACTTGCAGCCTCAATGATCTGGGGGAGCTGGAATGGAGTTTGAGCACTGAATGTAACAAGATCCTTAAAAACTTGAGTTGCTTTTTTTACGGATCCTATGACCTGCTGCAGTCTGAGCTGCATTGATTCAAATTTTGCTGATGTTGTGATTGCTTTTGTGATAGATGCTGTCACTGCAGCAAAGCCTGCAGCCACTCCTGCAACAAGGAACCTCTTTGACCATTTAGCAAGATTACTCATGACCCGTTGACCAGTCCGGCCCATCCTCTTGAGAGCACCATCCATTTTACTCCATCTGCTCTCCATCTTTTTCCCGGCTGCATCAACTGCACCGCCTGCTCTTTTTACATTATCGGCAAGATCATCAATGACCACATTCCCCTGATCATCAACCTCAATTTTAAGTTTTATTGCCATGCTTTTCAGCCAGCTCCACATTTGTTTTATTTACTGCAGCAACTATTGTTTTGAATTGATGGTACAGCTCCTCAACTTCATCCTCATATAAACAAATCGTTCTAAATTCCAGCACCACTCTCAGACCATCTGCAATATTTCCAACATCAAATAAATTATCCTGAGTAAATCCGGCCCCAGCCCAAAAACAAACCTCCTGAAAAAATGCCCACGCTTGATCATTTTCCGGCAAGAGCTTTGTAAAATTCCTGTGACACTCTCCACTCTCCGATCTTTCACAAGGAGGGCTTTGATTATTACTATTATATTGAGAAATACACTGAGCACAATTCCAGCCCTTGAGCCTGATAAATTGCCCAGTGTATTCAGTCAGTTTTTTTCCGATTCCTCCGATTTCCGGGAGTCCATACCATCAAGCAATACATCTGTAAATTCATTTATCATTGCACCGGGCAAACAGTCAAGCAGATCCTTATTAAATTCAACCTCTCCATTATCATCCTCAACACCACCCCATGAAAGTACAGCATATTGCATTGCTTTTTGTCCAATCCTTGCCCAGTCTACAAATCCTGTTTTTCTGTTCGTGCACTCTTTAACCCATTGCCGTTGTAAGTTCTGGGGGATCCTCCTGTAAATTAATTCAGCTCCCTCAAATTCAAAAATGAGTCTCTCATCCTCTTTGATTAGTTTAATAGGCATTTGATACCTCTCTTGTTATTTGAATATTTTATTTTGTGCTGCTTTGATTTTTTTGATTATTTCGTTTTTTGCATCATTCTGATTGTATTTGATGCCTATTGCATTAGCCAGCAATCGCAATTGCTCTCCTGTGAGCTTTTTAAAATCACCCTCCTTGACTTTTTTAATTTTAAACTTAACTTTAAGCCCGATACCATACGCAATCATATTTGCATATATCTCATTGTAATTAGGATCATCATTAAGTGCCCTATGAAATGCCCTGTACAAACCGCCAGCATTTTTGATAGTTTTTGCAGATACAAGGCTCTCAATCATCTCCTCTGTCACATCATCACCCTCAAGAATAATATCTGCCTTTGGATATACAAGGCTCAAATATTCAATTGATGTGCCCTCTGCAGCAATACTCTCTGACTTTCCCTGTTTAATAATTAGCATAATTATAAGCCCTTATAATATAATAATATAACTGATAATGACGGCACTTATGCAGTAGTTAAGAGCAGCATATAAATTGAATAAGCATTATCATCCCAATCAATTACCGTGCCTGCATAGTCAAATATTCTGACAAGCAAATCACCTGAATCAAAAGTGCATACAACCTGACATATTTCTGCATCTTTGCCAATTGCAACTGGCACTGTTCCTGCTGCAGCAAGTGTTTTCCCGGAGATTGTAATTGTGACTGCCTTTGAAGTGTCGTTATAAGCACTGGCAGAAACGTTTTCATCTCCGGGCCCTGAGATAGTAAATGAGCTTGAGCCACTTCCAAGGCCATCAGATTCTATTTTAAAGCCAAATAATTGACCTCCCGACATATTGCTGTCACCCATTATTGCCTTGTTGAGGTTTGTTGTGCTGACTGCAGTTGATCCACTCCATTGTGTAGACATGATTAAACTCCTTATATTACTATGTTTATATTTGCAGTATTTACTGCAGTTTAATTTTCATCCAAATAATTATTAGAATTATCATCAGTGATTTTAATCACCATCTCCGCATCTTTTTTGAGTACTATGTCAGACCATTCAGCACTGAATTGATCAGATCCGGGGATATATGGTTTGCACTGATGAGTCATTTTTATTATTGATGTGCCTGCTATATTTGCATCAATTTTCTGATATTTGAATGCTGAAAAATACACTCCAAAATTATAATCACCATTTGCAAACTCAAAAGAGCAATATCTCTCAGTATCATTATTGAGATCTGTGAGAGTACTGTCTGAGTCATATCGTGCCAAATCAAAACCAAAGGTCACAGCTCTTTTGTCATTTCTCATTGGTTCCTTGATATACAACCCTGATGCAGTGTCTCTCTCCGCTGCCAGATTATTTTCAAGCACAATCTCAGCCCGTGCAATTCCTGTTGCAACACCTGAGAGAGTGAACGTACATTCAGGGAAAATCAGGTTTGTTTTATCGGTGGCAAGAGTCCAGTTGCCGGAATTATAAGAGCCTCTTTGAGTAGAATATCCCAACATATCAAACTCAAATGATACCCTTGGAGGCTCGATTCTGATCAGCATTCTATTAACCATGCAGGAGTTGTGCCTCCAATCATTCACATTTTTCTTGAATGCAAGGGCTCCACATCTAACTTTTTGATCTCCATCATTCCACGTACCTCCCCCGGATCCTGATGGATACCGCCCTTCACCTGCCAGCCAGCCCTGCCTGTGGAGTACATTATCAAGCTCAAGTACATGCAGGTATTTCCCGGATACCGTCTCAGGGCTTCCATGATATGTGGCTCCCTCATCATTGGGATTTTCAAAGCCCATTGCACAGGCAAGCAAACGACCGATATTATTATATCGGCCCTGCACAATGAGACTTCCTGCAGTATTATATCCAATAGTGTCAGCCTTTAAAAGTCCGGCTCCACCCTGCAGAGTTGCATCATCCTCTTTGTCAACAGGTGTGCCAATTGACTCTGAAATAAATGGTATTTGATCTCCTGCAGCAATATCAGATCCACCCCAGTCAGTCTTGGGATAATCAGAGTCTTTTGGATCCTTTAAAAATGCAGCCTTTGCAATTACTCCTTTACCATCAGCCATTATAAACCTCTTATGTAATTGTCAATCTCATCTCATCACTGATTGCAGTCATTGGAGTATTATCAGTATTAGTGAAACACTGGGCAACTCCCTCTTGAAATATAACATCCGGCCCCGGTATGCTTGAATCAAAACCCTCATATATAATAAACTCCGGGATCTCAATCAGAAATGTTTTTGTCCCATCTGTGAAATAAAAATCAGCCTGCAGCTTTGTTCCTGCTGCTTTCCAATCCTGAAAAGTATCTGCAGAATACCGGGGGAGTTTTATTGTGAGTTTTACGTCTCTTTTTCCGCCCCGTATTGGCTCAAGGCAATATCTCTGCTGGTTTGTATAATCATCAGCCTTGAGCGCATTATCAACATCAATTTTAAAACTCTCAAGGCCCATCTCATCACCTGATGCAAGTGCATTGTCCTGATCACCAATCCTGATCCGGGCCGTTGCAGATGTATTTGAGAATACCACTCTTGAATAATTTGAGATTGAAATTGCAGGAAATGCAGTTGCAGATCTTGTGAATGATCTACAAAGCAAATCAAGTGATAATTTCAGGGCATCTCCTTTGTTTCCAGAGATTGAAAAGGAGCCTATTTTCAGAGAGTCAATCCTCCACCTTGAGACGGATTTTTCAAACTCCATGCGGAGCATATCTCCAAGCTCATCCTCAAAGGTATAAACCTCAGATGTATCAACTCCGAAAGCAGCCTTCCATATAGGCCCGAAATTATAATAATCAATATCTGCATTCAGGGCTCCGTTAAGCTCTATGAGTCCCTGATCAGAGGCTCGCTTTCCTGCAGATCCCTCAAGTGAATTATCCTCGATTTGTCCTATTGTTTCAGCAATAGCCTCATCTGAAAATGGAACCATTGCAGTCACTGCACTCCATGCCTCTCCCCAGCTCGATCCTGCAACAACTCCGCATTTTGCAAGTACTCCTAATCCTGTTGGCATCATTCACCTCTATTTTAATTTAGTCCAATTATACTCACAGCTTTTCAAGTTTTTGTGATTTTTTTTATTATTACAAAACAATATTCCTTTTTCCAGTATGATACTACATGACAATCTTGATGATATTATGTGCAAATATCCGTCACTGTCAATTTTACCAAGCAACTTATTACATCCGGGCTCCTTGCATCTGTACTCTCTCATTTCCATTTTATGTACTCGGAGATGATGCTGTTGGGAAAAAATCATATTTTATTGCAAATGACAGCACAACCCCACCGACTGACTTTTTCCAGTCCACTCTTTTTGTTGATGCAACAAGCGTTGTTGTGAGTGCATGACCTCCTCTTGTCTGATCAGCCAGCATTGCAATAATCAAATCAGACCGTAATTTTATCAACTCCTTTTGCAGCAGTCCCTCACGGCCTGAGTCAGATCCCACTTTCACATGGCCCAACAGCGCAACAATCCACCCATCAACAACATTGTTGGGATCCCGGCCTGTGGTATATCCCACATTTGTCATTGGATTATATAACACATCATCCTCATCAAATATCATTACACAAGGAAAATCTGAGGAGCTCATATCTCCATAATGAATAAACTTTCTCCATATATTGCTACCCAGATTTAGATTATAATTTCCTGTACCATTTACATTTGCAAGAGTAGTGGCAATATTTGCCAGAATACTCTCTTCTTTTGATGTGACTGCCATAATTAATCGTGTTTCACTCCATCAACTTCATCCTGAAATATATCATCGATCTCCCCGGATTGATCTGCCTGATGCCCTGCAGTTCTCAAATATGATCTTTCAGGCATATGTACAATTATTCCCCGGCCCCATGCATTTTTAATTATTCCCCCATATTCATGTATTCTGGCATATGGAACATCGGTTCCGATAATACCTGAGATCATATCACCAATCTTTTTAATTACCCTGATGCCCTCATTCCGGGAAACTGCAGGAGCTCCCGTTTCTTTTAATCCACCTGCAAAGCTGGGCCCTCCCATCAATGATCTGATCAATCTACCTGAGACAATTCCCAGCTTCTCAGGTCTGGGCCCTTGCAGATAATCCTGAGCTGAAATAAGGCCCACTCTCTGCAATGATTTTCTCATACCGTTTATCATTGCCTGAGTCATTTTATTTGAGGTAAACATCAACCTCTGGGCCTCTTGTGCCATATTTGAGGATAATTTTATCTTTGGCATTATATATTAAACCTCACATAAGTCTGTAAGCGTCTCATTGCCTCAACAGGAATATCTGTCTGTATATATGAAAGTGTGCCAGCTTCTTTGTGTTGTATTGATTTCTCTCCAAATTTATCCGCTGGGCTCGCTTTTGATTTCAGCCACATATCAAACGCAATCAACATGCATGCCTCTTGCAGATCCTCCGGCACTCCCGGCCGGGAATAATCTGCAGTATAAGTAAGGGCTCCCGTATCATCAGCAGATGTAACAAATCCCAGCAAATCACCTGCAGATGTGGCTGAGTTTGTTCCTGAGTTCCATAGTAATTGAAATGTGCCTGATGCTTTTACGATTGTAAATTTGCATGTAATTTCATTAAATGTTACAGTATAGGATCCGGCGCCAGCTGCCTCAAGCTGTGTATCAATCTCAGTGCAAAGCTCTGAGGCTGTATATGTATCCTCATCAAGTGTTGCATTTAATTCAGAGCCACCCTCATTAAAATCAATTGCATCATTATAGCCTGTAATTATTTCATATTCATCATATCCTGCAGTATACACAATCTTTATATTTTTAACACCCTTTTGAAATACGGAACCAATTGAGGCATCTGATAATAATTCAATCAATCCCTCATCATTATCCAGCACCCAATCATCATCAGCAAATTTATATGATGAGGTGAAATTCCTGTCAATATCATCATACAGATCAACATCTGCAGTTGTGCCTATAATTGGATATTGTATGGTATGAACAAAATCAGATACTCCATCTCCGTTCTGATATTCAGTATAAGACCTGCCTCTCAATTTCCTTTTTGTGATTCTCTCACAAAGGGCTGAGGCCCTGCTGATCAGATCTTGAAAAAGCACATCATACGTTGAGCCTGATTCATCAATGTATGTTTTGAATTTGTCCAATCCTGCCAATGAATATCTATTCATTTTTATTGAGCCTTTTTACGATACTCTGTCAATATTGCCGGATCTGTAAACTTATTATTAAAATAATTATCAATCGATACTGCAAAATCATCTAAATCTGTTTCAGGCTTTTTTTGCCCAGTTATATAAACCTGCAAATACCAAGTACTATCTAACATGCTCGGATTAAATTTCACCTCTGCACTGTCAAGGCTTACATTTACAACAGTTTCAATACTATCTTTTAGAGCCCACTCATCCCTTAATTTTGAGATTTCAGCCCTTACCGTAACATTTACAGACCATTGAGCATATACAAAAACAGGAATTATCAATATAATCAGGGCAATAATAATTGATTTCTTCATTTTGTTTTTCTCCTAAATAATGCAATTGCAAGTGATACGGTAAGTATAAATAATACAGTCAGGGATATTTTCACTCTCTGTAAATCGCTTTCTAATTGTTGAGTTTTTGCAATCAGAATGGCAATCACGGCCCTTGTGTCATAGTCCTCATCTGAATGCTTTACCTCTGGGTAAAGTCCTGTAATTTCCTCCATCACCAATCCATAACCCTCAACTCCGGGAGTTGCGCTGCTGTCATTCCATACCCATGATCTGGCATCAATCTCCTTGAATTTTGAGAGATCAGGATCCCAGTCAGTAACATAATTTTTATATTTTAATGATGATGATTTTTTCACAATTTCATCAGTATTATTAATAATTACCAGATCAGTTCCAGAGCCACCTGAACCTTGACCAATAGATTTTGCATAAATGCTTGCTGTTCCTCCATCCATAACCCAAAGTGAATCATGGTTATCACTTCTAAATATTATATCAACATCTCTCATGTTCTCATTTACTGTCAGCCCTCCGTAACAACTAACATCACCTCCGTCTGCAATATCTATCCCAAGTCCACCATCATCATATAATTGCAGCCCGCCAGAATCAAGAGCCCTCACTCTGTCAGTCACCAAAAAATTACCATCTGATATCCTTACATGCTTGTCAGGATAAAGCCAGATACTCCCACTTGTCCCGTCATCATCAATTGTCCTGATAGTTAAATCACCATCACTTGACAATTTAAAACTGGCAAAAACTGCTGCAGATCCGTCTGCATCATTATATGCAAGCACAAGGCTATCAGCAGTCCCCAGATTAACATCAAATTTTCCATCAGGAGTTGTTGTGCCAATCCCCAGTGGCCCACCGTTTATATATGAGGAGCCGTTTGCATGAATCCTGTTTGTTATAGAATTATTTGCATACCAGTCAGTGACAACATCATCACTGCTGGGATATACTGTGAAAAGTGAGTCAGCTCCACTGCTCTCCTCAAGCACCAATGCACCTCTGAACGTCATGTTCCCCACATAAAATAAAAATGATCCGTTCCATATTTTAAGGCTGTCAACATGGAGAGTTTTAACGTGCAGTGAGTCAATTGTCTCACTGTTCAAGAGATAATGTCTCAGGTTTATAATTCTTTGTGCAAATGCATTGCGTGATATAAATAGAAATAATATTGCAATGACAATAACAAATAATTTTCTCATCATAACTCTCCCTACGGTTTAACCGTATAAAATAAATCATATGATGCAGTGCCGGAGCTGGTTTTTACTTGTAGCTCAGATGTTGACACCAAGTACAAATCATATATATAAAGAGGTGTCACTGCAAACCAATTTGTCCCTCCATCGGTTGAGACTAAAACCTCAGTATCAGAGGATCTGTTTACCAGTCTTAGGGAGGTTATCTCTTGATTGTTTCCAGCTCCATCCTGAGAGGTGAAACTCTCTGCAGATGTGGTTGCTGTTTGTGTGAGCTCATATTTTGGAGTATGGCCCTCTTGCAACCTTAACTCATAAGCGTCCATAATTACAAACCTTTATGATAAAATTATACAGCTTTGTCAGAAAATCCACCAAAAGAAACCCTGCAATCTGCTGATGATGATGCAATCACTGCAGTCACTGCAGCACCGACCGAACCAACAAGTGGAACAGGAAAAGTGACATGGTATGTCAAACCTACAACACTCACGTCAACCTTGCCCTCCCAGATCACAGTGGCTCCATCAGTAATTGTGATTAAAGTGTCAGCATCACAATAAAATGTGGCCCAAAATATTTTGTGCTGTACATTTGTTGCTGCAGCCTTTGTTGCAGTTGCTCCAGATGATGTTCCTGCAGTTTCCTCTTGCCACTCAGTACCTCTTGCATGGCTGAGATTTTCCTCTATTGTGAAAACTGACTGTCTGTGACTCATAGCATTCCTCAAGTTTTATTTCTTTTTGCCTGGTTTTACCTCTTTGCCCTTGTCCGGCTTAGTTTCTTTTTTGGGCTCTGGTTTGCTTTCGTTTTTCACCTCCAATTTATCAGGCTCAACAAACCACTCTGAAAAATCTTTCAAGAGTTGGGCTTTCTTTGCCTTTGATACGTGAATAATATCTCCGGCTTTGCAATCGATTCCATCCCCTGTATATGCCTGCTGAGTTTTGGATCCTACAAATTTCAGTTGCTCATTTGCAAGCACATCAGATTTTGCAACTAATGTTGAAAAATCATTGTCCCTGTAATGACAGCACCCAAAACAATAAATCGGTTTATCCTGAGTAGGATAAAAGCCACACTGTTCCCTGTGGCATACTTTGTGAATATGTTCAATTATTGCTATTTGACTCATTTTATCGCTCCTTGTTTAAGGTTAGGCTCCCCCCGGTTGAGCAGTACCGGGAGGAGCTTTGTGGAAGAATATGAACGAAAAAAGCGAAAAATTACGAAATAAAACGTCCACCTGTATCAAACATTGCGAATATATGATCATATTGAGCACCTGCAGCCTCAAGGCCCTTTGCCCAGCATTTTTCCTCAACACCTGTTGAAACGCCTGCAGCAAGACCATTTGCAGCCCATTCAAGGCCCTCTCCTGCAACTGTTGCAGCATTAGCCTGAATCAGGAATATAAAACGGCCCGGCAACAACGCCCAAACACTCCGGGCTGCAGTACCGGTTGCAGTTGATGAATTCAACAGCACCGGGCCAACATCAGCAATATTTGCAGCAGTTACACTTGCAATTAGTCCATCAATTGTCCACTGTGCCCAGTGATTTTCACTGAGGGCCGTTGCAGATTTAATTGGAAAACCACATCCATACATTGGCCCACCGTTAAATTGATATTTATAACGGATAATATCATCAATGTAACAGTCCTCAGAGGTATTTGCATTGTTGCAATAAAAACGAATTGCACTTACTTTGTCCCGGTCATACCCGGAAATGTCAATTTGTACCCAGTGATGTTCCGTTCCGGCTGTCCCTGTAACACTGGCAGCACTCCCCTCTGTTCCGCTTACAGGATTGACTTTCCCATCATTGATAAGAGCAAATTTCAGCTCCCCTGCAGTCCCGAAATGTGCGGAGCTGGCTGCATGTTTCCAAAAACCGATATAATCAGTATCAGTCCAATCCATCTCTTTTTTTGCATTGAGTCCCTTTGGCACTGCTGCAGACTCATTGACCAGTAAAGTCTCAACATACTGAGTACCATCCCCGGCTGCAGTACTGGTAAGTTTTAGACAATTAGTCCCCACTCTTTTCCCGGTCGCTCCTACTGCATAGTCAAAGGTTCCATTGTCACTCTCAGTCCAGTCCCCGGAAGTTTCACAGTCATTGACCTGAATTATTGTATTTAGTCCTGTAACCTGATAAAGCCTCTGAATTGCCTGCAGAATACCCTGAGAGTTTGAAGCGTCATTTAATCCCCTTGGGCCGATCATGGAGGCAATATCAAGATTGACTCCCGGTCGATCCAGCTTTGCAAGTTCCATTAAATTCATTTTACTTGTCCTTTCACGTTGGCCCGGCTCATATTCCCTCAAGGGGCAGCCTCCGGGCTTTCGGTGGTTTT
>Ga0180434_10007009_pt1 | contig 12784 bp, 8 predicted proteins | sample SS_ome_7_FD_132453 | JGI IMG/M metagenome (GOLD analysis project Ga0180434, IMG submission 132453) | Hypersaline lake sediment archaeal communities from the Salton Sea, California, USA - SS_1_D_2 metaG | ecosystem: Environmental > Aquatic > Non-marine Saline and Alkaline > Hypersaline > Sediment... | reverse complement strand
GGCGTACTCTTCCAACGCGCTCATGTCACCGCTGAGGATCTGTTCGCATCCCACCCGCAGTAGGGGCAACTCGCGGTGGAGGAACCGTCGGGCAACCCGCTTCTTCCGGTCGTTGACCTCGGCCTGGCCGAGGAACAGGTGGCCGACGATCACGGCAATGGCCGCGTCGACCAGTCGGCGGCCGGAGTAGTCGAGATAGGCCGAACTCTGCTTTTTGACAAACTGGATCGCCTCGACGACCTGCTTCTTCGCCTCGACCAGCTTGTCGCGAAGTTCATTAAGCATCGGGTCACTGTACTGTTTCTCATCGTAGGGAGCCGTCCAGGTCTCGAAGGCCCCGGAGGAGACACCGCGCACGGCGGCGAGGATCTGCAACTGGCTGGTGCCTTCGTAGATCGTCGTGATCCGGGCGTCGCGGAGGTGGCGTTCGGCGGCGTAGTCCTTCATGTAGCCCGACCCGCCGAGCACCTGGATCGTGGTATCGGTCACGCGGCAGCACATCTCCGACGCGTAGTACTTGCTCATCGGCGTGAGCATGGCGTTGAGCCGCTTGAAGGAACGGCTGAGCTGCTTGCGGCGTTTCTGCTCGTCCTTGTCGAGGTCCTTACTCCACTCCAGCACGCGGAGATTGTTGTTCTCATGGTCGCAGACGCGGCTGGTTTCGTAGGTCAGTGCCCGGGCGGCCTCGATGGTGATCTGCATATCGGCGACCATTTCGGCCACGGCGGGGAATCGCTCGATCGGCCCGCCGAACTGGTGCCGCGTGTGGGCGTAGGTCCGCGCGAGCCGGTAGGCCGCCTCGGCCACCCCAAGCGACTGCGCCGCAATGCCGACCCGAGCGCCGTTCATCAACGCCAGGACATAAGTGATCAGCCCGCGCTGCCGCTCGCCGATCAGCCGCGCCGGCGTGTTCTCGTAGACCAACTCGCAGGTCGGCGAGCCGTGGATGCCGAGCTTGTGTTCGAGATGCCGGACCTTGACATGCTCCGATCGCTCGGAGATGAACAGGCTCAGGCCGCGGCCGTCGCTGATCTCCGGCTCGCTTCGAGCAAGCGTCAGCAGGATCTCGCCGCAGCCGTTGGTGATGAAGCGTTTCACGCCGTTGAGGTACCAATTGCCCTGTTCGTCCTGGTGGGCGCGAAGCCGCACGGCCTGCAAGTCGCTGCCGGCGTCCGGCTCGGTCAGCACCATGGCGCCGGTGACCTCGCCCCGGGCAAATCGCGGCAGGATCTCGTCCTTGATCTCGTCGCTGGCGAAGGCGTAGACCGTTTCGGCGATGCCTTGCAGCCCGAAGAGGTTCATCAGCGAGGTATCGGCCCGGCTGATGATCTCGGTGGCCATGGTGTAGACTAGGTTCGGGCAGTTCAAGCCGCCGTACTTGTACGGCAGCGTGAAGCCCATCATGTCGGCCTGCGTGAGCCGGTCGAGGTTCTCTTGGACCAGCGGGTGCAGCGTGACGGTGCCGTCCGGGTTGAGCGTGTTGCCCTCCTCGTCGACCTTCTCGGCGTTCGGGGCGATCATGTCGCCGGCCACCTGGCCGATGATTTCGAGGACGCGACGGTAGTTATCCACCGCGTCGGCCTCGTTCTCCGGCTGGTAGCCGTAGTCGTTGCGCCGCAGGTCGGTATCCTTGAACTCGTCCTCCTGCAACCGGGCCAACTCGGCCAGGTCCATGGTGTCGAAGAGGAACCGGATATCCTGATTATCCTTAAAGAAATTCGCCATGTTTTTTCTCCAGCCGAAATCGGCTTTGATTCCTGTCTTACACCTTTTCCTTGATCGCCTTGATCATCTTCGGGATGATTTCCTTGTAGTCGCCGACGATGCCGTAATGGGCCACGGAGAAGATCGGCGCGTCGGGGTCCTTGTTGATCGCGACGATCTTGGCCGACTCCTCCATGCCGGCCCGGTGCTGTACTGCGCCGCTGATGCCCACGGCAATGTACAGCGCCGGCCGAACCGTCGTGCCGGTCTGGCCGATCTGGTGCTCCTTGCCGATGTAGCCGCTGTCGACCGCCGCCCGGCTGGCGCCGACCGCCCCGCCTACCGCCGCGGCCAACTGGTTCAACAACTGGAAATTCTCCTTGCTGCCGATCCCGCCGCCGCCGGCGACGATCGTCCGCGCGCCCTTGAGATTGATCTTCCGGGGCTCGACGTGCCGCTCGATCAGCTTCAGTGCCAGTGTCGCCGGGTTCAGTTCGATCTTCTCTTCGACAACCTGGCCCTGGCGGCCGTTCTCCGCCGGCTTCAGCGCCATAACGCCCTCGCGGACCGTGGCCATCTGCGGCCACCAGTCGAAGTTGACGATCGTCGCAATGATGTTGCCGCCGAACGCCGGCCGAATCTGCAACAGCAGATTCTTATGCTCGGTCTTCGTCTTCGGGTCAATGACGTCGCTGATCTCCAGGTCGGTGCAGTCGGCCGTCATGCCGGCACGCATCTGCGAGGCAACCCGGGGAGCCAGGTCGCGGCCCAGCGGCGTCGCGCCATAGATGACGATCTGCGGGCAGTGCTTCTCGATCAGCGTCGAGAGGACCTGGGTGTAGGGGCCGGTCTGGTAATGCCCCAGCCGATCGTCCTCGACCACGTAGACGTTGTCGACACCATGGGCGATCAGACTCTTCGCCAGCGGAGCGACCCCCTTGCCCGGCAACACCGCGCCGGCCTTCACGCCCAATCGATCGGCGAGTTCCCGGGCTTTGCCGCACAGCTCCAACGCGACGTCATGCAGCTTGCCGTCTTCCTGTTCGGCGAAGACCCAGACTTCGCCCTGTCGATTCGGTTCGATCATCGTTATGGCAACCTTGGTTTTTGGGTGGTTTCTACGCTTGGGTATGGATGGGAGGGCGAACCTCCCGGTGAGCCGTTTGTCGGTTTGGCAGGAGCCCCGCGCTGCCGAGCCGATTTTCCCTGCTTGAATTGAATGAAGCCCAAGCCGCCCCGGCGGCGACAGATCGCGACGGAGGTTTCTACCCCAACGTCCGGTCGACGATCAGCTCATGGATCAACTGGTGGATGCCGTCGTCGGTCGGCGGGATCTCGGTGTAGCCTTCCTTGGTGAGCACGATCGCCTGGATGCGGTTCACTTTTGTCGGCGAGCCGGAAAGCCCGCAACGCTCCAGATCGGCCCCGATCCGCTCCAGGTCCCACTGCTCGATCAGTAGGCCCTTTTGCATCAAGGCTTCGCCCCGGTTGGCCGCCTCTTGTTGGATCTGCTCGTCGGAAGCGTCGGGCATCGCGGCCTTGACCTCGGCGACCAATTCGGAGGAGGTGCGCGCCCGCTTGAGCTTCATCACCCGCCGGGCAGCCGGCGGACGCGGCTCGTTGGCCGTGTCGATCACCGTGACCAGCACGGGCAGCTTGCCTTCGACAATCTCCCAGCCGTTGCCGATATTGCGCCGGATGCGGAACGTGTCGCCGTCGATGCTTTCGACCCGTTCGAGGTAGGTGACCTGCGGCACGTCGAGCTTCTCGGCACACTGGGGTCCCACTTGGGCCGTGTCGCCGTCGATCGCCTGGCGACCGCAGAAGACGAAGTCGAACCGCCCGATCGTCTTGACCGCCTGGCTGAGGATGTAGCTGGTGGCCAGGGTATCGCTGGCGGCCGCGCGGCGATCGGTCAGCAGGATACCACGATCCGCACCCCGATAGAGGCAGTCGCGCAGCACGTCGGCCGCTTTCGGCGGGCCCATCGTCAGCGCGGTAACCGTTCCGCCGTAACGCTGCTTGACCTCCAGGGCCGTTTCCAGCGCGTGCAAATCCTCGGGATTAAAAATGCTCGGAAGGGCGGCTCGGTTGACCGTCCCGTCCTCTTTCATCGCATCGGCCGTGACGTTGGCCGTGTCGGGTACTTGCTTTACACAAACGATACTGTCGTACGGCACAGCTAAATTCTCCAGGAACCGTGACCAGTAAAAGCTCAAACATTAGCAGTGTGGCCGCTTCCGGTCAAGTCCGCTTGTGGCGCGGAATTGGCGGAGCAGTAGGAATTGGGGGGCAAGCGGTGAGTTTCCCGGCCAGCCATTCATAGTCCCGCCTTTAGACGGCCATCAAGATGTGTCCAAGAATGTCGCCTGAAGGGGGGACCGCGAGCCGGGGGGTGTTCTCAAACTGATGGCGCTCTGCTAAAATAGACCAGAGTCGATATCAATCGGGCTACACGTCGCCTTGTCAATTCCGCATCTGCGAGGCCGTCCCCATGCAGCATCCCAACGCACAACACCTCGACGGCGACACTCTGCGGCCAATCCTCGAGCACCCCGATCTGGCCCGCCCGGCGGCGGAGCTGTTCTGGCAGGTCGAGCGCAGCCCGGACCCACAATCCTACGTATCGACGGCCCTATTTACCCTAGCCGGCGTCCTGCCATGCAGCCAAATGGCGTTGGCCACTGCTCGGCAGGGGCGATGGGCGGTGGTGGAGCAAATCGGCGGCCTCCAGGCCCTGCCCGACGACCTGATCGCCGAAGCGGCCGATCGCGAGGCGACTTGCACCCAAGACGGCTGGGCGGCGACCCCCCTATCCATGCGGGGATCGCCCCAGGAGGTCGTGCTTGCCCGACTGGCGGACGACGCCGAGCTGCGACGACGGTTCGAACAGTTAGTATCCATCCTCGCCGAAGCCCTTGGTGCGGTGCGCCGGCGTTATGCCCAGCAAACCCGGGTGCGCGACCTCGAAACGATTCTGCAGATCGCCAACCGCTGGAACCAGACGCAGGAGGTCGAGCCGCTACTGGTGCAGATCGCTGAGGCCGCAACCCGGCTTCTGGCGGCGGATCGGGCCAGCATCTTCCTCTGGGACAAGACGAACCATCTGCTCGTTGGGCGCCCCGCTCTCGGCGTCCAGGGGGGCGAACTGCGAATCCCAGACGATCGGGGGGTAGTCGGACAAGTCATCCAGACCGGCCAACCCCGCCGGGTCGATGCCGCGACGGAACCGGAGGCGATCGATCGGCAGGTCGACGCCCAATTGCACTACCGCACCAATATGCTGCTGTGCGTGCCCTTGCGGGGCCGCGACGGCGAGTTGTTCGGGGCCTTCGAAGTCCTCAACAAGCACTCGGGCAACTTCACCGACGACGATCAGACCTTGGCCGTCGAACTGGCTGCCCATGCAGCCGTGGCGCTGGAAAACGTCCAGCAGCGGCAACGGCTTCTGGCGACCCGGCGGCAAATGACCGACCAGGCGGCCGAAGGCATCCGAATGATCGGCAAGAGCCCGGTGATCGAGGCCCTGCGATCGACCGTCCGGCGGGTGGCCGACACGGAGCTGGCCGTCCTGCTGTTGGGCGAGAACGGGACCGGCAAGGAGGTCGTGGCCCAATCAATCCACTACCTCAGCCGCCGCCGCGACCAACCGTTTGTCGCGGTCAATTGCGCGGCCATCCCGGACACACTGGCCGAGAGCGAGCTGTTCGGCCACGAGCGGGGGGCCTTCACCGACGCCCGCGACGCACGGCAAGGCAAGTTTGAGCTGGCCGCCGACGGGACCCTGTTCCTCGATGAGATCGGCGACCTCAGCCTCGGTGCCCAGGCCAAGCTGCTGCGAGTGCTTGAGGAGAAGGTGCTTGTCCGGCTCGGCGGCTCCCAGCCGATCGCCACCAACGCCCGGGTGTTGGCGGCGACGAACCAGAACCTGGCCGAAATGGTCCGGGAGAAGCAATTCCGCGAGGACCTCTACTTCCGGCTCAACGTGGTGACGCTGGAGATCCCGCCGCTGCGGGACCGGCCGGGCGACATTATGCTCCTCGCAGGGCATTTCCTGGCCGATTTCTGCCAAAAGGCGCGGCGGAAGATTCCGGTGTTCACACCCGAGGCGGAAGACCGGATGAAATCACACCCGTGGCCTGGCAATGTACGGGAGTTGCGCAATCTGATGGAGCGGCTCGCGTATTTGACGACCGGCGAGCAGATCGACGTTGAGGACCTGGCTTTCACGCTTTCGCCGCGGCAGGGCGATGCCGGTGGTCCGGCCGACCTCGACCGCTCCCTCAATCAGGCTACAGCCGAATTCCAGCGGCGGTATATTCGCCGGTTGATCGAGCGATGCGACGGCAATATGAGCCACGCGGCTGAGCAGGCCGGGCTGCACCGCTCGAACCTCTACCGCAAGATGCGGCAGCTTGGGATGGAGCCGCCGGCCGGTTGCGACCGGACGAAACACCGGCTATAATCCTGGGTCTTGGGGCAAGTGATCGCGAGACAGCCTAGGTCTTCCGGCACCAAACGCAAGCTACACAGGAGGAATTTCCGTGTCCAATTCGAGGTATCTGTTCACGAGTGAAGCGGTTAGCGAAGGGCATCCGGACAAACTGGCCGACCAGATTTCCGACGCCATCCTCGACGCCCTGATCGAGAAGGATCCGGAGAGCCGTGTTGCTTGCGAGACGATGGTGACCACCGGCGTGGCAATCGTCGCCGGCGAGGTGACGACCAACGCAATGATCCAGTACGACGAGGTCGTGCGGGATGTGATCCGCGAGGTCGGCTACACAAGCGACGCGATGGGCATCTCGGCTGACGCGTGTGCCGTGATGCTGGCCCTGGGCCGCCAGAGCCCGGATATCGCGATGGGCGTGAACGAGAATGCCGACTCCGGCAAGGACATCGGCGCCGGCGACCAAGGCTTGATGTTCGGATATGCCTGCAACGACACGCCCGAGTTGATGCCGTTGCCGATCGCGTTGGCCCATCGGATCCTCAACCGTCTGACCGAGGCCCGGAAGGCCAAGGAGGTCGACTGGTTGCGGCCCGATAGCAAGAGCCAGGTCACCGTCGAGTACGAGGGCAACCGCCCGTTGCGGATCGACACGGTGGTGGTTTCGACCCAGCACGATGCCAAAGTCACCCAGGAAGAGATCAAAGATTACGTGATCGAGAAGATCGTCAAGCCGGTCTTGCCGGCGGACCTGATCAACGGCGACATCATTTACCACATCAACCCCACCGGGCGTTTCGAGGTCGGCGGCCCTCACGGCGACTGCGGGCTGACCGGGCGGAAGATCATCGTCGACACTTACGGCGGTTGGGCCCGGCACGGCGGCGGCGCGTTCAGCGGCAAGGACCCGACAAAGGTCGACCGCAGCGCGGCCTATATGGCGCGGCACATTGCGAAGAACCTGGTCGCGGCCGGGTTGGCCGATCGTTGCGAGGTGCAGCTTGCCTACGCGATCGGCGTCTCCGAGCCGGTCAGCGTGCTGGTCGATACCGAGGGGACCGGTAAGGTCGACGACGCCCAGCTTTGTGCGTTGGTGCGGGAGTTCTTCCCATTGACGCCCAGCGGCATCATCAAGTATTTGGACCTGCGCCGCCCCATCTACCGCAAGACGGCCGCCGGAGGCCATTTCGGGCGCGACGAGCCCGAGTTTGCCTGGGAACATACCAACCGGGCCGCCGAGTTGGCCGAAGCCGCCGGGCTGGCCGGCGCGACAGCGTAACAGGGCCGTTTATCGGCAAGACCGTGACCGCATGGATAAGATCGTCCTTTGCGCCGCCGAAACGCGCCCGGCAAGTCCGGCCGCGAAACGGCAAGCCGCTCCGCGGGAATTCGATTGGCATTGCTGGCTGGCTAACGCGGCGGTTGCCGTGTTGGCTGCCGCGGCGGTGTTGCTGGGCTGGCGGCGGGCGGCCGGCGTGTTGATCCAGCCGCCACCACCGCTGCTGCTTGGCGCAACGGGCTTGGCGTTGGCGGCCGTTGCCGCGGTTGCCCACCGGTCGATCGAGGTGCGACGGCGGGAATCGGCCGGCGAGGACCGGTTCCGAGGCTTCAAGATGGGCGCAACGGTTGCCGTCGCGGTCGTCGGACTCGCTCTGACGTTTCCCAATTCGGGGATCGGCCCTTTGGCTATCTTCTGGGCGATTCTCCTGGGTGAAGAACTCTGGAGTTGGCGTCGCAGCCTCCGCCGACAGCCGCCGTCCGACCTTCCGCCCGTTTTGCCCGATCGTCCAGCCGCGCCCGAGGCAATCTCGGCGGGACCGGCCACGCTGCCACTGCCCGAGACACCGGCGAGCGACGTCGTCGTGCAGCAGATTGTCCGCACCCGGACGCCCGACGGCCACCACCGGCTATCCGGGTGGATTCGCGTGCCGTTCGACGCCGGGCAGCGAACGGCCAACGCCCATCTCGCGTTTTGCCCCCCCTTCGCGACGCTCCCGGAGATGCACGTCGAGCAGACCGCTGGCCCCTCGGCTCGGGTGAAGACCGGCCAGATTCTGCCCCATGGGGCGCGGTTCGATCTGAAACTCGACCGAGTGGCCGCGAAACCGATCGACGTCTGTCTCGAATTCTCGGCCGATACTCCCGCCGAAACGATCGCCACCCCGCCCTTGCGTGGCGATGGCTGAGCTGGCCGTAGCGCTGGCGCCTCACGAGTTTTGGCATTCAAAGCAGCAATGCGAAAACATCGCCTTTCTTCCCGGCTCTGGAGAGCCACGCTACTTCTTCTCCGCAGCCCGGTTCCCCAGAGCCGGGGGGTCGGCTAGGAAAAAAGCATCGGGAAAATATTTGACACCCTCCCGCATTTCGCCCATCATGGAAGTTGGTCTCGTTGCTCTCACGGCCATGAGGGAACAACTCTCGCTTACCCTTTTCAAGAGCGACCGCTTCCATACTTCCGGCTATTTCAGGCCGGTTATGTGGCAAGCCGCCGCTGGGACCGGAACATGGATACACGCAGCGGCGGTTCGGCCGCGCTGGCCGGTAGGTGGGCGCTCGCTCTACTGACGGCCGCCGGGATGTCCGCCGGGATTCTGCCGGTCGATGTGTCGTACAGTCGGGGGAGCGTTGTCGAGAGCGGCTTGGTTCATGAACGGACCCTGGACGCCCATGCACTCGGCGGAACACTGCCGAACACGGCCGATTACGACTGGTGGTATGGATGCTCGCCGACGGCGGCCGGCATGATGCTGGGCTACTACGATCGTAACGGCTACCAGGGCAGCCCGTACGACAACCTCATCCCCGGCGGCATGGCCGAATCGACGAGCCATGGGGCGAGCGCCCCGTTGGCCCAGGCCGCAATCGCCAGCGACGGCTACATCGCCGATTTCTGGACCGGATACGGCAATTCGGGCGACGATCCGCTAGCCAGCGGCCGCACCCGCCCCGACGGCTTCAATTCGCTGGCCGACTTCATGGGCACCGGCCAGGACAACCTCGACGGCTCGGGCAATGGCAACATCGACGGTTCGACCACCTTCTGGTTCTACACCGATAATACCGCGCTGTACAGCTACGAGGTGTACGGATACGGCTATGACACCTACAACCGCAGCGGCATGTTCGGTATTTACGAGTACATCGGCTACGCCGGCTACGACCTCGGGGCTCCAGACGCAAGCACCGCGATGTTTAATCAGTATATAGCCGGGTACCGTTCCATGCCGGAAGGCTTCACGCTCGAGCACTATCACTCCGAGATCGACGCGGGGCGGCCGGTGCTCTTGCACCTGGACAACCACACCGTCCTGGGCGTCGGCTACAACGAAACCGACCCGACGACGCTGGAGATTTTCGATACCTGGTCGACCGGCCCGCACACGATGACCTGGGGAGGCAGCTACTCGGGCAGGCAGCATTTCGGCGTTACCTTGCTCGACCTGGCGGCCGTTCCCGTTCCGGAACCGTCGACGCTGGTCCTGTGCGGCCTGGGCCTGCTGGGGCTGATTGGGCAGAGGCTGTGGGGCGGTCTCCCCCACCGAGGGGTTTTTCGCGAGAATCTTGACTTTGATTGCCCCTTGTGGCAAACTGAACTTTTGTGTTTTGTCGCGAACCTTCGTCGGGTTTGCGGCGTCTAGTGAGTTGCCTGCCTGGGCGGGCGAATCCCCCGGTGGAGGGGAAATGGGTCAGGACCCTTTTCCCGGGCCTTCCACAACGGCGGGAGGGTGTCCGGCAGCAGATGACCGATAAGAGTGAGTGCGTAGTTCTGTTTTCTTTTCCGTCTCCGTCCGCGCTAGGGCGCAACGAAAGGGGATGACGATGGGTTGCATTACGAAAAATTTTGCAAACACGATCCGCACTGGCTTCGGCATTGGCCGGATCTGGCTGGACGTGGCCCATCTGGTAGCTCGCTCGTTGCGCGTTCTTGGTTTTGCGCGGTTGCTTCTACCACGGCTACCACGCCAGGTAGCGACGCGATTGCCCATGTCGTTGGTAGGCATGCTGCAACCGGTCGCCGCCCGCGGCTCTGCCCGAAAGCCCGTCCCAGCGACGGGCCATCCGTGGCCGGGCGGGTCTTGGCGTGTCGTACCGCCGGGCGCCGGGGTCGAACGTCAGCGACGGTAGTTCCGAAGCTGGCTAGGAAGTTCGACTTAGTGGCGTGCCCGAGCCTTACCCGGTTGCGGTGGGGTTGCGTTGCGCGGCATTTTCCCGGCAATTCCCCTAGCGACCGGTGGTCTTCCGGCGTCTTGTGGTTTGTGGTGGTCTTATGCAGGCGGAGTCAAAAAGATGAGCACGGCGTACTTGGAGACGGATTACGAGACCCTGGATGCGGCGCAACTGGTCCGCGCCGCGCAGGGCGGCAACCGGCATGCGTTCGGCGAACTCGCCCGGCGTTACGAGCGGATGGTCTACAGCGTGGCCCACCGTCGGCTCGGCCATCATGGCGAGGCGCAGGAGCTTTGCCAGGAAGTGTTCCTCCAGGCGTACCAGAAGCTCGACGCGCTGCGCGATCCGCGATGCTTCGGTGGCTGGCTCCGCGCGATTGCCGGCCGTTTGGCCATCAATCGGGCGGTGCGGCGCAGACCTCGCTTCTGCGCCGATCTGGACACGATCGACGCGGTATGCGCCGAGGCGGAGACGCCGCTCGGCGCTGCGTTGGCTCGAGAGCGGGCTGACCAGGTTCGCCTCGGATTGGGCCAGCTCCGCCCGACCGATCGGGCGACCCTTGAGGCCTTCTACCTCCGCGGCCGCTCGCTGATCGAGATGAGCGAGGAGTTCGACTCACCGGTCGGCACGATCAAGCGGCGGCTGCACGTCGCCCGCAAGCGCCTGGCCGAGCGGCTGCAGGCCATGTCGCCGGCGTAATCGGTTGGTCGTCCCGCCTTATGAGTTTTGACGAACAAACCGGGTGAAGCTGGACCGCCTGGCAGCGAAACGGCATTACCTCTTTTCCGACGGCCTTGCCAACAGAAAAGGACCATCGCCGGCTCGGGGGGAGGGAGCCGGCGATGGCCTGCAACGGAGACAAGCAACAGAGAGAAGTCGACAACTACGGAGGAGGCAGGATACCGAGCTTCTCCTCCTCCTCCTCTTGGATGATGATACGCGGCGTGACCATCATCATCAGGCTTTGCGTTTCCCGGCCGATGCCGACGTTCTTGAACAGCCGGTTGATGTACGGGATCTTGTTGAGGATCGGCGTGCCGAACTCGTTGCGGCCCTCGCTGAGCCGCTTGATGCCGCCCAAGAGCACCGTCCCGCCGTCGGGCACGCTGACCGTGGTGGTCACCGTGACGAATGAGAAGGTCGGCAACTGCACCGTCGTACCCTGGCGGGTTTGCGTGGTGTTGTTGGTGGCGTTGTTTCGACGGTTGTCGTTCGGATCGTCCGGGTTGACCCAGCCCTCGGCGGTCGTGTCCTGGGTGGTGGTCTCCGAACCGGTGAACTGGAAGGTGTTGACCTCCCCAATCTTGCTGAAGAAGGGCACCACCGTCAGCCGGACAAACCGCCGATCGTTGGAGACCACGGCCTGGACGGTCATGTGCGTGCCTTCGGAGAGCACGACGATCACCGGTTGCTGGGCCGCCGCGAAGTCGCCGACGACCGGCACCACGCTGATGACGAACGGGCTTTGCGAGGTATCCGAGACGAACGCCTGTTGGCCATTGAACAGCGTGACCTTCGGCGCTTGCAGCACGTTGCTGCGCCGGTCGCCCTGGGCGGCATTGATGAAGAAGAACGCCTCGATATCGCTGAGGATGGCGAAACCGAGTTGCGCGCCCGCCGAGGCGTCGAACCCGCCGAACTGCGGCACAGCCAAGCCGAAGCTATTCTGCGTGAACGGAATGTCCAGGTCGGCCGAGAAGACGCCCGGCGCCTGCAAGCCGACGGTGACGCTGCGGTCGTAGTCGACATCGCGCGTGTCGCGCTCCGGTTCCAGCAAGCCGCCGTCGTCGTCGCCGTCGCCGCCGTCGGTGTCGCCGTCGCCGGCGTCAATGGTGCGGCCGAAGACCTGGAATGGGCGGTCGATGTCGTCGTCGATATCGAAGTCGAAGTCGACGCCGATACGCTCGAAGAAGTTGTCGTTGAGCGTGATGAAGCGGACCTCGATCGTGACCTGGAGGTCTTGCAGGCGTCGCAACTGCTCGAGCAGATCGACGATCTCTTCGTGGACCTCCTGCGTCTGACTGACGACGATGCTGAGGTTGGTTTCAAACGGGGCAATGGAGCCCGCCCCGCCGACATCGATCCACGTGGGCGGCTGGATGGTCGAGGTGATCAGTTGGATGAGGCTGTCGAAGTCGGCCTGTGCGGCACCGCCGAGCCCGCCGGGGCCAAATCCCATGGGCATGCTCCCAGATTGGGCTTGTCCCGGCGCGGACATTTGGGCCAACAGCGCCGGATTGAGCGTCGCGGAGCTGGGATTGCCGTCCTTGCTGGCCACCACGGCCAGCGGCGTGGTGCCGGTGCCGAAGGAGCCTGCGCCACCGAAGCCGACGTTGGCCATCGCGTCGTGATACGACCCGGCCAGACCCATCCTGGGGGTCGGGACGAAGTTCGGAATCGGCACGACCAGGTCGGCCACGTTGTACATGACCGTATAGACCTCGCCCTCGCGAAGTTGTTCGC
>Ga0180434_10007007_pt1 | contig 12789 bp, 12 predicted proteins | sample SS_ome_7_FD_132453 | JGI IMG/M metagenome (GOLD analysis project Ga0180434, IMG submission 132453) | Hypersaline lake sediment archaeal communities from the Salton Sea, California, USA - SS_1_D_2 metaG | ecosystem: Environmental > Aquatic > Non-marine Saline and Alkaline > Hypersaline >... | reverse complement strand
CGAGCAACTCCGGTGACAGACTTCCCGCTATCTTCCAGCTCCTTCACCATTTCCGCCGTGTGCTCTTGATCCGAGACACCGCACCCAGCGGAACAGCCGTCACAGGCGACGACGAACACTTTGTTCTCGCCGTCCAGATAACCGAGGATCTCCTCGAGTGGTTTCCGTTCCGACGCGATCATATCGGTTTCTCCTCAACGAGTGTCCAACCAAGCTCTCGAACCATGTGCTGCTCCAGCAGCGAAAGCGAGTCTGCAACAGGGCTGGAGAGATCCGTCCCCCAGCCGGTCTCGCCGGGTTCGACCCCGTAAATCACAATCTCGCCGACCCTTACCCCGGCCTGCTGCAGCATCGCGAGCTGATCCAGCAGACCGTGGTCGTGCAGTGACAGAAGTGGAGCATCTCGATCCGCCACATCTCGCAGCGACACCCGCGCGATGGTTCCGGGCTCTCGGCCGGCACGCAAGGCATCGATTACGACGAGCTTATCGATGTCGTTCCAATCCGATAGCGCATCGAATGCCGCCGTCCCGCCATCGACCAGCGCGGCCGTCTCCGCACACGGCCCATCGGCTAGGGCTCTCACCGCGTGAACGCCGACGCCTTCATCCTGCCGAAGCAGATTGCCGACACCCAAAACGACGATTTTTCTCATAGGGCTCGCCATCGAGCAATCTCGCGTCCCTTCGGAGTGAGCATATGCACGGAGCAGGCCAGACAGGGGTCGAACGACCGGACGATACGCACGACCTCGAAGGGATTCTCCGAGTCCTTGATATTGGTCCCGATGATGGCTTGTTCCATCGGGCCCGGCTGACCTTCGTCATCCTGCGGAGAAGCATTCCACGTCGTTGGAACGACGAGTTGATAGCGGGTGAGCTTATGGTCTTCGATCTCACACCAATGGCCCAACGCGCCCCGTGGCGCTTCGGTTAGTCCTATCCCGGTTCCGCTGGCTGGTGGATTGCGCCATTCGCATACTGGCTCGCCCGGCTTCAGTTGCATCGCCCACGACTGCATGGCATCGACGAGACGACTGGTTTCGAGAGCCCGGGCGGCGTGTCGTCCCAACACCGAGAACAGCGCCTCGGGTCCAGCCTTGAATCGACCCAGAACGCCGTCGATCTGCTCCTTGACAGCTGTTTCTCCCGCCGCATAGGCGACGAGCGTGCGGGCCAGCGGCCCCACCTCGTACGCCTTGCCGCCGTAACGGGGCGCCTTGAGCCATGAGTAGCCGGAATCTTTATCGGGCGCCGGAACCGTCTCAGCTTCTTTCGGCCCTCGGCCACTAGTCGAATCGTCATACCAAGAATGGCTGACGTATTCGGCCACCTGCTCCGGATCGACCGTTTCGAGCTGCAGGTCGTCGCCCACGCGGCCGACAGGGAAGAAGCGCTCCCGTTTCAGCAGATCTGACTCCACCCCATCCAGATTGAGTCCGCCCCAAGAGAGATATCGCTTTGGTCCGGCTCCAATCGCGAAGTAGTCAGGATAAGCTTCGGCGACGGCCAGCACATCTGCCACATATACTCCGTCGACAAAACGCCGTAGCCATTCAAGCTTCGACAGAAAAGCAGCGATCTTGTCGGCCGTCGGAACATCCGTGCAGCCGCCGGCGACGATCCCGACTTGATGGGGCATCTTACCCCCGAAGATGGCACACATCTCATGGGCGATTCGTCGAGCGTCGAGCGCCTGGACGTAGTGAGAAGTCGCGGCTTGGTTGAGATCCTTCGAGAGCCGATAGTCCCCTTCGTATCGTGGCAGGAATGGGGCAAGCTGTCCTCGCGAGATGAATTGCTGAACGCTTTTCAGGCGCTCGTCGTCTCCCGCATAGTCTGCCGCCGCCGCTACGTCGACGAAATCCAGCGCAGCCAAATGGTAGAAGTGGAGAACATGGGATTGGATGAAGTTCGCCCCCAGAATTAGGTTGCGCATAAGGCGGCCGTTATCCGGTATCTGCCCATCGATGCCAAATGCGTTGTCGAGGCAGAGAGCACCGGCCATCGCGTGCGCGACCGGACAGACGCCGCAGACGCGCTGCGACAGAAGCGCCGCGTCTCGCGGATCGCGGCCCACGAGCATCAGCTCGAAGCCGCGAAAGAGCTGGCCCGAGCAGCGAGCCTCTTTGACCTCACCGCCGTCGATTACCGCTTCGACTTTGAGATGACCTTCGATGCGATTGATGGGATCGATGCTGATCGTTTTCGTATCGGCCATAGACTACTTCTCCTCGGCGAGGCTGGGCCGCATGATGGTCCGCAGCGCGCCCGTATCGGTGTTCACCGTTACCCGTGGCAGCTCGGGCAGCCCTAGCTTGCGGTAGATGGGGCTGGCTACATCCGGGAAGAACGGCTCGACGCACCCTTGGCAGGGGGAGCCGGCCTTCACGCACCAGCTTACACCGCCGTTGAACTCTCGCTCGGGGCAGTCGGCATGGGTCCAAGGCCCCTTGCATCCCAGTTCGTAGAGGCAGCCGCTATCCCCGATCGACTTGGCGAATTTATGGGCTTCGAAGTCACCTCGGCGCTGGCAGATGTCGTGCAAGAGCCGACCGTAAAACCGCTTTGGCCGCCCGGCCACGTCGATTTCGTCAGGGCCTGGCCAACCAAAAAGCAGCACATGCCCGACCGTGCCCGTGAACCAATCGGGATGTGGCGGGCAACCCGGAACGTTGACTATGGGTTTATCTATCCCGGCATCAGAGATTGCCTGCTGTACGCCGACACACCCAGCCGGATTGGGCGCGGCGGCATGCATTCCACCGTACGCGGCGCAGGTTCCCAAGGCAATGATCGCAGACGCTTTCTCCGCCAGCTCCAACGCCCGGGCGTGCATGGTGGACTCTCCCCCGTCGCGGGAGGCGGCCCGACCGTAAAGCCCATTCCCCCCTGCCGGGAGCGCCCCATCTATGACGAGAATATAGCCCTCGCTTGCCTCTTCCGTCGCCGCCAAAATATCGACGGCCACTTTGCCCGATCCAGCCATAATGGTGGGCAGGAACTTGATGCTCACATGATGTCCCGGCGCGAGCTGATCGACGACCAGATCTCGTATCGTCGGCGCTACTCCGTTCAGCGCTGAAACGACGCATCCGGAGCAGGCAGAAGCCTGGAACCAGATTGCCGGGTGCTCTTTCACCGTCTCCGAGTTACCCATCGGTTTTGCTCCTCAGAATTCCCTCGACTACTCGCTTTCGAGCTGCCACTTGGCGGCCTCGAGCGTATTGCGAAGCAAGAGCGCGGTTGTAACCACGCCGACCCCGCCCGGAACCGGGGTGATGGCGGCAGCTCGCTGCGAGGCCGACTCGAAATCCACATCCCCGTACGTCTTGGTCTTTCCAGTCTCCTCATCTTTCACTCTGATCGTCGCCACATCGAGCACGATCGCTCCAGGCTTGATCCAATCGCCAGAGACGAGGCCTGGCTTCACCCCGACGGCAGTGACGAGAATATCGGCGCGGCCCACATGGGCTGCGAGGTCCCCCTGTTCGCTCGTGCCAATATGACAGACCGTCACCGTCGCCCCCGCGAGCTTGTCGGTGTTGCCCGTCGCGTCCGTCGTGATGTACTTATCGACCAACAGGAGAGCGACAGGCTTCCCCACGATCTCGCTGCTTCCGATGACAACAGCCTCTTTGCCGTAGCAATCGATGTCGGTTGAACGCAGAAGTTCGATCACGCTCATAGCCGTGCACGGTGCAAGACGCGGTTGCCCCAGCACGATTCGACCGAGATTGGCGGGGCTGACGCCGTCGACATCCTTTCGAGGATCGATGAGCGCCTGCGCCTTCGGCCCGTTCAGGCCTTTTGGCACCGGCATGAGAAGCAGAACGCCATGCACATTCGAGTCGGCGTTCAGCTTCGCTATGGCGGCCTCGAGATCGCCTTGGGTAATGTCGGCCGGATGTTGCTGGAGTTCATACGCGATGCCGACTTGCTGACACGCCTTCTGCTGCGCGCCGGCATAGAACTTCGCCCCAGGATTATCGCCGGCGAGAACCGCCACCAGCTTCGGTGTCTTGCCTTTGGCCGTCAGCGCCTCGACCTCGGCCTTGACATCGGCCCGAATTTGATCCGATATCGGCTTTCCCTCGAGCAGCTTTGCGCTCATTTTACTCCCCTCGGACTTGTTCTAAGATTCCCCCCCACACCTGTTCCGCCAGCTTCTCCCCTTCGCTGAGTAGGCTCCCCATTTCTTTCCGACACTCATCGACGTAAGCCTCATCTTTAATGAATGCCAGGTTGATCTCTACGTTGAGGGCCGCGCACTCCATTGCCGCGAACGCGAGTTTCACAGCACATCCCACATCCGTAATCAGATTGGGATTCCCCTTCTTCGCGAGCTCCGGGGCAATATTGAGCACCTGCAGTCCGCTCCTCACGACTTCCCTGGGCACACTAGCGGCCGTTCGGAGAGCTCCTTGCATGGCGGCCTTTCGTGCCGCCTTTTGCGCGTCTGTCTCACGCGGCATCTTCTGCGCGGCGGCAAACTGCCCGTACGCTTCGGTGTCCGCTTGGGTGAGACGCTCCAAAGTATTGCGGAGCTCTTCGGATCCGGCCAACGCCGTCCTCACATCATCCTCGACATCGGCATATTGCTTGCGCCCAACCGTGAAGTTCGCCACCATGCTGTTGAGCGCCGCTCCAAGCGCTCCCGCGAGAGCGGCAACGCTGCCTCCGCCAGGCGTAGGTTCGCCTGATGCGAGCGCATCCGTATACGTCTTGAGCGGCTCTTCAAGATAGCCCATATTGTGGCCGATCCTAAAGCTTTGCCTTCGGTCTCGTGGGCGCGAGCGACTTCGCCTGAAATGCAGTGAAGCTTATCCCGCGCTCACTAGAACAATCCAACGACCTTACCGTCCGCATCGATATCTACATTGAGCGCAGCCGGCTTGCTTGGCAAACCTGGCATCGTACTGAACGTTCCCAGCAGCGGATAGAGGAACCCGGCGCCCGCACTCGGCCGAATGTCGCGAACCGGCACGCGGAATCCACTCGGTCGACCCTTTAGATTCGAATCGTGCGACAACGACAAATGCGTCTTGGCCATGCAGAGCGGAAGCTTGTCGAGCCCCCACTTCGTGAAGGTTTCGATCTTCTGCTCGGCGACTCGGTCGTAGTCGACGCCATCAGCCCCGTACACCTTTGTGGCGATGGCTTCGAGCTTCTCCTTAATGGAAGAGGCATCCGGGTAGAGCAGTTTGAAGTCCGATGGTTTCTCGCACGCAGCGACGACGGCCTCGGCGAGCTCGCGTCCGCCCTCGCCGCCCTTGGCCCAAACCTCGGAGAGGTACGCGCCCTCCGCTCCTGCTTCCACCGCCTTCTCTTGGATGAGTTTGACCTCAGCGTCGGTGTCCTCGGTGAAGCGATTCACGGCCACCACCACCGGAACGCCAAAGAGCCGAGCGTTTTCGATGTGCTTCCCCAGGTTCGCGCATCCCTTCTCCAATGCCGGCAGGTTCTCTTGAATCAGCTCTGGCGGCAGCGGTTTCCCCGGGCGGATGTTGCCCACTCCACCGTGCATCTTGAGCGCTCTCACTGTAGCGACGATAACGACACAATCCGGCTTGAGGCCACTGACTCGGCATTTGATATTGAAGAACTTCTCCATGCCGCAGTCGGCGCCGAATCCGGACTCCGTGACCACGTAGTCGGCCAGCTTGAGAGCAATCTGGTCGGCGACGATTGAAGAGTTGCCGTGAGCGATGTTGGCGAATGGCCCGGCATGTACGAACACCGGCGTATTCTCCAGCGTTTGCATGAGGTTTGGCATGAGTGCGTCCTTGAGAAGCACGCACATCGCCCCTGCGGCCCCCAATTGCTCTGCCGTCACCGGTTCGCCGTCCCACGTCTGGGCGACGATGATCCGACCCAACCGCTCTCTGAGGTCCTGAAGGCTTGTCGCCAGCGCCAGGATGGCCATTACCTCGCTTGCCACCGAAATGTCGAATCCGGTTTCGCGCGGCATGCGGTTCTGCTCGCCCAGACCCGATACGATGCTGTAGACGCCCCACTTGTCGTTCAGGTCGATCACGCGCCGCCAAGAAATCGTCCGCGGGTCGATGCCCAGTTGGTTGCCGTGCTTGATATGCGCATCGATCATGGCGGCGAGGAGGTTGTTCGCAATGCTGACCGCGTGGACATCGCCCGTGAGGTGCAGATTGAAGTCCTCCATCGGGACGACTTGGGAGTGACCGCCGCCGGCCGCGCCGCCCTTGATGCCGAAGACGGGGCCGAGGCTCGGCTGTCGGATGCAGGTTATGACGTTCTTGCCGATGACACCGAGACCTTGAGACAGTCCAATTGTCGTGACGGTCTTGCCCTCTCCAAGAGGCGTCGGCGTAATGGCCGTGACATCGATGTACTTCCCGTTCGGGCGATCCTTGAGCCGCTTCAGAATGCTCAGATGAACCTTCGCCTTCCACTTACCGTAGAGATCGAGCTCATCTTCTTCGATCCCTGCGCTCTTTGCGATCTCCAGAATCGGCTTCATCGTCGCCGCTTGGGCGATCTCAAGGTCGCTGTTCATGCACCGCGCCTCCCGTTTGTCAGAAAGGATTGCCCTGCAAGAAAAACGATGGCGCCACCGTCTAGCTCGCTGGCGCCATCGCCTCTTCCGTCTCGTACATCATCGGGCGAAGCTTCAGTGCCGCCCGCTTCTGGTTCATATGCTCGATCATCAAACGCGCCGCCGCCACAGGGTCATTCTCCCATGCCCAGCTCGCGCCGACCTCTTCCTTCAGCTCTTCCATAAGATAGTTGCACACTGCCTCCGAACCCTCCACCGGCAGTGGTGTTCCGAAAACCGTGAAAATACCCGAGGCCACGACATACATGCCAATCGAAACGGCCTTTTCCGACATCCATTCAGGCGCCGCCCCCGCGACAGGCATATCGCTGATATCCTCCCCGAGGCCGCCTTCCCGAACCATCTCCGCGCAGGCGATCAAAATCCGACTGTTGTCAACACAAGAGCCCACATGAAGCACGGGGGGGATGCCGACGGCTTCGCAGATTTCCTGGAGCCCGCGCCCCGCGTACTCGTAAGCTGCCTCCGGAGTCAGCAATCCTTCCTTTGCGCATGCGATGGCGGAGCATCCGGTCTGCACGACGAGCACGTCGTTTCGAATGAGCTCCTTCACCATCTCCACATGCCCATAATCCACAGGCTGCACATTTGGATTACAGCATCCGACGACACCGGCAACCCCTCTCAGCCGCCCTTCGATGATGCCGTTGTTCAGGGGTCGGTAGGAGGGACGATAGGTGCCGCCCAACAGCCGGAACACGTAATCCGCCGTGAACCCCGCAACCAAATCCATCGTATGCTCGGGGATGTTGACGTACTGCTCGTCTCGCTCCGGGAATCTTTCAATCGCGGTCTGGACGATCCGCTTGGCGACGTCGAGAGCATTCGCCTCATCGAACTCGATATGCGTAGCCCCCGGGATTCGTCCCTTCGGCGATGTCGTGATCAGCTCTGTGTGGAAGCATTTCGACATCTCCGACAGCCCTGGCATCAGACATTGCACGTCCACCACCATCGCTTCCACCGCTCCGGTGGCGATGGCCAGTTCTTGCTGCAGGAACTGCCCTGCCGAGGGTATGCCTTGCCGCATCAGAATCTCATTCGCCGTGCAGCAGATTCCGCTCAACTGGATTCCTTTGGCCCCCTTCTCTTCTGCAAGCTTCAGCATCTCCGGGTCTCGAGACGCCTCCACAATCATCTCAGAGAGAATAGGTTCGTGCCCATGGACGACCACGTTCACCTTATCCTGGCTGAGTACGCCGAGATTGACCTTCGCTCGAATCGGCACCGGTGACCCGAGCATGATATCCTGGAGTTCTGTCGCAATAAGCGAACCGCCCCATCCGTCGCTCAGGGCGGTTCTCAGCCCATGCCGTAATATGTTCTTGTAATCTGTGTCCACTCCAATGTGTGTTCGGTGCATGCACTCGACGATTTCTCGGTCCACGCCGCGCGGCATGACGCCGAGATTCCGCCAGAGCTCAAGGCGCTTCGCCGGCGCGCGCTGAATGAGCTTCAATTCGCCTTCCTGCTGGCCGAATTCCCCCAGAGCGTGTTGCCCCACCGCTAAGGCGAGTTCCTGGTCCGACTTCCCATCCATCTGGATGCCATACTGAGCGGCTACCTCACGCAGCTTGACGGGGTCCTTGATTCCGTAATCCTTGGCCTTCCCTTCGGCCATCATCACGAACGTGTGGGCCACATCGCGACCATGATCCGAGTGCGCGGCCGCACCACCCGCGATCATGCGCAACAGGTTGCGCGCAGCGACCGTATCCGCCGTTGCCCCACAAACGCCGACCCGCTCTCCCTTTGACGTCGTGCCGACGCGACAGGGTCCCATATTGCAGAGCCGACAACAGATGCCCTGGCGCCCGAAACGGCACGAAGGCTGCTGGATGTCATATCGCTCCATGGCTGTTGCGACGCCTCGCTTCTGCGCCGCCTCCAGGGCCTGCTGGCTCGCAGGGTCCCTCATCTTCTTCCCGTTATCACCCATCCTCTTTCACTCCTTGCACAGCAATGAAGAGGCGCACGAACGCGCCTCCCCCGACGAGGGGAGCGGCACCGTTCGGCGCCCTGCCCCCAAACACGCAAATTAAGCGCACCCGGCGCCCCCCAGGCACGCCCACGATTAACAGAACCTCCCCCTCGACGGCAAGGACCGCTCCTGCCGTCGTTCACAACGGAAACCACTCGACGGAAACTCAAGAATTGGGCTCCAAAACCACGCGGTGCTTCAGAAGATCGATCTCTCTGAGGCGCCCGCGAACATGTCGTTCCTCGCCGAAAAGTGTAGCAAGACGATAGCCATCACCCTCCGGCTTAATGAAGGTGACATCCTCCAGTATCAACTCTTGGCCACCGCCCGTGGCCAGATAGACATTCGATTCACACATCGTATCGGATCGCGCAGAATGGAAAGGTGGACTTCGCAGGCAGGTGTAAATCACCTGTAATTGCCATCGAAGACGCCACCTGTTCAGTCGCGTCCTTCGCTCATGCTGCCCGACTCCCCAGCTCCGGGCGTTTTGACCTTGTTCGGGTCTCTGTCCTGTTTCGTCCTCTGATGCGATTCCCCCTTCCCGCCCGAGAAACAAATCTCGTAGACCTCAACAAATCCTCGGCAACTGCTCCCCGACGTGGCGGTCCAGAATCCGATGAGTTCCGAGCGCCGTTTTCAACAAAACCCGCGGGCGCTCCGAAGACACAACAGCTCCGATGATCGCCGCCTCCACTCCATACGGGTGCGCGTGCAACGCCTCCAGTATCGTCTCGGCCGTTTCGGCCGGCGTAACCAAAATCATCTTCCCCTCGTTGGCCGCGTACAACGGGTCCAGACCCAACAACTCGCACGCGGCCCCTACCGAGCCCCTCACCGGCACGGCCGCCTCGTCAATCTCGATTTCTACGCTCGACTGACGGGCAATCTCGTTAAGCGCCGTCGCGAGCCCACCCCGTGTCGGGTCTCTCAACACACGAACGCTCGGGCCCGCCTCAAGAAGCTTCGTGACCATTTCGCTCAACGGTGCGCAATCGCTTTCAATCGGCGACTCGAATTCCAGCCCCTCACGCACCGACAGCACCGCCAGCCCGTGATCCCCCACAGTCCCGCTCACGATCACCACATCCCCCGACCGCGCCCTTGCACCACTGACATCGATACCTTCCGGAACGGCGCCCACCCCTGAAGTCGTGATATACACCTTATCAGCTCCGCCCCGAGGCACCACCTTCGTATCGCCGCAGACCACGCGCACCCCGACATCCAGGGCCGTCCTCGCCATCGACTCCACCACCCGCTCCAAGTCTGATATCAGAAGCCCTTCCTCCAAAATAAAAGAAGCGCTCAGCGCCAACGGCCGCGCCCCCCCCGCCGCCAGATCGTTCACCGTTCCGCACACGGCCAGCTTACCGATGTCCCCACCGGGGAAGAAGATGGGGTCCACGACGAAACCGTCCGTCGTGAACACCATCCGGGTCGGGCAGGAGCTTACATCCTGCCCCAGAGCGACGCGCGCGCTATCGTCCCCCGGCGGGTCGCCCGTCCCCAGCCGCGCGACGAATACGCGCTCGATCAGCTCGGCCATCAACTCGCCCCCGTCTCCGTGCGCCAATAGGACGCGGTCCTCGCTCATTCAGCCCTCCGGTAACGGTACCAGGCTTGACAGGCACCTTCGGTGGAGACCATGCACGAACCCACGGGTGCACGCGGCACGCATGCCTCCCCGAACAGCGGGCACTCCGGCGGATCGATAGCCCCCCTCAGCACATCCCCACACCGACACCCCGCCGGCTCCTCGGACCTAGGCGGATCTATATCGAATTTCCGGGCCGCGTCGAACCCTGCAAACCCACTCGAAAGCTCATAACCGCTCCCCGGAATCGTCCCTAAACCCCTCCAGCGCGCATCGGCCGCCCGAAAAACCCGCGCCAGCAACTCCTGCGCCATCGGATTTCCCGCCGGCCGCACCGCCCGTGCATACTCGCACTCCACCTCCGACCGTCCCTGGGCTAGCTGCTCCAACAGCATCCTCACCGCTCCCAACACATCGGCCGGCTCGAAGCCAGTCACGACACACGGCTTCCCTCGGTCTGCCACGGGCCGATAGGCGTCGCTTCCGATAATCACACTGACATGCCCGGGGCAAATAAAGCCATCCACCTTGACATCCGAATCGAGCAGGGCCGCCATCGCTGGGGGGATCAGCTTGTGCGCGCACAACACCGAGAAGTTCCCAATGCCCCGCCGCTCTGCCTCTAACATCGCCACCGCCACCGCCGGTGCGGTCGTCTCGAACCCGATCCCGAAGAACACCACCTCCTGCTTCGGCCGCCGAGCGGCGGCCTCCACCGCGTCCATCGGAGAGTACACGACGAGGACGTCGGCGCCCTCCGCGCGCGCCTGCTCCAGGCTCTTGGTCGTGCCCGGCACCCGCACCATATCCCCGAACGTCGCCAGCGTTACGTTCTCGACGCTCCCCAGCGCGATGAAGAGGTCGATCTGATCCTGGGGCGTTACGCACACCGGACATCCCGGTCCTGAGATGAGTCTCACTCCCTCCGGCAGCGCCTCCCGCAGCCCATACCGCGCGATCGCCACCGTGTGCGTTCCACACACCTCCATCAACGCCGCCGGCGGCGCAACCATGTGCTTCAACTGCTCCGCCAACTGCCTGATAAGATTCGGGCTCTTAAGCTCGTTAAGACCTTCCATCCTGCGTTCGCCCCAACATCTCCTCGAACAACCGCAACGTCTTCTCCGCCTCCTCCGGATCGAGCCGGTCGATAGCGACGCCTGCATGCACGATCACATAGTCCCCCACCTTCACGCCGTCGATCAAATCGACGCGCGCCTCCCGTCGCACCCCGCTTTCCTCGACCTGTGCGATCGGCCCATCGATTTCAATCACCTTCATTGGCACGGCCAAACACATCGTAGAACTCCCCTTCAGCAAAGGGCGACATCCCGCCATTACACAACGGGCATGTCTCCACATGCCCGCTCCACTACTCAGTCTACCCCTCCCACACCGATAAGACCTGCCGAAGCGCAACACAGGAACGCAACCTCGAAGGAACCGGTTCCCATCCGGCAGGCCTGCCTTACACGAGGTCGAAGATGTATTTCCGACGCTGAATCTCACAATGTAGACATAACGCCGATGCCCACCTACATCGATATCACAGTTCCGCTGACCACCGACATGCTCACCTGGTCCACTCACGAGCAGTTCGAAGCGGTGACCCGCGAAACGGTTCACAACGACCGCCGCACCCGCGTCACCAACCTTCGCCTCGGCACCCACACCGGCACCCACGTCGATTCGCCCTTCCATTTCGACGTCGGCGACCAAACCGCCGATCAACTTTCGCTCGACGTTCTCATGGGCCCGGCCCGCGTCATCGATCTCAGGGGCATCGTCGCTATCACGGCCGAAAACCTCGCGGCCGCCGATATCGCCGGGGCCGACCGCGTCATCCTCAAGACCGACGGCTCCCAATGGATTCGCACCGGCCCCTTCCCCAAGGTCCCGCCTCACCTAACCGAAGGTGCCGCCGCCGTCCTCATCCAACAGGGAATCCGCCTCCTCGGAATCGACACCCTCTCCGTCGACCACCCCGAAAGCGGGGCCGTCCACCTCGCCCTACTCAACGCCGGCGTCATCATCCTCGAGACCATCGACCTCTCCGCCGTCGAACCCGGAGACTACCATCTCACCTGCCTTCCCCTCCGCCTTCCCTACGACGGCGCCCCCGCGCGAGCCGTGCTGCGAACCCTCTGAAATTCAGCCCCCTGTTATTCGAGCAGGCCCTTCGGTGTTTTGCGAGACCATTGGGCGGCTCGCCCCCGAAACCCTCCCACCTCCGGCGAAGCAAGCTCCCAACCTGCTGCTTCCGGTCTTTCGGGAGCTTGCTCCCGAAAGGAAACAACGCAGACCAGCAACAACAATATGCCTGGCATCATAATACCGGGCGAATTTCTGGCGCACTGCCGAGACTTGCAACCGTCGGCCGTTCCCTCCGATGACGCTCCCCGGACGTCTCGGGCCGTGGGGAGGGGAGAGAATCGAGAGGGGAGGGTGTCCCTCCCCTCTCGAAGTGCATTCACCTTATCGAACACGCTGATAGCAGGTAGGGCGGCGCACACCCGCGCCCGCCATATGTCATTCTGAGGGAACCGAAGAATCCCGCCGTTTGGCCGTTTGCCGTTTTTTGGACGTACTGGCGAGACTTGCATCCGTCGGCCATGGCTGT
>Ga0180434_10007005_pt1 | contig 12792 bp, 8 predicted proteins | sample SS_ome_7_FD_132453 | JGI IMG/M metagenome (GOLD analysis project Ga0180434, IMG submission 132453) | Hypersaline lake sediment archaeal communities from the Salton Sea, California, USA - SS_1_D_2 metaG | ecosystem: Environmental > Aquatic > Non-marine Saline and Alkaline > Hypersaline > Sediment... | reverse complement strand
TCTTCCTGCTTCTACCTGTTGGTCAAGTACTCGGAGGTAACTCCAAAATCGTTTATCTGCAAGGGTGATACCGGAACCACCGAGTTCAAGCCATCCAACTACAATGCAGGCAACAGGGATCTAATCGAATTGTGGGATTTCGGCCCTAACCCGCCGGAGCATTGCAGTTATTCCTATCACATGCCTTTCGGTTTGTATGCTCTTACGACTTCGAGCGAGCCGGGCATGGCCGTAGCCGGCGATAGGAATCCATTCATGCAGCAGCCAATGGCCGAGCCGAAAAATTTCGCCGCCTTCAAGGTTGAGCAGGGCAAAGAGGCTTTGAGAGCCGGTAACGCGCATCAGCACCAGGACGACGGTCAGAACATTTTGTTTCTCGACAGCCACGTAAGCTTCGAGAGGAAGCCGTACGTCGGCATCAACGATGACAATGTTTATACCTACTGGGACGGCGGCGACATCCGGCGCGGCGGTCTGCCTAATCTCTCAAGCGCGCCTGCGAGCAGGACCGATTCACTGCTCGTACACGATGGCGAAGGAACACCGGTGGGTCGGCAACCAGTCGGTCGTCAAAAAACAACGTGCTTTGTTCCCGAAACTCCGGTCTGGATTGACGGCGAGCTGATACAAATCTCACAAGTCGTCTCCGGACGGACAGTCATCAGGTTTGACGGTTTGACCAGGACACCGGACCTCGGTCAGGTTGATCAGGTCCAGGAGCATTACGGTGCCTTTGAATGCCGGGATATACTGCTCGACAGCGGACAACGTATCGGCGTCGTGGATGCTCACCGTTTCATGCTTGATTCAGGAAAGTGGATCCCTGCACAGGATTTGAAAGACGGTCTCAGGCTCAAAACGCAAGCCGGCTCTGTCGGCATTAAAAGAGTAACCCTTAGGACGAAGAAGTATGTTGGAAAAGTATACAACCTGAAGGTAAGGAATGGAGAACGGTATTTAGTCGGTAAAGACGGGGTGGTCGTGCGTGACTGGTAGTACTTCGTCTCGACGGCGCTGCGTCTTTGAATAGTCCGGTCGCGGAAAGTCGGTCCCTGTAAAGCGGCCTCGCGTGATCAAACGCGGGGCCGCTCGTCTATGGTTAAACTACTGCTAAGAGAAAACATGTGGTGACTACGTATTTTTGAGGTAAAAGGACCTATTTTGTTAAGATGGATATGAATTCAGCCGATTTCAATGCCCAGGAGTTGACGTTATCTAATGACTACTTTGAAAATGCTCTCGGGAAATTATGATTGAGTTAAGAATAAAGAACGATCCGATTCGGTGCGGCCTCACGAGCACGAGCTTTCAAAGTCCAAATCACAATTGTGCCTTTCCCGTAGTCACGCGGCCAGTCGTGACGAATAGAATAGCCCCTTCACGGTTGTCCTGACGGTCAATCCCGTGAAGGGGTGTTCTCTCCTCCCTATTGGCGACTGATTCAATAGCAACATCTACAGACATGATTTGTCTTCCAGTGGCTTTTGTGTTAAACTGCCGATTTTGATTTTCAAGGAGTACAGAATTGGGACAGACGCTTACATATAAGATACTTGAAGCCCACCTCGTCGAAGGCAAGCTCAAAGCCAGCGAGCAGATTGGGATCCGCATCGACCAGACGCTGACCCAGGACGCTACGGGAACGACTGCTTTCCTGCTCTACGAATCGATGGGAGACGGACCGGTCAAGACGGATCTGTCGGTCAGCTACATTGATCACAACATGGCGGGATTCGGCCCGGAAAACCACAACGATCATTTGTACCTCCAGACGGTGGCGGCAAGGTCCGGAGTTTATCATTCCCGCGCCGGCAACGGCATCTGCCATCAGGTCCATCTCGAGCGGTTCGGCAAGCCCGGCGCCACGTTGCTCGGCAGTGATTCACATACACCTACCGGCGGGGGAATCGGCCTTTTGGCAATCGGTGCCGGAGGAATGGACGTGGCGGTCGCCATGGCGGGTGGGCCTTTCTATCTGAAATGTCCAAAGGTCTTGGGAGTAAATCTAACGGGTCAGCTTAACGATTGGGTGGCTGCCAAGGATGTCATCTTAAAGTTGCTGAGCATACTTACAACTAAGGGCAACGTCGGCTGGGTGGTCGAATACTTCGGCGACGGCGCAAACCGGCTTACCGTACCACAGCGGGCGACGATAACAAACATGGGGGCAGAGTTAGGTGTTACAACAAGCATTTTCGCCAGCGATGAACAGACGCAACAGTTTCTAATTGCCCAGAAGCGGCAGCATGACTACCAACCCTTAGCGGCTGATCCGGATGCCGTTTACGATCGCGTGATCGAGATAAACCTGTCCGAGCTTGAGCCGATGGCGGCATGTCCGTCCTCGCCGGACAACATTAAAACGATTCGTGAAATAGCCGGTATCGAGACAGGCCAGGTAGCCATAGGCAGTTGCACGAATTCGAGCTATGCCGATTTAATGATGGTCGCCGATGTTTTGAAAGGGCGGCGCATACATGAGATGGTGGAGCTTGCAATCGCTCCGGGCAGCAGGGAAGTTCTGAACATGCTGGCGGAAAATGGAGCGTTGGCCGATATGATATCTGCCGGAGCGAGGATACTGGAATCGGGCTGCGGCCCCTGTATCGGACAGGGTTTTTCACCCGGCGATGGAGTTGTAAGTCTGCGAACGTTCAACAGGAACTTCGCAGGGCGCACCGGCTCGAAAAATGACCTGGCCTATTTAGTCAGTCCCGAGACGGCGGTGGCTTCGGCCCTGACCGGCAGAATCACCGATCCGCGCGACATGCCGGAACGCTTAGGGATCAAGTATCCGAAAATCGAGACGCCGGGTGAATTCGACATCAACGACAATATGATCGAGCAACCCTTGAGCGAAGAGGAAGCGGCAAAAGTCGAGGTGCTGCGCGGGCCGACCATTGTTGTGCCTGAGTCGCCGAGTCCGCTGCCGCAGAAGCTGACGGGCAAAGTCCTGCTCAAATGCGGCGACAAGATTACCACCGATCATATCATGCCGGCGGGCACTTTCCTGAAACTTCGCTCGAATGTGCCCGAGTATGCGAAGGTGGTTTTCAATTGCTTCAACAAAGAAGGCGAGCCGACGTTCGCCGAGCGCGCTCTCGAGTTAAAGCGAAACGGCGTCGGCGGTATCATCGTAGCCGGTGAAAGTTACGGCCAGGGCTCGTCGCGAGAGCACGCCGCACTTTGTCCGATGTATCTGGGCATTCGCGCCGTGCTCGCCAAGAACATCGAACGAATTCACAAAGCCAACCTTATTAATTTCTGCATCGTGCCGATCGAATTTGCCGATCCTGCGGACTACGACAAGATCGAATCCGGCGACGAACTTCAAATCGACAATCTGCCGGAGGCGGTGAAATCCGGCAATGAAGTCAAGATATCGAAGACGGATGGCTCGTTCGAATTCACCGGAAAATTGGAGCTTTCAGGCAGAGACAGAGATATTCTCATTTCGGCAGGACTTTTGAACTATACGGCCGAACAGGCACAGAGGTAAAAAGGCGGATCATGAAAAGCTTCAGAATCTTGTTTGTGACACTGGCAGTTTTCTGTGCCGGGGTTTCTTTTTGCAGTCACTCGGTTGCAGGGCGCACCTTAGGTACCGGCGTCTCCAGTTTTGCACAACGACTTGAGTCGGAAGGTTTTGCCGTTGGCAAATCCCTCTGGCATGATTACGATCGCTATGACTTTTCCTATGACAGTCGCCGCTGCATAGTCGTAATACCCGCCAAACCGGCGCATCATCTGCCCTGGATATGGAGAGCACGGTTCTTCGGCCATGAACCTCAGGCCGATGTTGCACTCCTGGAGAAGGGATTTCATTTGGTCTATATGGATGTGGCGGGCCTTTTCGGCGCCCCTTCGGCGGTGGAGCACTGGAATGCCTTCTACAATTATCTGGTCAAACATCATGGTTTCAATCCGCGTCCCGCTCTGGAGGGCATGAGCCGCGGCGGTCTTATCGTATATAACTGGGCTTCAGCTAATCCCGGCAAGGTTGCTTGTATCTATGCCGACAATCCCGTCTGTGATTTCAAGAGCTGGCCTGCGGGCCTCGGCAAGGGAAAAGGCCATCAGCCTTCCTGGGAGGGCTGTTTGAAAACTTACGGCCTGACGGCTGAGCAGGCTATGGAGTACAATCACAATCCTATTGACAATCTTGAGCCGCTGGCCCGAGCGGTCGTGCCTGTTCTGCACGTGTGCGGCACTGCCGATACCGTCGTCCCGATCGAGGAAAACTCGGATATTATTGAGAAACGCTATGAGAAACTCGGCGGCAAGATCACTGTTATTCGCAAGCCCGGCCTGGACCATCATCCGCACAGCCTTGAGGATCCGAAGCCCATCGTTGATTTCATACTGACTCATACGGCCGCTGATTATGACAAGCGCCATTTCAGTCTGCGGCATGGTCTGACAAGCTGCCGGATCAAATTCCAGCGCCAAAAGAAGGGCCGAGTGGCATTTCTGGGCGGTTCGATCACTTACAACCATGGCTGGCGCGACATGCTCTGTCGATACCTGCAAGAGCGTTTCCCCGAGACGGAATTCGAATTTATCGCAGCCGGGATACCTTCAACCGGCTCGACGCCGGGAGCCTTTCGTCTGGCGCGAGACGTCTTTAATAACGGTCCGGTCGATTTACTTTTCGAAGAAGCCGCCGTCAATGACTCAACGAATGCTCGAAGCGATATCGATCATATTCGCGGGATGGAAGGAATCGTTCGGCACGCGCGCATGCTCAACCCCTGCATCGACATCGTCCTGATGCACTTTGTCGATCCTGACAAGATGAAAGTCTACAACGATGGTTCCGCACCGGCGGTCATTCGCAACCACGAACGAGTCGCCGCACATTATCAGTTGCCCTCGCTGAACCTGGCGATGGAGGTAACCGAGCGCATAAGCGCCGGGCAGTTCGACTGGAAGAACGATTTTCGCAACCTCCATCCTTCACCTTTCGGACAGAATGTTTACTTTCGCTCGATGAAGAATCTGCTGGATGCCGCATGGTCCGAGCCGTTGCCTGACAAGGCGGGGCCTGCGCCCTATACCCTGCCGGCTGAGCCTCTCGATGAGTTCAGCTACTATCGCGGCAGGTATGTCGATATCGACAAAGCCGAGCTCATCGAAGGTTTTGTCCGCGACACCGCCTGGAAGCCCAACGACGGCGCAGGCGTGCGGCAGGGTTTTGTCGACGTCCCTGTGCTTAGAGCTGACGCACCAGGCGCTGTGCTCAAGCTTAAATTCACGGGCACGGCCGTCGGTGTTTTTGTTACTTGCGGTCCAGATGTTGGTATAATCGAATTCAGCATAGACGATGGTCCTTTTCGTCAAGTTGACCAGTACACTCAATGGAGTGCTCGTCTTCACCTCCCGTGGGCTTATGTCCTTGACGCCGAGTTGGATTCCGGTACTCACAAGCTTACGCTGAGAACAGCCGACCGGAGAAACACAAATAGTCGTGGCAATGCCTGCCGTATTGTACATTTTTTGGTTAATTGACTCATATGCTACCCGGAAATACAGTAACCATATTCGGAACGAGCAGGGCTGTTGAGGGCGACTCTGTCTACTCTCTGGCTCTGGAAACAGGTCGATTGCTGGCTCAAGCGGGGTTTGCCATAGCCAACGGCGGATATGGCGGAACGATGATGGCCGCGGCTAAAGGGGCATCCGAAGCCGGCGGTGAAATCATCGGAATTACGTGCTCGGCTTTCAAGGCCGGGGCGAATAAGTATGTTATTCGTGAGATTGTTACAAATTCGCTCGACGAGCGGCTCGATACACTGATCGAACTGGGACAGGCCTACATAGCGCTGCCCGGCGGCACCGGGACGCTGCTGGAACTGGCGAAAGTGTGGGAGTTGAGAAACAAGGGCTTCCTCAAACCCGACAAACCGATTATACTTGTGGGCGAGTTCTGGAAGCCGCTTATTGAGCTTATAGCCACGGACGATCCCGATAGCAGCCGGTACGTTGAACTGGCGGACGATCCGAGATGGGCGGTTGAATTGATTAGCGATTATTAACATGAACAAGATACCGGTATTGTTGATTTCAGTTTTGTTTGTGAGTGTTGCCTGGGGAGTTTCAGGCTTCGACACGACCCTCATTCCGGAGCCCCCATTGCTGCGGGAAGGTTTTATTCTCAGGGGTGTTGATGGTCGGCTGAACTGCCCGGACGCCAACGATGCGTGGTTCTTCGAGCTTGCCGCGGATGTGAACGACTTCAGAGACGTCCTCGAAGCCGGCACAAAAGTCCAAATGCTGCCGTCGTCGACGCTTGAGAAGATGATCGCCGATGGGCGGAAGCGCTCGGAGATGACCTTTAGACTCTGGAACGGCAGAGTTACAAGGTATAAGGGCAGGAATTTCGTTTTCCCGAGTTTCTTTCTGCCTATACGCCAGGAAGAAGATTCCGGGCAAGAGACACCTGAGGCAATTCAATCGGCCAGGCCGAACGAGATAATCGATAATTCATCCGGTCCGGAACTTGAACACGTGCCGACAAGTCGCGATCCGAACGATGTGCTGACCATCCCGAGCGATCTGTTTGATAAGCTTCAGGCTACCCGAAAAGCTATGGCCGCTCAAAAGCGGCGGATTGTGGACAGCAATCTGCCGGACGATGGTTCAAAGCAACCACGGAAGCAAAATTATAAGGGAGGCTCCGACTCCGTGTTTGTAAACAGGACCGGATTTATAGTCGGTCGGAATGATGGGGGTTTCATCTTTGTGCTCGATTCTCTTGGGCGCAATGTCCGGCGGCGATCTTTGCGTTTGCTGCCGTGCGAGGTGCTGGAACTGGCCGAACAGAAAATGTCTGCCGGTTTCGAGCCGGTGCGATTCAAAATAGCCGGTATTCTGACTAAGTATGAAAATACTGATTATCTACTACTGCACAAAGCAACGCCGACTTACAGCCACGGCAATTTCGGAAGGTAAAGGACAAGTATATGCCCAACGAACTCGAACGAATTCTGATTTCCTGTTCAGAAGCTGATTTTGACAAGAAGCTTGGAAAGTTCTACTCGAGAATTGTGGCCGCTGCACGCTTCGCCGATTATGGCAGCGAGGAGAATCAGCAGGTTGTCGATATTCTTCGCGACGTTGCCGAACACGGCGACAAGGCTGTGGCTAAATACACGAAAGAATTCGACGGCGTCAAATTGAAGCCCGGCCAATTCCGAATCACCAAAGAAGAGTTGGAAAATGCTCACGCGGACATTAACCGCGATATTCTCGCTTCGCTGTGCCAGGCGATAGATAATGTGCGTGCGTACCAGCAGGATATTCTTGTAAGCAAGGGTGATGTGCCTCGCGGTATACGATACACGCCGGTAAGAAGAGTCGGCGTATGCGTGCCTGGGGCATCGGCCCCTCTGCCGTCGACGGTTATCATGACGGCCGTTCCGGCTCTGGTTGCAGGCGTGAAGGAGGTCGCCGTAGTCTCGCCGCCGAGGCACGAAGGAAGCATCCATCCGGTGATTCTTGCGGCCTGTTGCGAACTCGGAATCGACGAAGTTTACCGGATCGGCGGAGCGCAGGCAGTCGCCGCTCTGGCAATCGGGACCGATACGATCGGCAAGGTGGACAAGATCGTCGGCCCCGGCAACAAATGGGTTCAGTCGGCCAAGAAGAATGTATCGGGCGACTACGTCGGCATTGACTCGATTGCCGGGCCGAGCGAGGTTTTGATTATCGCAAACGAGCAGGCCAATCCAGCGTGGATAGCCGCCGACATGCTGAGCCAGGCCGAGCACGCCGCCGACAGCAGCGCTATTGTCGTGACCGATTCACATCAACTTGCACAGGAAGCCCTCGCAGAGCTGCAAAAGCAGGTGGTCGAACTTCAAAGAGCCAAAGATGCGCTTCAATCCCTGAAGAAGTATAGCGCAATCATAGTCGTCGAGGATATTGCCTCGGCGATTAAAATGGCGGATGAGTTTGCTCCCGAGCACCTGGAAATTCAATGCGGCTCGGAGAGCCGGGAAATTGCGGAGAAGATCGGCAACGCCGGAGCGATCTTCGTCGGTTCATACACTCCCGTGGCAGTCGGCGACTATTGGGCCGGACCGAGCCATACTCTACCTACCGGAACGCGGGCGAAATTTGCCAGCGCGCTGACGAGCAACGATTTCCTCAAGTCCATAAGCATCGTCGAATACGATGCGGATATGCTGGCCGCCAGCGCCGATGACATCATCAGGCTGGCTGAGGTCGAAAGGCTTGATGCCCATGCAAAGAGCGTGAGAATCCGCCAGCAGGGCTGATTTGACCTTGCGGTTCAAACCTCCCAGTTAAGCTTGTCCTGGTATCGCCGGTAGAACCGCCCGATCAGATGAACGGTGACAAACAGCAGCCACATCAAAAGCAAGTTGGGCCCGAAGTTGGCAAGTACGCCCCATCCTCGTCTTATCGAAATTTCCAATATCTCGACACGGAGAAGGCAGAAACCAGCAAAAACGACGACGAGCCCGCAGTACTGAAAGAAGGTGCTGGCTATTGAACAGATGATCAGCAGGGGATTCAATCCCGAAATTGAGTCAAACATAGCTGCGGACAGTACACCCATCGGAAAGAAGAATACTCCATAAGCCAACAAAGACCAGAAGATAGCACTGTTCATTTGCGTATTGGATAAATGAACATAGCCTCGATAGAATATTACGGGGCCAAAGAAAAAGGCTAAACAGATCAACCAGATCGCAAATTGTCCCAAAAGATCGTCCTTACTTGAGACGCCACTCGGTGGATCGGAGGCTCGTTGTTCGCCGAGCGCGCTGTCACGGATGCATTCGACGAGATAGCCAAATATATATCCGATCAGGAATATGTAAAACACCGCGATCAGCAGACCGGCACGGGGACCCAGACCAAAGAAGAACAGCCTGTTGAGCAGGTCAAGCAGAGTCGGTACAATCACAAACACGGCGATATGAACCAGACCCGATGCGTTTGCCGGGTAGAGAAATATATCGATAAACCACGGCAGCTTAAGCTTGCTCCTGGATTCGCTTTCTTCTTCTTCTTTGGCTTCCTGCTCGTTTTCCTCATTGTCAACGGCTTGTTGAGTAGGCTTGGCTGGATTCGGTCGCTCATCCTGAAGCTTGTATTCCGCAGGAGCATCCAGAAGGGTCAAACCATGTAACTGGGGCACAACAAGCGTAAGGTTACAATTTGGGCATTTGCCCTTTTTGCCGGATTGGGTGGGTAGAGCGCTGATTTTCCTGCCACAGTTTTGACATTGGAAGCTTACGAGGACGGATTTTTCCGGCACGACAGTAATGCGGCCGCATCTGGGGCATTTGCCTCTCTTGCCTGCCATTTCGTCTCTAACGCCGATCTTGTGGCCGCAGTTATTGCAGCTAAACTTAATCATGACGTCTGTCGCCCTGTCATTTTCGACTTCTCGGACTCGTTCTATAGGGAAAGACGTCCGGGACTCGGATTTTCTTCAGAAAAGATCGTAAGCGGGCACGGTTTTCCTGAGAATCACCTCTTTAGCGGGCGGATCAGGCACCCAGTTTTTCTTTTATCAATTCAGAGGCTCGGGCGAGTGCATCGGCAATTTTCGCAGGATTCTTTCCGCCGGCCTGAGCCATTTGCGGCCTGCCGCCGCCGCCACCATCCACTATCGGTGCGATCTCCTTGACGATATCGCCCGCCTTCAGGCCCTTCTTTACAAGATCGTCGGTGACGCCGGCCAGAAGGGTTGCTTTGCCGTTGTCCTCGAAGCCGAAAACCACCGCGGCGGATTTCGCTTTTTTCTTGAGCATGTCGACGGCTTCCCTCGCCTGCTCAACCGAGGCCGCCGAGAACTGGTGCGTGATTATCGAGGTCTCGCCGATTTTTTCGCATTTATCGAGGAGCTGTCTCGCCTCGGCCATAGCGTCGGAGCCGGATTTGCGGGCAGCCGCTTTGAGTTCCTTGGACAGCTTCTTGTTATCGTCGATCAGCCTGCCTACTCTCTCGACCAGGGCATCATCGGAGACCTTAAGCATCATCGATAGCTCGTCGACAACATCTCTGGCCTTTTCGAGATAATCGGTCAGACCCGCGCCCGTCAGTGCCGTAATCCTGCGTACTCCGGCGGATATACTCTCCTCTTTGACGATCTTGAAGCCACCGATCGAGCCGAGTCTGTCAACATGCGTGCCGCCGCAGAACTCCCGGCTGAAGGCTTCGTTGATCCGGCCCTTGTCTTCGGCTCCGACGGCTACTACCCGAACCTCATCGCCGTACTTCTCGCCGAAAAGCGCCATTGCTCCCAGCTTCTTTGCCTCCTCTATCGGCATCACCGTCCAGCTCACAGGAAGATCGGCCGTGATCTTTTCTCTAACCAGACGCTCAACCTCTTTTAGTTGTTCGGCATCCGGCGCTTTGTGATAGGTGAAGTCAAATCTCAAATAGTCCGGACCGACAAAGCTGCCTTGTTGCGCTACAGAATCACCGAGCACCTGCTGCAGGGCCCATTGGAGAAGGTGAGTTGCGGTATGATTCTTCTTCGTGGCATTTCTGTCTTTGCTGACGATTGTGCGAACATCTGCACCGACATCAAAGGCACCCTCGATAACCTTTCCCTGGTGAATAATACAGTTGGCTACTTTTGTCGTGTTCTCTACGACAAATCTGGCTGAGTCCGTTCGGATTACACCGCAGTCACCAACCTGGCCGCCCGCCTCGGCATAGAAGCATGTCTTGTCGAGCACAAGCCCAACCTCACGCCCTGTGTCAACTCGGCCCTCGGTTCTAAAACCGTCGTTGTCTATAAAACCGATGAGTTTGGCTTGGCATTGATCCGCCTCGTACTTGTGCAGGTCTTCTGTCTCCGGCAGAACCTGACCGCTTACCATATCCATGATCGACAGCGAGTCTTTGGCCGAAGCCGCTCTCGCTCTCTTTCGCTGTTCGTCCATTAGTTCGGTGAATCTGGAGCTATCCACTTTGAGGTTGCGTTCTCGCGCCATCAGTTCGGTCAAGTCGAGCGGAAAGCCGTACGTGTCGTAGAGTTGGAATGCATCCTCGCCGCCGATGACTTTGTCTTTGGATTTCTGCGCCCGTTTAGCGGCGACGTTGAAAATTTCGATACCTCTGTCGAGAGTCCTGCCGAAGCTCGCCTCCTCGGATTCGATCACGGTCGAAACATAGTCTGCGCGTTCTCTTATCTCACCGAACGCTTCACCGAGGCAATCGACAACTACCGGCACGAGTTTATACATGAAGGGTTCCTTCATGCCCAATTCTCTGCCGAACCGCGAGGCCCGGCGGAGGATTCGGCGAATGACATATCCTCGGCCTTCGTTGGATGGCGTGGCGCCGTCGGTAATTGCGAAAACAAGAGCGCGAATGTGGTCGGCGATGACCCGAAAAGCGTTGTCTGTTTTATTGCCGAGTTGCGATGTGTAGTTATGGCCGGTTAAATCCGCGGTCGCGTTAATTATCGGCATGAACAGATCTGTATCGTAGTTGCTCTCCTTGTTCTGTAGCACTGCGACGACCCGTTCCAGCCCGGCGCCGGTATCGACATACTTCGCTGTCAGAGGTTCGAGAATGCCGCCGGGCTGACGATTGAACTGTATAAAAACGAGATTCCACAACTCGATGTATCTTGCGCAGCCGGCGTTGACCCGGCATTCGTGGCCGGGGACGTGTTTCATGTCGCATCTGTCGGGACCAAGGTCAATATGCAGTTCGCTGCACGGTCCGCAGGGGCCGGTCTCGCCCATTTCCCAGAAGTTGTCTTTCTTGCCGCACGCCATAACCCTCTCGGCCGGTAACGGTGTTACTTTTGGCCATAACTCTGCCGCCTCATCATCTCTTGGCAGGCCGTCGGCCTCATCGCCGGCAAAAACCGTCGCCCACAGGCGGTCGGGATCAATGCCCCAGACTTTGGTTATAAGCTCCCAGGCCCACTCTATAGCTTCGGTTTTGAAATAATCATCGAACGACCAGTTGCCTAACATTTCGAAGAATGTGTGATGGTAGGTGTCCCTGCCAACCTCCTCCAGATCGTTGTGCTTGCCGCTGACGCGGAGGCACTTCTGGCTGTTGGCTACTCGCCGATACTGGGCGGGCGCCAGACCGACGAAGATGTCCTTGAACTGGTTCATACCGGCATTGGCAAAGAGCAGGGTCTCGTCGTCGCGGGGCACAATGGGTGAACTGGCAACGAACTCGTGATCTTTGCTTTTGAAGAAGTCGATAAATTCGCTTCTTATTTGTTTCGCAGTCTTCATCTTATATGCGGTGTCTTCTCTGTCACTCGGTACTTCTTGTTATACGTTCGTCCGATCAAACAAGGCCCTTGGCGGCGAGCACTTTGTTCTTTATCTCTTCGGTCAGATCTTTGTTCTCAATCAGAAATTTCTTGGCGTTTTCCCGACCCTGGCCCAGGCGGACAGTGCCGTAGTTCAGCCAGGCGCCGCTTCTTTCGACGACGTCGCAGCCCGCGGCCAGATCTATCAGATCGCCCTCATAACTGATTCCGCTGTCGAACATGATATCGAACTCGGTATCGCGGAAAGGCGGTGCAATTTTATTCTTAACCACTCTTGCCCTGACCCTCGAGCCTATCGCGCCGCTACTGTCCTTTATGGTTGTTATTCGTCTCAGATCGAGCCGCACGGAACTGTAAAACTTGAGGGCCCGGCCGCCGGTGGTCGTTTCCGGATTGCCGAACATTACGCCGATCTTCATGCGGATTTGATTGATGAAAATAAGCGAGGTTTTGCTCTTATTGATAATGCTGGTGAGCTTTCGCATCGCCTGGCTCATCAGTCGGGC
>Ga0180434_10007004_pt1 | contig 12793 bp, 7 predicted proteins | sample SS_ome_7_FD_132453 | JGI IMG/M metagenome (GOLD analysis project Ga0180434, IMG submission 132453) | Hypersaline lake sediment archaeal communities from the Salton Sea, California, USA - SS_1_D_2 metaG | ecosystem: Environmental > Aquatic > Non-marine Saline and Alkaline > Hypersaline > Sediment... | reverse complement strand
GCCGCGGCTTCCGGTTTCCGGTTTCCGGTTTCCGGTTTTGGCAAACGCCGGCCCGCGCCGGAGCCGGGTCTCGGCCGGAACCTCCTCCGGCCCGCGGCGCGATTCGGACGCCGCAGCCAGGGCCCAGAACCCGTACAACTTCGCCTCCATGTAGCACCCGCACGAGTGCGGCGGACAGTACAGCAGGCCGTTCGCCGGCGTGACGCCGACGCGGCAGGTGGCGCGGACCCAGTTGTTCCGCGAATGGTTCTCGCCCAGGATGTCAAACATCTCCACGCCGCGCTTCGCCGTGATGATATAGTGACACGTCGCCTTGCCGGGATAGCAGCGATAGTGGTGGCCCTTCGTCCAGAGGCGCTGGAGGACGGGCCGGGTCTTCAGCACGCGGCCGGTTTTGAGATCGCGCGGCTGGGCGAAGTCGGGCCCGAGCCAGACGCTGCCGTCCGAGACGTAGATTTCGGCCGGAGTGCTCTCCAGGCCGGGCAGGTAGGCAGTCTGCCACAACTCTCGACCATCGTCGGCCGACAGGGCCGCCAGTTTCCCGCCGTACTCATGCACGCGCGGGTGCGAACCCAGGTACGCGTACTTGTCCCGGTTGAGGACCCTCGGGTCGTTGCCGTCGAAGGAAACGAGCACGACGCCGTCGCTGACGATGAGGCGCTGGCGCGCAAACTTGAGCCGGACCCGTTTCTTCGCGGGAGCAAGCGGCCGCTTCCACTGCACGCTGCCGTCGGTCGCCGAGAGGCACCAAGCGGCCAGGTCGGTCTTGACGAAGACCTTGCCGCCCGACGCCGCCAGCGTCAGCGGGACGATGGAATCCTCCTCCGGGGGCTTCCATCGCCAGATCCGCTTGCCCGTGCCGACGGCGTGCGCCTTGACCTCGCCATCTCCACACGCCAGGTACAAGGTTTCACCGTCCTTGACGATCTCCCGGACATTTCCGGTGCCTGGATAGTCGCGGACGACCTCCCCCGTGGCGGCGTCGAGCGCCGAGAGCGGCCGAGTACGGCCGAGCGAGACATACACGCGGTCGCCGTCGGCGACGAGCGTCCGCCACAGGCTTTCGAGGCGGCGCGGGAACGTCGGGAACGCCAGCGTCTTCTTCCAGAGCCGAACCCCGCTATAGCCGTCCCGCGCCACCAGGGACCACCGGCTCGGCACCCTCCGGTTGGAGGACCGCGTCTCGTCGAACATGTAAAACAGGCGGCCCTGGGCCGAGACGACCGCCCGGATGGACGGGTACGTCCCTTTGCTGGCGTGGTGATGCCGCGTCCACCTGGGACCGGCCAGCCACTGCATGTGCCGGGGCGGGCCGACCACGGTATCGTCCGCCATGGCGTTGTTGTCCGGACCGTGGAAGAAGTGCGTCCACTCATCGATCTCCTCCGGCACGGGCTTGACGGTCCGCGTGCTGCCGACCATCGCCACGCCGCCCGGCGCGAGGACGCGAAGCACCTCGTCCTTCGGCATGTCGCCCAGGTCGTCGGCCACGAGCAGGTTGACGAGGTTATCGACGTACGGCAGACGCTTGCCGTCGAAACGCTCGATCGAGACCGGCCCGGCCAGCCCGCGGCGATGGATGGCAGCGCGGGCTTCCGCGACGTCGGCAGGGTCGGTCGCCAGGCCCTGGACGACGACCCCTTCGCCGGCCCGGAGCGCGGCGGTGAGTTCCCTGTCGCCGCAGCCAACGTGCACGACCAACCCGCCCCGGACGCCGGCGGCCTGGTAGATGGCCTCGGCCTTATCGGCGTCGGCGGCCGCCGAGGCCGGGACGGCCGAGACGGTCGCCACCATCACGATCCACAGGCTCCGCAGAATCCATACACATTTGCCCATCACAACCTCACTACCACTGAAGTATTCCCAGTTGGCAGTATCGGCGCCTTGTCATCGGGTCTCGAGGGCCTTGAGGTGCGCAGCAAGGGTGGCAAGGAGCGAACGGTCGGCGGGGGCGGCGGAACAGGGAAACATGCCGGCCAGGAATCGACCGGCGCGAAAGACGATCAGCCGGCCCATGACAAACTCCTCGGCAACGAACCCGTCGGGACCCACCGACGCCTTTTCCGTATCTGTCAGCAAGGCAAGGGTGGACTGGGCAGCGACCTGGTCCTTGAAGGCCGCCAGCGCCGCGGCCGCGGCGTCGGGCGACTCGTACCGGCAGGCGAAGAGGGTCCCCTCGGCCGCGCGCCCGCCTTCGCCGGGGCGCTGGCCTGGGCCCTGACCGCCCTCCCCTGCACCGGCACCGGTGTCGTCCCTGGCGTTCCGGCGGAGACGGTAGCGGGCGCTGGCGGCGCTGGAGAGAACCTCGTAGCCGAGGTAGGCCTGCGGCGTGAACCTCAGACTCGCCTCGACGCGGCCCTCGGCGGGGAGCCAGCCCAGGCAGGGGGGCATGCGCCCGGTCGGGGGCAGGTCTGCAGCCAGGCGGCGGGCGAGGTCGCGGACGGCTGCGTCGTCCTCGGCGGCGGGATTGGAGACGACCGCGTAGTACCGACCCTGCCAGAACTCGATGCGCCCTTCGCCGCCCGCCCCTTCCGTGCCGATCTCGACCGGCGAGGCCTCTAGGTTCGCGTTGCTGCGGAACAGGGCGAAGGCATTCTGAGCCGACCCCATGTCGTAGACGTCGACGGTGGTGGCCGGCTCGTCGGCCCGGCGGTAGTCGGCCGTGGCGAGCCCCTGGAACCCGAACGAGACAACGTAGGGCGCTTCGCCATTGATGTACTCATGGAGATTGGCCGGCGTGTATCGCGCGACGTCTGCCGTGCGGCGGTAGGGTCCGCACTGGGCGGGAAAAAGGTCGAGTTGCTCGACGTTGTCCGGCGGCGAACAGCCGGCGAAGGCGAGGAGAAGGCCAACGAGGGCCGGGAAGGCGTGCCGGGCGCGGTGGGCACGGAGACACGCTGCGCTCGCACGATAGCCAAGCCACACGGCGCGGAGACGATCAAGCGAGAGCATGGTGAGCCTCCCGGAGCCGCTGACGGATCGGCAGGCCGGCCGGACAGGCCGCCTCGCAGGCGCCGCACCCGCGGCAGGCATCGGCGCGGCAAGACGCCGGCAGGGCCGCGTACGCCGACCGGGCCGACGCGCGGCGCCCGTTGCGGAAGTAACTGTGGAGGCGGAGGACGTCCTGGACGGCCACGCCGACGGGGCACGCCTCGAGGCACGTACCGCAGAAGCCGCACAGGCCGACCTCGGCGGCGCGGCGTTCGAGGCGTCGGGCGTCGGCCGCGGTGAAGGAAATCCCGGGAACCTTCAGGTTCGCCTCCACGTGTTTCATGCTCGTCATGCCGCAGACCACCGAGTGCACGCCGGGCACGTCGAGCACATAACGATAACTGAGTTGGTGCGGAGAGTAGTCCTCCCTGTGGAGGCGGGGATCCTTGCTGCTCTTGACGATGCGATCGGCCTCGACGGCGGCCTTCATGGCGACGATGCCGATGTCGGCTTTGGCGGCGGCGGCGAGGGCGGGACGCATGGATTTGATGTCGGCCCGCGCCAGTCCGCCCCACGCGCCCTTGATGACCGAGAAGGCGACCATCGCCACGTCGTACCGGCCGCTGGCGATGGCCTTGGCGAGGCACTCGGCAGGTTTGCTGTGCTCGCTGAAGCCGACGAAGCGGATTTTGCCCTGTTTCTTCAGGTCGTCAGCGGCCCGCAGCCACTCTGCGTTCTCGACGTAGTCGACGAGGGTGGTGGCGCCGTGCAGCATGAGGATATCGACGTACTCGGTGCGGAGCCGGCGGAGCGAGGTCTCGACCTGCTTCGTGACGGCTTGTCGGGCACCCTTGCCGGCCTTCATCTGGTTGCGGACGTGAACCTTGGTGGAGATGAAGACCTTGTCGCGGCGTCCGGCCTGGCTGAAGAATTCCCCCAGCGCCTCCTCGCTCCGCCCGCCGCCGTAGAGCCAAGCGGTGTCGAACCAGTTGACGCCGCCTTCGTAGAGGCGCGCCAGGAGCGGAAGCCGCTGGCGGTTCGTGTACAAACTGCCATGGACGATGCGGGAGACGTTGAGATTCGTCCGGCCGAGGCGGATGTACGTCATGCCCGGGCGCTGGCGGCGGTGTTCGAGTTTCGCCTCGGCACCGCCGGCCGGACGCACCAGCGACGGGACGAAGGTCGCCGCGCCGAGGCCGGCCGCGGTTCGCAGAAATCGACGTCGTTCCATGTCGGCCTTCCCTTGCAGGTGACCGTGCGATGCTACCCGGGCACCCGTTTGTGCTTCAGTAACCGTTTAAGCCCTTTCAGTACCGACGGATGCTGATGGACCAGGCAACGCACCCGCCGCCAAGCCTCAGCGCTTAAACCGATGAACCCGCAAAAGGTATCGCGCCTCAACGGGTTTCTCAAGTATAGTTCTCCGGAGATTCAAATGAACGGCCGGGAATGTCGGGTGCCATGCATGACAACCCAAATGGCGCGACGGGTAGAACCGATCCGGGCCGGCCACGGGGATGGCATGGCCACGCTTATGCGACCGTGGGTTTAGTCACGCTTCATGCCCGGCCGGGGATTAGCGTTCGCCACTGTTTCCGGTGAACATTCTCTTGGGTGCATTGCGGCGTCCCGTTCCGTATAATCCACTGACTCGACGGTAAGGTTCCGTTCAATCAGGAGGCCCATTCCATGACCGGCGCGCGCAGCACTCTGTGGTTCATCATTGCCCTGATGGCCCTGGGGGCGCCCCTTCCGGCGGCCGAAATCTGGATGGCGCCGGACGGCGACGACGCGGCCGCCGGCACGAAAACCGAACCGCTGGAGACCTTCGACGCCGCCCGCCGGAAGGTCCGCGCCATACCCGAGCGGGGGAAGGAACCCGTCACGGTCCATCTGGCCGGCGGCACGTACTACCTGCCGGAGACGGTCGTCTTCACGGCGGCGGATTCCGGCAGCGAGGCCGGACCGATCACCTACGCCGCCGCCCAAGGGGCCGAGGTGATCATCAGCGGCGGGCAGCGCGTCGCCCTCGACTGGAAACCTTATAAAGACGGCATCATGCAGGCCGGTGTACCGGACGATTTTACCTCCGACCAGTTGTTTGTAAACGGCCGGTGTCTGCCCATGGCCCGGTACCCGAACTACGACCCCGGCGCGCAGTATTTTCAAGGCTTCTCGGCTGACTGCACCTCGCCGGAGCGCGTCAAGCGGTGGGCCGACCCGGTCGGCGGATTCCTCCATGCCATGCACCGCCACCTGTGGGGCGACATGCACTGGCGGATTATCGGCAAGAAGGGCGAGGGCAAACTCAAGATGGAAGGCGGCTGGCAGAACAACCGCCAGATGGGCGCCCACGGGAAGTACCGCTTCGTCGAGAATATCTTTGAGGAACTCGACGCCCCCGGCGAGTGGTACCACGACGCGGACAAGAACGTCCTCTACGTCCATCCGCCGGCAGACGTGGACCTCGAAAAGGCCATCGTCGAGACCGTCCGTCTCCGCCACCTGGTAGAGTTCCGTGGCGAGGAGGCTCACCCGGTCCGGCACATCACGCTCCAGGGTTTGACCTTCACGCACGCGGCCCGCACGTTCATGCAGAACTCCGAGCCGCTGCTGCGCAGCGACTGGACGACCTACCGCGGCGGGGCAATCGTGTTCCACGGCGCCGAGGACTGCGCCGTCCGCGACTGCCGTATCGACCAGGTGGGCGGCAACGGCGTTTTCGTGGACGGGTACAATCAGCGAATCGCGATCGTCGGTTGCCACATCGTCGGCGCCGGCACCAGCGCGGTCGCGTTCGTCGGCTCGCCCGACGCGGTGCGCTCGCCGCTGTTCGAGTACCACCAGACCCAGGCGCTGGCGGAGATGGACAAGACGCCCGGGCCCAAGACGGACGCTTACCCGGCCGACTGTCGGGTCGAGAACTGCCTCATCGTTCGAAGCGGCCGGGTGGAGAAGCAAACCGCCGGCGTCAACATCGCGGTGGCCGAGTCCATCACCGTCCGCCACTGCTCCATCTACGACTGTCCGCGGGCCGGCATCAACATCTGCTCTGGAGCCTTCGGCGGGCACCTCATCGAGTTCTGCGACGTCTTCGACACCGTTAAGGAGACCGGTGACCACGGCTCGTTCAACTCCTGGGGCCGGGACCGGTTCTGGCATCCCAACCGTGGCCGGACGGCCGTGTGGGTGAAGCAACACCCCGACATGCCCACATGGGACTGCTACAAGACCATCGTCCTGCGGAACAACCGCTGGCGGTGCGACCACGGGTGGGACATCGACCTGGACGACGGGTCGTCGAACTATGTACTCACGGGGAACCTGTGCCTGGCGGGCGGCATCAAACTCCGGGAGGGGTACGACCGGAAGGTTATCAACAACATCCTGGTAAACTATACGTTCTGCCCGCACGCGTGGTATCCCGACTGCCGGACGGCGTTCGCGCGCAACATCGTCTGGCAGGATCGGTATCGCCCCGCGGCCATGGGGAAGACCGACCAGGGCGAACGGGTGGACCACAACCTCGTCCACCGGCCGGGCCTCGAGAAGCCCCGGCCGGCGCGCGGCCTCCAGGAGTTCGGCGGTGACGTGCACTCCCTCGTGGCCGATGCGCGGTTCGTGAACCCGCTGGCGGGCGACTACCGCGTCCGGGACGGGTCTCCCGCCTTGGCGCTCGGTTTCGAGAACGTCCCGATGGACCGCTTCGGCGTGCAGAAGCCCGCGCTGAAGCAGATCGCCCGCACCCCGCCGCTGCCGGGCACGCTGGAGGCGGCCACGGTCCGCAGCGGCGGCTGGAGACGCAAGTACGCCACCCCGAAGACCGCCCATTGGCTCGGCGCCACGGTCAAGGACCTCCAGACCGCGGGTGAGATCTCCGCCGTTGGCCTGGGCGATCGCGACGGCGTGCTGCTCGTCCGGGTGCCCGCCGACTCACGGGCCGCCAAAGCCGGCCTGAAGGAGAACGACGTCATTCGCGAGGTCAACGGCCAACGGGTCAGCCACCTGAAAGCCTTCGCGGAAGTCTACAAGCCCTCGGCCGCCGCCGGCCCGGTCACCCTGAAACTGTGGCGCGACCAGGCCGACGCTGTCCTGAAAGTGACTCCGGAGTAAGGCTGCTTTTGCCACTTGGGACGGCTCCCCGGCTCTGGACCTGGCTTCGAGAACGTCCCGATGGGCCCGCTTCGGGGCGCAGAAGCCGGCGCTCAAGCGGAAAGCCCTTGTCGGGGAAAATGGTTCCCATTAGTCTGTCGGTTCAATAGGCCACGTAAGGTGCGTATGAGGAGCTCGGCGTGAATCTGCTCCGCAACCGGTTAGTCGGGGGGCCGGGTGCGTGTTGACGTTTTTCCGTTCGCCGCGTTTCCGGAAGCAACGGCTCGCGGCGCAGATTCTCACGCTCGCCGGGGCGCTCGCGGACTGGGCGGTGTTCGGACTGACTATCGTCTTGTGGCGGTTCCCTGCTGATTCCGAAAACCCCGGTGCGTACGCTGCCGGGGTGCGCGAGCCGCCCTAATGGTCGGGTTCCCCCGGCCACGTCGCGGAAGCGTGTGGCAGGCCGTGCCCATGCGTTTGTGACAGTTCAGGAGTCTGGCATTCAGATGGACATTTCGAAAGGAACCCAACCCGTGATGCCGACGCCCGAGCAGTCCCCCCCTGAAGCCGACGACGCGCGGTGGATGCGCGAGGCCCTCCGCCTGGCCGAGGCCGCTCGCGACGCCGACGAGGTGCCCGTCGGCTGCATCATCGTCCATGACGGGCGCGCCATCGCCCGGGCCCACAACCAGCGGGAGACGCTCCGCGACCCGACCGCCCACGCCGAGATGATTGCCATCACCCAGGCCGCCGAGGCCCTGGATTCCTGGCGGCTCGAAGGGTGCACCCTGTACGTCACGCTGGAACCGTGCGCGATGTGCGCGGGGGCGATGGTGCAGGCCCGGCTGGAGCGCCTCGTGTACGGGGCGGCCGACCCGAAGGCCGGTGCCGTCGCGTCGGTCTTCCGCCTGCTCGCCGAGCCCCGGCTGAATCACTGCGTAGGGACCACCGGCGGCGTCCTGGCCGAACTCTGCGGCGCCATCCTCACCGCGTTCTTCCAGGCCAAGCGCGGGAAAGACTAAGCGGGCGACGAAGGCGGCCCTGGAGGGGGCGACGGGGGCGAAAATCCTCCCCGTTTTGCTCTTGACTCTTTCGCGGAACCCGCGCTACACTCCGCCCTGAAAGGTCAGAGGGGAGACACGGCCGGATGTCCCCAGAGCGTCGGTATCCGCGCAAGGTCCAGACTCCGGCCGCGCCGGAAGCCACCGAGACGCCGACATCTCGGCCGGCCGCTGAGGCCGAACGCATCCTCCTCGTCCATGCCGACGATGTGGTCGAGGCCGAACGGTACAAGAACGAACTGGAGAGGCACGGGATTCCCGTGGCCGTCGAGGGCGGGTTGCCCGAAGGCGACTCTCGCGACGGCAGAGGAGTCCCGGTCCTCGTCTCCGAAGCCCTGGCCGACGAAGCGGCCGAAGTGATTGCGGAACTCGAACTGACCAGACCGGAGGATAGGCCCGTGGAAGAACAAGATCTATTCAAAGAAGAAGCCGACGACCTCGAAGGCGTCCCCGACGAGGACCTGGACGACGATCTCGACGACGACCTCGACGACGACTGGGACGAGGACGAGGACGATTGGGACGAGGACGAAGACGACTGGGACGAGGACGACGAGGAAGTCGAGGACGACGAGGACGACGAGGCCGACTTGGCCTAGGCGGGCCGCCGGCCTCCGCGCTGCGTGTTTCGGTCGCTCGCGTGAGTCCTCGTCATCCCGCCGGTGCGTCCCTCCGCTCCTCGGCCGGTCGCCTTTCCTTGGCCTTCGAACCTGCCATCGGTGCGCCTCGTCCGCGCCGGAACCGCACACATGTCGTCCACACCGTATGAGGAGAGACACGCATGGCCTACCTACTTGGCATCGACGTCGGGACGAGCGGCACGAAGACCCTGCTGGTGGATGAGACCGGCCGCATTGCCGCCTCCGTCACGGCCGAGTACCCCGCCTATGCCCCCAAACCCGCCTGGAGCGAGCAGGACCCCGCCGACTGGTGGCAGGCCACCTGTGACACTATCCGCCGGGCACTGGAGGAGGCCGGCATCGACGGCAAGGAGGTGGGCGGCCTGGGTCTGTCGGGCCAGATGCACGGCAGCGTGTTCCTCGACGCTTCCGGCCAAGTCCTTCGCCGGGCCATCCTTTGGAACGACCAGCGGACCGGCGCCGAGTGCGCTGAGATCACGGAGGCGGCCGGCGGCCGGGAGGCCCTTATCCACATGGTCGCCAACCCCGCCCTGACGGGCTTCACGGCGCCCAAGATTCTCTGGGTCCGCAAGCACGAGCCGGAACTCTACGAGAAGACCACCAAAATCCTCCTTCCGAAGGACTACGTCCGCTACCGCCTGACGGGCGAGTTCGCCACCGAGGTCAGCGACGCCTCCGGCACGTTGCTGCTGGACGTGGCGAAGCGCGCGTGGTCGGCCGACCTGCTCGGCCGGCTCCAGATTGACGCCCGCCTCCTGCCCCAGGTCTACGAATCGCAGGAGGTCTCCGGCCGCCTGACGACCGAGGCTGCCGAGGCCACCGGCCTTGAGTCCGGCACGCCGGTCGTCGGCGGGGGAGGCGACCAGGCCGCCGGTGCCGTCGGAGGCGGTATCGTCCGGCGCGGCGTCATCAGCGCCACGCTCGGCACGAGCGGCGTCGTCTTCGCCCACGCCGACGAGGTCGAGACCGACCCCGACGGCCGCGTCCACACCTTCTGCCACGCTGTGGAGGGCAAGTGGCACGTCATGGGCGTCGTGCTGGCGGCCGGAGGGAGTCTCCAGTGGTTCCGCAACACCCTGTGCTCGGACCTGGTGGCCTGGGCCGCCGAGGAGGGCGTGGACCCGTACGAACTCATCACCGCCGACGCCGCCGACGTCCCGCCCGGCAGCGACGGCCTCTACTTCCTGCCGTACCTGACGGGCGAACGCACGCCGCACGCCGACCCGAACGCGCGGGCCGCCTGGATCGGCCTCTCGAACATGCACACGCGTGCCCACATGGCCCGGGCCGTTATGGAGGGCGCCACCTACGCCATGCGCGACTGCCTGGAGATCATCCAGAGGATGGGCGTGCCGGTGGAGGAGGTCCGCGCCGCGGGCGGCGGAGCGCGGAGCGACGTCTGGCGGGCCATGCAGGCCGATATCTACAAGCACCCTGTCTGGACGGTCTCCAGCGAGGAAGGGCCGGCCTACGGTGTAGCCCTGCTGGCAGGGGTCGGCACAGGCGTCTGGGACTCCGTGCCCGAGGCGTGCGACGCCACCGTCCGCACCCTCGAAGAGACCCGGCCCACCCCTGAACACGTCGAGCGGTACGACGCGCTGTACCCCGAGTACGGCCGGCTGTACCGGAGCCTGAAAGGCGACTTCGCCCGCATCGCCGAGTTGGCGTAGGGGCCGGACGGACACGCAAAGACGGCGAAACGGCCACGCCGCCTCACCTCAAGATGCGACGACGCAGGCTCGAAGTCCGGCATTCGGCTCGCAAGGAGGCGAAAAGCAGCACGTCTCCTTTTGCCGGGTTCACCAAACCTTCCATTTGTCGCGGTACGGCCGGACGAGCACCTTTTCGGCTTCCGGGTCGTTGACAATCGTTTCTCGTTCAGGGTCCCATTGAATCACGCGCCCCGTCATCGCCGCGACGTTTGCCAACTGGCAGATGGCGTCGCAGCGAATCGCCATCTCGATCGGGCAGATCGTCTCCCGTCGTGACTTCACGCAATCGATAAAGTTCCGGTTGTGTTCCGGAGAGGTCGGGAGCTTTTCATCGGTTGGCTTGAACTTCAGTTTCCAAAGCGATTGGTCACTGGCGCAGAAGCCTTCCGCATCGCTGATCCATCCCTCGGTCCCGTGAAAGATCGTGCCGTCGGAGGGATGCCAGGAGCGGAAATGCTTTGAGACCGCCCCCTTGGCCGTGCGGTAGTCCATGAACCGCAGTTTCACGCCGTTCGGGTAATCGCACATAACGTCCCATCGCTCCAGGGTTCGGAAGATGCCCTCCTGGGGCACCTGACCGGTCCCCTCATAGCGAATCGGGCTGGTGTGATCGGTCTTGTTGCCCCACTGGGCGAGCCCCAACTCGTGGATGCCGCACCCCGCAATGAAGCCCAGGGAGGTCTCGGGACAATGGTATCCGCCCCAACAGGTGGCCCGATCCACGGTGTACGGGACCATGGGGGAAGGCCCCTGCCACGCATCGAAATCGAGGTCCGAAGGCACGGGGACTTCCTCGGTCGATCCGTAGGGCTTGACCGCATAGCGATCCACATTGAACGAGACGTCGCGGCTCCATACGTCGATCCGCTTGAGTTCTCCGATGTAGCCGTTGCGCACGAGTTCGATCATCCGCCGGTATCGTCCCATGGAACGGTATTGGGTGCCGAACTGGAAGATTCGCTTCTTCTCCCGGACCACCTTGCGAAGAACGTCGGTCAGGCCGAAATTCAACCCCAACGGCTTCTGGCAGTACACGTCCTTGCCGGCCTTGAGTGCGGCGACGGACATCGGCATATGCCAATTGTCGTGGGCGCCGACGACGACGGCGTCCACGTCCGAACGGGCCAGGATGTCCCGAAAATCGGCATACGCTTTGACGGTGCCGTTGTCGCCGTACTTTTTGTTCACTCGGGCGGCGGCGGATTCCCGTCGGCTCTTGTAGGCGTCGGCCACCGCCACGATGCGGACGTCCGGCATGCGGCCAAGATAGTTGATATGATAGTTGGAAATGCCTCCGCATCCAATCTGCCCGACGGTGACGCGGTTGCTCGGCGCCTCGGCGCTGAACACGGGCGCGGTCAGGACCGTGGGCGCGCCAAGTGCCGCGCAGGCCGAGGCCTTCAGAAACGATCTGCGATTTATGCGCATGGGTCCTCCCTTCTCGATTGACCGCGGCGTCCGGCCCATGCCCCTTTGAGCGAGCATGACTTCCGTTGCGTTCGGCTTCAGGTCGGCTCTCTAAATCCGTTCGACGGTCAGGTCGTACGCGCCGCGGGTCTTGCCCGTTTTCGTGTTGGTCAGCCAGGTCTGGAGGCGGGCGGGCCCGGCCGAAAGATTCACCTCGAAGGCGACCGCCTTCGCCTCCGTTTCGGTCGGCTTCGTCTCGTCGACCTTGTCGATTTTCAGTCGCGCCTTGTCGGCGTCCAGCGCCATGTCCGCCTCCTTCGGCGCACGCCGCAGCGTGATGCGGTACGTGCCGGCGCGGGCCACACGGACCGCCCACCATCCGTTGGCGTACAGGTTCTTCCTGCGGACATGTCCCTGGCTCCACGGGCACGGCCCATCGGTGGGATGCCAGTCGTGGGCCACGAGGTGCGACGGATTCTCCTCCTCGGAGCCGAGGACGATGCGGCAGTACTCGTCGAACCGCTCGTCGATGTCTCGCCACCACGTTTCGTAGGCGGCGCGGAGCCGTTTGACCACGTCGGGATGCTCCTTGGCCACGTCCTTCTTCTGGCCTGGGTCGGCACGCATGTCGAAGAGTTGTTTGCCGGTCACGAGCCGCCAGCGGTTGGTCATGACGGCGGACTTGCGCCACTTCTTGGGATGGTCGATGCGCTGGGAATGGACGAAGAGTGTGCGGTCGGGCCAGTGGCTTTTGCCGCGGAGCAGAGGGGCCAGGCTCGTCCCGTCGAACTTCACGCCCTTCGGCGGCGCCAGGCCGCACAGGTCGATGAGCGTCGGCAGGACATCCACGTGGGCCGTCAGGCGGTCCACATCGCCGCGGGGTTTCAGGCCGGCCGGCCAGCGGATGAAGCATGGCACCCGGTGCCCGCCGTCGTACTCGGAGCCCTTG
>Ga0180434_10007003_pt1 | contig 12794 bp, 10 predicted proteins | sample SS_ome_7_FD_132453 | JGI IMG/M metagenome (GOLD analysis project Ga0180434, IMG submission 132453) | Hypersaline lake sediment archaeal communities from the Salton Sea, California, USA - SS_1_D_2 metaG | ecosystem: Environmental > Aquatic > Non-marine Saline and Alkaline > Hypersaline >... | reverse complement strand
TTGGAGAACCTTATTCCTCTAATGGATGGGCCAATCCTATTAAAAACGAGGATCGGGACCAGAGGGGGTTAACCTTTTCCATGGGGTTTACCAAGGGAGGCTATTTAAGACTTTATCTAAGTAATAAAAACAAAGATTATGAGAAATTTTTTGGCGATTTATTTGATATTTTTGGGTTTTTGGAGAAAGAGGAGTTAATCGAATTCCTTGAAAGTCTAATCCTGGAAGAGAGGCGAGAGCAGTGTTTTATTCATGATGCTAGGGAAATTGGCCCTAAAAAAACGATTGATGAGAAATTCAAGGGGGCCCATGTCAAGATCAATCAGGTAAAGTGGTTTGGCGATGATACGTATGATGTTAGGATTGACTATTCCAAGAGGGATTCCCCCCATATTGAGGCCGAGGGACCCCAAGCTATAGTAGGCAATTTTATGAAGGTAATCGATGGGGATCCCGAATTCACTGCAAATTTATCAGACATAAGGGAATTAAGTTATCGAACTAGAGATAAGGTGCATGAAAATTTCTCCGGTATTGGGCAATTATCTAGTTTGGTCATGAATAATTCGCAGCAAGTTCACGATATAGGGGGAAAACTTTTTGGCCTGGAAATTCTCCAAGAGAGCAACCAGATTGAACTGATGAAATTTCTTAAGCAAAATCTCATTCCCGAATTAGAGACCCTAATCCAGCAAGGCGAGGAGGGGTCCTTGGAGAGGAGGACTATACGTCAAGCCTTTATTCGCGTGATTGCGATCTTGATGAATTTCGATACAAATCTCAATAACAAAATAGACCATAGGGCCAATGGGGTTGAGGATTTAGTAATCAGTACGTCCAATGACCTTCATCGAAATATCGATGCCACAAAGACCCATATTTCCTCCAAATTAGATAATTTAGATAAGAGTATTTCCTCCAAATTCGATAATTTAAGGCAATTGGTCCTGGGGGAATTTCAGAATCTAAAATTTAGGACCAAAAATGGGTTATATGTGATCATGCAGAAACTGGACCAGGCCCCAGGGTTAACAGCCAAGGCCATGGCGAAAGAACTACAGATCCCCCAGAAAAAAATGTACACTTATCTAAAGAAACTGAGAAAGAAGAACTTTATTTATTCACAATCCACATCTACTAAAAACCAGAAAGGAAGGCCACCTAAGGCCTTTTATCTAAATTAAAAAAAAATATTAAAAAAACTAAAAAAAAGTGAGTAGAAAAAAGATGAAAAAATTAGAAAAAAAAGAGGAAGCCTTCACATCTCCTTTTGGTAAGATTCAATATTGTAATCAATGTAAAAAACCCATCTTGATAAAAGGGGGGCGATTTCACGTGGATATTACTTTTGACAGTAAAAACTCCTCTAGGCTTATGGAATTTGGATATAAAACCTTTTGTCCAAAATGCTTCCGAAAGCTATTTAAGGAAGAGGAATGGGAAGGGGCGAGGGCGATCTTCAAATGAGCAAAGAACATATTTTTAATCCTGATTGTAAATGCCAAGCATGTAAAGATTATGGTCGATTTTATTGGATTGTGGATTGGGTTTGTAATTATACAGATGATCCTAATAGATGTTAAGGATCTAAAAAAAGTTTGGGATCTTCATCTTTGCTATGCGAAATGGCTTGATTTCTTAAATAAAATTGCCGAATATACAAACTTAGGAGCGAATCGCACCGCAAGTCTTGGGGTAGTCAAATATACAGATCTAAAACACTTTTCTTAATCTTTTCTCCCTTTTTTTTCCTTTCGATTGACTCAATCGAAACATTTAAATACTCTCTCTGTTTTATATTATATAGAAATAAAAAACTAAAAAAAAAGAGGAAAGAAAAATGGAGTATGAAGAATTAAAAAAACTTATAGAGAGAGTAAAAACAATGCAACAGAGCGAGACTATTTTTTTAGCATATCGCTCTAAAAAATTAACATATGAGAATTATACTATTTTAGATGTAGTAAACGCATCAAAATTAATCGAGGGGTTATTTATTCGATTAGGGGATTTTGAGACAGACATCGAGGAGGCGATTATGCTTTTTGAGGAATTTGAGTTTAAAAGCCGTGAGGAATTTATTAATTCCACACTACTTCCTCAAGTAGTAGGGGATTATTTGTATGAATACGGGACAGTTCTCGCAGACGCTCATGAATTTCATGAGCATATGATCGAAGAAAAGGAGTATAAGAATTATACCCCCGAGCAATTTAAACTTATGTTTGCTCAGCTCAAAGAAGATGAGAGGGTGCGCTTTACTGACGATAATTATGAATTCCCTTATGATCCTGACACGGATGATGAGGAGATCCTCGATTGGTGGATCGAGGAATGTGAAGCTGCCCTACGCAATCAGCTTTACCCAAATGATTTAGCTAAAATTGAGCTAAATGATTGGGAAAAGGATTGGGAACAGATGACCCTCCGAGAGGGGGAGTATATGTGCTCGGAATGCGGTAAAAAAATTAAATGTGCCAGCACAACCCATCTCGAGGAAAATCGTATCCTTTGCGAGACTTGTATGGATAAGGCCGCAGTTATCGAATCTATTAAAACCGAATTATTTTTTTAAATTCTCTACACTGTTTCTGGACTCCAGAGCAGGGAGAAACAAAATAAAAATAAAAAAAACTAAGAGGAAAGAAAAATGGCTTATACTCAAAAAGAAAGAGAAGAAGAATATGAAGAATTAAAAACCCGAAGGAAAATGTATATCAAAACCATTCTCCTTCTAAAGGAAAAGAACATGAGCGAGGAAATAATAGGGTTCCTCCAAGACGAGGTCGCAATTCTCGAGCTCGAGATTGCTGACCACCCTATATATATAAAAAGAGGAAACATAGGCGCCCCCTACTTAAAAAAGATTAAATAATTATTTTAACATTTAATTTTTCTCTATACTGTTTCTGGGCTCCGGAGGCAGGGAGAAACTACAAAATAAAAAAAAAAAAAAAAGAGGTTAAAAAAATGATTGAAGAATTGAGACCTATTGATCTAAAAACAATAGATCTTGTCAACAGATTGAAAGAGGAGATCTCTGGAGAATATTGTTTTCCAGAGATTAAACCCTCCGAATTACTACTTCAAGAAAGCAGAGTGCTCATTTCTCCTGCTACAGCGGAGTGGGCACATTCATGGAAGAGGGACGACCGATTCAAAAAAGAGCTTGAGTTTTTTCACAAGTACTTTCCAGAATTGTCTTTTTTAAAAGAGACGATTTCGGATGGATGGACTCATAAAAAACTATGGGTTTCGCAAGAAAAAATAAAGATACTCCATTTTCTCCAAAAACTTTCCTCTCTTCCTGAATATTCGTTTGGGTATATTTACTCAAAGGAAAGAGGAATTGAATGTAATATACAATTCCCGGATGTCCCTCCCCATTTCAATAAAAAAGACTTTAGTGACTGGGGAGAGGCTAGTTCTGATTTTGGTCAATTCAAATTTGGAGTTCCAAAATACAAAAAATTAAAGGAACTCCCCGATCATTATGATTTTCACGAAGATCTGAAAGGTCATGATGGTGTTGCCAATGGAGGATCATATGGATGGAAGATCACCATATATACAAATGGTAAAGTAAACGATTGTGTATATTCTGATGAGTCTACAAGTCAAACAGGACATAGATTAAATCATCATCATATTAACAAAAAGCATCACCTCCAGTTCTCCAATCACACTTGGATAATGCTTAAGCATTGGTACAATGGATTGGTATATCATTACAATACATGGTACGAAGGAATAAACGTTCCAAGTGATTGGAGAAACAAAAAATATAATAAAATAAATATTTAATTTTTAAATTCTCTTCGCTGTTCTTCGGCTCGGAGGCAGGGAGAAACTACAAATAAAAAAAATAAAAAAAAAAAAATAACGAGGAAAAAAAATTCTAGGGAGTAAAATGGAAGGCCAAAACTACAAGAATCCATTTTTATGCTTACACTGTCTTTTGCAATATAAATCCCCTAAGAGGGATCGCATTGTAGAGCTCCCCTATACCTATTCGGGCTCTTGCCCAGAATGTGGGTGGCGCTATGATTTTGAGGAGGACTTACCTTTTGGAGGGTCTTTTATCTTCATTCGAGTTCTAATTGATGAGGATGGAAACTCTCAACAAAGTTATCCCCCTTTAACCCAGAAAACAATTAAAGCCCTTCCCCCTCTTACCCAAGATGCTCTCATTCGCTTCCTAAAGAGGGGCTTACACTTACGGATTCCCTACCTGGCTTATCAAAAGTACTTAAATGGAGAATTAAACGCAAAAGAATTAATTTCACACATAGAGCCAGATCCCCACCGGGAGAAGCCTCATATCTCCCAAGAGCGCAAAAGCCGAGATGCGGATTTACGTTATACCCTAAAGCGCAACCTTGACGAGTATCGAGGGCGCCTTAAGGAGTATAAAACTCTTATTCGGCAAGTAGAAGCCCAAATGGAAGTAGGAAAATTCTTAAAAAAATATAGCTAATCTTTAAATTTCTTTTTATCTTTTTATATTATGTCACTTCGACATCAAGCTTAAAAGCAAATTGAAATTAATAATAAGACAATATTTATAATACCTCTTTCCTCTTTTTTTTCTTTTTGATTTTTCATTTTCTTGGAATCTTTATTTTCATTAAGGAGAGATTAGGTTAGGACCCCTAAAGGGGGGTTAATCTTCCTCCAAATTAGAATCTCGTTTCAAGTTTCCACAGAAATCCTTTCTCCTTTATTTTAAGAATTTTGGCAAAGAGTTGTCAAAAATATTAGGAAAATGTTGTAAAAATCAACACCCGAAGCATGAAATTTTACAATTTCGATTCCTAGATGTTGTAAAAATCAACACGTTTAGGGAATTTTGTCAAAGGTTTGTCAAAAATATCGACAAAAACCCTCCTCTGAGAGGCGTATTTAAGATAGGACCCTTTTCCAACAATTCTATACCCACCTTTAAGCGCTTTTGGTCCATCATCTTTTCTTAAAATTCTTTTCCCTAAATTCATTATTGGAAAAAATCGAATTCTATTATCGACAATTTTAAATAGAACCTTTTGCATATTTATGTTGAGAATAAATATTCCTCCACTAAAACTAAAATTTCCGCCTCTTGTTTTTTCTTTTCCAAAATTTTAGTTTTTCAAACCATTCTTTTTTCTTAGTATAAAGAAAAATAAACGCAAACCCTAAAATTGCGGCTCCTGCGCCTAATAAAAACCATGCGGAATCTCCTATGTTAAGCACTCGAAAAACTAAAAAAACTGTTCCACTAATTTTTTATATTCTTTTTATCCGCTGAAATTTAAAAATAATTTTAGAGGTCAATCTTAGATTATAAACAAATTTCAATTTTAATTAAAAAAAACTTAACATTTCTCTTCCTTAAAAACGTTTTTAACCCCCTTCCAGTGATTCGCCTTCATCTTCCTCCTACTCTAAGAGAAGAAGGATTCTCCTCTGAGACTTAGAGGAAAATACAGACGATGCAATCAGATCGTGAAACCCCTCTTTATTATTCCAAAAATGAATATTATGAGATTAAGAAATTCATTAGATATTACTTAAATGAAAAAAGTCTAGTTGTTATATTTTACAACAAGATCACTTGTTTCAAAATGAATAATAAATCTTCTAGGAATTTCTAGAAGAGATCTTCTAGTAGAAAATAACTGGGGAATAACCCCAATAACTCAGAAATAACCTTCAATAACCCAACAATAACAAACCAAATGGCATCACAGTGATGCCATTTCTTATTAAGGATTTAATATTTTCTCAAAGGGATACCTGGATCCAGATCGATTATTCCCCATAAGGGGGGATCATAAATCTAATTAACACTAACTGACCCCAGGCCCCATTAAATCTATATGGATTTCTTCTAAGGATTTAAAGATTTTACAGAAAAAAGTTTTCCTCAATTTTCTGAATTCTTCCAATTAACTGGGAAAAAATGATCGCGAAATGTTTATAGAATGTACATAGGATAAATGCTTCTGCCGGGAATCAACCGACAAATACACATATCATAAACATCCACCCCTATTTTTTCCTAGTCAACTAGGAAAAAATCGATTCCTCCAAGGCTTTAATCGACAAAAACCCCCTATCCCACTAAGGGTCATTCAAGAATTAAAGAAAGAGAAGTAGGAATAAAAAAGGTAAAATCCATTAGTGGAGGATTAGAGGGGGGTCAGGATAATGATTTATCTATACACATTACACGGGACCTTTTTTATTCCCAATTAACATTTAATTAAACAGTTATTTAAATTTACTCACTTCTGGATGGGGAAAAAAATCTTAGATTAATATCGCCCAACCCCAAGTTTTTAAATAAGAAAGGTTATATTTAAATTAAAAACCTACTCGTCATTGAGTAGAAAAAAAAATTTATCTAAAAACTAAAATTGGAGGAAAACTAAAAATGGTTTTAGCTTTTCTAAGAAAACTTCTTCCCAGAAATGTATTCCAAGTAGTCTCCTTAATTCTTGGGTTATTAGGATCCATCCTCTATTCGACGCAAATTATATATAATTGGTTTGGCACTAGCCAAGTGGAAAAAACCCTCTATTCTTTCATTGTATTATTATTATTGGTTTTAGCCATTGGTTATGCAATTGTAGGGGGGAGACCTAAAAGAATGTCGTATCCAGTGCGTTCGGGTCTAATATATGCCCTGTATGGTTTTGTTATAATAATTATTGTAGTTATTGCATTAAATGGTTTTGCTATGCAGTTATCTACAGATTATGCAGAACAAGCCAATTCACGGCTTGGATTTTTTGAGGGTTTTAGGATGCTTACTCAAGTCACCCAAGAGGATGTAAACTCACTTCAATACTGGGCAATTGGTCTTAAACAGATAATCAAGGCACTATTTTTAATAGTACCCTTTTTAATCGCGACCTGGGGCGGGTTGAGCGTATTAACTGCAGACTCTATCGATGAGGGAGAGGGAGGAATCTTAGCAATTGTGGCGGCTTTTGTAGTAGTTATAGTCGTTTGGCTTTTCAAACTAGTAGAAATTACTCTCTCCTAAATAGGAATGATGATGATGATGCGTCGGAAAACTCTAAAAGGATTAACATTATTTACTTTTATTTCTCTTTTTACGTTAAATATAGCCTCTTTTGGCTTTGCTAAAGATCATATTATTTGCAGTGATCCTATTGACGATCTAAAAATCTTTGATCAAGAGGTATTGGAAGAAATTGAGGCCGATCTGGATGGTGATCTAGATGAATTTAAGGAATTAATTCGGGATGATCTTTGGCCCCAAGGCGAACCCAGTGCAATACCGGATTTTATCGATATTACCAAAGTCTGGCTTGACATTGGTTCTAGCACAACCAAATTCATGATTAATGTCCAGGATACCCAAACTGATCCAGAGGATGAGGAGATCTTTATCCTCATTTGGTCTGATTGTGGCGATGCGGATGGATGTGTTTTCCAGATCGTGGGGATCATTGGCAATTTTGAGGTCTCAGGCTATTCCGAGGACATTAACATTTATTATGGCGAAGGATGCGGGGATGAAAACTGTACGGGGGAGATTGAAGGTTCGAATGGAGAATTTGCCATGGAATTTCCCACTGATTGGCTAGGGGATGAAGAAGATTGTGATGTTTTTGTGATGCTAATCACCCCCTTAGATTCTGATCAAACGACCTTAGCCATCGATGTTGCACCGAACTCAGTTGTGGGCGATCCTGCGTGGTCCATTTGGGATCTCTTATTAATCATCATATTCCTCATTGCATTTATTGCCTTAGTATTCATTGGCCGAAAAGGAGGAAGAGGCTAGCTAGCCTAAAAACTAATTAAACAATATTTTTTTTACTTTTATTCAAAATTACTGAAGAAAAAAAAAATAATGGAAAAGAAAGAAAAAGACGGCTATTATTGGGTTGATGGCCCTTGGAGGAAAAAACCCAATTCCAAGAAAAAAAAAAAACGATTCAAATTCAAAATTAAGATTAAACGAAAATATGCAGTAAGGTTTTTTGTGTTAGTAGGCCTTACTGCATTCTTACTCATTGCCCTCGCCATTTTTATCCTAATTGGAGAGCAATATAACCTAATTCAATTTAGCCTGGGTCCAAGCCTGGGGGGCTTATCGCCCTTAGATACATGGCTAATTATTATTTTATGCATTTTTGGCCCCGGTATTTTTCTCACGTTATATTTAACATTAAAATTAAAAATTATCGATGTGGATTAACATGTCTCAAAATCAAGGCCTAATTGAAAGTTCCTTAACTAATATTGTTAAAATCCTCAAAAAACAACCGATCAAAAAATTAAATGAAAAATTGCGCGTGGATGATTGGCATCCTGCGAGTCAACTTTTTGTAGATTTAGGCTTGCTTGGCCTTATTCTGTTAATTCTCACATTCTTTATTTTACCTTGGTATATTATGTGGTTTTACGTATTTTTTTTAGTGTTTATTTCAGGATTTATTTTTACCAGGCCTGGAAAAAAATTTAATTTTACGCTGATCTTAGTGGTTCTTACTATTTTAGCCTTTATCCCCTCCTCGTGGGGTCAATATAGTTTATCTACTGTTAGCCTAAATATTAAAGAGGATGTGAAGGATGAAACATGGGGGGTTTGGGGCTGGGATGGGAATTGGGCCGATGCCGATGTAGTACAAGGAGAGGATGAGGAGGAAGGAGCAACTGGGGAGGCCGATCCTTCCGATCTGTATGAAAAAATTAGGGATTTAGAACGAAATCCTTTTGATGATCTAATTGGCTACACAGAAGATTTCATGGACGTGGTCAATTGGATCTTTTTCTTCTTTATAGTTGCATATGGCCTGAGTGCCATAGGAGATGCCCTTACATTCCAATACGATAAAATAGCCAAAAAAATTGGCTATATTGCCCTCGCCATCACAATTATGACTTTTGTGCATGGGATTTTTCTCACGGGAGGCATAGAAATTAGGACAGTGTGGGATACCATGGGATCCGCCTGGGATAACCTTATGAAGGGGATTGGGTTCGCCCAATTGTCTCAATCTGGAAATACCTATATTACCCCTAAAACTGCAGTAAATGGGATCTTTGCGTGGATTCCATTTTTTTCTATTTTATTTTGTTTTTCCATGGGGATCTACTGGAGGAAACGCGATCTCCCCAGTATTATGTTTGTCAGGCATTTAACTGAGGAGGATACGATCCAAGTCTCCAGGACCAATTTTTCAAAATCAGTTTTACTACTAATTATTATTTTTGTAATTTTTATCACGGGCTATTTTCTTATTACTGCAGACCCAGAAGTAGTCATCGATCCTATTATCACGTTGGCATATTATATTGGATCGGGAATTATTTTGTTTCTATTAGGCTTTAGGATCCTAATCTTAAACAAATCTCAAAAGGTTGGCCCCTTTATCAAAAATACCATCAAGTGGACCTTTTTAGGCCTAATGGGGTTATTTTTGTGGTTTTCCGTTTTTCAACCTGCCATGTATGCCTTAAATTTTCTGGATTATCCTTCAGGCATTTTATTTATGAATCAATCTAGTTCCTCGGATCCTGATGTGTTAAATAACCAAATCCTTACCCAGTTATTTTTAGTGGCTTTTCCAGAAACCTTAATTTTCCAGATCGGCATTATGGGTGCAGTGAATAGAGTCTATTTTGCCCTTAGGAAGGGGTCTCTAATCGAAAAAGAGGAGGCTAGATTGGAAGAAAAAAAAGATAAATTAATTGAACGAAAAGAACGGATCAGTATTCGGGAGGGGTCCACTTCCAGGGCCAATCTGAGAAACTTGGTTAAAGTTGCAGTAATACAAAAAGAGATTGATAAGATCGATCAAAAGCTAGATGAGGCTAAAACCACCAAATTGCCATATTCGTATTTTGTAATTGTTTCCCTAATCTCAGGCCTTTTTGGAGGAGGATTCTTATTTTCGGATTACCATCGATTTAGGCGAGGGATCAGTTTTCAAGCCTGGTGGCAAAATCCTATGCTAGGGTTAACCTATATGGGTGCGGGATTTATGTTATCTCTTATCGCCTTTTTTTCTTGGCCTGCGGCGATCCTGGTCCATTGGCTAAATAATGTGATCGCAATGATTTTGGGAGGAGGATAAAAAAATGGAAAAACGAAAAAGAAAACTCTTAGGCTTAACTGTTATGTTTATAGGTATCTTTATTTTAAGTTCGCTTTCATTACCCCTCCAGAATGTATTAGGGGAGACTATGCAAGATGATGAGGATTTGGAGGCTACATTACACTGCAGACTAGTTACAGATTCCTCTGAATTACAATCTGAATTGATGCCCATAGGGACCTATACGTTCTATGACCAACCCTCATTGGATACTACAAACTCAGAACACGAACTAACCACTATAGATATTAATAGATTACAATACCCTATAACAAACACTTCAACCCCCAAAAACCTCAATTTCACAAATGTATTAGGGAATCATAGCTATAATTCTACAGAGATCTCAGAATATGAATTAGATGCCCCCAAGGATACTACGATCAAAACGCTAATCAATTATACCTATGCCTATGGCCAAGACAATGTTTCAAGTATCAATGCAACTAGCGGATCCACCTCCGGTAATATGAGTAATTTAAACGGCATTGATGGCCACTCTTATAATATAAGTGCCCCTCTAAACAAATCAAAAGCATTCAATGGCTCTAAGGAGATTTCCTATTGGGATTCAGGTTGTCGGGATATGAAGAGATTTGAAAACGCAAGTGGAACGTTTTATGTGGGAGTCGATAAAACACATCTCCACATGCCCATTGGGGTCCCCAATCAAAACTATCTAAAAATCAAAATCTACAATAGTACGGGGGATCAAATTCGCTATAATGAAACCATGTGGACCGACGAATATGGATCTCTAGTAAGGCACTATGACAATGATACCCTAGTTGCCGTCGGTGAGGATTATTTTTATTTGTATGTTGAATATATAAGTGATCCCGCAGATCTATGGCGAGTGAACAGAACCAGTTTAACCTTTGAGCAAATAGCCACCTCCCCCCATGAGACAGGGGATGCCATTGATTATGATATTAAAGGCATGATCTATTCAAATGTGGTATCCCCCAGTTTAATTTTTTTAAATGATGCCAATACAAATGGAGGAACAATTACCTATAACATCACTGCAGATAATGCAGAATGGCATCCATTTAATGCAACTTATAGGGGTCTAAATGGGTTGGACATTGAAGATCAAGAACGGACACAAAATAATACAAATGTATTCTCAATCGAAGATACTAATACTATACGCGTATTCGAGAAAGAAAATGACATAATTACCAATGTTTCTTATATTATTAATTTAGCTAATGATACAGAGGCGGGAGATGTTTGCATTATCCACTTAGACACGACCTATAATAAATACAATTTCCTTTTCAAACCCCAAGTAAATTGCGAAATGGTAAATATCTCCGTGGCCCTATATTATCCCCCCATTAATGTTTCTTTTCGATTTGATCTAACCAATAAGACAGCAATTAATAATCTCTATTATCTCACATTAGTTTACAATTCTTCCAATACAGATAATCTGAATCTTCAAGCCAAAAATGGGGGGTCCTGGTATGCCCTAGGAGAATTAAACTCCTCTAGCACCACCACTAAGGTTTTCAGATTTCAAATTGACAATAAACCTGAGGAAATTCGGATCCTATGGGATAATGAAGAGGCCTATGAGACCTATGAGGCTTTTGAGGAACCCTATATTTACATTGAAAAAATGAACCTTACAGCAAATTATAAACCTTTTGAAAGTATATGGGTCCAAGATTTTATATATCAGAAATTAGGCTTAAATTATACAGAAAATTTTGAATTAATAGAAGATACGAACTCATATCACGTAAAAACCAACACTACTGGAAATTTTTCATTTTATTTTGATTCTACTCAATTCTCCCAGTATTCATATCTCCAAGATCTGGTAATTCCGACCCAAAATCTAACCTTAATTTTTAATGTTAGTTTTGCCATGAATTTGAATACCACCTTACAGATCAGTTATTCTACAAATACTTGGCAGGTCCCTACTGAAGTAGCCTTAACTATTAATTCGGAGACCGTTATCGATGAAACCTACAATAGTGGATATACCTCCCTAGATACATATCCTAATCCTAATCTAGAGATTACTGCAGATCAAGATGTTTATTTTGAAACCAATATCACGGTTGATTTTACGCTAAGTTTTAATTTAGACGTGATCAGCAAAACCTATTTAAAAAAAGCCTTCAAATTGACCTCTAATCACGAGATTATTATAGATCGCATTGACCTCCCCTCTAACTTGGATATTAAAAAGATTTACATTAACAATTATGATTTAGGGTATACTAACCCCAACTATTTGTCTCCTGGTTATGAAATGATCCAAGGCAACCAATATACCCTGGAAGTGATTTTAGCAGAAGTGATTTACCTCCCCCTTACTAATATCCAGAACACATTAGGGACCGGTACTGCAACCTTCTATATGGAGGCGATCAGCAACCCTATAGTCTATAATAATTTAAATCGATTTGATTCTATTACGCTTAATATCCCTAGTGGTTTTAATACACGATATGCAAATCTCAGTTTTTCTGATTTACAACATAACCCCTATTATACATCGAATACATCTAATGATCTCCATTCCTCCTATGCCACCTCTAGGCCATGGGGGGAGGAGGGGGTAAGTTGGTCCGAGAATTATTATCATTCTGTACAGAGTGCATATCACGTGGCGGAGAGTGGGGGGAGTGGATTTGAAACGATCTATTCCCAGGA
>Ga0180434_10007001_pt1 | contig 12798 bp, 13 predicted proteins | sample SS_ome_7_FD_132453 | JGI IMG/M metagenome (GOLD analysis project Ga0180434, IMG submission 132453) | Hypersaline lake sediment archaeal communities from the Salton Sea, California, USA - SS_1_D_2 metaG | ecosystem: Environmental > Aquatic > Non-marine Saline and Alkaline > Hypersaline >... | reverse complement strand
GTATTTGTTACTCGATTCATGGGATCTATCAAGGCCGCTATCAAATCAAAAGATTTGAGTAAAGCCAGTCGTGCAGTCTCTATGGCCCCAAAAATGGATCAGGGGATGATTAATAAGATCGGAATGAAGTCATCTAAAGAATATTCTAGAACAAATATGTTGGTTGGAAAAGTTCTAGAAAATTCAACCAGTTTACCTTCTTCTATGATTGGGCCCGTTTCTTCTATCATCACATTCATGTCAATATCACAGGCAAAAGGTGGAGATCCAATGCCTCATGCCAAAAAACATCTCAAATTATTTGTTGACAAATTTAGAAAAGCCAAACTCACACCTGAGCAGAAAGTTGATGTTGCACTTTTCTGTCTTATGTTCTTTGCGGTAGCTGTTCCTGCATCAATATTACTCCATGCAGTTATGGCAGGGGGATTAATCGCATTGGGAATTATCGTTGGGTTAGTTGCTCTGATCATAGTTTCAAGGTCTCAAAAAGAGGATGAAATGTAATGGATGAAGATACCAAACAAATTCATGTTGATGAGGACATTGAGATACACGCAGATATTGAGGGATTAGAATTATATAGTGAGCAATACCCCTTCAGACTTCCTTTGAAAATCAGGGATTTCGACTCCGAACAAGAATTTAAAAAGTTTATTCGGAGTTGTGAAAAAATGGTCAGAGGAAGTATTGAATATAAATATTGGAGAGATTATATCAAAGATGTCTTGGGGGTCAATATGTGTATGATTACCCAAGAGAGAATGGATGAGTGTACGATTGAGGTCCATCATCATATACCTTCTCTTTATTCTTTGATTAAATCTATGATAAATAGGAAAATAGAAAGAGAGGAGGAATTCTCCTCGTTCGATATTTCCACAGAAGCAATCGAACTCCATTATAAAAATAAAGTTGGATACGTGACTCTCATTAAGAGTATGCATGAAAAATTTCATAATGCGTGTCTTTCAATTCCCATAAATTTGGTTAAGGGTGATTATCAATTCTTCATGGATAATTTATCGAGATATCTGGATTCCGATGAGATAGATGTTCTTACACATCGACTATCAATTGATCAAACAAATTGTCATTGGACCAGAGGAGTTTATCCAGAACAACAAGCCATAGGTGATGATTAATGATTACAATTGATGTTGAAAGTCGTAAAAGGAAAAGGCTTCCGTCCAATTTTGATCGGATGGCTAAGAGATACAAAACAGATACAGAATATTATACGTTCACATCTCCTGATCTTTGGACTCTTGAGAAGAATCTGTATTTTCTTCTTCGGAACTCAAGACAGAAGAAATTTGAACCCCAATACATCATGAAACCAGATTATTTGTCATTTGATGAATACAAAACAGTCTCTATGGCATTTCTCCTGATGTATGTAAATGGGGTTATGTGTGTGGAAGATTTTAATTTGACAGACGTTGCTATTCCTACTCTTTCAGCTATAAATAAAATATGTCAGGATACAATTCCTGATATAGATAAGGATGTTTCAAAATTAACTAGTATAAATTGGTAGGAGATCGAACTAATGACTGATGTACTTGTAGAAGAATATTTGGACCATATACAAAATGAAATTGGTCTTTCTGGAGCATTTACAGTCCTTGCGATTATGAATATGGCATATGGGGTTTATAGAGATAATCTGACAAAAGCTGCACGATCATGCGCATCATTTCCAACAGGTGATGCAAAATCAGAATGTATGTTAAAGTTCAAAATGGCAGCTGTGAGAAAACTTCTTAATGATCTCAAAAAAGCGAAAAGTAAATGTTCAAAAGAACCCAAACCCGAAAAATGTGCCATCAAAATGAATAAGAAGATTGCTAGCGTTCAAAAGAAATGGGCCTCTCTGAACAAACAAGCCCGTATGATGAGAAGTCGTGTCCGGACAGCTTCAATCGCAGCCGCAAAAGTGAAAAGAGGGACTAAATAAAGATATGATCGTAAAAGAAAAGTTTCAATTATTAAAGGGAGTCCCGAATATTCTGAATCTTTCTTCGTCGGTTATCAAAGCCCATGAAATAGAATTGGGACCCAGAAAAGTATTCCTCACGTTACAGATGAATGAACGTAAAATCAGCCATGACACAAAAAGTTTCGTGTATTCGTTCATATCAAATATCGATAAAAGGAATACACTCAAATTAGTTCATATGCCCAACTATACCCTACCTATTTCATATAATAAAAAATCAAAGAATATGATTATCAATCTCCACCCATTTGATACAGATGACATTTCTGGGGTTGATCCAAAAAATGTATATGCGAGTTTAGTTTATGCCATTTGCTTTTCAAGTCTCGCATCTGGAAAGGTCAAAGTTCCTGAAACATATGCATCCGTAATTGTCAATTATCTATTAGCTGTCATGGTTCGAATGTTTGGGAAAGATTATGGACTGGTTGGGATATATGCAACAGAGATTCCAAAACTCAAATTTCTCCTTACTTGTTATGTTTATGGGGCATTTTTTGGAATTTCAAATGAAACTAAAATGTTCAGAAAAGCGGCTGTTATTTCACAATATGATTATCGACAGGATGTGAACGAACTCAAAAAATACGATTTCAGAGATATTGAGGATTTCATTAAAGCGTTATCCGATTTGAGAGTTATGCCTGGAATTACCAGATATACATTCACCGCTAAGTTCCTGAGATTATTGGGATTAAACTTTCTACCGGCCTTAGAAGATCTATCAAGATTCATTTCATCACTTTTAGTTGCCACTGTATCGGGAAGTACGATTATTCCAAGATTCATTTACACATATAATATTAAGGAATTTTCAAGGGTTGTAGAGATCACAAAGAGGATATTCAGATAATGGACAAAAACCCACCTCTTTATGGGATGTACCGAGCGAAGGTTGTGGACAACAAAGATCCAGAAAAATTCGGTAGAGTTGTTGTTTGGATTCCGGATATCATGCCGCTCGTGGACGAGAATAAAGGTCTATATGCTAGACCTGCAAACAATCCTGTGGGTGGAAGAAACATGGAGGAAGATAATGAACACCACTACATGGGATCAAGTTATATCCCCAAGATTGGTTCGTGGGTATTCGTATTTTTTGAATGCGGGAACCCTAATCGTCCTTATTATTTTGGGGCACTTGATCTTGAAAATACACCCGTATTACCAGAAAATCAACTCGGAAGTAATTACGAAGACAAATGGACTGTCCTGAAAACACATGAGGGTCGATGTATAATTATATCGGATGATCCAGATGATGAGAGAGTCGAGATTACTGGAAAGAAAAGACAAATATCAAATGCTCCAACAGGGGATACAAATTCGGTATATACAATCGATGGAAATATGTCCACAATTCTTGTTGACGAAAGAGAAGGGAAAGAGAAGATTCTCATTCGAACGGTTAAAGGGGATTTTTTCCATATCGATATTGATGAGCAGAAACTCCAAGTCTATTTTAAAGACGATATAACAATTCAGACCGATAAGAATATTTTCATTGATGCAGCCGAAGATATTAACGTTACCGCAGGAGGGTCAACGATCACTCTGGATTGTGCAACAGATATCAATCTTAAAGCCACGAGTAATATTAATGAATATGCAGGACAGAAAATGAATTTAAAAGCAACGGTGGATATTAACGAACAAGCCGGAGCGAACATAAATATGAAATCTGGAGCCATAACAAATTCACAATCTGGAGCTGCCACAAATATAAAAGCTGGAGCAACTGTAAACATTGATGGATCAATAGTTAATGAGCAGTGTGGAGCCGCAGGTCCCGCTGGCCCAGCCGAAAAAGCGATCAAAGGTGAGAAGTCTCCACCTGAGGGTGAAAGAGATACATAAGGAGTGATAAAATATGTCATTAGAATCTACTTGCCAAGGTATGCTGAACGAATTTGACTCAATGATGACCGATATGGATCAATACAAAGATGGTCTTCTATCTGATATTAAAAAAGCAGGAAATAAAATAAATCAAACAATTGGAACTCCTCTTGCAGAAATTCAAGGGGCTGTGAATGACGTATTGAATGTTGCAGATGTGAAAATTCCAGATCTATCAGTCTCAGATGATTTAGCTATTGATCTTGGAGAGGCCCAGAAATTTATAGAATGTTTTACAGAAACTCCTGGTGCCATTTCTGGAACAATCGGACTCAATTTTGATGATCCTGTTTCTGCCATTAATGGTATGAAAGATTCCCTTATGAAAGATATAGGTTCTGCTGTGGATGACGCATTTTCCGCAATTCCAGAAATAGATGCGGCAAAAGCCCTAGATGGAATCGTAAATAAATTTGGATCAACTGTTGGAGGTCTGGCCCAAGATATCACAGGGGGACTCGGAATAACAGACATGATTAAATCTATGGATGGAACCATAAATTGTATCGCAAGTTCTGCTTGTGGTACCGATGTTCAAGATGAATTGCAGTCTCGGATGGATCAAATGGATACATTTATCGATGATATTCCGGGAATGAATGACGATGGATCAATGGATATTGAACAAATTATGACAGACGCAGGTCTTTCGGGAGATCAACTCGAGGGGATGAAAGGTATAACAGATAGTCTTTCAACAATCACAAATAACATAAATACAGCAGTTGATGATGGAACCTCATTGGCACAAGATATCAGATCAGGAGAAGTTGATGTTACCCCTATTATCGAAGCGGGTGGATATGATATTGATGCAATTGTCTGGAACCAATAACGGAGACATTAGATGAAAATACCTCTAAAACCGTCTATGCTACAAGTCAGACGTACCACTGTAAAATATATTATCATTCATCATACGTCTGAATTATATCCAGCTCCTGAATCACAAATTGATGGTCCGAAATATCAAATGAAGGGAATTTTCTCGAATGTTTTAGAGAAGAAAACAGCTGATGTAAATTACCATTATGTCGTTGATAAAATTAAAAACGATTATGTTCCTATTGTCTGTCGTCCATTCACAACTCTATGTGAATTTCCTGATATCCCTAAAAATATGATGAACTCATCTATTCACCTTGCCTTAATGGGCTCATATGATTTCAAGATTCCTGAAAAACGACTACTTGAGATCCTCGCATTTCGATTAATTAATCCGATGTTGAAGTTATTCAGTCTAAGCCCGAGTCGGGTATATTTACACCGGGAAGTTAGTGAAAATAAAGAACTTTCTTGCCCGGGTGAATTCGTAGATAAAGCGGTCATAATTTCAATGATCAGGAAATATTTGATCAAATAGTCCCCCCCTTTTTTTAACTTACTGAAAATCTATATATATTAATTTATGATAGGTTATTTCGTTAGTTTTTTATCATAAAAAGAAAGGAGTAGTTGATGATCAGGTTCGAGAAACTAGAGACAAAGAAGTGGAAAATGTTTCGAGATGAGAATTTGATAATGGAATTAGATCTGATAACCTCATCTGTCACAAACAAATTTTTTATCGTGGCAGAATATATCCAATCCATCTCCGAAACGATAGGAGAGGATTTTGATAATTGGATTGAAGGTTTGATGAGTCGGATTAAGGGGATGACTGAAACAAGATATATGATTCTATCCTCAAATGTTGAACAATTGAAAGGGTTTGTGGATCAATACACTGAAATGAAGGCTATAGATTATTCAGCGTTCGTCGATGAAACTAAGGCTAAGAAGTCGTCTATCCTCTTCGATGCCGATGAGATTGAGAAGGTTATGAAGTTGAGCGGATACCTCAAGATATACTCGTTGATCTCAAATACGACTCTCAAGATGGACATGAGGAGACACAAACAATTATATAATTCTCTGGCCAGCGAATGTCTAAACTCGGATATCATCAACAAGATATTCAATGTTATCCGGACCAAGACATTTAGGTATCATCTCACCGATCGACACATGTGGGACTATATTCGTATGGTCCAATGTAAGTCGATTGATACCCATATAATCGAGATCTTTAATTTCATCATGAACTCGATTATTATCCTGGCCCAAGAGGACAGAAATCCTCTGACGTATTTTGTTAGTGTCGTTGATGAATCTGTGAATTGGGTTCTCCGGAGTGTCTACAAAAGCACCGTGGTATATGATGACTCTGTCGCAACGGAGAATATCCATGGCCCACATGTTAACAACCTCAAATCATATGCCTTTAACGACACACTTGGTCGGCTCAAAGGTATTTCGTACACCAAGATCCATGAGGATATCGAGAGGAGTTCTGCATCGAAAATGGTTTTGGATGCGGATAAGATGGTGACTGAATTTCAGAAGAGAGTTGCAGGAATCGAATTTATCTCTCCACTCTCTGAATGTCTTGTGTATCCTATTCTGTCAGAAATAACGGCTATTCCATATGGACATTTTATAACATTGTCTGCGGAACATACAGCCGTTCTTTCTGTATATCTCCATAAACTCCTCAAAGAGGTATTCCCTGGTAAGTATTCAGATATGTTTGGACTTCTGGATTATTATCCGAAAAACCAATCGGCCGTCGCAACAACTTATAAGATGAAAGCGGTTAATGATTTCATCAATCTGAATGACGAGATCGATTCATTCTTTGGATTCAAGGCCAAATATCTATCCTCGAAAATAATCAGTTTCTTTGTTGGGAAGATAAGCCGAATTGATTTCCATAATATTCTCAACGGGGAAAAACTTGCAGGGATTCCACTTGGTCGAGTAGAACGGGATATGATTGATTTCTACTCGTATCTGTTTGCAAAACGTTTAACCAAAGAGATAAAAACCATGAAGGAAATGGTATATTCAGATTTCTAGAAAGGAACGGGGATGATCGAACTGACGAAAATTATGGATGATCCAAACGGAATCGTGAGCAAATTGATCTTCGAGGATGGGGATACAATTGCCGAAACTGTCGCATATAAATTTGAGGACCGGGGAGTTGTATGTTTCTCGGTCCAATCTGGATGTCGAGTTGGATGTTCGTTTTGTGGGACCGGAAAACGATTTATCCGAAATCTGCTCGGCATTGAGATGCATGTGCAAGTCCAAGAAGCCCTGAAGGTCATCGGAGAAAGGAAGAAGATCCAGCTCATGTCGATGTCTATGGGTGAACCTATGGACAACTGGATGGAATTGAAGAGATATTACATGTACATGATGAAGCCCACATATCCGGATTTCCATTTCTATGTTTCGACTGTGGGCCTCGACAATTCCGAAGCGCTAACAGACTTCCTTGATTTTGGGAAAAGAGACCCCAACTTTGGACTTCAATTTTCTCTTCATCACCACAAAGATGAGAAAAGGAAGATTCTCTTGGGGAATTACCCCAAACTTCTCGATCTCGATATCCTCCGAAAATACGGAATTCTCTGGACTGCATATACAGGGAAACCCTGTTATTGGAATTATATTATCTCGAAAGAGAATAATAATCACAATGCAATATACGAGGTCGTCAAGGGGATGCATCTGACCTGTTCTGTCCAATGCAATATTAATGAACTGAGCCAAGCGGATATTGAACCGGTTCAAGAATTTGCCACTAAAATTAGATCCAAAATTAACACGATCTCGGACTGGTCTGGTTCATGTGGAACAGAAGTGAGCGTATTCAATCCGGCAGGACAAGACACAATCGGTGGAGGGTGCGGCCAACTTCTATTCGTTCAGGAAAGGATGAAGGATCTTGGAATTGAGAAACAGGCCTTATGAATTCCAGAAAAACGAGCAGTTCGAACTCGGGGTATTTGATAAACTCGAACGGGCTGTCAAAGTCTGCAAATCGTGTGATTGTGAAACCGAATTATGGGAGGCTATAGAATTTGATCATATAACCGGATTTCGATATGAGAAAAGAGAAGGGATGGGGCCCATAATCCAAGTGAAGGTTGATGGGAGGTGGGTCCCTCTATGAAAGGAACGGGTATGGGAAAGAAGAAGGACGAAGAAGAAAAACACTCTCGAATACAAATGTTTAAAGGTTGTCGAACATTTCTAGTGGAGAATATATGCCAACATGCAACAAGTAAAGTCGTAGAATATTGTAAACCGATGCCGTTTGGGGGATCACATGTTGGGAGTGAGATAATTCTGATGTGTAATCGGAAAAATTATCCTATCTCATCTCTTGACGTGTGTCTCTTCTGCGACGACTGGGAATAAAGGAGAAGTGTTATGACGGAAATTGGGAAAGCAAAGGTGTGGAGTTGGATTGCGAGTATTTCATTCTGGTTGTGGATGGGGATTTCATTGATACATTATTCGGTCTCAATTCCAAAACACCAAACTTTTGGATATTTGGGATCACAACTGTTCTCATCCATTCAATATATACACAATGGTTTATGCCCACCAGACTCGTGTTGAGTCCTGTTCGACTTGCCCTGCGAAACGAATGCTGGATCAGGTACACACGAATACCACCAGGATCATGGAAAAGAAGTTTGGACCTACGAATTAGAAGGAGGAAATAATGAGAGAACCACATGCCATAATTTTGGAACATGCGTCAAATTTTCTGGTTGCGGTCATTAGAAACGGAGCATTTGATTTTATTCATGATGACCATGATCTGGCATTAGATGAAGCCATTAATCTAGCCAGAGATCTCCTCAAAAAGGTCATCGTAAACAATCCTGATGATCGAAAAACGTATATCATTGGGAAGAGAAGTAGCGCTGAGTTTTATCACCCCTTCACTTGTGTCATGGGAAAGACCAAGGCCATACAGGCTTTCGAAAATCTCCGGTTTAAAATGATTGAAGAAATGGAAAAGAAAAATCAGGAAGCGGAAGAAAGCCACGACTCATGTGATGATCATAATACCCGGATGGCTCTACATTTCCTTCATGATATTAGTTTTGAAGGTAATTTGGAGTTTGACACCGGGCTCAAAACCATGCCGATGGCATACGAGGTGAAGATTGAGTAGAAGTGGGGGGGGCAATTCGGACCCCCCTTTTTTTCGTTCGAATTTAGAACAAATTATAAAATTAAGAATATGAAAGGAATAGAGAAAATGAGAAAAGAACTTATTATCATCACAGATGATCTCGCAGAATATAGCTCTATACGGAGTTTGGTCGGAACATCCAAATATCAAATTTCGCTAAAATCCTGTGATGAAATCATTGAATATATTGATAGAACTACATTATCAGTTGAGATTGTCATTTATATTCTATCAGATTCTCCACTTTCCGATTGTGAGGATTTGGGGACTTTGGCCGAGGTCCAATCAAAAGGAATCGAAACCATAATCATGGTTGAGAACATTCCAGATGATGATGATTCTCTTGAATATGTTAACGACTCGAAATTATCTATAATCAAACGACCAACAAAAAATAGTGACCTAATTACAATTTTTGCGTTGCTCGAATCTGAGACAGAGGAAAGCGACGAGGAGGAATATAATGCCGAATCAGTTGAATGAAAGATTTCAATATTTAGAGGAATTGATTCGTATTGCTAATTCTCTGATCAATCCAATTACTGCTCATGATGAGATGATGTCACTGATGAGTAAGGACCATAAAAAGAAACTTTTAGAGAGAAACCCTCAATGTTGGCTTCCTGTTCATATCGGAAGGCCTATTCCATTCTTTCCTGTTTGTAATCGGTCTGGGTCATATGAGATTGAATCCATCAATTTCTCTCTGAAATTAGCCAAAAAATTAGTTGGGAACACGAAGGTGGATCAAGAACAGCTCGAGATGATCACTCGAAGACTTCAAAATCTCAAGAATAAATATTCGAAGGATGTCCCAAGACCAAGTAACATGGCTTATAGAAAAGGATTGACCACAAAACTTCTACGGAAGATTCGACAATATATTGACACAGAGATAAATGGGAAATAATTATGCCATCCATTTCATTTTTGGACCTCCAAAAATACTCAAGAACATTAAAACCCGTTACGTCAACAGAGTTTTTTACACGTAGTGGGGAGTATCATGAAGATGGTTTGTTTTCAGAAAAGATCTTCGGGGCTGAAGGATCTATCGATCGAAGACAAATCTTCTCATATATTGAAATTAACACTCAAGTAATCCATCCAACTGCCCTCCGACATCTCATCAGATTAGATCGAAAGGTTGATAAATTCATTTCGACTGAGGAGAGTTTTTCTTTAGACGAAAATGGAAGATTGGAGATAAACGAAAAAGGTGTAACGGGAATAAAATCTTTTATTGATATATTTCCGAAAATCAATTTCAAAGGAGAGACTGAAGCCAGAGATAAATTAATAAAATTGATAAAACATGAATATAAACGTGGGACTCTTTTTATTGATAAAATTCCCATAATTCCACCAGACAACAGACCAGCATATCAAGATGAAAATGGTATGTGGATATATGATTCTCTAAACGACATTTATTTATCCATAATGAGAAGAGCTGCTCAGATTAAGAGCGCTGGAAAAAGTGGACCCTTATACGATCTTCTTATATATGGACTTCAGAATGCAGTCATTGATCATGACAAATATATTCGGTCAAAAGTTGAGAAGAAACATGGACTTGTTAGAGAACAGATGATGGGGAAAAGACTTGACTTCTCTGGACGTGCAGCTATCACCCCCGGGTCTGATCTTAAAGTGAATGAGATTGGAATCCCATTTATGATGGCTGTGAGTTTGTTCGAACCCTTTTTAGTCCACCATCTTCTCTATTCTGGACTGATTGATAAGGAAGAATTAGGAAATGAAATCAGAAAATATATAAACCAGGATTTATCAGTTGATAGTGTCCATAAAATAATCAAGGCCATTAAAGCGGATGATGAAATCCCTGAGAATTTATATAAGATTATGTGGAATGCTACTGAAGCGGTAATGGAAGGTAGAGTTGTAATCGCAAAGAGGGACCCTGTTATCCAGAGAGAAGGATTAAGAGCCCAAATTCCGAGATTAGTGAGTGGTCATACAGTTAAGATTTGTACCTTACAAGTTGGTGGATTCAATGCAGATTTTGATGGTGATACAATGGGAATATTCCATCCTCTCACAGATGAGGCACAAGAAGAAGCCAGATCTAGAATGATGAGTGGGATGAAAGGGAATACTCATGGGATCACATACGAGTTTGGAAAAGAGATGGGGGTTGGATTATTTATTCTGACCAAACCCAAAAGCAAACCAGGAAAACCCATAAAGGTTACAGATGAAGATTTTCATACAACTACAGATCCAACACTTCCCGTTAAATATCGAGGGCAATTAACTACAATGGGAAAAGCGATCATCAATAGCTGTCTTCCCATAGATTACCCATTCATCAATGAACAGATAACAAAAGGTGATGCGAATGATATAATCATTGATCTTATAAACAAATATGGGGACAAAATTGCCGCAGATTCAGTCTCGAAAATGAAAGATTACGCTTTCAAATTTGCAACAATTACAGCCCCCTCGTTTCTTCTTGACAATATCGAACTTCCTCCTGCCATGTATGAATTGAAGAAAAAATTGGATGGGGCCACAATGGAAGAAACTGTTGATATCCTGTCCCAAATGAAAGTGATGCTTATAAAACATCTTCATGGAACAGGATTTGGTGATCTGGTTGAATCTGGATCTTCGAAGGGTTGGGACCAGCCGATGCAGATTCTTGTCGCAAAAGGAATTGTAGCCGATCCTCAAGGTAAACTAATTGAACCAATCAAAGGATCGTTTGCAGATGGACTTAATACAAATGAATTTTTTGTTGCCGCATCTGGTTCTAGAAAAGGGCTTATTGATAGGGCTCTGAATACGGCTGACACAGGATATATCGCAAGGAAATTAGCCTTTATCATGAATACGGCCGAGTTGGATATATCTTTAAGAGATTGTCGAACAAAAAGAACAATGTCATTGAAATTGACAAAAGATTATATGAAACGACTTGAAGGAAGGTGGGTTGTCTACGAAGGGAAGCTCATGCAATTCAATAAAAAGGACTTTCCTGAAGGAACAACGATAGAATTGAGAACACCTGTCTTCTGTGAATCCAGAAATATATGTCATACTTGTTATGGGAGGCTTCTGGAGAGACATAAATCTCCCTATATTGGGGTCCTTGCCGCACAGATTATTGGTGAGAGAGGGACACAGATGATCATGCGTTGCTCTGATGGATTGGTTCACTATGATGGAAAATTAATTCCATTTGTAGACCTTTGGAATATGTTTGAAAATGTTGAGATTGATGAAAATGGAGTCGAGAGTATTACTTTACCTGATAATGTATTTGTTAGGGGAAAAAATGGAAATGTAAGGGCTAATGGAATTCAAAGACACAAACCAACATCAAAAGTTTTGTTCATATCGACAAAATCTGGACACACAATTATATGTCAAGACAATCATCCTTTATGGATAAAAAAGAACCCAATACATTCAAAATATGATAATAATTTGAAAGAAACATATGCAACTGATATAGAACAGGGTGATATGATTTGGATAGATAATTCTGAATCTATGAACGATCAGAGTTCATCGGTTCCTGGAACAAATGGATATTTTTCTGGAATGTATTGCTCAAAAGAATCTAAAGTATCAAAACAAATAGATAAAATCGTATTTGGTGATAGAATATGGGAAAAAAGATTAGACCCAAATTTTATAAATTACGATAAAAAATGGTTAGAAGATTTCGTTTCGGGTATGATAGATAAAGATGGAGAGGTTTTTAACGACGATTTGGGTACAAATGCAAGAATCTATATCACAAGCTATTATTTAACACAACAATTAAAATCCATATGTACCAAACTTGGATTCGAGATGAATATATATCTTGAGTCCAAAGAAG
>Ga0180434_10007000_pt1 | contig 12799 bp, 9 predicted proteins | sample SS_ome_7_FD_132453 | JGI IMG/M metagenome (GOLD analysis project Ga0180434, IMG submission 132453) | Hypersaline lake sediment archaeal communities from the Salton Sea, California, USA - SS_1_D_2 metaG | ecosystem: Environmental > Aquatic > Non-marine Saline and Alkaline > Hypersaline > Sediment... | reverse complement strand
TTGGTTCATGGTGGCAAATATACTGATCGAATCCTTCCACGACAATTACCCCCTCATAGGAGAGATAATGAACCAGCTGCGGGCGGGCGTAGCTATTAACGACCCTTGGGCCAAGGATAGATTGAAGAAGATCTACGCCGACTTGACCGAGGATTTCGCCATCTACATCGCCAAGGCCATCGATGGTGGATTCATACGGGAATTCGACGAGGAACTCCTTGCATATATCATCATCAACCTGGCCGAAGCAACGTATCAGCGGGTAAGCTTCGACGACAAGTATGATTTTGTGGACACCGCGGAGGCCATCCTGGGTTTGGTTTATTATGGCTTAGGCCCCGGATAAGGCGCTCTTGTACACATCTGCGTTTCGCGTTGACGGTCCGCTTCGAACTCGAGAATGTTTTCAAACCGGTCACAAATCGGCCGATATTAATCTAGAGGACTGATTTAAGCTGTCTCGACTGCAAATAGAAGGGGTGATGGCTGATGGCCGAGATAAGAAGTTGCCCGCGGTGCGGGGTGCCCGATTATATAACCTCCGAGCACCTCTGGTTGAATAACGGTGTCATCGTTCAGAAGAGGGACGAGAGGGCCCGGCTGGCCTTTATAGACTGCGAAAACCTGGACCCGCTTTTCTCCAACCTGGAGGACATCATAGGCATGCCCATAGAGCGCATTATAATCAACGCCTCGCGCCGGGGAACCAGCATATATTACAACAGGATAATGCCGCAGGATGCGAAGGAGATGCTGAACATGGGAGAGCTGGACCCCATACCCGTCATGAACACAGCCTTCGAGATGATACGAACAACCGGATATGGGAGCGGCGAGATTATCGAATTGAACGATGAGTGGCGCAGCAGCGATTTCGTCCTCACCATGAGCTTTATCGAGCCCTGTTCGGTGCCTATAGTCTGCGGGGTGGTGGGCGCGGGAGTACAGGTCATCCTGGGCCTCGAGTCCTCCATCACATACAGAGAGCTCTCGCCCCGGCTTTACGAATTGGCTGTCTACAAGGGCGAAAACCCGCCCGAGCTGAGCGAGAGGCTGCGATGGAGCGAGTATCGTCACAGCGACGGGAATACCGAGTTGGAGAGGTGCCCCGGCTGCGGCGGCCCCCTGGCGCTAAGCGATTTCAAATGGGATATGGACAGGGGGGTTATCGAGAGCCAGTCCACCGGCAGGCATATGGCCTTATTGAGCCCACAGATGATCGATGCCATCTTCGATGACCTGGAATACGAACTGGGGGAGGCCGTTCCCAAGGCGATCGTAGAGGCCCAGAAGCGCTTCGTAATGACCGGTTTCTATTCCGTAGATGAGGTCAGCGACGTCGCGAGCTTCCGCGAAATGCTGGCTATAAGGGGCCTGGGAGAACTCAGGGACATGGATATAAGCCGAAAGAAGCTGCACGTGAAGCTGGACAGAGCGGCCCTGCATCCTCTCGTCGTCGGCCTGGTCCAGGGGTACTACGAACTGGCGACGGGAATCGAAAGTGCCGCTGAGTGGGAGATCTCCGATGAGGGCGACCTCGAGGTCAACATCACTCCCGTGTAGGCATGGATGCCCCTGTCCGCGAATCCACCCGCGTCGCTACCGCGCCAGCGAGCGGAGCATCGAGAGGAAACCGTCAGCGATATCGGCGATCGAACCGGGGCTCAAGAGCGGTTCCGCGTAGCAGAAATTAAGAAAAAGCTTGCCCTCCAGGGTCGAACAATGCAGCAGGGTCAACCAATCCCCCCACCTTCGAGAGGTGCCGAAGTAAAAGGACTCCAGGTGTATTTCGCCGAAATCGGGACTATAGGGAAGCCGGCCGATATTGGTTACGCCGACCCCATAATGGAAGACATCCTTGAATATGCCCTTCTCCAGGGATCGGAGCATCTTGTCCAGGGATTTGCGGGAAAAACGTTGCGGTGGCAGTATCCCCCGCCGTTTGCATCTCTCCAATACCCTGTTGAAGGAGCATGCCAGCTCCCACACATCGACCCCGGCATCGAAGACGTGGGTGGTCTGGGCGAACCCTACGTAGCAGCCCAGCTGATGGAGTCCGACCTCGGGCTCACACCTCTGCCGCAGGCTGACCGGGGTCACCGCCATCTGTTTGCTGGCTCTCCTGTTTGCTGGTCCGTCCATGTTGCGGTAGACGGATATCATCAATGCGGCGGTCAGCAGACCGCTAAGGGTTGTGCCTCTATGGCGGCAGATGAACACTAGTTGCTCGAGCAGTTCGGGGTCGAGCTCACAGGGGAGTACGCGCGTCTTTCTATCTTGCAGGGAAACCGGCCTCTCGTAAGGTCGGAAGTGCTTTCTCAGCCTGAGCGTCTGCATTGTTGAGACAGCGGTTTTCCTTGCGAGGAAAGCCGGCCAACTCATCCTGTCGCAAAGCATCTTCTCGAGGGCGGGCAGCGGCATAAGCCTGCAGGTCTTGGGCTCCCTCTCCTCGATTATCAGACGGCAGCACTCCAACAGCCCTCCGAAGAACGTAGCCAGAGAGATCCCGTCGCTGAGGGAGTGGTGGAAGGCGGCGACGATCTCCTGTACGCCACCGTTTTTACCATCTTGCAGTAGGGTGACTCGCCACGGAACTTCCCCATCTGCGAAGTCCGCCTGCAGGCTCTCCTCGAAACAAACGGTCCAATCTTCCTTTACTACCTTGGTCTTTATCTCCAGCGGTATATGGAGCAGATGGCCTCTTATCTCTATCAGAGCGTCGCCCTGTGGGGACTCGACCAGAAACGCCCTCAGGGCGGGATGGCATTCGCTCATGAGGACCAGGGCCCGCCTCAGTACTTCCTCACTGAGAGGTCCGTTAACCCCCGCAATACCCACCAGGTTGGTGGTCCCGCCGGTATGGTCGTGGCAGAACTTCGAATAATACTCGGTGAAGCCCATAGCTCTTGACATGCACATCTTATCCCTCCATATCTGGATCAAGGGCAGGAACAGGATCTCGAGATGAAATCGAGCAGGCCCCTTTCCACGGAGGTCTGCTCCTCGGACTCGTCGGCAAGGCGTTCCTTTGTAACATACGCCGTGTCTATGTAAGGGAGCAGGTCGGATATGCCGGGGATGATCACCCTGATCACCCTGAGAGGTGAGCCTGCCAGCGTGTGGTCTACCACGACGCAATCCGTGTCGATCTCATCACATATACCCTTTATCGCCTCTATCTCACCCAGGCAGTCCTCGAGTACCTTTCTTTTTTGAAAAGGCACCGTTTCTCCGTCCTCCATGAAGGACATGTCGGCATAGTACTTGCGGTCGGTGAACAGGTCCCAGTAATCATTGAGCTTGTCCGGCGGCACCGTCTTCATCGCGTAGTACTTCACGTTCAAGCTCGCCTCCGAGGGGGAGCGCCTTCCCTGCATCCTCTCGGTGAAACACCTCTTTACGGCGTTCGCCGGGTCGAGGTCCGCGCCGGGCTGAAGGGTTCTGTAATCGCAGTCATCGGCGGCAAGCCTCTCGTTCCGTGTTAGGATGCCGACCACCGGCAGCAATCCTCCCACTGACATGTCCTTTACTTTCACCGCGACGGAATCACCGTTGAAATAGTCGATCATCTCGAGGATCCCGGGGTCGTCTATGGTCTCTATGTCGATGGTGGGCAGGGGTTCCCTCATTATGAGCATGCGCAATGCGTACCTCTCGAAAACCTCGCAGGAGGCCTGGACTATGGCCTCCTCCAGGGTGTTGCCGGCCGCCAGGCCGTTGCTGCTGGATATGCGAGAGACAAGCCTCAGAGGCACCTTTACTTCTTCCTCCCTGCAGAGCGAGTACCCGTTTACCCAATGTTTCCCGGCATCGTGATCCCTGATGTACGCGATATCTTTCTCGCTGAACCCGGGTTGGGACAGGATATCCCCTATCCTGATGGGGTTCTCGATCTCGTCCTCATGCCCGTAATCATAGCCCGACATATATCTGTAATCCCGGAAATCCCTGTATATGGAGGGATTGCAGAGCATCCAGTCCAGGCTGACCCTGGAATGCATTATGTCGAAGAAGCAGGAGCTGAGCCTCTCGACCATCTCCGCCAGGGCGCTCGCCCTGGACAGGATGGGGGTTACCCCCTTGCCGTTGGTGAAGTAATCGATGGAGGGGAGCTTGACCCACGCCCAGTGAAGTCCCGCCCTCTCGCTGGGAGAGACCACTTTAGTCCGGTATTCGATGCCTTTTCCCCGCAGCCAGTCCTCCACCCCGGCCACGGTGCGTTCAGGTGAGTCGCACTTGCCGTATTCGTTCTTGATACAGCTCTCTAGGCGCAATTTAGCTTCCTTTAAATCCGTTTTCTCGCTTCGCGGCGTCGGCAGCCCTCTATTCCGATTACTTCCTGGCCTTGTACCTGCCCCTGTCAAGGGCCTCGTGGATCCCGGTAAACAGGCAGCTGTTCAAGCGGTCCGGATCCAGGATGTCCTGGACCCCGAGGTATACGTCGCTTATCGTTCTTATCCCGTCCTCGTTCGGCAGATAGTAATCCGGGCAGCCCGTCCTGTACTTGGCGGCAAGGCCTTCCTGTCCCATGGCGTCCATGTTTCCGTCGGGCCACCTCCTGTCGGCCCTGATGTGCATCTCCATATGGAAGGCATGTCCCCCCTCCTCGGGCTGCATCCAGGTACTGTCCAATGCATGGTCGCCGTCATGCCTTATATTTCCCTCCCTGGTATGCTTCTCATAAACGGGAGCGCCCACATCCTGTGCCGTCTTGTACAGGGTATCCAGGGCCGATGTGCAGGCGGGCATCAGGGCGTACTGGCCCTGGGCGGGCACTATGCAGGCCTTATAGTGCCAGTTCCGCCAGATCAGGCCCTGGAGCAGATGCTGCTCGATGTTCCCGGCCACTATCTCGTAGGCGTCCATGTCGTAGGGCTCCCCGTCGGGCCGGGTTCGCATCGACTCCTTGAAGTCCTGCAGGTTGTAGAAGAAGGTGCCCCCGGACTCCCTCTCCACCTTCTCCAGCACCTTTCTGCAGTAATCCAGGTGCTTCTCGCTTCTGCCGTCGATGATGCCGGTCCACATATTCGTGCAATGGTCACAGTAGATGCGCGAATCGTGTATCCTGGCGTGCTCCACGTCCGAATGACAAAGCCCGCCTTCGCCGAAGGCCGAATGGCGCAAAAGCGAATCGAATATCTCCGCCTCGCAAAGGGCGTAGATGGCGTCTGATTCCCTCTGGTAGTCCCTGTCGGGCCAGCGCATGACCACATACATGCCCTCGGGCCAGAGCTCGACGTCGAAGTTGGGGGGGCCCCCGATGTTCTTTATGCTCTCCGGCCCGGACCATGGATAGAGCCTCACGGCCACCCTGGTGAAGATGCCCCTCTCGCCGGCCGCCCCCACCTCGCCTCTCATCAATCCCTGCAGGCTGGGTCCGGGGCCCTCCCCGTTGAACCAGTCTCCCCGGGGTCCGCCCAGGCTGCCCAGCCTCAGGACCTCGCCGTCGGGCAGAAGCCACTCCACCGCCAGCATGTTCCTGCCGGACATGCCCCGGGTGATACCGCTCTCCCCGAAACCGGCCACGCTGGTGGCCCCGGCCAGCATGGAGAAGGCCGGCCCTCCACCGGTTATATGGGAGGCGAGGCCGTGTTTCATGGCCTCGGTATGCAGGGCGCCGCAGGTTACGTAGGGCTCGATCACCGCGTAGCCGTCCTTTGCGTTGAGCTCGACGATGCGGTCCATCCTGCGCAGGTCTATTGCCAGGGCGTCCTCGCCCATGGGAAAGGCCGCGAACCATATCCCGGTGGAGTGGGCCTTATGCTTCACCCCGTACCTTTTGCATATCTTCACTATCTGCCTGAGCTCCTCCAGCGAGCCGGGAAGGACGACCGCGTCGGGGATGGGAAGGCTCTCAGTGGTCACCATGGGCGTCCCGGACATATGGCCCCGCAGCACCCTGTAGGTGGCGGTGATCAGCGGGTCCCGGCTTATGTTGTCGGGCCCGACTACCTCTTCCAGCAACTCATACGCTTCCTTATCGAATCCCATTTCTATACCCCCAATGCCTCGGCCACCACTTCGGACAAGTCCAGTATCCTTATCTTCTCCCCCCCGGCCTTCACCGCACCCCTGAGGTTCTCGGCGCAATGGGGGCAGTGGGAGATGATAGCCTCTAGCCCCTCTATCTCCTTGGCCTCCTCGAGCCTCTCCGAGGCGGTCCAGGCGGTGAACTCGGGGAAGGCCTCCCCGCACTCGATCCCCCCGCCGCAGCACCACGCATGCCAGCGGTTGCGCTCGAACTCGTGTAGCTCCAGGCCGGGAACGGCGCCCAGGACGTCCCTGGGAGGCTGATAACAGCCCCCGGCCCCGAACCGCTTCGGCTTCTCGGGGACGGCCACAAGGTCGTGGGGGGCCGCCCACTCGAACTCCCCCTCCCACCGCACGTAGGTCTCGGAGTTCCTGCCCAGGTTGCAGGGGTCGTGATAGACGGCCTTCAGGGGCACCTCGTTCGCGAACTTGAGCTCCCCCTTCTTCAACTTCTCGTCCATGAGCTCGGCAAAGCTTATCACCTCCACGGGCAGGTCGAACCCGGCCTTCGGGTATTCCACCTTGAAGGCTCCATAGCAGTCGGCGCAGCTGACCACCATGCGCTTCGCCCCGGATTCCTTTATGGCTCTGACATTGCTCTCCATCAGTTCCTCCGCCCTATTCCTCTGTCCCGATTTCCATACAGGGACGCCGCAGCAGAGCTCTTCCCCGCCCAGGACACAGAAGTCCTGGCCCAGGGCGGACAGCACCTTCGCCGTGGACGCGCCCATATTTCTCTGGCGGAAGGCCGGGGTGCACCCAGCCCAATACAGCAGGTCGGCTTTCTCCGTCGCCTCCACCCCATCTGGGAGAAAGGAGAAGCGCTTCTCCTGCGGCTCGCCGTAGGGGTTACCGTGATTCTCTATGGTGGCGGCTAGCTCCTCATGGGCGGGAAGGGGTCCCGCCTTCTCCACCGCGTCGAACCTCAACTCCTCCATGATGTCCACCAGGTCGGTCAGGTACCAGTTGACGGGACGGCAGCTCACCTGGCAGGCGCCGCAGAGCTGGCACTGGAAGATGGCTCTCCGCGCCTCCGGGGTATATTCCTTGACGATACCCTGGATCATCGCCTTGGACATTCCCAGCCTGCCCGCTGCCGAATAGGCATGGAAGCTGGAGTGGGCTATGGAGGGGCATACCTGGCAATAGCGCTGGCTCTTCATCACCTGCCAGGGGACGAACTTGCAGAAATTGCAGCCGCCGCACATGTTTATCTCCATCAGATACTCTTTCAAGGCCATTTCTTGACTCCTTTTCTTAAAAGCGCGTCCTCACAGGCCGAGCCTGCCGGGGGACAATACCCGGTTGGGATCCAGCGTCTCCTTCAACTTCCCTATTATCTTGTGGGTATGCGAATAATGGCCGTAGACCATATGCGACCATTCCCCATAGGGACGGGAGAAGAAAGCACCCTCCTCGAAGGCCGACCGGCTGGCCTCGCCCATGAGTTTCTCCACCCCCTCTTTTTCCCCAGGCGGGAAATAGAGATCGAGCTCCAGGTGGCAGCAGTTGCCGTGTAGCATGGGCTGGATGTAGACGCCCATGTCCCCGAGGGGGAATCCGTGCTTCTTCGCAATACCTCGTATCAGCTCCGCGAAGGAGGGTGTCCTGGATAGGGTGGTGAGAAAGAAGAGCTCGCGCACGTCCCCCCGCAGCCTGAGCTTCCAGTAGGGCTGCCCGGACACCTTGCGAACCAACTTGCCCGATACCTCGTCGGCCCCTATTTCTCCGACCTTCTCCGCCACGGGGATCGCGGTCCCCTCGAGGAGGTCCATCCTATAGTCGAACATCTCCTCCGGGGCCGGCCCGAAACCGCCCAGGGTGAAGGCGAGGGTCCACGGCGGCAGTCCGTTGCTCAGCTTCTCGATATCCGCTGCCTTTTCCCTCAGCATGCAGGCCAGGTTGGTGGAGTTAAGGATATAGATATCGTCGGCCAGGCGCTCGCGGATAAGCTCGTAGGCCGGCTCGATCAACTCGTCCAGGCTCTCCCCGGACAGAAAGAAGAGCTTCTCGATCTCGGCCAGGAGCTCCAGTCTCAGGCTGGCCCAGGCGAGTACCCCCAGGGATCCCTGGGCACCCTGGCAGAGCTTCTTGATATCTACGAAATAGCGCCCGAAGGGGGTCTTCTGGGCGCTCTTCCACTTGTCCCTCTGCTCTTTCCAGTCCCCCCTGGCCATGCCGATCTCGCCCGTCCTGTAGATGTCCCCGTAACCCAGGACGAACTCGGCCGAGCACAGGGGGTCGGACATATCGTAGTGGTACCTGGGCATGGTCTGGGGCTCTCTCTCCAGACAGGAGGCCAGCACCGACTTGCCGGGCTTGGGCAGCAGCGGCATGGTGAGGCGCAGGCCCTCCTTCTCCAGTTCGGGCAGGAGTCGTTCGAAGGTCACCCCGGGCTCTATTATGGCCACCCGATTTCTGCGGTCCACCCATAACACGTTGTTCGCACCCCTCAGGTCGAGTATGACCTCTCCCCCTGAGGGTACGGTGTCGGCGTGGAAGTGCGGGGGGCTGGAGCTTACGGGAATAAGTGTGAACTCCATAGCGTTGGCCAGTTTCACGATATCGGGGACAAGATCGATAGATGCAGGCCTCACCAACATCTCCGGCACGACGGCCGCGGCGGAGGAGATGTCCTCAGCGAACTCGTCCAGCGCCTCCCGCTCCTCCGAGACCCGGTCTTCTCCGACCAACGCCGCCAGGCTACCTCTGACCGCCTGCCTGAAGGATTCGGTCATCCGCATAAACCCGGAGGCCTCTCTCTCTTCGGCCTTTACCTTGCTTTGATCTCCCTGTTTCTTTGCCATAGACCATCATCCCCCCTCAAGCGGCGCTGGAGACTTGCGTCTCCACCAGGTTGAAATAACCATATTTCTTGAGCGACGACTCCATTATGGCCGGCGCTTTCTCTTTGAACTCCTCTGCAAAGAGCTTGAGCCGCGTCTTCTCCTCCGGGTGAAAGGTGTTATACAGCAGCATCTTGGAGGCAGGGACCACGGGAGAGACGAGATCGACCATGGAGGTGAGAAGATTATCCCGCCGTTGTTCGCTCCAGCCTCCACCCACGTTGAGCTCGACCATACCGCAGCTGGAGATGGCCCTGAAGATGCCTGAGGTGCCCAGCATGGTCCAGCACAGGGCCTTGGGATGTATCCTAACGCCGGGTATGCCCTGCCTCTCTATCTCCTCCAGGCTTATGCATCTCATCCTGAACCCGAGCATGGAGGCCTTCACGCCCAGTTTGACCAGACGGGTCCTGAGCCGCGCGGGAAGTTTCCCGTATACCTGCAACGCTTTCTTCACAAGCAGGTAAGGGGCCGGCTTTCCGCCTCCCCCACCCGGTCCCGCAGACAGGTCCGCTATTCTCTCCATGACCTTGACCGCAATCGGGTTACGCTCGATCAGGACCGGGTCCGAATGCCCGATCTGATAATAGAAACTTGGAAAGACCGCCTCCCTCACGGTTGCCTCCCGCCTGGTGCTTATGATCTCGTCGATTTTTCTCCGAGCCGCCTCATTTGAGATAAGATCATCTGCGACCTCGATAAGGGCCGGATATAAGGCCTCCAGGACCTGAGCGGCGAAGTCGCCGAGCAGTTCCTTTAAAACAACCCTCTCCATAAGTTGGACCTCCTATCTTGGAATTCGCGACAGCCTCTTACTGAATTAATCTTTGTCCTACTAATTACACTCTTAACAATAGTTTAATGTATAGTGTTATCGATTATACTATGAAATGCGGTGTTGTCAAGCGTTGTATTCTATGAATATATTATGCGCTAGTTACCTGATAAAGATGGTAACTAAGGTTATAAGAACGCTGTTCTATACGAAATCTTTATATTATGCCTTGACAAATATATTTTTATCTATAGTATTATATGTAGTAAGGTCACCACCTATGGGTAACACCCCTATTTGCCGGTGATAAGGAGGAAACGGTATTGAATACAAATAAAAGGATGAAGATGAGCGATCTGGAGCTGGAATCGGGGGTCCCGCGCACGCGGATCAATTATTATCTAAGACAGGGCTTGCTGCATCAGCCAGAAAAAACCGGCCTCACCATGGCTTATTACGACCAGAGCCACGTGGACAGATTAAAGACCATCGAGGATATCAAGAGGGATTACCTCGATAAAAGCGGGAAATACCGCATGCCCGCATCATTACTCAAGCTCAGGCTGAAGGAACATCTGCTGCCCGAGAAAGAAGCCGACAAAGAGGAAACATCCGAGCGAGAACCGGACCATGAATTCTCGGCGCAAAGGAAGCAGGATATAATCGACGCTGCCGCTATTCTATATGTGAGGAACGGTTATTATCACACCAGTCTCAGGGATATCGCCAGGGAAGTGGGGATCTCGCCATCTTCAATATATCTATATTTTCCCGATAAGCGCGAGCTCTTCGGGGCGGTGATCGACCAGATACTGGACAGGATGAACAGAGAAGTTGAGGAGGTCATGAATGCCGGCACGGATCCCTGGCAGACCTACCTTTCGTCTTTCCAGGTATACAGCGACTACTACCCTCGGTTGGGAGAGCTCGTATACCAGTTGAGGGCGGGCCTGGTGGTAAACGACGAGTGGGCGAAACACAAGATCAGGGATATATACGCCAAGATAGCCGAGATATTGAAGGTCGTTTATGAATACGCCATGGATATAGGCGTAATACGCGAGCTGGACCTGGATCTTCTCGCCTACTACGCGATATCGGTAGCCGAGGCCAGTTTTCAGCGCCTCGACCTCGACGACAGGCACACTCCCGAGGAGATAAGGTCCTTCTTCTTCGACGTCGTCTTCAACGGGATAGGCCCTTCCGGACGGGGCGTTTAACGGGCACGGCACGAGGCTACCTGTTACAGAGGTCGTAAGGTCCCGTCTCCATCGTGCAGACCGACCACGGCCTAATTCCCTATCCTTATGTTGAGGTCACCATCGCGGTCAACAGACCATTGGTGTGTTGGTTCTTCCCCGGACATCAAATGACCGAACATGCCCTTGACCATCCCTACCAGCAAAGGATAAAGGCAGGGATTCTGAATATTCATCATCACAAGACCGTCGTCGATCTCGAGATCCGATACGTATCCCAAGCCTCGAATGGCGAACATATGGCGGTAGAAATCGATGCCTTTTTCTTTCTCCCACAACATCGACCTGCTCGTATATCTCCTCTGAGCCTCGATGATCGCCTCCGGGATCTCCACTCCCAGCTCGGCCTCCAGGTCCTTGAACACGGCTTCTATCGGGGTCGGACTGTAGATGCTGACCCTGTTCCCGGAATCCGACCAGAAAATCGAACCCGTCTTAGAGTCCCAATGACATGAGCCGATATCCAGAGGTGTACCGCATCTGGAGCATCTTCTCCAATCGATGTCTCCCTTCTTCTCTGGGTGGGATTCTTTGACGAAATAGCCTTGAAGCTCCACGGGGTGTTCTCCTGCGCGAACGGTCACCCGGAAGGCGTTGTCGTCTTCTTTTTCGTATTCTACGGTTCCGTCCTCCCCCATTATCGCCTCGAAGGCCGCGAGCAGCTCGCCGGCGCGCATGGTGATGGAGCGCGGGAATCTTATTATCTCCTGGTAGTAGTCGTCATCATCGAAATGGAGGCGCTTCCCGGATGTCTCTATATGCCCGATCCCCAGGCCCATGGTTATGTCCTTGGATTTCTTGATGATCATATTCATGGCTACGCGGCGGCCGAGCTTGCTCGAGGGCAATTTCAGCTCGCTCTCGAGGTATCTCCTCGCCTCTCTGCGTATGCTCTCTACAATAAGATGGCCGATGGGTACGGAGATGATCTCCTCGATCCCGTTGAAAAGATCCTCCATGTTCTCGGTCTCCATGAAGATCATGCGATTATCGGGGTTTCGCCTCTGGACTATTACCCCGTTAGCCCTCCATTCGTGGGCTTTTCCCGCCACTAACGGCACGCCGCATTTCCTGCAGGTACGCATCGGTGACACTCTCCTTTCTACATTGCGGAGCCGCCCCTACCTTCAACACGTTAATCGTCAGATATACAGCTATTCCTTAACTGTTAACCATTCAGAAGGAATGACTTGAGCGACACTCACGGCTTAGTAGCGGATAACCGTTCTACTGCTTATAGCTTGGCCCATTGAAATGCTCGGGGCTTTGATAGCAAGGCGATACCGCAGTGGTGCAGCTCGAAAGGGCCTTTCGAGAGTCCTCGGCCAGGGTGCGTCTACGCCACCGCCTCTATCTCGATATACAAGTCGCCGCCGCCGTCGACGGACCACTGGTGGGTTGACCCTCCCCCGGATCCCACGTATGCGAAAATTCCCTTGACTGTCCCCACCAGCAGGGGATACAGACAGGGGTTTTGAATGGTAACTGCCACGTGGTCGACGCCGATGTGAAGACGCGATATATAGCCCAGGCCTCTCAGGGCAAGGGCATAGCGGTACTCATCGATACTCTTCGCCTCTGCCAACACCATCGACCTGCTTATATGCCTTCTCTGGGCTTCGATGATCGCCTCGGGGATCTCCACTCCCAGCTCAGCCTCGAGGTCCTTGAACACGGCCTCGATAGGGGTCGGACTGTAGATGCTGACCCTGTTTCCGGAATCGGGCAGGAATATACAGCCGGTCTCATAGTCCCAGCGACACGTGGCGATATCGAGCGGCGTGCCGCACCTTTCACATCTCCGCCATTTTATATCTCCGGGTTTCTCGGGATGGGGTGCCTTGGCGAAATATCCCTGCAGCTCCAGAGGACGTTCTCCCGCCCGGATG
>Ga0180434_10006999_pt1 | contig 12800 bp, 12 predicted proteins | sample SS_ome_7_FD_132453 | JGI IMG/M metagenome (GOLD analysis project Ga0180434, IMG submission 132453) | Hypersaline lake sediment archaeal communities from the Salton Sea, California, USA - SS_1_D_2 metaG | ecosystem: Environmental > Aquatic > Non-marine Saline and Alkaline > Hypersaline >... | reverse complement strand
GCCTCATTGTTCCCCGATTTCCACAAACTCCTGTTCTTTATATGTTCCTTCCGGCACAGGTTCGTCAAGACTGCGTCCCGGGACATACTCAAATACCTTCTCGAGAGCATCACCCACCGTCGAGAACAGGGTTGCGACGGGAATATTGACAGGGCAGACATCGGAACACATGCCGCAGCTCACACACGAGACGGCCATATGGCTCATCCGTCCCAAGTGGAAAAAGATATTGCCGGGAGGCACTTTGAGTCCACCCTTTTGGTTGAGCTCTGACCTGACATTGACAGGCTGGTATTCGAGGGTCTTGGAATCGAAATCGCACAAATGACAGAGGCAGATGGGACAGACCTGACGGCAGCCGTGACAGCCCAGACAGGGCGCGAAAGTTTTGATCAAGGCTTTCAATCCTGATTGATTGTTTTTGAAGGTCTCCAGCGATGTGGCCTTTTGTTCTGATCTTTTGTCCATCAAGGCCTGGGTTTTCTCATTTTCCATTTCTTCGGAAACCGTGCTTCCCGGGGCGGCTTGAGCGTAGTCTTCCCCTTTGGGTGTTGTTGCGAAAATGGTGCATTCCTTGTTCATGTCTTTCTGTCCGACCGTAGCGATGACCATATCGGCATTCTGAGGAATGAATTGTACGCATGTGTTACAGGTTTCACGAATGTTAGGGGCGAGCTCAGCTTTGCCGACTGATTCCCAATAGGATGACAGATCTTTCGTGCCGTTTCCCCCACGCAAGGACTTCAGGGAAAGGACCCCTCCGCAGGTAAGGCTTATCAGCAAAACATTGTCCAGGTTGCCGTGGTTTCTCTTGACGAGCTCTGTAAAGGCCCTCAGTTCACAGGGCCGAAGGACAGCTGCCACGGGTTCCTGAATCGGCTCCAAAAGGGTAAAATCCGAAAGGATTTTCCCTGCATTGGTTGGCATCTGAGGATAGAGGGGGACGGCGTTTTTGAGGTCCTCGGCATCCGTTATGAGAGCGTAAGAGATCCCTCCTTCATCATTTGTTTTTCTCAGTGTGAAAATCCCTTTCACTGTTTTATTTTGGAGTAAAGATTCGAAAAAGGATCGCAGCCCGTCTTCCGTACTTTGCTGTATTTTCACTGCTTTAGACATTTTTTTCTGTCTCCTCTGCAGGCGCTTCAGCGCCTTCGCGTGGTGTTTCGACCTCCCCGAATTCATCTTCTTTGAAGATCTGCAACGGCAAAGGTTCATTTCGATCTAATCCCGGTGTGTATGCAAAATAATCTTGGGTTTTGTTACCCATCATGGTAAAGACCTGGCCCACGGGAATGGACATGGGACAGGCATCTTCGCAGGCTCCGCAGGAAACACAGGACAGTGCCATATGGGACATGCGTCCGACATGGAAGAGCAGCGTGTCGAGAGGAAAGCGCAGCGCGCCTCGTTTTTCCGCTCTTCCCAGGTAAGATTCCGGAGAGAATTGGAGCAGTTGGGAATCGAAATAACACTGCTGACAATAGCACACGGGACAGGCACTCTTGCAGTTGTGGCAATTGATGCAGTCATCAAAAACTGCCGCTAAATTGTCTACGCCTTCCGTCTTAGCCTGCCATTCGGCATCTGCGGCTTTTCTTTTGTTGAATTTCCTTTCCCTGATTTCCTCCACTTTCGATTCCCAGTTGGCCATGGAATCTTCGGCGGAGAGATCCAGTTTGTCCAGGAGTTCTTTTCCTTTGGCGGTGGCCGGTATGAGAAATACGTTTGTGCCGTCTCCGCCTATGAGCCCTATGTGTAGATCCGCAGCAGGAAATTTGCCTTCATTCTTTGGAGGGGAATTGTCTGATGGAGCTGACTGTTGGGGGAGGGGCAGACTGAATTGATGACAGATCTGACAAACAGGTCTGACGGATTCGTTCTCTCCCCACGTCGAAAAAGCTTCTTCAAAGGCCTTTGTTGTTTTTTCAGGATCTGCCATATAATCTTGGAGGGGCATCGCTCCGGGGCAGTCTACGCTGATGAGATAAATGTTATCCAGGTCGATTTGTTTCAATTTAAGAAGTTCGACAGCGGCCTGGACTTCGCAAGGCCGCATCACAGCGGCAACCTTTTCGTGCAGGTCACCGTGCTTGGTCACGTTCGACAAGGCCTTACCTCCTTGAACCGTCATGACCGGAGGCAAAGGATTGCATGAAGCGAGCAAGGATTCGTCCTGGAGAAGCAGCCATGTCCAGGCTTCTGTGTTGGGTATCTTGCTTGGCATCATGACGGCTTCCAACTGTTTTTCTTCGAGGGATTTTTTCAGAAAAGTAATGATGGTGCTTGTTATGCCGTCTTCAGCGGGTAGAATTTTTCCAGCCTTGCCCTCACTTTTGTCATCTTTTTGTGTGCTATTCATTGTTTTCGCCCTTTCTTGAAAAGTACTCCGTTTTGGTTCTCATCGTAAAGCCTCCAAAACTTCCCTGTAGAGTTGAGGGTAAGTGAAATGTTTGGAACGGATGGCTCCTGACGGGCAGCTTCCAACACAGCTTCCGCATCCCCGGCAGATGACTTCATTGACGACCGAGACATCTTTTATCGGGTCATAACTGATAGCACCGTAGAAGCATATAGACAGGCAGGTCTGACAGCCTGTGCAAAAGTCTTCCCGGATCTCTGACACTTTGACTTCTGGCTTTATCTTTTTTCCTGGTATCAGACTGGACAAGATTTTTCCCGAAGCAGCTTGAGATTGAACGATGGATTCGGGTATGTTTCTGGGGCCTACGGCACACCCAGCAATATAGACACCTTCGATCGGAGTGGAGATGGGATCGAGGATTTCGTGGATCTCTTTGAAAAATCCTGTCTTGTCTAGAGGAATATTCAGCATCTCTGCTAAAGCGGTCGTTCCTTCGGAAGGGACCATAGCCGGAGCAAGGACAACCATGTCCACGGTGATGCTGTCTTTTTGGCCATCCCTGTCATATTCCACTTCAATCTGAGTTCCTTTATTTTTAACTAAAACATCTTCTCCACTCCGGATGAAACGGATGCCTTTTTCTTTGGCTTCGTCAAAATATGCCTGGTCCGACTTGTGGGGTAGACAGAGATCCATATAGAGTTCAGTGACATCCATATCTGAAGACATATCCTTGATACGGTGAGCGAATTTGATCGAGTACAGACAGCAGACCTTGGAGCAATAGCCCAATTCCTTTCGACCGATACAGTGGATGAGAGCCACGGATTTGGGAGGCTTTCCGCTTTTCAGGAGAAGTTTGTCCTTGCCGAGCATTTCTTCAAACTCTAAGGCTGTGATCACATTGTCGATTTGACCAAGACCGTATTGGGAATCGTTCCCCGGGTCATACAACCCGAAACCCGTGGTGACAACGACAGCGCCGGCTTGAATTTTTCTTGCTTCGGACGATTCGCCGTGGCTGCTGATCGTGATGTCGAAATTTCCCAGAAATCCACGCACATCGCTCACTTCACTGGAGGTAAAGATTTCGATGTTAGCGTTGTCTTGGGCCTGCTTTATCTTTGCCTCCACAGAGGATAATTCCGAACCCTGATAGGGGAGGAGCTTGGAGAGCTTTCCTGCCATTCCTCCCAGGGAATCCGTTTTTTCCACCAGATAGACACGCCTGTCTTTTCCAGCCAGCGACAGGCTGGTCTCAAGGCCCGAGATTCCTCCTCCGATGACACAAACGTCCGGGATGCTGTCAATCTCCTTCGGTTCGAGCGGCCTGTGAAAGGCCACGCGCTGGATTCCAGCCCGAATATATTGAATTGCTTTGGCTGTGGCCTGTTCTTTATCGGGTATCATCCAGGCACACTGTTCCCGAATATTGATGAGCTGGAACAGATAAGGATTCAAGCCGGCCTGCTTGCAGACGGTCATGAATGTTTGTTCGTGTTCTCGTGGGGAACAAGCTGCCACCACGAGATGCGTCAACTCCTCTTTGGCAATTTCTTCTTCCAGGAATTTTTTGCCGTCATTCGAGCACAGCAGGGGAAACCTCTTTGCGACTTTCACGTTTTCCAGAGAAGATATGTCCTCTAAGACTTTGTCGATATCTATCCTATCCTTGATATTTGGTCCGCACTCGCAAACATAAACTCCTATTTGACCATTCATTTGTTTATCCTTAATTGAAAATCACTTTAGATTTTGTCTATCGAGACTGGGAGAGTGTAATTCCCACCGATGCCTCAGCCTGGGCGATGGAATCGGGAATATCTTTGGGCCCCTCCGCACATCCGATGACGAATATTCCTTCTTTTTTTGTGGCCACTGGTGCTAGCTGCTCATTCTGGGAATTGAAAAATCCACGTTGATCACAATCAATTCCCAGGATTTTGGAGAGTTGTTCTGTATCCTTACCGGGAATCATTGCTGGAGAGAGGATGACCATGTCAGCATCGACTGTGCTTTCTTTGCCGTTTCCGTCTGTATAGAGTATCTGCAGGTTGTCTTTTTGACTGTCGACTCGGACGTCCTCACAGGCAATGAAATCGACGCCCTTCTCACGAGTGGCTTCATAGAATTTCTGATGGGATTTGCCGGGAATGCAGAGGTCTGTGTAGAACTCGAATATTTTCGCCTCCGGGACTTTGTGTTTCAGAAAATGAGCAAATTTGGCAGAATACATGCAGCAAACAGCTGAGCAATAGCCCATCTCTTTTCTTCCGACACAATGAATGATGCCGATGGCCTTCAGGTCTTTTTCCTTTCGAAGAGTGAGCTCTCCTTGGGTGGGGCCGTTCTGAGCGTACAGCCTTTCAAACTCCATCGCCGAGTAGACATTAGGAAATTTGCCGTAGCCGTACTGTGGCAGTTTGTTGACATCGAAGAGATCGAATCCGGTGGCCACCAGTATGCTTCCGGCTTCGATATCCAGAGTTTCGTCTTTTTCTGTGTAATCGATGGCATCGAACATGCAGGCTTCTTGGCAGGCCTTACAGGTTTTATCCTTGCCGTTGAGGCGAAGGCAGTGTTCCGGATCTATGGCCGGGACATTCGGCAGGGCTCCGGCACAGGCTACGGCAATGGCCTTCTGTTGGCAGAGACCCTCCTCGAATGTGTTATCTACACTCACAGGACAGGGCTCGTAACATGCTCCGCAGCCGATGCAGTTGACCAGACTGACATAGCGAGCCTTTTTATGGATTTTGATTTTAAACTGGCCGGCTTTACCAGCGACATGTTCAATTTCGCTGAGCAAATGCACGTCAATGTTTCCGTTCTGAAGCACATCTTGCTGGATAGGCGAAACCATACAGGTGGCGCATTCCATGTTCGGGTAGACCTCTTCGAATTTAATGGTCTGCCCCCCGATCAGCGAATCCTTTTCGATGAGATCGACGTGGACGCCGGCTTCGGCCAGCATCAAACTCGCCTTCATTCCGGAAACTCCGGCTCCTACGACCAACACGTTTGATTCTTCCATTTTATCAACCTTTCTCAGAGTTTTGGATTTTGGGCAATGGGATTGGGTCCGGCCTTCGCGATGTCTTCTGTGAACTTATTGACAACCTCAGAATAACGCTTGCCTTCCGATGCTGATATCCAAGAGAGCTGTAGCCGATCGGGCTCCAGATTCAGGATTTCTGTGACTTTTTTGAGCAGAGCGAATCTTCGGCGTGCATAATAATTGCCCTGCTCGTAATGACAGTCCCCCGGGTGGCAGCCGGCCACCAGGACGCCGTCGGCTCCCCAGAGCAAAGAGGCCAGGACGAGATTGGAGTTAATCCGGCTTGAACACATCACTCTGATGACAGAGAGGGAAGGCTTGACTTCCATTTTGCTTGATCCGGCCAGATCGGCGCCCGCATAGGAACACCAATTACACAAAAAGCCTATGATTTTTGGTTCGAATTTCTGGTCCATAGCTTTTCCTTTTTCTTTCAAGTTTACAGACCGGGATCGCGGATCCCGGTCTGATAGGCTGTGTTTAGAGTAGCGTAAGATTAGAACTGGAGTTGAGCGGAATGCTTTCCCTCAGCGTCTGTGTTGCAAAAGAGCAGAGTTTTGCCAGTTCTCTCAGCCCAGGCCTTGATGTCCTTGGGAAAGGACTCGCAGTCAGCGACAATTTCAAGAATATCGCCCGGGTTCAAATTTGGGGCCATGGAGGCCACCTTGAGAATAGGTTGAGGGCACTTAAGTCCCAAAGCATCCAGTGTTTGAGTTGCCATTTTTGTCCTCCTTTAAGGTATAGAGCTATTGGCCTACTCTAGAAAGAGAGAGTTATGGTTGCGTCTCGAATTTCATCCATGAATGTGGTGGCTCCGACGATCTCCACCCCATCTCTCAAATCTTCTTTCTTTAAATCCTTTGCTTCCAGCGCAAGTTCGCAAACATAGATCTTACCGCCCAGATTGCGAACACCTTCATAGAGCTCGAGCAGGTTGGGCAGGCCTTTGCCTTCCATCTTTTCGATCACGCCCTTGACCATGGCCGGCGCTCCACCGGGACAAAAAAATATGATGAGTTCATCTCCGAGTGAGACGGCGGAGGAGCCCAGGATAAAAGGCGGAAAGACGTTTTTGGATTCTGAACCGTTGACTGTAATGGCGACTTTTGCCATATGAAAACCTCCTTAGAATAAATTTTTTTGGATTGCATAAAATTGTAGGAATGAAAGATGGTGAAATAAAATATGTATCATTCATTCACGAATTGCCTGACAGCTTGAATTATTTTTTTTATCTTTTTGGGATCTTTGAGGTAATAACACCGTAAATTCTTATCTTGACGATAATCCACGACACCGGAGAATTTGAGTGTGTTCAAGTGTTGGGAGATGTTTGGTTGGGTGGCATCAAAGAGGTCTTTGATGTCGTTGACGCATTTTTCACCGTTCAGAAGGACTTCGACGATGTGGAGCCGGGTAGGATGGGACAGGGCTTTTAGGGTCTGAGCCTTGATGTTGTGGTATTCTTTGAAGTCCATGGATAAGTATTCAATATCAAGTATTCAATTCTATCATGTTGATAAGTATTTAATTATATAAGGTAATACTTATATTAAATTAAAAAATTTTTTTCAAGTCTTTTTTAAAAAATTTTGGGCTTAGTAAGAAGAAGTCATGTCTCACCATTTGACATTCGAAAGGAATCATTTCTAACGATGGTTTTTATTGGAAAATGGTAAATGTTAAGGCTCGACCCCTATTCCCAGTTGTGGAGTTTGTAGTATTCGTTGACCATTCGCTGGATATCCACGGTTGAACCTTTGGTTGGACCTTGGGGGAGGGGCTCGGCCTGGAATCTTTCTGGAAGGGTGTTATCCTCTTTTTTTATGCCGAACTTTGTGTTTAGCTCATAATCCCGGTTGATGGCATCACCCAGGGTTTTGTGAAGATATTCGGGGGTATAGTCGATACCAGTCCCGGCTTTGAGTAGGGCGGAGGCGTTTTCCAGGTTGAGGATATCCATGCAGAGACCGATATTTTTGCACATGGTGAGAGCATCGGTCAGGAGGGCGATCTTTTCCGAGTAGGTGACGAGTGCGGCTTTTCCTTCTTCGGCCAGGCGGTCGGCGGCCTTTTCGGTTCCAAATCGGTCTCTGGCTTCGTCTTTTCTGTCGGTTAGCTCGAAAAAAGGTTCGGCCCTCAGATGGTCACCTCCTCTGGAAGCAATGGCATAAGTCAGGCCGTACGCCTTGATGCCCCGAGGGTCGCCACAGATGATATCGAGTCCTTTGACCTGCATGACCAGCTTTCGCGCTTCCTCGCTGAACTCTTGTGCCAGCTTTGTCGCCCCTAGGGCGAGTTTGTCTCCGACTCCGGCGCGAAGGGCGATCATCTCAACGGCTTTCCGTATCGTATGTGTATCGCCCCAACGGATGTGAAGGCCGTCGAGATCTTTGGGAGAGATGAGCCCTTTCTCCTGGCATTCCATGATCCAGCCGATCACCTCGGATGTGGATATGGAATCTAGCCCCGTCTGGTTGAGGAAAGAGTTCATTTCCAGGGCAAAGGGAAGGCTTTCGCATCCGAGACGGGAGGTGAAGCTGCACAGAGTTTCATACTCCGGGCCTTCTGCCTGGATGTCATTGACGACATAATACCGGGAACAGTGGAGATTGCAGTTGAAGCAGGCTTTGTTTTTTATTTTGTAGGTGTCGGCCAGTTTTTGACCGGAGATCTCGTCCACATAAGTGCAGACACCTTCCTGAAAGTGCTTGGTGGGGAGGATGCCTATGTCATTGAGATCGGTCATGAGCATGGTGGTGCCCAAAGCATAGCGCTTTGGGTATTCGTTGTGTTGCAGGATGGCGGATTCGATTTTTTTCGTTTCCTCAAGGAAAGCCAAGGGTTCTGCCAATTCCAAAGAGCGCGATCCCCGTACGGCCAGAGCCTTGAGGTTTTTCGAGCCCATGACCGCGCCCATGCCGGTGCGGCCGTTGACCCTGTTTCCGCTGGACACTATGGCAGCGAAATGAACCTGGTTTTCGCCAGACTGACCGATGGCGGCCACTTGGATGGCATAATCTTTATGGTCCTGTCTTATAGTTTCAGTTGTTTGGATGATGGATGTCCCGGCGAGCTCCGGGCAGTCGATAAAGCGGATATCAGAATCCGTGATGAGGCAATAGAGGAGAGAATCTGCCCTTCCCGTGATGATGATCTGATCGTACCCGGTCAGCTTCATCTCGGCGCCGAACTGCCCCCCGGCGGCCGAGTCCCCCAGGATTCCGGTGAGGGGCGATTTGGCTGTAACCGTGTAATAAGCTGAAGCTGGAAGAAGGGAACCTGTTAGCGGGCCGATGCCGAAAATGAGGATGTTCTCCGGTCCGAGAGGATCGCATTCGGGGTTGAGCTCTTCGGCCAGTCTTTTTGTGTTGGCCGGACGTCCGCCGATAACAGGCTTGATCCAGACAGGATCAAGCTCTTCGACAGAATGGCTCCGTGTCGTCAGGTCAACCCTGAGAACCCGTCCTCCGTACCCGTTCTTAATTATCATGTTCAATAAATGGTGCCAGGCACCTTTTCTCCCCATATAACAAAAAGGTGCCTGGCACCTTTTTTGGGTGGCTATGATCAATCATTTGCATACACCCGGTTCTGCAAAACCGATTCGACTTTTTTGAGGTAGTGACGTCGTTTCTCGCTTGGGTTCATTTTTTTTGTTTCTCGGTTTATCGCCGCAAGCGAAGGATGCTCTGCTGCATTCGGAACGTAAACAATAGCTCCTTCGGTGCAGGCTTCGACACACTTGGGTTTTCCCCCGCAGAGGTCACAGACAAAAACGCGTTTGTTGAAAATTTCTATGGCTCCAATGGGACAGGCTTTCTCACAGACACCGCATGACGTGCAATTCCCGGGGGAGATAATAATCTGACCTTGATCGCCGAAGCCCATGGCGTTTTCAGGACAGCGCAGGCAGTAGTGTTCCTCACACTGCACGCAGAGTACCGGCCCATCTGTTCCTGTTTCGTAGAGGTTCATCACTTTGATACGGGCCAGTCTGTTGTTGATCCGTCCTGTATGGAAAAATGCACAAGCAGTTTCACACCTGTGGCATCCTGTGCATTTGCTGATGTCGACCTGTATCATTCAGAATTGCTCTCCGTCTATCTTGTGTTTGTTAAAATCACATTGATAGGTATCTATGTCAGTCCTGAATTATGTCCAATCGGTATATGACCTGTCCATCCGGATCAGGACAGGAAAAATTCTTCACGGTTTTCATCCGATTCCCATCGTCGAGTTTGTCACGATGTTCGAGCACGGGGAAAATCGGCATCATGCTTTGCAGGGCCCAGATACAGATGTGCTGGCTCTGAGGAACAGTCAGTTTGGAATCCTCGACAAAGAAATGATCACCCACTTGCATAGGGAGGTTGCAGTAACCGTCGATCCTCTCCACTCTAACTTTTACTTTGGCCATAGTCCTTCTCCCACATATCTGTTGATTGTAACTGTAATCCGGCATCAGACGCAAATACAAAAAGTAGCTGGAGATTTTTTTGTCACTAGGAAAAAATATTTCTAAAACTGTGGTGCAAGACAACCGCATTAAGATTGTGAGTGGACATTTTTCATCCGTTCATGAGACAATTGGAAGCAAGATTGAGTAACAGTCAAGGTTTTGGAGCCGGAATATTATGAAGGCAATGAACTACTACCCCTACCTCGGACTTAGATTACTGGAGGATCTAGCAAAAGGGGAGACGGTCACCAAGCATTATTTCAGGTTGCGCAAGATGAAGTACGCTGATTCTGAACTCATAAACAAATGCAAATTCGAAGCTCTCAAGCGTCTGCTCAATCATGCCTATTTGAATGTTCCTTTGTATAGAGAGATGTTTGCCAAGGAAGATTGCCATCCCGAAGATATCAAGTCTTTCGAGGATTTTGCCGGCCTTCCCTCCTTAACTCGGGAGGATATCCAGGGTCATACTGAGGACCTTCTTTCCATTACCGCAGATGTGAAAACCCTGAGATCCGGAAATTCCAGCGGAACGACAGGAAGGCGCCTGAATTTTTATTACGATGCCCAGGCCGCATCTGCTGGCAGAGCCGCCATTTTGACCGGATGGGAGATGGCCGGGAAAAGTCTTGGAGATCCTTTGACAACTCTTTGGGGAAACAAGATGGTCGTAGAAGAGCAGTGGTCGAAGTTTGGATCTCGTCTAAAGGCAAGACTCTACAGAAATACACGAATCCCCGCCTATCTCCTTGCCAATGAAACCCAACTCAGAGCTGCTTTTAATATCATGGTTAAACAAAGAGGCGGATTTCTGCAAAGTTATACGAGTGCCTTGTATGCGCTCTCTCTGCATGCACAGAAGCTCGGCCTTACAGTGGATCCCAAATTTGACGGCATATTCACCACTGCCGAGACACTTTTCCCCCATCAGAGGGAAGCCATCGAAGAGGTTTTCGGCCCTGTCTACGACGGCTATGGCTCGCATGAAATCCTGGGCATAGCCTATCAATGCCAGGAAAGACGTGGTTATCATGTGGTGGAACCCAATGTCATCTTTGAGACAGAAGATTTCACGGGTGATCTCAAAGAGATTGTCATCACCGATCTTTGGAATTATGCCTTTCCTTTCATCAGGTACCGCATCGGAGATTTATCATCGGGAGAATTGAGTCCGTGTCCCTGCGGTTGTACCTGGAGAAGAATCGAGAGGATTGAGGGACGCGTCACAGATGCGCTCTCTACCCCCCAAGGCGGAATATTTCCGATTACATCCATCGGATTTCGGGTTATGAGGCCCTTTTGTCCGCCCATCCAGCAGTACCAATTGGCCAAGGTGACCCCAAACAAGGTTATTCTCCGACTTCAAATAAAGGAGGATGAACACTTGGACCTCAATATGATCAAATCTCTCATGGAACCAAATTTTCAAGGAATTTGGGAACTGGAAGTCGTTCGCGTGGACAAATTTGAGGTAGGACCTAGCGGAAAACACAAAGTCGTCGTGGACGAAACCGTGTAAACGTTCTTAAATCATGGATCCCAAAAAGCTCAGTCCCCTGGAATTGCCTCTGCTCCCTCAGCAGCCAACGCTCCGCCGGGTCCTGGGCATTCCAGATACGGTCGCTCTCATCATAGGCATCTGCATCGGAGCCGGCATCTACTCGACACCCCAGATCATTGCCGGCTATCAAAATTCTTTTCGCTCTATCATTCTGCTCTGGCTGGTGATGGGAGGCTTGGTCTTTATCAGCGGCCTTATGTATGCCGAACTCGGAACGCGGCTTCCCAACACCGGAGGGGATTATGTGTATATCAGCCGCGGTTTCGGTCCTTTTGCCGGGTTTATGTTTGGCTGGGCACAGCTCTTGATCATCAGGACCAGCTCTGTGGCCGGCCTGGCACTTATCACGGCAGACTATATTGGCTTTTTTGTGCCCATGGATAAATTCACTCATACGGTTGTTGCTCTGTCCGTCATAGGTGTTCTTGGCGCACTGAACTACATCGGGATCAAACAGGCCAGCTTTTTCCAGAAGATTTCCAGCTTGCTCAAAGTGTGCGGTCTTTTTGCTCTGGTTGCTATCGGTTTGATCCTGATGCACCGGCATGTGAATTTGCTGGGTACCGAAGCCCCTCCCCCCGCTACTCTAGGCCCGGTCGGAAACCTCATCACCCCTTTGTTGTTGATCTTTTTCACCTACGGAGGCTATGTCCGTCTGGGTCAGGTAGCCGAAGAGATAAAAAGACCCAGGCGGGATATTCCGATCAGCTTGATCACCAGCCTCAGTATTATCATTTGCCTTTATATACTGACGAACGCCCTTTACCACCGGCTCCTTGGAATCGAGGGTGTGCGTGGAAGCACCATTGTCGCTTCTGATGCGGCCACGATCTTGATCGGGCCTGTGGGCGCTGCCTTCATCACCATTCTGGTTATCATTTCAACCACTAGCGGTCTTAACGGAAACACGATGTCCTCGACCCGGGTGTATTATGCCATGGCCAAGGACGGCCTTTTTTTCAGGTGGCTTGACTATATCCACCCCAAATTTCGGACTCCTTCGCGCGCAGTCCTCGTTCATTGCGTTTGGGCATCCGTCATTCTTCTCATAAGGGGAAATTTTGAGACCATCATTACCGGCCAGGTCTTTACCAACCTTATCTTTTATTCAATCAGTTCCCTGGCTTTCTTCAAACTGCGTCAGAAGCAAATCGGCGAAAAAAACGCTTTCCGTGTTCCTCTCTATCCCGTGCTTCCAGCCCTGTATCTTGTAGGAGTCTCGGGGCTTCTCATCTTCAGGATTGTCTTTGAACTCGAAAAGTCGTTGTTCGACATCGCCCTCGTGGCCTCAGGAATCCCCTTCTTCTTTTTCTGGTGGAGACGGTCAAAAAAGGTGCCAGGCACCTTTTTTCAGAGG
>Ga0180434_10006998_pt1 | contig 12803 bp, 13 predicted proteins | sample SS_ome_7_FD_132453 | JGI IMG/M metagenome (GOLD analysis project Ga0180434, IMG submission 132453) | Hypersaline lake sediment archaeal communities from the Salton Sea, California, USA - SS_1_D_2 metaG | ecosystem: Environmental > Aquatic > Non-marine Saline and Alkaline > Hypersaline >... | reverse complement strand
GTCGGCACGGTCAGCGGCACGGACGTCACGTTCGGCTCGCAGCACCTGTTCCAGACCTCTTGGCCGGCGACGCACATGGTCGTCTCCGCCCTCTCCGCGACCGCGATCGTCGTCGCGTATGTGAACTCCTCCACTTACGGCGCGGCCAAGGTCGGCACGGTCAGCGGCACCGACATCACGTATGGCGCGGCGAAGGAGCACAGGGGGACCGGCGCCACCGGCGAGACGAGGCTGGCGATCCTGTCCGCGACATCGTTCGTCGTCGCGTACAGGGACACCGCCGTGACCGGGAACGCGTACGCCAAGGTCGGCACCGTCAGCGGCACGGTCATCACTTACGGCGCGCAGTCCGCGGCGATCCGCGAGCTGCCGGGCAACTACGGCATGGCCCTCGTCCCGCTCACCGCCACAGCCGTCGTCGCCGTGACCCGGGACAACACCGGCAGCGACGGCGGGGCCGCCGTCGGCACGGTGAGCGGCACCGATGTCACCTTCGGCTCGAGAACGACGTTCCAGAGCGGCACCACCGGGCGGCTGGCGGCCTCCGGGATCAGCGCCACGCAGTTCGTCGTGTCGTACGAGAACAGTTCGGGCAAGGGAGCCGCTAAGGTCGGCACGGTCAGCGGTACGAGCGTGGCCTTCGGCTCGGAGTCGCTATGGCGGGATTCGGCTGGCGGCGCGACCACCACCAGCTTCCCGGGCGCGCTCGGCTCGGCAGCCGTCGTGGTGGCGTACACGGACGGCGCGGACAGTAGCCACGGCACGGCCAAGGTGTCCACGTACGGCTCGGATCCGTACCCGACGGTCGTGTCGGAGACCAAGGTCGCGTTCTGCGGCTGGGTCAAGAAGCCGTCAGGCTAGCCGTGACAGGCGATGAAGCAAAAGGGCCGCCGGGGATGTCTCGGCGGCCCTTTTCGATTCCGCATAAGTCGTAGGTGTCACTCTAAGCGGACGCTCTGCGCGTTCTTGCAGTGAACGACGACTCCGTCCCACACGGCTTGCCTAACCTCGTCGGGCTCCCTCGTGGCGATCCTCACGACATAGGACGCCGTGACGCCCTCATCGTGGGCCCAGTCGATGCCGACGGACAGCACCTTGCCCCCCGCGGCTTCTATGGCCTCCCGCACCGCGCAACCGTTCCTGTCCTTGCCCTCGTGCGTTACGTGAATCTTGAAGTAGTGGTGGCTCGGGAGGAGCCTGTCGAGTCCCCGGAGTGCCACCAGCCCGAAGAGCATGATTCCCGCGCCGATGACCGAGACGGCGTACATGCCGAGCCCCACGGCCAGCCCCACGGCCGCCGTGCACCACAGGGAGGCGGCCGTCGTCAGCCCGTGGGCCGTCAGCCCGTGCTTCATTATCACGCCCGCGCCGAGGAAGCCGATGCCAGCGACGACGCCGTACGCCAGCCGCGCCGGATCGAGCCGCACCACGGTGTCGGCGCCGAGATCCGCGTATGCCCGGGCGAAGTAGTTGGACGCGAGCATGACAATCCCGCAGCCGAGGCAGACCAGGATGTGGGTGCGGAGCCCGGCCGCCCGTCCGTGCAGCTCTCTCTCGACCCCGATGATCCCGCCGATTGTCGCGCAGATCATCATCCGCAGGACGGCCTCCCACTGCCAGGTTTCCAGCAGCGGGCCGACCGTTCCCTGCATCCAATCGAATGCCTGGGTCAATATCTCCATGCCAGGTTCTATGCGGTTCCGGCCTGATATTGTTTCACGCGCCCGTCTGATATTGTGTTTCTCCCGCGTGGAGCGGTGAGGGAGGCCATAAGTGCGAGGCAGAGGCAAGAAAGTCAAGCCCGTCAGGGAGACGCCGTACGGCAAGCAGTTGCTGTCCCTGGTGGACAGGATCGGCGACGCCGACATGGGCGGCGATTTCGAGAGGGCCTTCGTGCTCGCGGTCTCCGATGGCGACGACTACGCCACGGCCGCCGGGCGTTTCGACATATCTTACGAGATGGCCCAATACACCGTCCGTCGCCTGATAAGGCGGTACGACGCGATGCTGAAGCTGGCCGGCGGCCTGGCGGTGCTCCGTGCCCGGCGGGAGGAGCTGTCCGACGCCGGCCTGACCGACACGCAGCGGGAGGCGCTCTCGATGCTCCTGGCAGGCAAGTCGCAGGCTCATGTCGCCGCCAGGCTCGGCATCACGCAGGCGGCGGTGAGCAGTCGGCTCCGGCTCGCGAGCAAGCTCCTCCAGGAGGTCGCGGAGCGGGCGGAGTGGGCCGCCCCCCTGGCCGCGGCGGTGAAGGTGCGGCGCAGCCGGAACACGCTCACCACATTCCAGAGGAAGGGCGGCGCGATTTGATTCCCACCGCGCGCCGCGAGACAGCCTTCAACTACCCGGAGACAATCAGATGAAATTCAGGTTCGTCCAGCACGACAGCCCGCTGGCCACGGCGGTGTTCACGTTCAAGGCGGGCAGCCTCAGCGACCCCGCCGGCCAGGAGGGGATCAGCCACTACCTGGAGCATGTGCTGCTGAACGCGAGCGACAAGTACCCGGACGAGGTCGCCGTCTCGGACGCGTTCGCGAGGCTCGGCGCGAGCACCAACGGCGGCACCGGATCCAACTCGGTCTGCTACTACGGCACATGCCGCGCGAGCAAGTTCGTCGAGATGATCGACATACACTGCGACCTGATTGCCTCGCCGCTGCTGCACGACGACGCCGTCGAGCGGGAGAGGACAATCGTCATGTCGGAGCTGAAGGACGGCCAGGACGACGCGATGAGCGTGTTCGTGGACGAGCTGCTCCAGGGGACGCTGGGCTGGGCGCCGATCATAGGCCGCGACACGACCGTCTCGGCGATAACCGCCGAGCAGATACGCAGCCACTACGCGGCGAGGTACGGCCTTCCGAACCTGATGGTCACGGTCGCCGCCCCCGCGTCTGTCGAGGACGAGATACGCGACAGGCTGGCGGGCTTCGGCCCAACCGCCGCCGCCCCGCCTCCCCCGCAGCCCGCCGTCGATCTGGAGGACATGGCGATTGTTCGCCCGAGCTTCGGCCAGGCGTGCCTGGCCATCGTCGCCCCCGGCGCCCCGGGCAACGGCGCGAATTTCCGGGAGAACCTCGTGGGCGCCGTGGCGTCCAACTGCATAGCCGGACCGGACTTCAGCCTGCTGTTCCGGCGCGTCCGCGGCGAACTGGGCCTGACATACTGGATCGGCGCCCAGACCGTGCGGTGGCCCGACGCGGGCGTCACATTCGTGGCGAGCCAGTTCGATCCGGACTTGATGGACCAGGTCAAGCAGGAGATCGCGTGCGTGCTGAGGAAGGCCGTGGACGACGGCGTGCCGGAGGAGACCGTCGCGTTCGCCAAGGACGCGATGCTGACGGCGTCCGCCTCCTCCTGCGAGACCAGCATCGGCCTCGCCCGGCGATTCGACATGTACCACCTGGCGGGGGCCCAGGGGGTCCCGGAGGGCTACGACGAGTACGAGGACATCATGGACGGGGTGTCGCCGGCCGATGTCGACGCCTATGTGAAAAGGGCGTTCGCCCCGATGCTGGACGAGTCCGCCTCGAAGACTGTCACGATGACCCCGGATTGAAGTGGAGGCGTGTATAATATAGCATGAGCCGGCAACAGCCGAAAAGCATATTTGACTGGGAGCACATGCTCACTTACCTGAGCGGTGCCATGGACTTCGCCGACGACCGCGGCGGCGGCTGGCGCGAGGAGATAACCAAGCGCCTCGTGGAGATAGGCATACCCGCCTCCCGCATACTCGACCCCTGCAACAAGCCCGCCTGCTCCAGCCACAAGCTGGCCAACGTGGACGAGGGCGAGCTGATGGACAAGTACCGCGCCGCGAAGGACTGGGACGGCCTTGTGCGGGTCATGAAGACCCTGGCCCACTTCGACCTCCGCATGGTGGACAAGTCGGATTTCATCATCGCGGCGTTCCCCAAGCGCGGCCGCGGCCCCCTTGAGGACGACATGGACAACTTCGCGAGGTCGTACGCGGCCGTCCGCGAGTTCATCGGGCGCGGCCAGGACGATCCGGTCAAGCAGGCGAGGGCCGACCTGCGGCACCTGCGGGACATCTTCGAGAGGTCGGTCGAGAAGCTGGCCAACGCGCATGTGCCGACCTATGGGACCATGCACGAGATCGTTGTGGCGAGGCAGCAGAAGAAGCCCGTCTTTGTGATTTGGGAGTCAGACGGCATGACTACATGCTCCGCGTGGCTGGCGTGGCTTGTCGGGCACAAGAATGTGTTCCGGAGCATGGACTCGTGCGTGAACAAACTGGACCGCATAATGCACCAGCGGGAGTCCCTGGACAGGGATGACTGGCTGGTGTTCGACCTGCCCGACGCGGAGGCCGAGGCCGACGCGACCACGCCCGATAAGGCCGATAAGGCCGATTGACAACCAACCTTATCAGCCGTAGAATCCGTAGGCACGGCGCAGCCGTGGCACCAGCGGTGCAGGATCACTGCTGGAGGCCCGCTCGGGCCGGAAAGAGACGGAGCGAATGGCGAAGCACAAGCTAGAGATACTGGTCAACACGGTCGGCGGCGAGACCCGCGTGGCCGTCACGCGGGACGGCCGCGTCGAGGAACTATGGGTGGAGCACTCGGCGTCCCCCGTCGGGAACATCTACAAGGGCCGGGTCGTGAATGTGGAGCGCGGCATCCAGGCCGCGTTCGTGGACTGCGGCGAGGGCAAGGAGGGCTTCCTCCACATGCAGGACGTGCACCCGAGATATTTCCGCGCGAAGCCGCGCAGGGCGGAGAAGGTCGGCCGGAGGACGAAGAGGCGGGAGCGCCCGCCGATCGAGGAGTGCCTCAGGAAGGGTGACGAGGTCCTGGTGCAGGTGACGAAGGACGGTTTCGGGCACAAGGGCCCGGCCCTGACCACATACCTCTCAATCCCCGGCCGGACGCTGGTCATGCTGCCGGACAGCAAGGGGGCCGGCGTGTCGCGTCGGGTGACGGAGGACGAGGACAGGCGCCGCCTGCGGGATTTGCTGGACGGCTTGGATTTGCCCGACGGCGCGGGGTTCATCCTCCGGACCGCCGGCCAGACCAGCAGCAAGAGCGAGCTGCAAGCCGACGCGAAGCACCTGTCCCGCCTGTGGGGCGTGATCAACCGCCGGATGAAGTACCCAGCGCCGCACCTGCTGCTGCGGGAGTACGATGTGGTCACGCAGGTGATCAGAGATCGCTGGACCAAGGAGTGCGGCAGGGTCGTCGTGGACACCCCCGCCGCCGCGGAGAAGGCCGCCGAGTACCTGAGGTTCACCGCCCCGAGGATGCGGCGGAAGCTGGTGGAGCTCCACTCCGGACAGCCGATCTTCGAGGCGTTCGGCATAGAGGGCGATGTCGCGAGGCTGCGGGAGAGGACCGTCCCGCTCCCGTCCGGCGGCTCGATCGTCATCGACCCCACCGAGGCGCTGGTCGCCATCGACGTCAACTCCGGGAGGATGAAGGGCCGGAAGGGCATCGAGGATGTCGCGCTGAGGACGAACCTGGAGGCGGCGGAGGAGGTCGCGAGGCAGTTGCGACTGCGGGATCTCGGCGGACTGATCGTCGTGGACTTCATCGACCTGATGCGGCCGGACAACCGCAAGAAAGTGGAGACGAGGCTCGCCGACGCGCTTGCCGAGCACCGCGAGAAGGCGAACGTGCTCCCGATGAGTGAGTTCGGCCTGATCGAGATCACCCGGCAGCGCAGCCGAGCGTCGGTGGGGTCGGCGCTGCACGACTCTTGCCCGCATTGCTCCGGATCCGGCCTGGTCCGGTCCGCCCCTACCGTCATCGCGGATCTGCTCCGCGAGCTGCGGTCCGCCGCGGCCGCCAACCCGGGCCGTGAAATCCGCGCCTGGGGGCCACCCGGCGCGGTCGGCGATATACTCAACAGGAGGCGGGACGAGTTGGCCGAGCTGGAGCGGCTGTCCGGCGCCCCGGTGATGCTGTTCCACGCCGGTCCGCAGGAGGTTCCCCGGATCGAGGTGGCGGAAAAACCCACGCCGATCCTTGACAAGGGAAACGGCGGGGATACGATAACTGGACGCGGGGCCCCCGCCAAGAAGGCGAGGAAGAAGCCGAGGAAGAAACCCCGCAATGGCCGACGTAGAAGGAAGAAGGCAGCAAGGAGAGGATAAGCAATGGTGAAAGTCCAGGCCAGAGGCCGAGAGAACTTGCACCAGTTACTGCGTCGCTTCAAGAAAGCGTGCGAGACCGAGGGCCTCATGCGCGAGATAAAGCGCAAAGCGTACTACGAGAAGCCCAGCGACAAGAAGCGGCGGGAGCGGGTGCGCAGGCGGCGGGAGGCACGGAAGCAGCTAAGGAAGCAGGGGGAAACGCGCCAAAGGCGCCGCTGAACCCTTGTGGATCTGAGCCGTTCGTTCGGCTGTTCCGCGCGCCGCGCGGAACCACGGAGGGGGCGTGAAGGACTACTACCACACACTGGGTGTCGAGAGGGACGCGACCCCAGGGCAAATCAAGAAGGCGTACCGCCGGCTCGCCCACAAGCACCACCCAGACAGGAATCCCGACGATCCGGACGCGGAGAGCAGGTTTAAGGCCGTTTCGGAGGCGTACGGCGTGCTGTCCGATCCCGGCAAACGCGAGAGGTACGACGCTATGCAGGACGGGGGCGCCTTCGCCGGCTTCCCGTTCAATGTGTCGTCCGGCGAGTCTGGGTTCAGCGTGTCGTTCGACATCGGGGACGTTTTCGGCGCGAGGAGGCGCGGCGCCAACATCGAGACCCGCGTAGAGGTTTCGTTGGACGAGGTCCTGCGCGGCGCGTCCAGACAGGTCTCCGTGCCCGCGACCACGCCGTGCGGCGACTGCCGCGGCACCGGAGCCGGCGACGCGGAGCAGAAGAGGCCGTGCAATTGCTGCGGGGGATACGGCCAGGTCGAGAAGTCGCATGTGTTCGGCAGGGTTGTCGCCGAGTGCCCCGCGTGCCGGGGCTCCGGCCGTCAGCCGGGGAGGGGGTGCCCCTCCTGCGGCGGCAAGGGGGCGATGCCGACCACGAAGACGGTGCGGGTGTCGATCCCGCCCGGGATATCGGACGGGCAGACGGTCCGCCTGCGCGGCGAGGGGCATGCCGGCTCCGGCTCTCCGGGGGACCTGCATGTCCGGGTTCGCGTCAGGCCGCACCCGGTGTTCGAGCGCCGGGGCGACGACCTGCGGATGGTTCTGCGGGCGCCGTTCACGACGGTGGCGCTGGGGGGGAAGGTGGATGTCCGAACCCTGGACGGCACGGTGTCGTTGTCCGTGCCGCCCGGCACGCAGGACGGACAGGTGTTCAAGGTGGCCGGCAGGGGTCTGCCGCGGCTCCGTGTTCCGGGCCGCGGGAGCATGCTTGTCGAGATGGCCGTCGATGTGCCGACCGAGCTGACCGACGACCAGCGGGAGCTGTTGCAGAGGCTCCGCGAAGCGGGTTGGTGACCTACTCCATCGCGGCGCTCATCCTCTCCCGCGTCGCCCGATCCGCCTCGACGAGCGCCTCGTCGGGCTCCATGACGCCGCTGTCCATCTGCTCCCAAGCCCGCAGGACGTCGGCCCCGGCCTCGCCCAGGTTGTCCGACATCTCGACCCTCATGCCTTCCAGGCCCTCGCCGAGCAGGTTGTCCTGGTGCTCCATCTGGGCCGCGGCCTTGTCCATGACCTTGGCCAGCGCCGGGAAGTCCGCCGCCCTGATGACGGCCCCGTCGCCCTCCTGCTCCTTCACGGCGCGTATCTGGGCGACCACGGTGACCTCCTGCGTCGCGATGCTCAGGCGCTTGCCCACCAACACCTCCTCGGTGGTGAGCGCGTCGAACTGCTGGGCGATTGTCCGCCGGAGGACTCCCCCGGCCTTGGCTCCCTGCTCGAACACGACCTGTTTCCGCTTCGCCAGGCTCATGGCCTTGGCCTCTAGTTGCTTCCGCTTGCCCTCGGCGCGGATCTCGCTCACTCGCAGCTCCCGGGCCGTCTGCTTAGTGATGGGTTTCGACCGCTTTTTCCCAAAGCCTCTGAAGAAGTCCATTCGCCTATCCCTCCAACGGTAGATGTATCTCGATCGCGCTGTCGGCCTCCCAGCCGCATCCGGGGAAGTCGATCGCCGCGAAGACGGCGGTCTCTCGGTGCGCCCGCACGGCGCGTCCGGCGACGTCGTAGTCGCCCTGCCTCCCCCCGGCCTCGCTGGCCAGGGCGGTCAGCGTTCTCTCTTGTTCGTCGACCTCGCGGTCCTCGCGACGACGCTCGGCGGCGTCAAGCCTTCGCGGCGACACTTTGTCCGGCCTCATGTTTCCGGCTCGCACACCCAGCCCCGCGGCCAGCACCTTCCTGGCCGCCGTCAGCGCGGCGCCGGGCGGCACCCTGGTGCCGTTCGGGTCGTGGGCGTAGATCGTCAAGTCTCCGCCCCTGCTTTCCACTCTGTGGATCGTCCACATTGCTCAGAATCCCACTATTGTCTCGGAGATGCCCATGGCTCGCGAGGTCCTGCGCTTGCGTGGCGTGGACATCTGTGCGTACACCCGCGTGCTTTCGATGGAGCTGTGCCCAAGCCTCGTCTGTATGTCCGCCATCTCGAATCCGCCCTCGGCCATGTGCACGGCGAGGCTGTGCCTCAGGGCGTGCGGGCGCCGCCACCTGCTCTCCGAGGGGTCGTACGACGGACACCGCCGGGCTATGCGCTGGAAGTGTCGCGCGATGGTCTTCCGGCAGGCCTGCTCCCCGTTCTGCCCCGGGAATATCCACGGGCTGTCGGCGTCCGCGCCCTCGCGGCTGGACCACCAGTTCCGCAGCGCCCGGATTGTGCCGCGGTCGAGCACTACGTCGTGCACCATCCTCGTCCGCAGTTCGTCCCCCACCCTGAACCTCTTCTTCAGGCGGGTCACCCGGATGATCTCCGTCCGTCCGCGGCGCATGTCGCCCGGGCTCCAGCCCAGGTCCGCCCACTGTAGCAGGGTGTACTCGGTCGCCCGGAGCCCGCACCAGTAGCCGACCGCCACCATCGCGTACTCCCGCTCCGTCTCGCATTCGCCTCGCAGCTCCTCAAGCATGGACTGCGTGAGCCATTGCTCCGGCTTGAGGTCGTATTGCGGCCTGTCGGTGCGCTTGACCTGCTTGTCGCCGACGATGCGCCTGATGATTTTCTCGGCGCTGGCGGGTGGCAGGTCCAGTACCGGACCGATTTCCGCCGCCAGCTCTCGGTCGAGGATGTAGGCGAGCTGCGTCGCCCTCGCCTCCTCGGGCAGCGCGGCCAGGGCCAGGATGTTGCTGACTGTGTCGCTCATCCCGGGCTCCCTAGAAGGGGACATCCGCTTCTTCCGCCTTCGCCGGCGGCTCATCCTCGTCGACCTCGTCCTCGTCGACCTCGTCGTCACTGCTCAACTCGTCCAGGATCTTCTCTTCCTCGCGGCGCTCATCCTCGGGTTTCTCGTCGTCGGCGGCCAGCTCCGCCATGATTGCGGCTTGGTCGGCCGTCTCCAGGTCGAAGTCGACGGATGTGCTCTCCAGCACCGCCCGCTCGACGGACTCTTTGGTTTCTTCTGCCTGCGCCTGCGTGTCGGCCAGCTCGTCCTCGTCCAGTCCGGCGATTTGCCCGAGCTCGGTCAGCTTGGTGTTGTGCAGGGCCGTCTTCATGGACTTCATCTTGGCGTCGGCGAACTTGATGACGGTGGCCTCCCGCCCGGCGTCCTCGCGCACCTGCGCGATCCGCGGGACGAGCCGTTTCCGGGCCGCTTCGCTGGACTGTTTCCCCTGCGCTATCAGCTCTTTCTCTTTCTCCTCCAGCTCCTTCAGCTTGCCTGCCGCCTCCTCCTTGGCCGCCTCTAGTTTCTCCAGCCCATCGCGGATTTTCCTCAGCTTCGCCTCTTCCGCCATCCGCGCACGGTACGCCGGGGAGAGGGCGTATTTGACGAGGTGGGTCATCCCGCCGCCGGGTCCGGCTGGCGGCTCCAAGTTCACCCCGTACTTGTCAAGGATGAAGGCCACGAAGTCGTCGAACTTGCCGACCATCTCGTGGAGCGCCTCCGGACCGAGTTCCCGGAACTTGATCGCCTTGCCGCCGTCGGCGGCGCGGTAGCGCAGCCCCTTGTCCCAGTAAGCCATCCCCCAGCCGGGGGGCACCCACACGATCCCGTCGTGCTCGATGCAGGGCTGGGACTGGTCCGCTTGTCTCTTGAGGTTGGAGAGCTTTCGGTACAGCCGTTCCTCGGCTCGCCCAAGCCTGTCCAAGTGGGATTCGGTTGTCATCGACATCGCCTGTCCTCTACGCAATGTGTCCCGGTACGCCCGGTCAGCCGGGCACGGTTGTCTTCACCATAAGGATACGCCTGCCGATGGCCAGAATCAAGGGCCCGTCCGGCGGGTGTCTGTTTTTCCTTGTCCCCCTTCCGGCGGGTAGCGGGACGCCTACGGAAATCGGGCGCCCCATGCCCCTGGGGGTTATGGGAATGTCGTTGCGGAATCCTTTGCGCGGGTTTTTTGGCCTCGCCGCCTCGTGGTTACCGGACGTCGATGCCCCGGTTGGCGAGGTTCTCCCTCGCCGACCGGCTGGCCCAGGCGACCTCCATGTTGGAGTGCACCATGGTATCCGGCTCCAGCATGCTCTTCTTGATGCCGAGGACGCGCTTCGTTCGCGGGGCAAGCCCCAGGCAATTGACGCAGCACTTCATGCACCAGTAGCTGAACTCCGAGCAGCAGAGCGAGTCGAAGTTCGCGAAGTCGAACTGGAAATCGTACGGGGTGCCGATGCGGCTTATCGCCCTCTCGACAATCAGCGGGACGATCTCCTCGCGGGGGACTCCCTCCCCCCCTTTGAGCCTCGTGAAGATGTCGAGCTCCTCGGTGGTGAACTGCGACACGGGTATGCGGGAGGGCTCGAACCCGTCCCCCATCCTGACGACATCCGGCAGGCGCAGGATCGCCATGCGGTCGGTGCGGCAGAAGTCGAGCAGATCCTCGCATAGGACCCCCTCCGCCTTCGCGTGCACCACCATCTGCGGACCCGGCTCGAAGAGGGCCTCGGCGTCGATGCCCTCGGCCTCGGCCAGGTCGGCCGCCGTCAGTTCGCCGACATAGGTGCCGGCGTGGCTGAAGAAGCCCGGGATGAAGTATCCGTCCAGGTAATCGACATAGCCGCGCAGCAGCAGGTCGCCCGGCTGCGCCGCCACCATCGCCTCGCGATAGTCGATCCCGCGCACGGCGTAGCCCCTCGGCGCGTAGACGAGGAACATCGGCCACCTGTAGACCTTGATGTCCCCGAACACCGTCAGGACTTTGCCCAAAAACGACTTCCGGTGCTTCATTTTGCGATCGCTCATGTCAGGCCTCCGCCCCCCCCGCCGCAGAAACACAACACAAGAGCCGGGGCCTGCCTATAATACGGAGGTGGATAATGCGCATACTGGTCCTAGAGGATGACCCGAACCGGGTCAAGAAGTTCAGGCGGGAGCTGGTCGGCCACGCGGTCGATTACGCGGCTGACGTACAGTCGGCGGTCGGCCTCCTCGCTGCGCACAGGTACGACCTCATGTTTTTGGACCACGACTTGGGCGGGCAGGAGATGGTTGACTCGTCCGAGGAGAACACCGGGTACCAGTTCGCCGTCGCCGTCGCGGCCGACGGGAGGAACAGCGGCGCCGTGGTTGTCGTGCACTCGTGCAACCCCGCCGGAGCGGACAACATAGTGGCCGCATTGCCCCTGGCCGTGAAGGCGCCGTTCCCGGTGCTCAACATCGCGGCCGCGGTCGAGTGGGCCGAGGAGCAGATTGATGGGCAATGACGGCCCTACCAAGTTGCCGCCCCCGCGGCGCCTTCCGACACTCCTGTTCATCATGCTGGGCGCGGCCCTACTGTTCTCCACCCTCCGGCCGGCGCAGGAGGGACAGCAGATCGAAGCCGATGTCAACGCGTTCCACAAACTGGTGGAGTCGGGCAGCATCGAGACCCTGACCATAACGGGCCACATGCTCGTCGGGGAGACGAGGTCCGGCGAGCAGTTCGAGCTACGGTATCCGCCAGACGCGATCGACTCCGATTTCATGCAGTGGCTCCGGGAGAAGATACCGGACGCGACGATCACCGTGGAGGCCCCGAGCGTCTGGGGGCAGCTCCTGGTGATGCTGGTGCCGTGGGTTCTCATACTCGGCGTCATCTGGTTCCTCTTGCTGCGTCCCGCCCGCGGCGGCGCCGGCGGGCTGATGGGCGGCTTCGCGAAGTCCCGGCACCTGTCGGTCGCCGCCGACGAGTCCGTGGACGTGACGTTCGACGACGTCGCGGGCATCGAGGAGGCCAAGGAGGAGGTCCAGGAGATCGTGGAGTTCCTGAAGGCCCCCCGCAGCTTCGGGCGCCTGGGCGGGCGGGTCCCGCGGGGTGTCCTCCTGGTGGGCGCGCCCGGCTGCGGCAAGACCCTGCTGGCCAAGGCCATCGCGGGGGAGGCCAAGGTGCCCTTCCTGTCCGTCACGGGGTCGGACTTCGTCGAGATGTTCGTCGGCGTCGGCGCCTCGCGGGTGAGGAGCCTGTTCCAGGAGGCGAAGCAGAGCTCCCCCTGCATAGTCTTCATAGACGAGATAGATGCCGTCGGCCGGAAGCGGGGCGCCAGCTTTGTCGGCGGCGGGCACGACGAGCGGGAGCAGACGCTCAACGCGATACTCGTGGAGATGGACGGTTTCCAGAGCGACGACGGCGTCATCGTGCTGGCGGCGACGAACCGGGCGGACATCCTCGACCCGGCGCTGGTGAGGCCCGGCAGGTTCGACAGGGATGTGCATGTGCCGACCCCGGACATGGACGGCCGGCGGGAGATACTGAGGGTGCACGCGTCGCGGGTGAAGCTGGGGCCGGATGTGG
>Ga0180434_10006997_pt1 | contig 12803 bp, 11 predicted proteins | sample SS_ome_7_FD_132453 | JGI IMG/M metagenome (GOLD analysis project Ga0180434, IMG submission 132453) | Hypersaline lake sediment archaeal communities from the Salton Sea, California, USA - SS_1_D_2 metaG | ecosystem: Environmental > Aquatic > Non-marine Saline and Alkaline > Hypersaline >... | reverse complement strand
GGATGCGGAGGTTCTCGCCACCGCGTAGCGCCGCCTCCCAAACACGTGAATCGCGGGCGCCTCGCCCGGTTAAGTCGGCTCGCCGGCTTTGCGGCGGGGTGCTGACACGACAACCACGTACCCATACTTCGGTATTACTCAGCGTCAACGTCCGACTCGGGGGTCGGTACGCTGCGATTGTATTTAATACTTTACACCCTCGGGCGTCGGTCGCTCCGAATCGACTGAAAATATGCCAGGGTGTCTTGCAAGCTGTCGATCAGATTCCGTTTGGGGGGGGTGTTCGCGAGTTGTTCGAGTTTGCCGCATTCTCCGCAACTGTGATGGACGTCGCCGCTTTGGCGTCGTTCGATCAGCGACCGCACGCCGAGCTGTTTTCCGGCAAGTTCTCTAAGCATATCAACCAAGTCTTGGATAACTGTCGCTTGGCCGCGGCAGACGTTGTAAACCTCGCCGGACGTTCCGTGTTGCGAAAGCAGCCAATACGCCGCAACCGCGTCTCGGATGTCCATAAAGTCCCGCGCGCTGGACAGGTTTCCCAGGATAAGGTCGTCGCCGTCGTTCGCCCGGGCGATCTGAGCGCAAATTTCTCCGATTACGGTTTGATCCGACATGCCGGGCCCGAACAGATTGAACGGCCGCGCCGCTACGACGGGAAGCCCGCGATCGGCGGCGTAGCGCTGACAGAGCCGCGTTTGCTCCAGCTTGACGCGCCCGTATGTCGTGGTCGGTCGGCACGGATGGTCCTCATGTATTCGCTCGGTTTCCGCGGGTCCGTACTCCGCGGCCGAGCCTATGACGAGAACGCGCGGCGCAGGCTTCATTTCAAGGGCTGCTTCCAGCAGATTGGACGCGCCGCCGACATTGACGGCGTGCAATTCCTCATCCGAGGCCGACGACGGCATGGCGCCGGCCAAGTGAATGATCGTCCGCGGACGACCTGCGATTACGGCGTCTCTAAGTTGGTCGAAGTCCCGAATATCGCCGACGAATTGCTCATCGATATGTCGCGAGAGCGAGGGCATGGATTCTGAGTCGGTCCCGCGGGTCAAGTCGAATCCAATGATACGCAATGTCTGACCAACGCCGTTCAGATAGTCAACTAAATGACGGCCTGTAAATCCCCCGGAGCCCGTGATGAGGACGACGTGTTCATCCCGCGTGCCGTGCTTCGCCATGGCGGCAGTCAGCCTTCTTCGGGGAGAAAGATCGTTCGGTCGCGCTCGAATTCCGCTTGCGCGACGGCGTAGTCGTCCGGCCGGCCGATATCCAGCCAATGACAGGTGGAGCGATAGCACGACACTCGACCGCCGCTGTTCTGAATTCGCCCGACCAATTCAGGTATGTCGAGCCGCTCGTCGGGAGCGATCAACTCCAGCACATGCTTCTTGAAAACGTAGACGCCCATGCTGACGTCGAAGTGGTAGACCGGCTTTTCGCGGTAATGCTCGAGCAGGCCGTCCGCTCCGACGTCCATCACGCCGAAATCTATCTTTACTTCGCGCGGGTAGACGGCGATGGTCGCGTCGTCTTCATTTTCGCGGTGCGTGTCCAGCAGGGCGGTGATGTCGAGCGTCGTCAACAGATCGCCGTTCATCACCACGAACGGATCACCGAGATTCTTTACCGCGCGAATCGGTCCGGCGGTTCCCAGCGGCTTGTCTTCGCGCGAATAACGCAGCTTGACGCCGAACCGCTCGCCGTCGCCGAAAAAGGCCATTATCAATTCGGCCAGGTGGCCGGTACAAATCGCCAGGTTCGTCAACCCGTGCATTCTCAGCCGTCGCAGTAAAATTTCCAATACCGGCACGTCGTCCAGCGGCACGAGCGGCTTGGGTAATACGGCGGTGTACGGTCCCAGCCTGGCGCCTCGTCCGCCGGCGAGCAGAATCGCGTCGACGCAATCGTCCGAGCCTTCGATTTTAGACGCGTGTTCAGACTCAGACATTGTAAATCTCGGCTTTGTATTGTTCGGGATGCTCGCGGACGTATTCGATTACGCGAGCGAGGCCGTCCTCAAAACTCACGCGCGGCGCCCAGTTCAACAGGCGGCGGGCTTTGGCGTTGTCGCAATGCAGTTTCATCACCTCGCTGTCGGGCGGACGGACGCGTTGCTGCTCGGTTTTGACCGGTATATCGCGTCCGACCAAGGCCAGCGTTTTCTCGACGACCTCGCCTATGGCGACGCTGACGCCTGTACCCAAATTGACGACTTGGCCGACAGCTTCGTCGCACTTGGAAGCGGCGACGAAACCGGCGGCCGTGTCCTCGACATAGGTGAAATCTCGCACGGGATCGAGACTGCCCAAGTGGATTTCGTCCGAGAGCAACGCCTGGCAGACGATCGTCGGGATGACCGCCCGAGCGCTCTGCCGCGGGCCGAACGTGTTGAACGGTCGGACGGTGACGACGGGGAGGCCGTAGCTGCAATGGAAGCTTTCGGCGAGCTTGTCGGCGGCGATCTTGCTGGCCGAGTACGGCGATTGTCCGACCAGCGGATGCTTCTCGTCGATCGGTACATATTGCGCCGTGCCGTAGGTCTCGCTTGTGCTGGTGTGAACCAATCGCGGAGTTTCATGGTCGCGGCAGGCCTGGAGCACGTTGAGCGTGCCGTTGACGTTCGTCGCCACGTACGCCGCCGGAGCGATGTAGGAGTACGGGATGGCGATCAGACTGGCCAAGTGGAACACGACGTCGCGGTCGGCGACGGCGGCGTTGACGGAAAACGGGTCGGCGATGTCGCCCGTGACGATTTCGACCGCGTTCCGGACGTTCGCGTCGAGGCGTTCGAGATTGTGCAGATAGCCCGCCGCATTGTAATGCACGAACGCTCGGACTTCGCAGCCGTCGCGAACCAGCCGTTCGACGAGGTGGCTTCCGATAAAACCGGCGGCCCCAGTCACCAATACGCGTGTTCCGTTAGTCATCGGTACTCCGTTACGTAAGACTCACGCGGACAAATGCGACTCTCATTTCAACACAGACTAGAATGTGTCGCAAGTCCGCGTGGATCCATCCCGGCGCGCGAGCTTGGTGGATGAAGATATATGAGTTCAACCACGCTCTACTCCGATACGGCCAATGCTGCTTCTCGTGGTTCACCATGTCCATCACGCGTAGATTTTGCGATCGTGCTTGCCGCGGCATACGCGGTCGAGGGCAAGCCTGCCGTTTCGAGCCCGAGCGTCTGACGCAGTTCCGACCACCTCCTGTCGCATGAAAACTCTTCGCTGACGTGTTGATAGCCGGCGGCACCCATCCGTCGCCGCAATTCGGGATCGCTCCCCAGCGTCACCAGAGCCCTTGCGTGTGCTTCCACGTCGCCCGGCTCGAACAAAAAGCCGGTTTGGTTATTAATGATTGTGTCGCGGACGCCGCCGCTTCGGCCTGTCACGGCCGGCAATCCGCCGGACATCGCCTCCAAAACGCTGACGCCGAAGGATTCCTCCTGATGCGAAAGCGGTCCGCGGCAATTGTGCGCGGTGAATATGTCGGCTTGTTCGCGTAAACGAACGCCGGTTTCGGCGTCAACCGCCCCCAGCAATCTGATCCGGTCGGCGGCTGGACTGCGACGGCGAAGCAGTTCGCACGTCGTGCGCAGATACCCGTCGCCGGCGATTGTCAGTCGTCCGTCGAGGCCAAGTTCCCAAGCCCGCTCGAACGCTCGAATCACCAGATCCGGCCCCTTGCAATCAACCAGCCGTCCCAGATACAGGATTTCAACGCCGCGCGTGCGATCTGAAAAACACGGCTCGACGCTAGGCAACGGAATCCCGTACGGTCGCAACACGACCCGCTCGGCCGGCGCCCCGATTTCGAGCAATCGCTCGACCACGCACCGCGAGTTGGCGACAGTGATAGCCCGACGGCTCAGACGTTGAACCGACTCAACATATTCGCTTGAGAAGACGCGCGCGGAATTTTGGTGATGCCGCAGATCCCACTCCGTATCGTAGCCGTGCGGATAAACGTACAGCGGCTTGTCGGTTTGCTCCCAGACCGTTTCAAAACGCAGGGCATAATCCAGATAGTGAACCAGCACGCACGAGACGGCTTCATCGTTGACCGCTCCTCTCAGCCTTTTCGCGGCGGTACTGGACGGAGTCAATGAAATCGGCAGGCCGGCGCGATAAGCCGTCCGACGCCAGAGCGACGGACGCGGCTCGCCGAGGCGAATAGACGGTATGCGTCCGCGCCACATGGCGCTCGCCGGCTCATCAGCCCCGATCGCTACAACATGCGGCTCCAGAGCCTCGATCATCCGATCGATCCAAAGCTCCGATGGAGCACGCCAGTTCGGCGTCAGATATAACACGCCCATGACCGTATTCCATGTTTTGTTTAAGTACGCCTTACCGGTTCCATCGAGGTCGCGACGCTTGAAACTCGGCGTCTCCAGTTTGGGATTGGCGACATTGCTCAACCCACCTTATATCCGCAGAAACGAGCCAGCGGCCATCGAATCGGCCCGCGGTAAGCCCAAATCGGTCGCAACATTCTGGGACGTAGAAATATGTAATTGGTCCAGCGCATGAATCCATGTGCTTCGAGATGCCGAGCCAGACTCTCCTTGCTATATCGATTGATGTGCATCCCGTGCGTCTGCTCGAATTCGTCGATTAAATCGGCGTCGGCTTCCTTGCCGTTGTGTTCGAAGGCGGCGCAGACCTCCTCGCCGTTTTGCGCGAACACGTCGTTATCTTCCGTATAGAACGGCGTGTGAACCACGAAGCATCCGCCAGGCCGCAATATGCGGAAAATCAGCGGCAATATTTGCTCCACCTCGAACCGCTGAATATGCTCGATGGAATCGATCATGAGGATGTGATCCCACGGACCTCGCACTTTATCGGTTTGTAACGCCGCGAGCATGTCGTCGTGAATCAACTCGTATTGTTCTGGCGGATAATCAGACAAAGCTTCTTGCGCGAGTTCGACGGCGGCTTCGGCGAAATCCACGCCGACCGCTTTTTTTGCTCCGTTTTGCAGGCAATAACGCATCGCGTCGCCGCGTCCGAATCCCAGGTCAAGAATCTCCGCGTCCCGCAGATTGAGCAGATCCATTATCGCCTTTGCACGCGGGAACAGATCGCCCTTTTCCCAGTGCTCGATTCCATGCACGCCGTACGGCAGTTGATTGCCGTCCTCGTCGCGTTGGAGAAAATATGCCTTGTCGTATTTCTCTCGAAGCCAGCCCATGTTTCACGCTCCTTGCGTCTGGAGTACATCCTGGGTTAGACGCCATGGCAGTCGGCATAACACCAGTCCGTCGCGCGACCGGTTAAACGGCCGCGACGCATACGAACCGGAATCATGCACGGTAATAATCGTATTCGTGACCAGATCCACGGTTCCGTGTCCCGGGGCATACGACGCCACGTTGATCTCGAACGTTCCCGCGTTAAGCACATACGGCGGAATCTCGATCTCGGCCGTGCCGCTGTGCGGAGCCGGGTCGAGCGCGCCTTGGTGCTCGAACGGCTCGTCTTCGTCGTCCATGTCGGCGTTGGAGGGTGTAAACACAGGCAGCCCCAGCAAGGTACGGACGGTGAAAACCAGATATATCCCCTCCCTTGGTCGACGCACCGTGTAACTAATTTTCAGGCGGATCGGTTGCGCCAAGTCAAATTCTCGTGTTAATGCGCCGTTACATGACGTTGTCACCGCGTCGATCATCACGGCCGCGTCGGGCGTCGTTCGCGCGTGTACGATTTCGGAGTCGGCGTCGTTCGAGACCGAGCCTCGGATGTAATTCTCGATGATTTCCCGCGCCGGCCCCGATTCGCGGATCCGTCCCTTGTCGAGCAATACGGCTTTGTTGCATAAATGGCTTACGGCTTGCATGTTGTGGCTGACGAACAATACCGTCCGTCCCGCTCCAGCCACGTCGCCCATCTTGCCCAGGCATTTTCTCTGAAACGCGGCGTCGCCCACGGCCAGAACTTCATCGACGATCAGCACTTCCGGCTCCAGATGCGCCGCCACCGCGAACGCCAGTCGCACGTACATGCCGCTCGAATAGCGTTTAACCGGCGTGTCGAGGAATTTCTCGATTTCGGAGAAGGCGACGATCTCGTCGAACTTGCGTCGAATCTCGTCGCGTTTCATGCCGAGAATCGTGCCGTTGAGATAGATATTTTCACGGCCGGATAATTCGGGGTGAAAGCCGGTGCCGACCTCAAGCAGGCTTCCCACGCGGCCGCGGATTTCGGCGCGGCCTTCTGTCGGATGCACCACGCGCGAGAGAATCTTCAACAGCGTGCTCTTGCCGGCTCCGTTTCGACCTATGACGCCGACGACGTCGCCCTGTTCGACGTCGAACGAAACGCCGCGCAAAGCCCAGAACAAATCGTCGCCGTTGGATTTCTCGCCGAGATATCGCAGTCGTCGCAAGGGGGCGCCTAGCCCGTGCAGCAGGGCCTCGCCGAAATTACGTCGCGTCGTTTCGCGCGAACCAAGCTTGTATTGCTTGCCGATCTCATGAACTCGTAATGCCGACGATGACATAATTCTCACGCAATATCAGCGAAACGCCGCTCCATGCGGCGAAAATTGCAGATCCCGGCGATCAGAATGACGACGGAGACGATCGCGGCGACGCCGAGAGCGTGCCAGTCGACGGGCTGGTTCAGCAGCACGCCGCGGAAACCGCCGATGATTCCGGTCATGGGATTGAGCGCCATGACCCAACGAAATTGTTCGGGGACGATGGTCGTCGGATAAACGACCGGGCTGAGATACATCCAAATCTGCACCATATACGGCACGACGATGCGGAAGTCGCGATAAGCGACCGTGATGCTCGACATAAATATGCCCGTTCCCAAGGCGGCGACGGCGGTCAGCATCAACAGTACCGGCAACAGCAAGATGGAGGCGCCGGGCACATGGGAGTACCAGAGCATGAGGCCGACGTAGACGACGAAGCTCAGCGCGAAATCGACCAGCCCCACGCCGATGCTGGACGCGGGAATGAACAGCCGCGGGAAATAGATCTTCGTTACCAGTCGCGCCTGGTTGATCAGGCTCTGACTGGATTGCGATACCGCGTTCGAGAAAAATGTCCAGGGCAGCAGCCCGGCATAGACGAAGATCGGGTACGGCACGCCGTCGGAAGGGATCTTGGCGAACGCCCCGAAGATCAAGGAGAAGATCACCATCGTGCAGACGGGCTGGAGGATCGCCCAGGCCGCGCCGATGACCGTCTGCTTGTATCTGACCTTGATGTCGCGCCAGACCAGGAAGTAGAGCAGTTCGCGACCGCTCCACAACTCGCGCCAGTCCACGTTCACCCAGCCGCGTCGCGGTTGGATAACCGTGATGTTGTCGAGTACGGCGGGCAGCCGGGCGGCGTCGCATGCGCGGATGTCAGGTTCTCCGGCGACGAAACAGGGCGAGTGTTCGATCTTGGTCAAGCGAATACATCTCCTGAGCGCGATTCGGCGGCTAAGCGCGGAATCGGCGCGTATACTCGGCCTATCGGCGACGACGTAACGCCGGTCGCCATTGTGTTTATCGGCAGGGGGGAGGTTGATGCTGTAAGAACGGGGGATATTGCGCTTGTGATCTGTTTTTCAAGTTCAATACGTAAAACGGGGAGAGCAAGACGCCGGTTTGCCGTTGCAGAGCAGAGCTTTGCGCTCCCCGGCGGAATATCGGCTTAAGAGGAGCCCGCGTCATGGAAGCGGCGTCGGGAACCGATAAAGCATCCGTGAGATCATCGAGCCTGCGTCGATTGTCGTTTCCTCGTAATGGTCGCGTCACTGTCGTGATGCCGACGTACAACCGCGCGGACACGATCGCGTGGGCGCTGTCAAGCGCGTTGAATCAGACGGCGGCCGAACTCTGTGATGTCGTCGTCGTGGATGACGGGAGCACGGACGGCACCGCCGATGTCGTGAGTCAATATACCGAGGGGATCCAATACATACGGCAAGCGAACGCGGGCGTCTCCGCCGCTCGCAATGCGGCGATCCGGGCTCGCCCGAACGAGTTCATCGCGTTTCTCGATTCCGACGACGAATGGGCGCCGGACTCGATCGAGAAGCTGCTCGGCGCCATGGCACGTCACCCCGAGGCTGTGATTGTAACGGGGCGCACGCAATATCGAACAAGCGACGGGCGCCGCGGCGTTCTTTCGACGCCTGAGTTACCGTTGGATCGACCGTTCGATTTGGCGCCGTATCTGTTCGAACGTTGCATAATTCAAACGCCGGCGGTGCTCGTGCGGGGCGCTTATCTGAAACGGACCGGATTGTTTTATCCGGATATGCGTAATTGCGGCGACCACGAATTGTGGGTGCGGTTGGCGTGCCAGGGGCCGTGCGTTTATCTCTCGGATTTGCTGCTGACCTATGCTCGGGACGACGCCGAGCGGTTGACGGATAACGTGGATCGGGCGTTTACCGCCGACGTTCGGGCGCGTTATCGCATGCGGCGGTTGTTGCGAGAGCGTCGGGATTGTCGTCCGCATTGGCGTCAAGGGATGGCGACGTCTCTGCGGATTTTGCGCGATCATGCGTTCCGTACGGGGCGTTATCCACAAGCCGCGCGGTTCGGATTTTACTCGTTGATGGTTCGCCCGCGGCGTCCGCTTTGGGAGTGGGGCAAGTTCGCCTCGGCCCTGAAACGCTGTGTATCTCCTTGATCGTGGATTTCCAATCAAACAACCTGTTCGCGGCGTCAGAGGCGCGCCGACCAAGGTCGCGGCTTAACGCGCGGTCAGCAATCAATTGATTGACTCGACGCGCCAGAGCGCCCGATTCGAGGCGATCGTACAGCAGGCCGGCGTCCTCTCCAGCTATTATGCCGCTTATTCCAGCGTAAACGCGCGGCGGATCGTGCGCCGGTACGAGCACCGGTCGCCCGAAGTGCATGGCTTCCTTGATAACGTTTGGAAACGCGTCGTAGATGCTGGTCGATACGACGCAGTCGGACGCGACATACAAGTCGGCGAGACTATCGACGCGGCCGAGGACATGCGTGCGATCGGTCACGCCGGCTTTGTGGGCCGCGTCGACCAGGGCGGATCGTCGCGGACCGTCGCCGATCAGGACAAGTTGGGCGCGTTCGTCGCAGGCTGACAGTTCGCGCACGGCGAGTTCAAAAGATTTGTTCCAGTCGAAGCTACCGCACGCGAGGATCAGGAAGTCGTCGTCGCGCAGGCCGAGCCGTTCGCGCGTATTACGTCGCGGCGTGGTCGGCGACGACGCGAGAGTCAGACCGTCGGGGCATATGTGAATGCGATCGAGGGCTTTCGGCACGAAAGCGGCGAGTTCCTCGACGTGTTCTTGCGAGGAGACCAGGATGCGCTCGGCGAGTAGAAAGGCTTTTCGTTCGGTCCAACGCGTCCCCGACGCGGTCACCCGGGCCCAGAACGAGCGTTTTTCGATCCGTTCCGGCGACAGGGCGGCGCAATTGCTCGGCAGACCGCAATAGCGATGTATGGTCGGCGTGCGAAGCCACGCGAGTTTCGCCGCATAAGTCCACAGCGGGCTGAAGCTGACAAATGCATCACGCGGCGCGGGCATCAGGCGTAATTCGCGAGCCAACAAGACGGGGATACGCCAGGCGTGAACGCGCCAGAGCACCGGCTCCGGCTTGATGGCGACGTTTTGCAGGTCGATTCTCTCGCCGGGGCCGCGTTCGGCGACGTCAGATTCGCCGAGTCCAAGCAGCTTGACCGAAAGGCCGGATTGCACGCATTCAGCGGCTAGTTCGCGTCCGGCGACCACGGCGCCGCCGAAACCCGCTAGATCGCCGTGGCATCCGATGTATACGCGCGGCGCGTCTGAGCTTAGACGCATAGGCTTTCCCTTTCGGCTTGATCCGGTGTTGTACGTACGTCGTCGCCGCGGCCCGGCGTTTCTTTCAAAATCAGATCGATGCACGCATCCCAGGTAAACAGACGCCGCGCGACGTCGCGAGCAGTGCGGCCGATCGCACGGCGCGCGTCAAGATCGCGCGTCAGGCGATTAAGGGCGGCGGCCAGCGCGCCGTTGCGTGTTCTGTCGTAGATTACGCCGCCGCCGTGTTCTCGCACGATTTCCGCGATTCCGGAGTACGCATGCGGCGGATCGTGGCGCGGGACGAGCACCGGCCGGCCGAAACACATTCCGTCCAGCATCACGTATGGGAAGGTGTCGTAACAACTGGTCGAGACGACGCAGTCGGCGGCGGAGTACCACGGCGCCAGGTCCGGCTGGGATTCGCGCAGAAACACGCGCTTGCCCAAGCCAGAGTCGCGGATTAGTTTTTCCAGGGCGCAGTATTCCGGACCGCTGCAAATGACGGCGAGACGAGTGCGTGCTATCGTCGAGCGCATTTCGCTGACGGCCAAGTCGAATGCTTTGTTGCGGTTGCACACTCCGATCGCCAGAGCCAGCAGGTCGTCGCTGCTCAAACCCAGATCGCGACGAATGACGTCGCCGGCCGCGTTGTCAACTGAGCGGAGTTCGGCGCCGTACGTGCAGGTCACGATGCGGTTTCGAGCGGACGGACATATCTCGGCTAGTTCCTGCTGCGACTGACAGGTCGGGACAATAACTCGATCGGCCGTATCCAAGGCGCGCCGCTCCGCTCGGCTGAGGGCGGCGTGATCGACGCGCTGCCACAAGGAAGGCTTGCGTCCTCCCCAGGTGAAAGGTTGGCAATTGGTCAGTGAAGCGGCGAATAAAAACACTATTGGCGTGTCGGGCCAAGCCTTTTTAGCGGCTACGATCCAAAGCGGATTAAGGCCGACAAAGACGCCGCGCGGCGGAGGGAGTTCGCACAACTCGGCCGCCAGCCGGCGCGGCATCAGCAAGTTGCGAAAACGCCAGAAGGCCGCCGGCACGGCGCCCGCGAGATTGAGCCGTCCCGACGACAGGCCGACTCCAGATTCGGACGGATTATCTCCGATGCCGAGCCGCAGCGTGCTTAGACCGCGGCGTTCGAAGGCCCCGGCGAGTTGGTTTATCACTGCCGCGCCGCCCCCGATTCCGAAGACGCTGCCATGACTCGCAAGATACAGGTCTTGCGGCTCTACATGAGCGCGCTCAGTGATCGACGACGACAGGTTACTATCCACTTTTCACTCCGGCAAGACGCATTCCGAATCTGTTATCGGCTCATTCCACGCCGAGTCTGGATGTTGCAATCAAGTGAAACTCTCGCAGGCAGTTTTTGCGCGACACCGATGATGCATGGCTCGACGGGTCGATAACCAAGTGGGGAAACGGACGTGCATGCCGGTCGCGCGAAAGCGCGCGTGACGAATATAGACGAGGATGCTTGCCGGTTCCGCGGAGAGACAGATGGCGACAACTTATGCAGTGGAAGGGTTGTCCTGGTTGACCCGCAATTTCCGCGGGCTTCCGGGGCGCTGGCGACTCGTGCGCTGGTTGGATCGGCATGAATGGGCGTTCGCGGGGATGCCGCCCAAAACAGTGCGTTTCGACGGGAAGCTGCGCATGCACGTCAATCCGATCGACGAAAACGGTCGGCGCATCTACGTCAACGGGTATCAGCCGAACGAACGTCTAACTCGCCACTTCGTGCGGCTGTTGCGTCCGGGGGATTGCGTGGTTGATGTCGGCGCCAACGTGGGCTATTACACGATGACGGCCGCGAAGCTGGTTGGACAGACTGGGTGCGTGCACGCGTTCGAGGCGTCGCCGCAGATCTTCCCGTGGTTGCTTACTAACGCGCGGCTGAATCCTCAAGCGCGCATCCACGTGTATAAGCAGGCGGTCACCGATCAATGCGGCGAGATCATGTTCCATACCGCGTCAGCCGAGCGGACGGGGTATTCGTCGATACGCGATCTGGGCGAGCAGGCCGAGCGCTCGGACGTCGTCCCTACTATCTCGATCGATTCGATCATGGCGACGATTCCGCCGGTGCGTCTCGTGAAAATCGACGTCGAGGGAGCGGAGTTGTTGGTGTTGAGAGGGATGCTTGGCTTGATCGAGCGCGATCGGCCGTACATCATTTTCGAGATCGACGACGAGTTTTTGCGAGAGTTGGGATCGGATGCTCGTCAGCAGTGCGGATTCCTGCGGGATTTAGGTTATGAATTGTCGCGTATCGGGGCGCGCGGCGCCCTGACGTCGGTAGTCGATGCGCCGCGCGATCGGTGTAACATTCTGGCGACGCCTTGCGCGGGATAAGAGAGGGGCTGATTGGCATAGCGTCCGACCCTCGTGTCGGAGGTAGACAATCAGATCCTGAGCATTAGTGAGCGTGCGGGCATTATCTCACAGTTCAGGGCCGACAGGGGCGTCGGCCGCACCGGAAACAGAGAGCTGCTTTAGCGGGCGCCGAGCAGGAAGCGGCCGACGGTTCTGATGACGATCGCCGCATCCAGATCGATCGAGCGGTGTTTCAGGTAATACAGGTCGAAACACAGCTTGCGGCGGGCGTCTTCCACGCAGGCGCCGTAGCCGTAACGGATCTGCGCCCACCCGGTCAGGCCGGGTTTGATGAGATGTCGTTGTCGATAATGAGGGATCAACTCGGACAATTTTTCGACAAATTCGGGGCGTTCCGGACGCGGCCCGACCAGTGACATTTCGCCTTTGAGAATGTTCAGGAGTTGCGGCAGTTCGTCCAGGCGTGATTTTCGGAGGAGGCGTCCGACGCGCGTTACGCGGCTGTCGTTGCGGAGGGCCCAGCGTACGCCGTTGCTTTCAGCGTCGTTTCGCATGGTGCGGAACTTATAGATTTTGAAAAGCCGGCCGCGCAATCCGACACGGGTTTGCTGGTAGAAAGCCGAGCCCGGGCTGTCCAGTCGCACAATCAGGGCGATTAACGGCCAGAGCGGC
>Ga0180434_10006996_pt1 | contig 12804 bp, 16 predicted proteins | sample SS_ome_7_FD_132453 | JGI IMG/M metagenome (GOLD analysis project Ga0180434, IMG submission 132453) | Hypersaline lake sediment archaeal communities from the Salton Sea, California, USA - SS_1_D_2 metaG | ecosystem: Environmental > Aquatic > Non-marine Saline and Alkaline > Hypersaline >... | reverse complement strand
GTGGCCTTGGGGTTCGACACCGACGCCGCGATCCCGACGGGATTATGGTATAACGACAAGCCCGTGAGCAAGGACAAGTTCGACCGGGTAGACCGGGATTATCTCGGATCCGATCGTTGGTTTGTTTTTAGAAACTTCACGGTCGCCGAGGATCAAGAGTATTGCTTCAAGACGAGGATCAAGATCTTGTCTCCCGGATCCGGTAAATATAACATCTGCATGAAGCCGACGGATCTCTCCTTGCAAGACGCGATCGCCGACAACAAGTTCTTTTGTTTAGATCCTTGGTGGAACGCGAGTTATCTGCATCGTCATGTTCTTTATGGAAACATCTCGACCAACTCCGGGAACGTCACCGTCCTCGGGACGATCAACGTCACCCTCGGGGACACGGGATCATATGAGATCTTTCATTGTCCGATCATGGTTCCAAACTCCGCGACTCAACAAGTGATGGGTTACGTCTATTACAACGATCACACGGATTATGTTTGTGCCAACTACACCGACACGGATCAAGAGTATTTGGTTGTTGACACCGGGAACGGGACGGACTCGGGATCCCCGGATAGCTCGCTCGTGGCTTGGCAACTCATGAGCCAATGTTCGGACTCGACTTGTGTCGACAGATCAATATATTCGGGAGACTATACGATCACCAAGACGACAACCAACACCACAAACATCACGGGCCACATAGGGATGGCCCAAAACTTTACAGGGATCAGAGATCAAGGTTTCTACTATGACGACGCGGATCATATAGATCTACATTGTGGAACCGTCCCGGGTTACACGATCATGGCTTGGGTGAAGCCACACCCGGAGAAGGAAGCGTATCAAGCTCTATGGGACAAAGGCAACAACCAATACGTCACTTACATCGGGGCCAACGAACAAATCACGGGTTATATGTGGTACGGCCCCAATGATGCCGACGTCCCGAACACGGCCAACTCCGTGATCACTTACGGGGTTTGGCAACACATAGCCGCGACAACCAATTGCACGGACGACGGGACAATGTATTACATCGACGGCGAGATCGAGCCGATCACATCTTACGGTCATAGTGCCGGGGCCCGGGGAACCACGGGACAACTGCGGCTCGGGTACAACTACGGAACGACCGCATTAAACGGCGGCATGGACGAGTTTAGGATCTACAACCGGACACTCTCACTTGACGAGATCCGGGCGATATACAGATCCCAAGCGGGTTATTTCAACTACACATTGAACGAGACAGAACAGAACGTCACGGAGATCTCGATCGACTCCCCGGACAACACTACATACACACACAACTCCTCGATCCCATTGACATGGCAATTCACAAGCGACCATGGATATACTTGTGTGTCGTCGTTCTACTCGCTCAACGGCGGGGCCAACACTTCAACCTTATGCTTGAACATCTCCGGGATCGTGCCGTCGTACGGATCCAACACCTTGACTATGTGGGTCACGGACTCGAACGGATCCTTGCACACGGACACCGTGAGCTTCACAAACCTTTATGCGGACTACGACTCCGTGTGTGTATATGACGAGATGACAGAGTCGGAGATCAACGGATCCGGGTTCTTGTTCCAAGTGTTTTGTCCGGATGAAACGATCAACTACACATTGAGCGATCATTGTTATACCGGGATAAACTTCACTTGTGAATTCGAGGAGCTCCGTCTCACCGGGACGTGGGGATCCGACACGATATGGAGAACATTGATCCCGGAAGTCTATGCCGGGAACACCTCCTTTTACTTGTACAACGCGACGGCCGAGGATAGCGTCGAGGTTAATCTATTCGTGCAAGATCTCACGGGGGAATACTCCGGGGGGATCATACACTTGACGAAGGTCTTGAGCAATGGATCCACGGCGATGGTTGATCAGATCATCGACGCCGAGTCCAAGGTCGTGATCTACTACATCGACGGCGAGAAGTACCATCTCACGATCGAGGACGCCGACGGGAACATCCGAGATCTCGGAGATCTCACGGCCGACTCATCGACGTCCAAGACGATCACCGTGTCCGACATCGCCCTCGTGCCGACCCGGACATTGAACGGCCTCGGATGGTTGTTCGGGGGAAACATAGGGGAGCTTAACTTGACGTTCCGGGACTCGAGATCCATCACCGTGATCGTCACGTACAGCGTTTATAATGCGAGCAATACCTCGCTCCCGTTGTTATACGCCGACACGTGCATCGACGAGGATTGTTTCTTCAACTACACCACGCCGAACAACACGACAGAATATAAGGCGTGCTTCGAGGCCTTGACGAACCGGGGATATACTTATCACGCTTGCGAGATCTACTCCTCGAGAACGTGGACGATCGCATGGTTCGAGCCAAATCCGATCCTTTACGCGATCGTTGCCTCGCTCGTGGCCTTGATGATCATCGCGGCGAGCTCCGCCGTCCACATAAAGTTCGGACTGATCGGGGCCTCGGCTTGGATGATCTTCATAAACACCCGGGGATGGTTCTCCGCCTTGACATTCGATCCCAACGCATTGACCGGGATCTTCGCCTTCGCGATGGCCGTCTCGGTGATCTATGCGATACTCGAAGGGGGTAAACCGACATGAGATTTTGGCACATCGCCGTGATCGTGTTCGCCTTCTCGATGGCCGTGTCCATAGTCAACACGACGTTCATCGACTCCGGACTTTACAACCTCGGCCCTAGATTCGAGACTGCGGATCAGATCTCCGGGAACATCAACCAAACGATCGAGGAGCTCAATGCCTCGGCCGGACAGATCTCGAGCGGCAACGACGTCCTTGATTGGCTTTATTCCGCGTCCATGTTGATCAACGGGTTGACCTTGTTAGTGTCAACACTCGGCAACGCTACGATCATGTTGCCATGGCTCCTTGAACGCTTCTATTTCCCGAGTGCGTTAGCTTGGGGGATCTCGTCGATTGTGTGGCTAGTCTACGGGCTCGCAATCATACAATTCTTTACAGGTCGACAGACCAAGGGGATGGAGTGATATGCCATATTCGCTTGCACCATTCGAGACGTTGGCCTCGGGTAATTTCTTCGGGGCCATCTTCGATATGTGGGCCATGATCCTAGGCCAGACCGTCATATTCCAAATTGCGTTCGCGGTGATCTGCGGACTCGTGTGGATAAAAACGAGGAACGTGATCGCGGCCGGGTTGTCCGGCTTGTTTATCAGCTTGCCGATGGTCGCCCATCCCGATGCCGTCGCGTACTTAGGAACAGAGGGACAGTTTGTTGCGGTGATCTTGTTGATCATCTCGGTGATGGTGATACTTGCACGGATCGCGATCTCGATCTACAACAAATAGGTGCCCCATGGATTTGAAGGGAAAGATCTTGGAGAGAATACTTGAAGAACACGGAGTCACGATGGAGCGTGATATTGTTACCGTGATCGCGAATTTTAGGATCAACAAAGACAACGCGAAGAAACTCCTCAACGAATTCGAGACCAACGGCCACATCGAACGTCGAAAGGGTAGAGTTTATATATTCGACAAACGACGTATTAAGTAAGGAGGATTTATCCATGGCTACAAACGTCACCTACATAATCGGATCCATCTTGTCGATGATCGTCGGCATGGCTCTGCTTTTGTACGGCCCGATCGTTTCCGGATACGTGATCGACACGGCGACCCCGATACTCTCGGACGTCAACGACGCGGATCTCAACGAGACGTTCGATGACATTGCGAGCAACACATGGACTGTTTATCAGATCTTGGGCGTTGTGTTTATCTTCATAGCCATAGGCCTGCTTCTGCTTGGCCTCATGGGAGGATTTGCACCCGTTCTTGCGATGGTAAACAGGGGCTTCTAAGCGGAGACTCCGCGAGGAGCAAACCTTGGAGGTCTTTACCATGGCGACCAACGTCACGTACATCATCGGATCCATACTCTCGATGATTGTAGGAATGGCGATACTGCTTTACGGCCCGATCGTGAGCGGTTACGTCATAAATTCAGCATCGAGCATACAGAGCGACATCGGCGACACGTGTGTGAATTACCCGGGCCACAACTGCTCGGCACTTGGAGCGGATACATCTCTCAATGACACGGTAGACGACATAACCGCGAACACTTGGACGGTCTATCAGATCCTTGGAGTTGTATTCATCTTCATAGCCATCGGCCTGCTTCTGCTTGGCTTGATGGGCGGGTTCGCACCCGTGCTTGCGATGGTCAACCGAGGGTTCTAGTCGCACACCCAAAGATGCGGCAACTATGCCCGGGGAGATCCCCGGCGACCGACCTCGGGGGGTGAAGGTCAACCCCTCAACATACTCATAGGTGAATGGCATGAATTTCGAGATTTGGCTATTGTTGGAGATCTTCGCGTTTATACTGCTGTTCACGTGCTTCGTCCTCAATGCTCTCAAGGGAAGGTTCGAGAAGTTGAAAGTCACTTGGCTCATGCCGCTCCTTGCATTTATTCTATTCTCCGCCCTCGGGTTCGCCCCGATCACGGATCAATACGTCGTCGAGTCACAGATCACCGACGCCGGGGACATGGATCCCGGGAACTTCACTTATGAGATGAGAGTGTCATCGAGCACCCTCGAGAAGTTGTTGATCAATCTCATGTTCGCCGGGTTCAGTCTAGTCTTTACGATCCTATGGGTCGTCGAAGGATTGACCGGGGAGATCATGTCCTTCAAGTTTTCACGAGAACAAGTCGGCCCTTCTCTACTCTCGCTTCTAGATCTACGCCTTGTTCCCCTCCAAGCTCGTGGATCACCGAGTCGGGAATGTTGATCACGTATCTATGATACGGCCCCTTCTTGGTCATCCGGACGATCTGCTTTTGGAGTTTCATAGTACCTCAATCTTATATACTCAAAGTTACAATAAAAACACATGGGTCTAGGATTTTATAAAATCGTGCTTGAAACAGGGATCATGCACATCCGTTATTTGTCGAGGAGAGTGTTCGGCAAATGACGTTACAATCCACGGGGACTCGGCTACTTCTTGACCCCACTAAATTTTGTAAATCCCCCGAGGAATATAACATATTTCGTGTAGTATATCAACAAGGTCAATGCGGGATAAATCTCCCTCACTTGTATTCTCTGATCAACCGGAACAGGAACACGGCCCCGAAGGAGAACAATGCCGACTATATGCGGTTATACCGATTTGTGACAGAGAATAAGAGGATATTCATCATTCGCCGCTACGACAACAACTTGTGGATATACCCTCGTCATCCGGGCCGCGGCCCGGTTGACTTGAACGAGGCGAAGCAAAACTCAAACCGCTACCATGCGAGCCCGTCTCATTTACAAAAACCGCAAACAAGCGACACCGTAATTTCAGAGTTGAAGTGGGAAGCCAAGAGGATCCTATTATCCAATCGGATGCTAGATCTCGAGGGAACACCCGGGAAGGCCTTGGCCGCATACTTCGAGCAATACCTAATCGACATCGACGGACGCGTTCTCATCTTTCAGAACAAGGCCCCCAAGTCCGGGGATCCTAATTATCTCGCCTTGCCGTACGAGACCCGGTTCAACTCGAAGCCCAAGCGGGACAAGCTATGGGCCACGTACTTCGGAACATGGGAAAAGGCCTCGGAACAATACGAGGACGGCGTGTTCTTGACCTTGACAACTGATCCAAAACGGTTCCCCAATCTATGGTGCTCGATCAAGAACATGGGAGAAGCATGGAACCGCTTCATGTCGTTCATCCAAAAGCGGACTAAGCGTTGCCTTGACTGTGGCCACATCTACACCGTGGATCCCAAGAGGGACGCGACCAAGTGGTGCAAGAAGTGCGGATCCCATCGCATAAAGGGACATCGTCCGGACTATGTCAAGGCCCTCGAATTCACTAAAAGCGGACTCTGTCACCTTCATGTCGTTCTGTTCGGGATCGAGCGTCTCGCATCCAAGTCCGATATTAGTCGGTTTTGGAGTAATACCGGACAAGGGATGATCACGTACATATACAAGATCAAGCAACGCAAGGGCAAGTGGTTTTGGGCAAGTCACCACGAGCGGCCCAAGAAAACCAAACACAAGCCGATGATCTACATGAAGAAGGAGCTCTCGAAGCTGTTCTATGATAACCGTTGTCTTGCAATGTATTGGATCACCCGGTGCAAGTTCTACTCATGGACGGGCAACTTGAAGCCCGACAAACCGATACAAGACACCGCTCTCGAGGAGATCAACAAATCGGGCAAGTGGGAATATGTCGGATCCTTCTATCTTCATTCTCTCCCGGATAAGTTCAAAGGCGAGGACACGTTGATCCTCGGGGGGCCGCCGCCGCCCGTGGAACACGTGCGAGATCTCTTGGAGGGGGGATCCCCGGGGGGAACCTTCTCTCAAGGATCTGCGGCCGACAAGCTCATCACGTGGGAGTCGGGTCGAGAGAGATCCGATTTAAATTGGAGTAGGTGATATAATGGAGATACCAACAACAATCGAACCCGGATCGCAAGTTCTGATCAAGGGAAAGATCTACCGGGTTGACAAACCAATCGGCCGGGAACCGTACCTCACAAGGATCCATCGGGTGAAGAAGTTATGAACAAAAACTTCACCCCATGGAAGTGCACGGCGTGCAACGCGGCCGTCCCGGATTGGAAGGCCAAGTGTCCCAAGTGCGGAAACTTCGGCAAGGAGAGGAGACCATGAAGATCATCGGGATCAAGCAACTCAACGAATTCGTCGAGCTCCATCGGGCTTATGGATATGACGTCCCGGTTGGAGTGTCCGGCCCGGAACAGTCCGGGAAGTCAACGCTCGCGATGCAATGCTCCCGGGAGAAGCTCGGGATCGGGGATCACGACACCGACAAGTTCTTGAAGTTCATGGAGAAGAACATGATCTTCAACCCCGCCGACATCTGGAAGATCCGCAATCTCCCGGACGAGGCCGAAGTCCCCGTCGATGAAGCGATTAGGGTAGCATGGAGACGTGAGTTTTACCGTCCGGAGAACCGTTGGCTCGTCAAATTGTTCCGGCAATTCGGCCGGGCCCGGCGAGTCTACTACCTCAACATCCCAAAGTTTTGGTCGCTCGATGATGAGATCCTCAACGACAGGATCAAAGTGTGGGTGCACGTCGTCCACAAGGAAGTCAAGACAGTAGACGGTAAACCCGTCCCTACGAAATTCCACGCGATCTTGTTCAAGAAGGATTATCACGCGTACCAAGACGACCCGTGGATGAAGCGACAAGCCAAGAAGATCCTCAAAGATGAGAACGACAAGATCGGAACGATCCCCTTGATCCCCCACGACATCGGCAAGGTGATCCGGAGATACGTCCGGCTCCCGTCGTTCCAAGGATACATCCAATTCTATCCGCTCCCCCCGGATCTGTGGGAAGTCTACAACAAGTTCTCCCTCGAGAAGAAGCTCTCCCATGAGAAGCGACAAGAGAACGTCGACGACAAATGGAAGTTCCGGTTCTACACTATGGTTTACAATTTACATAATAGGGGAACACCCCGTAGTGAGATCGCCCGGCTCCTCGAAGTCGACGGGATCCCGCTCCTCGAGGAGTCATGGATCTCGAAGCAATGGGATGACATCATGGATCTCGTGACGAACGGGAACGTCAAGGAGTTGAGATCCGTGAGACATCAACGTAAGAAAAGCAATAGAAAATAGTATATTCTGTACAGGAAAAATAAAAGGCCCCGGTAGCTGATTGGACGCAGCACCCGTTTTGGTAAACGGGAGATCCGGGCTCGAATCCCGGCCGGGGCTCCATGTTTAGGTGGTGTATATGGATTGTATGGCAATTGCAAATATAAAAGTTCAGGATTTGATCTCTTTCCTGAGAGCTTTCTCGACAAGCTCAGAAACACTGGTTTCCTTGTCTATGGCGTGCTTCCTTAGATCTACGGCCCCGGGGCTCTCCCCGGCGGCCTTCTTTCTTGTCTTTTGTAATAAGTTATAATAGATTCATTATGTCGGGTACTTCTCACAATTCACGACAATCGACGAAACATTATTAAGTCAATGGTACCAAAAAGTAATCATGGATCCTAAAACTCAAGAGCTCCTCAACCAACTACCCCGACCCGGGGAGTCGGTTGCAGATTGGCAAAGAGTTGTGGCGTCAAAGCCCGGGATGGACGTCGCACTTCTACGCGAGCTCACTCAACTCAAAGACGTCCCCGAGGACTTCAAGGAATTCATGTGGGCCTTCATGTCACAAGAGGACGTGTGGGCCAAGACCACTCCGGCCGACCGGGAGATCGCCGTCGAGTTATTCCTTGCCGCTTGGGACTTCTACGAGTACAGTCAACCGGATGACATCAAGCCGGAGATGGAGTTGAAGTTCATCAATGCTCTGCATAAGTTTAGGATGCGTTTAACGAGATCCGACGAGGGCTTCGAGAGAACCCAAGAGAATACCACGATCGCCCAAACACTCACACCACAACGGGAAGCTCAACAAGGCAATTGGTTCCGTCGGTTCTTCAACAAGATGGGGTTGTAAAATGAAGATCGAGATCACTAGGGAGAAGGTCGCAACATTCGGCTATGGTTTCTTCGCCGGAGTAGTTCTCGGAATCTTGGTGATGCTATGAACATTGTAACGAAGCTCATCCTCGGATGCGTGGCCGGACTGTTCGGAACAGGCCTTTTGTTCTTCGCTCCACTACCAATCCCGGGAGACGTGGGCCCATTGCTCGCTTATATTTTCTCAATCATGTTATTCATGGCCTCGACCATGTACCTCGCGGTCAACATGAGACAAGCGTTTTGGAAGATCGCGAAATCCAACGACGTTGTTTTGACCCAGCGACGTGACGGATTTTTGGAGATGGCCGAGGCCGAGTATTATACCGGATGGCTCAAGACAAAGTTCGGTTATCATCTCATGACCGACAAGAACAAGGAGATCACCACAAAGAAGAACATCTCGATCGCCCTTGATATGTACGGGCCAACCATCAACCCCGAGCACGTGCAAGCCGTCGAGCAATTCGCAAAGGACAACAAGATCAAGTCGGCGACCGAGCTCGATAGTCTACTCGACAAATGGCACGTGTGCACCAAGTGCAAGTGGGAAGGGATCCCGGACAACAAGACCGAGGAGAAGGAGACAGAGGTCGGCGGGATCAAGCAAGTCGAGCAAATAGTTGTCGGGAAGATCTGCGGCAATGGGAAGTGTAAGGCCGAGGGAGATCTCCTCGAACACAAGGCCCCGAGCGTGCTCACACCATTTTACAAGACCGTCTCGCTCGAACCCGTTCGCCTACTCATGAAGCACGGCATGAACCCATCCAAGGCCGCCGTCTTGACGGATCGTCTTGCAAGGATCAAGATGGGCATGAACACAAAGATGACGGAGTTCATCCTTCGTATGTTCGGGATCGGGATCGCCGGGTTATTCTTACTCATAGGCATGGGGGTATTCCTCAAGATCGCGGGGGTATTATGACGAACAATCAGATCGTAATGTTGAGCATCGGAGCGTTCATCGGCTTCGTGTTCCTCGGTCTTGCTGTTCGATTTAGTGGATTGTTATGAGCGAAGAAATCGTCGACTATGGAGCGGACGCGTACACGTCCCACGGATCCGGGATGGCCATCCCGGCATTGTTAGATCGGTTATTCTTCGCCGGAGAGAACGTCCGGGAAGGTTGCCGTCTTGCAACAATAGGGACACCACATATTGAACCCTTCATCAACTCGAGAGCCGTCTTGTTCATCGAAGTGTTCGGGATCCTAAGATCTTCGATCCCCAAGGACGATCGGGAAACGATCGAGAAGGAGTTCGAGGAGATCCACGAGCTCATCATGGAGATCATGGCCAAGCCCGAGGATCGTCGACTCAACAAGATCGACACGATGACCTTATACAACAAGGTCGGAGACCGACTCACGAAGTTATGGTTCTTGATGAACGACTTCTTGCAAGGGAAGAAGCAATTCTATGTCCGGGCCGCCCCGGCAAAGGATGACTTGTTCGGCAAGGAGCTCGAAGCTCTCAAGAAACAATTGAAGGGTTAAGTCATGACGTGGGTGCAACACGCGGAGAGTGCCAAAGAGGCGTACGAACAAGCTAGAAAACTAGATCCCGGGGCTCAATTGTCCGTCTCGAAGGTCGGAGAGGATCGTTATTTAGTCACGACTAAATACGTCCAAGGCCGCACCGGGGACGAGCTCCTTCACACCTACACCGAAAGCGTCAAGAACACCAAGGCCGCAACTTCTTATCAATCCCGTTATCCATCCACTAGGATCTCGAGCGGATCCGGGGGAGGGGGATCCGGGGGAGGGGGTACTTCAACCCAAACGATCACCAAGACAACCACGGCCGCCGCCCCGCAATCCACACCGACACCAAACGGTGAACAGGCAAAGGCCACGGCCCAAGATTTATTGTCAACTCCTACTTATCGAGATCCCGAGACCGGGGCAACATTCAGATCAGTAAACGGGACGATCCAAGTCAAGCCGAAGGGCCCTTATGCCCTGGACTATTGGATGCCCTACAATGAATATGTAGAGAAGGAACGGATCCGGCAGATGAGCCCGGAACAACGCAAGATCTCGAACATCGTCAACAAGGGATTGACGTCCGAGGAACAACAAAGACTATTCGCCCCGACAGGATCCCGGCAACTCGAAGAACAGATCATGAAGCACATAGATCCCTACACATCCAAAGACTTCTATGGGGGAGAGCCGACATTGTCGACCCCCGTCAATGTTGCGATCGCCGTTAGTGCCAAGGTCACGGAGTGGAGCGTCAAGACGTTCACATCCATCGGTCACAACATCGAAGTGGCCACACGTCCGGAGCTCTACAAGGCCGGGAGCCAAGTCATACAATCGGGAGTCGCTCCATTCATGGCCGCCGAGATCGCCGGGCAAACGATGGAATACGCAAGTAAACACCCGGGAGAGTTCATCGGCCAAACGGCGACGTCGGCGTTGATCTTCTACGGGGCCGGGAAGGCCATAGGACGAACAAAGACATTCGTGCAAGAGAGGATCGGGCCCCGCGTTGCCATGGCCACGAAGGGGAGACTCATGGGATCCTTGACCCGGGAGTACAAATCATTCAAGCCAACGGACTACACCCGGATGGGAGTGGCAAAGCAAGCCGAGGGTAGGATCCCGGCGATCGTCCGAGAGTCACGTCATGCTAATTTGATCAAGGGGAAGGTTAGGATCCCGATGCAAGAATTCAAACAGATGATCAAGCATCCCGGGACGACCATCAAAGTCATGTACGAGAAGGCCGGGGCCAAGATCCGGGGGGCCGTGCAATACGAGAAGATCCACGGAACGCCCGGGACGGTCAAGCGTACGATCTACACGTACGTCAAGGAGACCCCGGCAAAGGGATCCTTGTACAAATTCACCAAGTCAAAGGGATGGGAGATCTCCACGTACGGCGGCAGAAAAGCCCATATAAGGTCGTATTCCCCAATCCCGGATGAAGTTAGGATCCCCGCCGTATCGGGCCGTTATGACGTCATACAACGCGGCCACGGCTACAAATCCACAGAGTACGGGGGATTTGACGTCATGCTCAAGAAACCGCCGAAAACTACGGTTAAGGATCCTTGGCTCTATGTCAAGGGTACGAAGCCCGGGCCAATGAAACCATTCAAAGGCCCGTCCGAAGTCCGTCCCGTATCACCCGGGGCGGCGGCCCGGGCCGCATCCTTATGGGAAGCTACTACAAAGTCCGGGGGTCTCAAGACCGCGACCAAGTCGTTGGAGAGTACGCAACTCCGGTTGCCCGCTCAACCGCCCGGGCACATTCCCATCGAGGCCGCGTTCGACTATGGGACAATGTACACCGTGGCCGCCGGGAGCTTAACAAAGACACCCGAGCTCGGGGCCGGGCTTCGAGATCTCGAGATGCAAGTTAGGATCCCCGACATGGACATGAGATCATTCGAGAGATCCTCGCAATGGAATCCCAACAAATACAAGCACGTCCCGATGGACAAACAGATCCCCATCATGAAACAATTCGAGGACGTCGACATAAGGTTCGGGCAAGTGCAGATCCCCGCACAACGACAGATCCCGAGACAGGCCCCGAGACAGGCCGAGCGTTACGCCTTCGAGCAAGTCGTCGCTCAACAGATCCGGGCCGCAAACATCCCGACGGTGAAGTTTACCACGACAACAACGACCCCGGCCTTCAAGCCGTTCGTGATACCGAAGGATCCGGAGATCGTCAAGAAGAAGCGGAGATCTCCCCGGGGAGAGAAACATGGTTATTGGATCCATCCCGTCAAGGATCCGATCGGTGAATATTTGGAGGAAATCAAGTGAAAGGTCAAGTTTGGATGCTATTGGTATTCATGGTTATGATCGGGATGATCTCGATCATCTTCATGGCCATGACCGTCCCCCTTGGTTGGGTCTACGAAGTCTCGCAAACAGTCACCCCGACGATCAACAACACGGAGATCGAAGGGAATATATCGGCGACACAAGATCAGATTTGGAACCAATGGTGGATGGTACCGACCGCGTTCTTAATCATTCTGATCATCTGGGCCTACGCTCATTCACAACGTAAAGAGAGCGGCTCGGAATATGTGATGGTACGGTGATCAAATGGATTGGAGGATAGCGGTCTTGACAAGTGTAGTTTTGCTTCTACTTACTGCGAGCTCGGTCGCGGCCTACGACGTCGTGGGAGACTACGTCATCGAGGACAACAACAAGATCAGGATCTACACATGGCCCCACACAATGAAGTTCTCGGAACAAGAAGTTTGGACTTGTCTCACGTCCAAGATCTACGAGGGCGGGATCGACGTGGCCTTGGG
>Ga0180434_10006995_pt1 | contig 12806 bp, 15 predicted proteins | sample SS_ome_7_FD_132453 | JGI IMG/M metagenome (GOLD analysis project Ga0180434, IMG submission 132453) | Hypersaline lake sediment archaeal communities from the Salton Sea, California, USA - SS_1_D_2 metaG | ecosystem: Environmental > Aquatic > Non-marine Saline and Alkaline > Hypersaline >... | reverse complement strand
TGACGACATTAAACTATCTCCGAGATAATTTAACAACATTAAACTATTGACTGATTTAATTTAATCATATTAAACTATATTTATACTTAGTTAAACAATGTTAACTTATGATAATTTAATAAGGTTAAATTATGTCTACAATAAACTATCAACTATCCCCCGGAAATGAGAAGGGGCTGTATTTTGTAGTTCAGCGGCGTACCGGAAACATACATAAGTCCTCTTTTCCCGCGACCGGAATTTTTAAACCTTTCGAGACGCTGCCGGAAGCGCAAGCTTATTCCGAAAAAATTAAAAACGATCGGACTGTTTATTACGCGATAGACAGCCGTAATGGAGAAATACACAAGACGGATCGTAAAAAAGCGGGGCCGTATCGCTTCCGATTGAGCGAAACCGCCGCTCTTCGCGTAGCGGTTCAAATTAAACGACGAAATCTTAAGCGTAAAGTCGACGAATACAACGCCGCTCTCGATGAATACCTCTCCTCGGGCGGAAACAATCCCGACGGTTTTATCCCTGTCATATGGAACATTTAAACGAACTGTTGAAAGCGGCCGGGATAACTAGGGCCGCCGTAGCGAGAGCCGCGGGAGTGACGCCTGCGGCCGTGTCCTTCGCTTTAAAACGAAAAAGCGGAGTCGGCTACTACGCCGCGCTCCGCCTGCTTTCCGAATCCAAAAATAAACTAATATCGACCAGGGACATCATAGATCAATTCCTAATGAGCCCCTGAGCCTCCACATACGCCGAGGCCGTCGCCGCGCCTCTTGGGAATCTCTCCTGCTCCGAGCCGGGCGCGACGAACAAAACCGGCCGTTTCCCATCGTCCGCCAGGCTTGGGCTATTGAGCCTCTCCTTCATTACATAGCCCATATTTTCCAGCATCTCCTTTCGTTTGTTCCGCGCCAGACGAAACCTCTTGTCGTGCAGAAGCCTATCCAGCGCCACCGACGATATCCAGCCGCCTCGGAATCCGATTCTCCCTTCCTCCACGGCCTCCAATATCTCCTGCTCTATCGGCCCCATAGACACCGCCCGCGCCTCGTTGCTGGACGACGTCTCCGGCGCTCTCTGGCATTCGCCCGCGGGGTTGAATTCGTCCGCTACGGCGTACCTCTTGAGATAGTGCGTAATTACCGCCCATCCGCCGCCCCGCGCCCATTCGTACAAATCCGGGAAGTACTTCCCGGACATGCCGTCGCGGTTCAAGTGCGCCTTGGTTTGCTGAGCCGTGTACAGCGGGCAGTACCTCCGGTTTCCGTCGGTTATTTGAAGAGAGTCCTTGTAGTTGCAGAACGTCATGAAGTTGGCGCGGTTGTCGCCTACGAACTGGCTTGCGCCCTTGAATTGAAACTCGATCCGCCTATTCGTTATCAGAGGCTTGAGCGCCTCCTGCAAATCCCGTCTATCCGAAGGGAATAAATCCTCGATCGCTATAAACAGTTTACCGTACAGCCATCCGTTGAATTTAAGACCGTTCCCGGCCAGGTCGGAAGCGTTCGGGGTGTGACTATACCGTTGACCTAGCGCATGCGTTAGGGCTGTCGCCAGGAACGTTTTTCCGTTGCCTTCCGTCCCCTGAACCACCGGCGCCCATTGGAACTTGGCGCCCGGATATTGAACGCATGCGGCCATGTACGACAGTAAAACCTGCCTATCTCGCTCAATCGGCAGCAGTTTTTCAAGCAGTTCGATAAAGGGAGACGCATCTCCGGCCGTTTCCTCTATCGGGATTTTCTCGTAGGTGTTGACCAAAGTCCGCCCCTCTTCCGATACCAGACCGCCCGGCGGCTCCTCGGGGCGGAAACAAACGTCGTCCGCTATAGGAAAGTTGTAGAGTTGGGATTCGGTGAAGGCTTCGAAAGCGTTCGAAGTGGGTTTGCCCTCCGCCGCTTTGGTGAATAGATAGCCGCCGAATACGGCTTTAAATCTCTCGGGCTTCAAAAGTCCGCGACCGGGAGTCCACACGGCATGCTTTTCGACGACATAGGCGCAACCCTTGAAATAGTCGAGTTGAGCGTCGATATTGAGAAGCTGGAGCCCGGCCCGAAAACCCTGAACCCCTTCGCCGCCTGTATCTACGACGGCTCCCGACTCCGATTCCCTCTCGCGCCTCTGGTAGGTAGCCGAGCATCCGTCGACGGCGAACTCTATCGAGCGCTCCCGGTAGTCCGGCCGCTCCCGCCATTTATCGCGCTTCCCTAGCGACGATTGACTAAACAGCCTCTCCATTTGTTCCAGGTCACACCCCGTATAAAAAGCCAGATGCGACAGGAGCGCCGCGTCCGCCGACGACCAGTCGAAGCCGTGCTCGCCTGACCCTGGAAAATATTTTCTGAGCGCCTCGACATCGCCATCGAATAGCTCTTTGAAAGTAGCCGCGCCCCCGAAAGCCGCCCGCGCCGATCTGGCGCGCATGGCGACGGACAAGACCTCCTCGTCCGTCAAGTCGTTTCCAGCCAGTCCCGGATTTACAACCCGCTCCGGCCGCGTCATATATTTATCGACGAATGTATCGAGCGCGGTCTGAGCGTTGTAGAAAGCCGACCCGCTCGCGCCCGTCCCCGTCAAAGCTACAAACCGCTCTTTAGTGTAGAGCTCCAGGCCGAGCGCCGCATTCTTGTTCTTATGATCGCCATTCGCCGGAGTCCCGGTTCCGAAAATATGAAGACCCATCCCGCTATGCGATATCTCGACCGCGCACCCATAGAATATCGTGCAGATTTCGGTGGCTAAGGATGACCACTTCGATATTGGGTCAAAGCAATCGTCGATGTCTATAAAGAAGAAGGGGTCGTTCTCCGTGAACACGAACCCCGGATTCCCTAAAGCCGCCGCTTGCTCGTAGCTCGACCAGGTCGTCGGGTCCGTTACCGACCCCATAGGGATTTTATCCGTTTTGCCGTCGGCGCGCGGCTTTGGGAACCATGGTATAAATTGATTGTAGTTTTTAAAGAACATTAAAAATCCTTCCCGTGTTTATACGGTCTTTCTCGGTTGTGCTTCATTTTAGCCAACATCGCGCCTTCCAAATCCACGCCGGCCGCCTCCGCTAAATCTATAATAATAAATATGGCGTCTCCAAGCTCTACCTCGAAAGCTCCGTGCCCCGGACAATGTTCATCCGGAGGAAACCCCTTTCTAGCCGCTTCGTAGGCTTCGCTTAACTCCGAATGCGCCCACGCTATAGCCCTCGGGATATTCGGGTTTTCTTCCTTCTCCAATTCCGGCCAAAAACCTTTTTCCTTAGCTCTCGCATGCACGACTTTCTGGAGTCGTTTGATTGATCCCGCAAACAACAGTTCCTCTTCCATTAATCTTTCTGCTCGCTATAAGTTTTAAAATCCTCCAGACTCGGTTCGTCTCCGTCGCATGCGGACGCGTCCCTTATCAATATCAAGTCCGCGACTTTCAAATCCTCCCGTATGTCTTCGAGACCGAAATCGACGCTTTTCGGCAAATACGCCTGCCTTATTAAACAAAACCGCCCGTCTTCGCTCAATACCCGGTATGGAACCGTAACGCTCGACTCCCCCTCGGCGCATGGGTATAGCCTCGCCATAATCGCGTAGGGGTTGCAGGAGTCTATGACCGCGAATTTACGATCCGGAAATATCATACCCCCGCTGTTTCCGTCTATAACTTTAATTCGAGTAACTACGTCCGGGTACCGGGCGCATTTTTTGGCCGCGCCCATCGCCAGCAGACAAACCGCGGCCAGTTTCCACCAATTTTTAATTTTCATAATTTCCTCTCTCCGTTTCATATTCGATTATTGCGCGGCCGATCGCCTCCGGTATTTGGGGGACGACCGCGTTTCCGTACATTCTCAAAAATGGGCCCACTTCTCCGGGAACCCCATCAGCCAACAGTATACGTTGGGGAATTTCGAGTAGGGAACGCCCAGTAGGATCAAGAAATACTGGATTTGAAATCCTCCCGGCATAGAGCCGGGCTTCTTGGCCTCCCTCCATAGCATTTTCAGCACCGAGGTGACTTTCAATCGATAGCATCTCCCGGTCGACGCCCGCGGGGTAGGCCACAATCCATAGTCTCTCGCGGAGATGCGGGGCGCCAACGTCGGCAGCGGAGATAATATGCCATTCCGCATCGTACCGGATCGACCGGAGATCGGCAAGAACACGGCAGAGTCCACGTCTTCGCAGCGCCGGCACGTTTTCGATAATCGCGTATCTCGGTTTGATTTCAGATATGATTCTGAAAAATTCAGCCCACAAACCGCTCCTCCCTCCCCGCAGTCCGGCGCCCCCGACGTTGGCGGCGCTGATGTCCTGGCAGGGAAATCCCCCGCAGACGACGTTGGGTTTAGGGAGTCCGTAGAGTTGCAAAGCTGCATAAAGCTCCTTTAAGTTTAAATTTTTTACATCGGAGAATAGGGGGAGTTTCGGCCAGCGCCTCCGCAAAACCCTCCGGCAGTCGGCGTCTATCTCGCACATGGCGACCGTCCGCATCCCGGCGCGCTCCAAGCCTAGTGAAAACCCGCCGATGCCGGAGAACAGGTCTAGGACGTTAAACTCCACGGCAATACTCGGAGTCCAGCCACATTACGACTCTTTTTCGCAGTTCGATGGAGCTTTTTTCTAAAAAAAGTTCATCTCCGAGCGCCATCGCTTGGGCCAGAACTCTATAATTTCTAGTTTCGATTGCGGCCAGCACTATCAGACGCCGAGTCCTCTCCGCTTTATGGAGATGGTACTGAACGTTGCTCGCCGTGATGCCGTCCTCCTTCCCGGCCTCGGCGATCTGCTCCCGCGTCACTTTGTTGTATCCGTACTCTTCGGCGGCCTTAAGTGCCGCCTTCAATATTCGCTCTCTCATAGTAGTTTTTGATTAAAATTCTATAGTCTACCGCGGAAGACGCGAAGCCTGCAAGTCCTCCCCGCAATCTCACCGCATTGTGAAAATTAGTTTGCGCCTCCCCCGCGACTCCTTTTTTAGAGACGTCGCGCTTTACTTCAATAGCCGTGAAGACGCCGACGACGACCCCGCCGACGTCGATCGGGGTTATCCCGATCAGGTCGGAGGATTTAAAACGCTCGTTGATCCGCTTGCTGTCGTTGCCGAGACCGTACCGGATATGGCGGCCTCCCCTATCGACCGCCGCGCCGGAGTTATTCCGCATCAAAAGCGCGTCGTATTCCGCCGACGCCGCGACCCGAATCTTATTTTGAATCCAGGTTTCGGAATGTTCGACGGCCCCCGATTCCGGGATCAGCGGCGTTAAAATATCTATTAAAACCTTAAGCGCCGGTGGAGAAACGCCGTATATCTCCGCCCATTGAATAATTTCTTGATTAATCATTCGGCGCCGCTAATTCCCGGAAGAGTTTCAGGATCATACCCGCCGACCCTGGGAATCTTTCTTCCCGCGCCCCTGAGCTCTTTAGTAAAAGAGGCGGCGGACTCCATGAACGGATCGATTATTTCCGCGCGTAGTTGTTTTCTAATTTTTTCCAGCTTCTCCTCGATCAGCGCGTTGTAGTCTTCCGCAACGCAGCCCACCGCCTCGGTTATTTCCTTGACGCTGTTCTGAATCGACAAAGCTAATTTTACGTCGGTTTCAAATTTTGTATTCATTGTCTAAATCCTCTTTAATTCTATTCGTTAATTCCTCGGCCGGACGGCGACCTAAAGTTTGGGCGCTCAGAACGTCCGTTCCGAATTTCCTAAAAAATTTAATGTACCGGGCCTCGTGTCCGAGACCCTCCGCTTTCTCCCGACCGCCCCAGAGAGACATCGCGTATTGCAGCCGAGTTTGCGCGGCTTTGCGGTCTCGATGTTTAGCCAGGAACCCTCTCACGGCTATTTCCGAAGCGCCTTGGGCTCTCATGCCGTCCGCCGCGCCGGACGCATCCGCCGACAGCCGCGCGGCGTCAGACCTGAGCGATTCCAACACGTCCGGCGACAGCTCCATAAGATTACCCTCTACCTGAGTAATATCTCGGGCCGGGGCGCGGCGCTCGGGACGATATCCGCAATATGGGCAATCCAACGTGTACGATTCGAAAGCCCGCATGCATCCGCCGCATATCCGAAGCGGAGGCCCGTCGCCGTCGATATTCCGCGCTTTGCAGCCGTCGAGCGACCACGGGACTTTCGGCGCGTCCGGCAGTCCGCGCTCTTTATGCCGCATGATGTTTCCGACCGGGTCGACTATCGTACTCCGGGCGCGGCCGCCCTTCCTCAACGCCCGGCCAATCTGCTGGGATAGCAGACCGTAGCTCCAGGTTGGGCGCCCGAGAATGACGCATTCCACATCCGGGACGTCGAAACCCTCTCCGAATAGATCGACGTTCAGCATTACCGAAAGCCGCCCGTTTTCAAAATCTCTAATAGCTCCCGACCTCGCTTTAATATTCGTCTCGCCGTCGACGTGCATCGCCGCGATCCCGGCTTCGCGGAATTTAAGCTCCATCCGGTTCGACGTCTTTATATCCGGCATGAACGCGATTGTCTTCAAACCGTTCGCCAATTGCTTATAGTGCTGAACGACGTCGCCGACGACGAAATTTTCCTCCGCCGCGAGCGCCAACTTAGGCTTGCTGAAATCTCCCGAACCTGTTACTGGAACGTTTTCAACATTGAAGCAATTTTCCGGGGCGTAGAGCGTATAGTCGGACAAATAGCCCTCGTTTATCAACCGCCGGCCTATCGGCCCTCGAATCAACGTTTGATAAATTCCGCCGCAGTGAGCTCCGAGCCCGCGGCCGTCCGCACGGGAAGGCGTGGCCGTCACTCCGAGCTGAAAAGCGTTCGGAAACATCGCCGCCGCCCGCCCGAAATTGTTATCGGCGAGCATATGGTGAGCTTCGTCTTGTACATACATGAGAATAGACCGAAACCACGCGGCGGGCATTTTATCCGCCCGGGCGTTCAAAGTCGGAACGCTAGCGACGAAAACCGAAGCTTTCGGGGTTATCCACGAACGCTTCAATTTATCGCGTTGAACCTCCATAACCTCTCGGACAATCGCCTTCGGAGCTATTATATTGTGGCCGACGCCCATTCTTCCGAGCGTCAACGCTATTTGGGAGACTATCTCCCGCCTATGCGCGGCGATGACGGTCGGAATTCCTAAATCTCGGGTTAGTCCGCTAAAAGTAACGGTTTTGCCCGATCCGGTCGGCATGACCAGCATCGCCGATTTAAACCCCAGGTCGCGCGCCGCTAATATTTCCGAGTTCGCCTGTTTTTGAAAATAATGTAGTTCCATAAAATTTTGTTTGAATTATCGCTTGACAATTAAAACTATAAATATAAACTGTAATTATTGTCAAGCACGATTTATTTTTAATTCGAACAGAGGTAATTATGAAAATTACAATACATGGAGATTCATTCGAAGACGTTAAACGCCAGATGTCGGAGATTGTCGGTAACATCACTGAACTAGAACCGCCTATAGCTCCGGTCAACCAGGCTCCTCCCGTCGAACAGACGCAGCCTCCGGTCAACCAGGCTCCTCCCGTCGAACAGACGCAACCTCCGGTCAACCAGGCTCCTCCCGTCGAACAGACGCAACCTCCGGTCAACCAGGCTCCTCCCATGGACGCCGACGGCGTCGTTTGGGACGGGAGAATTCACGCATCGACGAAAACTAAAACGCAAGATGGGCGCTGGAAGAAAAAACGCGGCGTAGACGCCAACTTAGTCGCGCAGGTCATGGCGGAACTGCAAGGGCGTCAATCGGCTCCTCCGATTAATCAGACGCAAGCCGCGACCGTTCCGTCGCAAATTACGACAATAGAGCAACTGTCTATGAGATTCGGGGACTTAATCGCGCAGGGGAAAATCGATATGGCCGGGATGCAGCAAATCATGATGGATACCGTCGGTTTCAGCAATATCAATCAGCTCCAGCCGCATCAGGTGGCGCAAGTGGCGGCGGCTCTCGAATCCAAGGTCTAGATATGAACGATATAAAACTCCGCGCGTCGGCGGCCAATCTCTGGAGCAATTGCCCCGGGTCGCTGCGCGTTAAACAGTTCGTTCCCGAAAAAGTAAGCTTCGCCGCGCTTGAAGGCGACGTGATTCACCGACTTACGAAAGGCTTCTTCACTAACACGTTGACCGACGACTCAACGTTCGAAATGATGTTGAACTACATCCACCCGATAGTCGACGGCTCCGATTTTATCCTGACGGACGAACATATCGAACTCGCCAAGGGCGCGTCGATGTTCTGCAAGAGTTTGTCCGGGGTGTCGGGCCAAATGGAGAGGGCTTTCGATCTCGAAATCGCCGGAACTACTCAGAAAGTGCGGCCGGACTGCGTTAAAATCTACACTACCGGGCGCATTCTCCACATCGTCGATTTTAAATTCGGCCGTCGCTACGTTCCCGCCGTCGGCAACATGCAGCTACTATGCTACGCCGTCGCCGCGATGCAGCTCCCGGAAATGGAGAAATATCAATTCAAGGAAATCCGCCTGCACATCTATCAACCGCGCATCTATGAAGACCCGCGGCGGGTTTGGATATTGACCCGCCAGAACTACGACATCTGGGCGGCCGATTTGGAGAGCGACGCGAAAACGGCGTTGTCGGGCATCGACGAATGTTTTGTCACTGGCCGCCACTGCTGGGATTGCTTCGGGAAAACGCACTGTCAGGCGTTCATCCGGCTAGTTAGAAAATTCGACAATATAGCGTTCACCGAGATAGACCCGGAAGAAGTTCCGACTAGTGTGATCGGTGAAATCTACGGATTTTTCAAGGATATGCAGAAAACTTTGAATCTAGCGGTCGACGCGTTTGAAAGCAGAATTATGCATGAAATCAATTGCGGCGGCAAAATCCCGGGCTGGATGATCGAGACCGGAAAGGGCAAAGATAAAGTCGTCGGAGACATATCACAACTTAAAATGCTCGAAGCCCTGACCGGCGAAAAGCTGACGGAGGAAAAGCCCATTTCAATAACAGCCATTAAACGCAAAAAATCTTTAAAACCGTTTCTCCCTCAAATTATTTCAAAATCATCCGGAAAACCAAAACTTGTAAAATTTAACCAAGATAAAATAAAGGAGACTTTTAAAAATGACTGAAAAAAAATATATAGATGGGGTAACGCCCGTCGGACGTATGGTTTCGGGCGCGATATTCGTGCCCACGGACAAAGGGTATCAAGGAAAGACTCTCGATAGGCCCGTCTACTACGCGCAACTAGCTATCCCGAAGGGGTCGCCTGGACTCCAGGAGCTTTTTAACAATCTGACTGCCGCCGCGCATCAGGGATTTCCCAACGGAGAGCATGCCCGGCAAGATTTCTCCTGGAAATTCAAGGACGGCGACGCCGCCGACAACGTTCAAAAACAGGGTTGGGCCGGATGCTATGTGTTCACTTTCCGCTCTCAATTCGCGCCGAGCGCGATAGTCGACGCCAATTTTCAACAGATCGTCGACCCTAACCGGATCAAACCGGGCTATCAGGTTCGTATATCGTATTCGGTCGTAGGGAACGGAGAGCCCTCGAAACCTGGAATTTATCTGAATCTTCAAATGATCCAGCTCGTGTCCGAAGACGAAATTATCGTAACCGGGCCCGATCCGAAACAGGTTTTCGCCGGAGCAGCCGCGCCGCTCCCGCAATCCCCCGGATACGCCGCGCCCCAAGGTCAACCTGCGCAACCGGCGTACCCAGCGCCCCAAGGTCAACCCGGACAACCGGCGTATCAGACGCCCCAGGGTCAACCCGGACAACCAGCGTATCAGACGCCCCAGGGTCAACCCGGACAACCAGCGTATCAGACGCCCCAGGGTCAACCCGGACAACCGGCATATCAGGCACCCCAGGGTCAACCTGCGCAACCGGCGTATGCGCCCGACCCTCAGTTTCTTAACGGGCCGCAGCAATGACGGCTGTTCGTTTAGATTTTGAAACCTACTCCGAAGCCGGAACGGTTTTCGATTTCCAAACTGGGAGGTTTAAAGCGCCTCCCGGCGTCAAAAAGCGCGGCATCGGGCTAGTCGGGGCCTACGCCTACGCCGCGCACCCCTCCACGGACGTGCTTTGCGCGGCGTATTGGGTCGGAGACTATAAACATATATGGAAACCTGGTTGGGATAACCCGCACCAGCTTCTAGAAGCCGCCAAGCACGGCGCGATCATCGGCGCCTGGAACTCCTTTTTCGAATGGTGCATCTGGAACCTAGTTTGCGTCCGTCGCTACGGGTGGCCGGAGTTGCCACTTGAGCAAACGCTCGACACGGCCGCCGCCGGGCTTGCGTGGTCGTTGTCGCCTTCTCTGGAAAAAGCGTCCGCCGCAATTTTCGGAGAAACCGAAAAAGATATGGTCGGAAAGCGAATTATGCTAAAGCTCTCCCAACCAAGAGGGCTAACCAAAAACGACGACCGTTTCAGATATCAGCGCGACGATTGCCGGACGGAACAGGAAATGCAGGATTGGTTAACACTCGACGGATATTGCATGAAAGACGTCGAGGCGGAGGCCAACATCGCCGCCGTTGTCCCACCGCTAACGCCGGGAGAGCTGGAAGTCTGGAAACTAGATCAAAAAATTAACGTCCGTGGCGTAGCAATAGACATCCCGACTGTAAAGGCCGCGATTAAAATCGTAGAGGAGGGCAAGCGGCGGGCGAACCTGGAGCTTGCCCGGATTACCAGCGGCTCCATAACTTCCGTCTCTCAAGCGACCGCAATTTTAAACTACGTCAATGGGAGAAATCCGACGCTTTACCCAAAACTCAAAGACCTACGGCCCCAAAATGTAAAAGAGTATCTCAGTAAACACAAAGGCGCGGTCGATCCGGTTTCGTTCAGAATCTTAGAAATACGGAGCGAGGCGGGCGGAAACGCTACGGCCAAACTCTACGCCATGCTCTATCAGTCGATAGGCGCCGGAGATCGGGCTCGCGGACAATATCAGTTTTGCGGAGCTCAAAGGACGCGAAGATGGGCGGGTCGTGGAATCCAGCTCCAAAATTTGCCGCGCGGGGAGGTAGAGCTCTATAAATGCGCGGGTTGCGGGCGAATCCAGGGCGGCATTGACGGTTTTTCCTTTTGTTGTGAAAATCAAAATTATGAGTCGCTCGAATGGGGCATCGAGTCAGTCGAGGCGGTACTCCCGGACGTACAGTCCGGTGACTACGATCAAGTAGCCGCAAAATGGGGCAATCCGCTTAAAATCGTTGCCGGATGTTTGCGGTCTCTGTTGATTGCCGGGCCTGGAAAAACTCTTATTTCCTCCGATTTCTCCGCGATCGAGGCCGTGGTTATGGCGTGTCTGGCGGGCGAATCCTGGGTAATCGATACTTTTTTCCAAGACGGAAAACTCTACGAGCGTACGGCGGCTAAAATTACCGGAGAAGCCCCCGAAACGATAATCGACTATAAGAAGCTGAACGGCAAGCATCATCCGGCGCGACGATTGGGTAAAGTCGGTTCGTTGGCGTCGCAGTTTGCGGGCGGTCTCGGGGCGTGGTTAGCTTTCGGCGCTGGTAAATTTCTATCTAACGATGAGATACGGAAGGCGGTGAAAGCCTGGCGAAACGCTAACCCCGCGATAGTGAGTTTCTGGTACGCCTGCGAGAATGCCGCCATGAACGCCATAAATCAGCCGGGGGTTAATTTTCCAGTTTCCGATTTTTCACGGGTGTCGTTCGAGATGCAAGACCGGGCGCTATACTGCATTTTGCCAAATGGCGAATGGTTGACTTACCTAGATGCCCGGATCGTCCAGCGGCGGAAGCTATCCGGCGACGGCTGGAGAATTCTCGAACTTTGCGAAGAGGCGGCCAACGACGGAACTGGCGGCCCAGAGCTTGAGCTGGAAATAAAATGCCAGGGCTACGCTGGGCTATTGGGAGAAATCCGTCGGGTCGGCGTCGGGTCGTCTCCGGCGCTGCTTAGAAAAATTCTAATGAAATACTGTTTCGCCTATCAACCTACGATTGTCTATATGGGGGTAGGTGAACAGTCGAAATGGGTCGAGCTTGAGACTTACGGAGGAAAACTAGCCGAGAATATCGTTCAGGCAACCTCCAGGTTCATTTTGTCGGAAGCTATGCTCAGGGTTGAGGCGCGAGGCTATTCGATCGTTATGCATACGCATGATGAAATTATCTCCGAAGTCCCCGCCGACGCCCCCGGATCCATAGAGGATTTCGAAAGAGTCATGTCGACTATGCCCGAGTGGGCTAAACTCCCGGACGGACGTCCCTGGCCGATTAAAGCGGCGGGCGGCTGGATGGGCCAACGGTATAGAAAATGATGAAAAACATTATTCTTTTAACCTGCCTCCTACCCTTGTTGTCTGGATGTTGGGAAGAAGAAGACATAAAGAGGCAAATCAAAGCCGACAAGCCGGACGCCGTGTTTTGGGAAAATACGAGTAGCGACATAGTGTACAATGCTCAAAGCGCGGACGGAAAGGAGTGTGAATTCAGACGCGTAATGTGGGGACATGACAAAGGCATTATACGTGATGAAGTGTTGGGAACAAAACATGTACAGTTTTGCGAGACTGGAAAGGCTTTGGAGGAGAAAGTGAGGCAACTTTCAGAGCTGCAAGAGGAGTTTGACAGGTTTAAGCATGCGGTGTGCCCAGGCGGCCCGGAGACCTGTTTTTATCAGTAAATAGTTTGTAAATATAAGTTTTATTATACACAATAGGAGAATATTATGAGTGTAATTTGTTATTATCATAAAGTTGATTTAGATGGAAAATGTAGTGCCGCAATTGTTAGGCGCAAATATCCAGACGCGGAGTGCATAGGGGTTAATTACCCGGATAAGCCCGATTTTTCTCAACATCCAGGAAAGC
>Ga0180434_10006992_pt1 | contig 12816 bp, 9 predicted proteins | sample SS_ome_7_FD_132453 | JGI IMG/M metagenome (GOLD analysis project Ga0180434, IMG submission 132453) | Hypersaline lake sediment archaeal communities from the Salton Sea, California, USA - SS_1_D_2 metaG | ecosystem: Environmental > Aquatic > Non-marine Saline and Alkaline > Hypersaline > Sediment... | reverse complement strand
CTTCACCGCGAATGCCCTGCAACAAAGCAGATACTGTAAGATCGGCTCGCCTGTAAGGTAAAATATGGTTGCATAAAATTAAAATCACTACATGCACTAACGGAATGATCAAGTTCTTAATGAATAAAAAATGATAAGAGAGTCGATCATGGTAGAAGTGGATGGAAACGCAACCATATTTTATGAATAACCTGGTTAAAAGCCGGGCATGAAGGTAAACTGAAAATAACCGCTTTTCTCAGGCCTGTCAAAGGGTGTGACATAAGACAAACCCAATACAAGATAGCCGAAGAGATTGACTCTAATACCCACTCCCGCACTGGATAAAAGCTTTCTTTCTCCCCCCAAAAACCAGGCTCTGCTTACTCCTTCTTCCGCCCATGCCACACCTGAATCAAAAAAGGCAATAAAATCAACCGGAAACAGGCCGTAATACCCCTTTCCGATACCCAGGATTTGAAACAAAGGGAAACGAAGCTCTGCATTCGCCACTATGATCTTGCTTCCGAATAACCGGTTATAATCAAAAAAATATCCGTCATCACTGCATTCTTCGGCGCTAAAAGACCCTGCGTTGTATCCCCGGATAAAAGACTCGTATCCCAGATAGATTGGGTACAGCCTGTAATCTTCCGCCCCCTTCCCATATCTGCCGTAATGAAGAAGACGAAAAGCAAGCGTAAAAGGACGAACAGGCATAAAATAACGCCTGTAATCAGCAATAATACTCACAAAATCAACGGTGCCGTAATAAGGGGAAACCTGGAATACATAGTTTTTCCCTAATATAGGACTTGTCGCTCCAAAATAAGAACTATCATGGATTAAAGCCATATTCACATAAGTGAAATTAAGTCCCTCATAAGAAGGAATTTTTTCTTTCTCCAGCCCAAGCTGGTATCCATCCAAAGCCGAATAGGTCCAGGTCCATACTTCGCTATCATAGTCAATGAAACGGAACCCGCTTGATAATTCGATTCTCGAGAGTTTTGAAAACGGATAATTAGCAAAGCCTGTTATCTGGTAGTTAATCTGACGGAAAATATATTCTTTTTCCATTATAACCGGCTCACCGTTCAGCTCACCTGATTCCAGAGAATAACCAGCTGTTAGATAAGGGATCCTCTGTACGATACCTCCCCAATGCAGCCTTCTGTGGCTGTTCTTGTAGCCAATGACCCCAGCTGAATCGATCAGGCGGTTGTTCAGCTGAATGATCGTGGACAGACTGTTGTATCCTAACATATCACTAAAAAACAAAGAGACGCCTCCTCCTGTATAAAGGCCAAACCTGTCAGCTCCTATAGCAATACTCGGCTGGCTGATAAAATCAAGTTTTAATCTGGGGCTGTAATCTTCAATCACAAAATCTGTTTTCTGCGGAAGCCCATAAAGCGGATTTCTAATGAGCTCTATGACTTCTCCTTCAGGTTTTTTTCTGGGAGGGAGCAGAGAGGGCATCAGGCTTCCCAGATTCTCTATCTTTTTATCATCCGAAAGCAAATCAGATATCTTCTTGTAATAGATACTGTAAGCTCCGGAATCATACAAACAATAAGCAATGATGGAACGGTCCTGTGATAACGAAAAGGCAGGACTCGTAGCCGTCACCCCGGTTATTCCTGTATACACATTAGTGACCTGAGTTGTCCTCCTTGTTTTTAAATCCATAGAATAAATATTATTGATCCCGTTCTGGTCGGATAAGAAATAGAGCTTTTCTGAATCCGGTGACCATTGAGGATTCAGGTTTCTGGCACCTTTGAAGCCCGTAACCCTTGTGATTTCCCCAGAGAACGGTTTGATAAGAGCCAGCTCAAGGCCTCCTATATCCAAAACGGATAAATCTGTTGAAAATCTCTCTGTAACAAAAGCAATGGACTTTCCATCCGGAGACCAAACTGGCTGAAGGTCTCCATAGGGATCATTGGTCAGCCTTTTTAAGACATTTTTATTGAGATCATACGCATATATGTCCGTAGTCCCCCCTGCCTGAGCCGAAAAAGCAATCCATCTTCCATCCGGAGACCAGGTTGGTCCTAATATTTCGTCCAATCCATCAAAAACCAGCTCCCTCAATTTTCTCCCTGTTTCCGCATGAACAATGCTGATCACCGGTTTCCCGCTGCTTATGGCTCCGAAGGCAAACCGTCTTCCCCTCGAATCCCAGCTCCCTGCTGATCTGATGAATTGAAGGCTCTCAAAATGGGTATTTAAAGACGTGCTTGTGAGTTTTTTTATTATTTTACCTGTACTGACATCAGCCATGTACAATTCTATAGAAAACAGATTTTTGCTGGATAAATACACCACTTTTGTTCCGTCAGGACTTATGGAAGGAGAGACATTTAATGTGACTTCTTCACTTCCCTTAATAACAGGATAATCCGACTCAAAGGATGCCTGGGTCTTATCCATCAACGGCGCATATGATTCATTCAGGGCCTTATGCCAATCCCTGGATAAAGTATCCGGATCAATTTTGAGGGAACCGATAAGGGCAGCCTCGTAATTTCCGGTGCGCGAAGCCGACCTTATGATTCTGGAGACAGCTCTATCCCCCCATCTCCCTGTTATATAAGCCATTAATGACTGCCCGTATCTATACGGAAAAAACCTTCGATTCCTCAGCTTTTTAATGGATGGAAGAGGCCCCTTTTTAACCGCGTCTCTCATCCACATGGACGTATTTGGATCAACAGGCCCTACAGAAAGATACTCAGCCATACCTTCTATCAGCCACAGGGGAAGATTCATCATAGGAGAAACCATTCTGGCATAGGAAGTATTCCCCAGAGATGTTATGTCAAACTGAAAAGCATGAACGAGTTCATGCCCGATCACATGGTCCGTTTCTGATAGGGTTGCTCCTAAAGGGAGGACGATTCTTCTTTTAAGGATCTCTGTGACTCCCCCTGTTCCCTCACCTATTTCCCCTGAAATAGTGGTGGTCTGCTGGAAGTGGGTGGGACTGGCATAGAGTATGAGAGGCTGTCTCCCTTCAAGGTCATGACGGAGTAAACGTGAGTATCGTGCATACCATCTCTCTGCCATTCTTGCTGCCTGGAGAGCGGCATCCTCCATTTCAGTATAGAAATAAACATCAAAATGCTCTGTTTCCATCACTTTATGATCAAATGTCTGATACTGGACTTTGTTTCGACCGTAATACTGAGCATGTAAAAAGAGCGAAGGAAAAAAGAGTGTGACGCAAAAAAACAGGAAAAAACACGCTTTTATTAAATCCCTCCGGTTCATTATTCCCTCTAATTATCGGCTGTATTTCCCTATCAATTCTCCCTTTGCCAGAATGTGCCCTTCCATGGCAATCAATAACTGATCCTTCGTTGCTCCGGGCCCAAGTTCCAGACGTAAATCAAGAGCAAAGATCTTAAAAAAATAGCGGTGGGTTCCCCCGGGAGGGCAGGGCCCTCCGTATCCGACTTTTTTAAAATCATTCATACCCTGGATCCCCCCGATATGCATCTCTCTTTCAGGAGTAACATTCTCCTTCAGTTCTCTAGTTTCCGGCGGGATATCATATACGACCCAATGCACCCAGGTTCCCATAGGAGCGTCTGGATCATCACAAATAACAGCAATGCTTTTTGTCTCTTCAGGAACTGAATCCCAGGATAATGGAGGAGATATATCATCCCCGTCACAGGTGTATTTTCTTGGAATCATCCCCTCATTCTCAAAAACACGGCTCTTTATTTCAATTCTCATTCAAAGCCCTCCTTTTTAGTTTTCATCGCATTTATCTCTCTTTTTGAATGTAACAGCAGTCAAGAATATTGTCAATCCAACGGAGGGTTCCAATACAGTAAAAAAATAGAGATGTAGGTATATTCCCAATCTCTGGATCTGAATGTCCTAAAGAATAAAGAGAAGAGCTTTCTAAAAAATTCCCTCTTTTAGAATCGTTCTGTTTCTATCTTTTCTGCATATCCTGCATTGAAAATTGATCTTTCTTTTCATAATCAGAAGGAGGCTCAAATGTACCGGCAGGAGCGTTCTTTTTCGTTATCTCAACGACCTCAGATGTTGACTTTATATCATTTCCCATCATATTCATAGTGGATTCTGTTTTAATTTGGAAACCTTTGATCTTCATAAACTCCTTGGCAGAATCTTCTCCCAACATCATAGTGCCCTGAATCAATTTAGGAAGCATCTTTTCAGAATACATATTCCAGTCAAAAGGAACATCTGTGCTTGCCCAGATTTTCTGTTTTGTGGTCATCATCATTATGGTTATAGCAACATCATATCCGGAACAGTTCCAATTTCCGATCTTTTGGGTCTCACTGGTCGGGGTGACTTTGACGGTCATACTGCCAAACATCTGAGCAAACTGTGGAGGAAAATACTTGCTCATATCCAAAGGCAGGTCCATCTCAACATACGTTTTATCTTGATGATTGATCATATACATTTTGTTCTTGTTAAGGTCTATGATGACTGACTGCTCTGTTCCATGGGTAGCCATCTTATTATCAGCAAGCCAGATATGATTGATCTCATCTTTGGCAGGCTGGCTCTGCCCCATCATCTCAACTGCGTCAGTATGGGTTTTCTGTTGGATGTATACTTCAGCAGAAAATGAAAAGGCCGCAAACGCAAGCAAAACTAGAATAATGGTCAAGGTTTTTTTCATGTTATCTCCTTTGTATTCATAGATAGAAAAATTATACTGTCACACTGTTACAAAATCAATCTCTTTAAACATATTGAGTTGTTTTTGTTAAAAGTTTGTGAAAACCAAGCGGATCCCTGCTCCTTATTCTGCCTCTTCGTATCCCTTTAGAGTGTAATGGATAGCTCTGTCAAAAAACAATATCACCCGGTTATTCAAAGCCAAAGCCTGATTTAACTCAAGCACGTTGTCAATAAATCCTTCAGCCATTATTTTGAGCCAGAGATGTCGACGGGTAATGATAAGCGCCTGGATCACTTCCGAAACCTTGAATCCCTCCCTTTTCCTTTGTGCCCCCAAAGCTGTGTAGTGTTCCGCAATATCCTCCTTTGTCGTTTCACGTGATATCCACTTTCCGAGCTGGCTGTAAACCCTGTAAACACGTTCGTATAATTTATCTTCATCATAAGTGCAATAAGTTTTTGTGTACGGATGTTCCAGCAAATTATCAATGCATCTTATTGTGAGCTCATGAGCATTGCCTTCAATAAGATCCACCAGTTTTTTAGAAACAGTAATATGAGCAAAATATTTACTGGATTCCAAAATACCCTCCATCTATCAATATAGAACTTCAGAGGCCATTGTCAAATCACATACATGATTTTTTTGTTCCCAAACAATAATACTTGAAAATCACACTTCTTGGTGATAGCATGAAATTTTTATTAGGAGGAACTATGAAAATCTTTAAAAGCCAGTTTCATTATTTATTTTTTTCCCTTTTTATTTGTACCCTGTTGGTATCATCTCCTTTTTCTTTCGGCCAAAAAATCGATAAAAACATTCTCGACCGGATCGAATACCGCGAAATCGGCCCAACCCGTCAAGGAGGCAGATACGTTGACTTTGCGTGGTGTGAAAAAGAGCCGAACACTTTCTATGCGGCCACAGCTACGGGCGGGCTCTGGAAAACAACAGATAACGGAATCACTTTTGAACCTCTTTTTACAAATGAAAATATCTTCTCCATAGGAGACATTGCCCTATCCCCTTCAAATCCAAAAATTGTGTGGATCGGAACAGGAGAGGCTAACAATTCCCGGAGCACCTACTGGGGAGATGGTGTGTACAAATCCACGGATGCTGGAAAAACCTGGAAAAACATGGGACTCAAAGAGTCCCACCACATAGGCGCCATAGTGATCCATCCTCAAAATCCTGATATCGTGTATGTGGCTGTACTCGGTCATCTATACTCAGAAAATCCTGACCGCGGACTGTATAAAACAGAAGATGGCGGACAAACATGGAAAAAAGTACTGGATGTTGTCGTCAAAGGAAAAAACATAGGTGTGGTAGATTGTGTTATGGATCCTACGAATTCTGATGTCCTCTATGCGGCAACTTATGATAAGGTAAGAAAACCCTATACATTCAACCTTGGGGGACCCGGAAGCCGTCTTTATAAAACATCTGATGCCGGAAAAACATGGACACAATTGAGCGGCGGACTCCCTGAAGGAATGCTGGGGCGCATAGGTATTGACGTGTATCGGAAAAATCCGGATATCCTTTATACAACCATAGAAAACGCAAACAAACCGGGAATGTCAGACGAAGAAAGATATCAGGAGCTTTTGCATAACAAATCAAGCCAAGGAATGATCGGTGGTGAAGTGTACAGGTCAGATGACGCCGGAGAGACATGGAAAAAAGTAAGCCCGGACGGACAAAGCATCGGAGGCGCACCCGCATATTATTACGGTAAGATCATTACCGACCCGAATGATGATAAAGTGGTTCATGTCTTGAGCGCTGCTTCCTGGGGCACCTATGACGGAGGAAAGACTTGGAAAAGGCGCCCCCTTGGATTCGGCGGAGACGACCATGCCCTGTGGATCGACCCGAGAGACTCCAATCATATATGGCTGGGCTATGACCACGGCATGGGTATCTCCTATGACAGAGGAAAAAACTGGTATCACCCTGACAACCTTTCTTTAGCCCAGTTTTATGCCGTAGGCATTGACATGTCTTATCCGTACAACGTAGCAGGCGGCACACAGGATAACGGTTCTCATCTGGGTCCCAGCACCAAACGTGATTACAGTCCCATTCGATTTGAAGACTGGCAGAGTGTCGGCGGCGGAGACGGAATGTACAATGTGTTTGACTGGAAGAACAACAGATATCTTTATAATGAATCCCAATTCGGCCCCCTTCAGAGGATCGATTTAGAAACAGGAGAAACCAAAAACATTGCTTACAGGAACATTGACCCGGATATGAGGTGGAACTGGAACTCCCCTATCCTGGTATCTCCTCACAACAGTGATGTCATATACCACGGCGGCAACAAAGTGGTCAGATCCTCTTTCAGAGGAGAAGGCTGGGAAGTGATCAGCCCTGACCTGACCACAAACGACCCTGACAAGCTGACAACGGGAAAAGGAGGCGACGGAAACATTCAGTACTGCACCATAACAACCATTGACGAATCACCTCTTGTACAGGGAATTCTGTGGGTAGGAACGGATGACGGAAATGTCTGGATAACAAAAAACAGCGGCAAAGACTGGACAAAATTGAACGATAACATAACAGGCAATCCCGCATACTGGGTCAGCAGAGTGGAGGCTTCTCATCACTTTCCCGGGACAGCGTATGTATCCTACACCGGGTACCGAAGGGATGACTTTAAAGCTTTCCTTTATAAAACTGAAGATTATGGAAAGACCTGGACGAACATCGCCTCCTCTCTTCCTGACGAACCTGTGAATGTCATAAGAGAGGACCACAAAACTCCCGACCTGCTGTTTGTGGGAACAGAATTCGCCGTCTATGTTTCCATTGACAGCGGAAAAAACTGGAATAAAATGAAAGGCGATATGCCCACCCAGCCAATCCATGACATGGTCATCCACCCACGCGAAAACGACCTGATTGTGGCAACACACGGAAGAGGGATTTTCATTACTGACATCACAGTTTTTCAGGAATTATCGGAAGAAATACTTGAAAAAGATGTTCATCTGTTTGAAATAGAACCAAAAGTGATGTGGGTAAGCAATAAAGACCCGCACTACAGCTCATCAAATTTCAATGGAGAAAGTGAACCCAGAGGACTTATCATAAACTACTATTTAAAAAACCCGGCCGAACAGGATGTCACAGTGAAAGTTTTTAAAGGCAGTTTGCTGATCAATGAAATTAAAGGCAACAAAAAGGCGGGACTGAACCGCCTGATCTGGAATATGACGCAAAGAGTGGAGAGAACGCCTGAAGAAAAGAAAAGGATTCAGGAACGCATAAAGATGTATCAATCATACGGATATAATATGGATATTGATGTTGACTATGCCTACCAGCCTGTGGCTTGCGGAGAATTTGTGTTCAAGCTCTGTGTTGATGGTAAAGAGATTACAAAAAAGAGTTCCGTGCTCAAAGACCACTGGTATAAATAATCTCGAACTCACAGCTAATTCAAGTAGTTTACAGAAAGAATCCCGGCTGTTTATTTTCAAGGATCCGTTCAGGATGTCCTTACACGGGAATCCATCCACTGGATGATGTCCTTGACCACACGTTTATCTTCATTCTCCAGCAGGAGCAGATGGGAAAGCCCTTCATAAAGCTTGAGAGTTTTATCATCTGATCCGATTTTTGCGTACATCTCCTGACCGGCCTCAAAGCCTGTTATCTGATCTTCTCTGCTGTGAAAAATAAGCACAGGAATTTGTATCTCTTTGCAGCGCTGCCTGACCGCCTTTGAAGCTCTGATCAATTCCAACCAGGTCCGGTTATAAATCTTCCCGTGATATACCAGGGGATCCCTATCAAGCTCCTGTAAAACGTCAAGATCTTTGGACAGCGCATCCGGACTTATTTTTATTAAAGGCCAGCGGGGAAAAAGTATTCCAAAAGCCCAAAAAATTTTTTTCAAAAACCAGGGCATGACTTCTCTTATATTTAAAGCCGGGGCACTGAGTATCAATCCTCTTGCCTCCGGCTTTTTCTCAACGATATAGAGAGCTGATATCAAACCTCCCATTCCCTGACCCAGTAAGAATAACGGTTTTTGGGGAAATCTTTTTTTTACTAAATCAAAAAAGACTGATAGGTCATCCACATAATCATCAAAAGAATCAAGAAAGACCAGCGGCCCGTCTGATTTCCCATGACCTCTGATATCAAAAAGGCTCACAGCATAGTTGTGACTGGCTATAAGTCTAGAGATTTTTGTGTAACAGCCGCTGTGTTCCGTCAATCCATGCAGGAAAACGATCACACCCTTAGGATCTACCTCCGGAGTAAACGACTGCTCAAATAGTTTTATATCATCAAATGTTTTGAATAACTCACTGTTGAAACTGACTGTAATGCTGTTATTCCCCATTGGAGACCCTCCCTAAACAGAAAAAAGTAAAATATTTACAATTATATCTATCTATGTTCTACCAGGAAATCCCGTAGTCATCCCCGTAATTGCTAGCACCTCCCCATAATGTTTTGTGTTTCCAGTCGAAATAAATAGCGGTTATCGGTCCGGAGGTCCTTTCGATTTTATTGATTTCATAGCCCATGTTCTCGAGAATTTCAACTATGGAATCCGGTATAGAGTTGTTCAGAGTCAGCCTTCCCGGCCTTGCCGTATGTTCTCCGAAAGAACTCTGCATCTGATAACTAACAATATTAGAAGCCTCACAAGCCTCCTGCACATTCATTCCGAACTCCACACAGTTCAAGAAAAATTGAACAAGGTTTTGGTCCTGAGTATCACCCCCCTGAACCGCAAAAGAAAGAAAAGGCTTTCCCTCTTTGAGCGCTATCCCGGGAGTGAGTGTCGCTCTAGGCCTTTTGCCCGGAGCCACAACATTAAACGGATTTTTTTCTTTGTTGAGAACAAAACTCTGCATCCTTTGACTCATTCCTATTCCTGTTCGGCCCGCAATACAGGCTGGTATCCAGCCGCCGCTCGGCGTGACCGAGACGACCCAGCCTTCCTCATCCGCTGCCTGGATCGAAGTGGTCCCTGCTGTAAAATCAGATTCATAAGCCTTTTCCTCCTGGACTGTCAGCTCTTTCTTTTCTTCGCTGCCAACATTACTCCACTTTTCCAAAAGGTCAAGATAAGGATTGGTCTTCCCCTCGAACGGATACGGGTCTCCTGGTTTGACATCAGGATCATTGACATTCCAGTTCAATTTCTTCAGCCTTTCTTTGGCGTACTCTTTGGATAGGAGTCCTTTTATGGGTTCTTCCGGAGGAAAATAAGGATCTCCATAGTAGAAATCTCTGTCAGCATAGGCAAGGTTCATGACCTGATAAAGGGTATGGATATAATTAACACTGTTATATCCCATGTCTTTGAGGCCAATGTTTTCCAGCATGTTCAGCATTTGGAGCATCACAGGGCCCTGGACCCAGCAGGTCAATTTATAGACGCTGATATCCTTGTAGGTTGTCTTGACAGGCTCTTCCAAATAAACCTTCCAATCTGCCATATCCTGTTTTGTAATGAGGCCTCCCTGCTCCTGACAGCCTCTTGCGAATTCTTCAGCTATGTCTCCCCTGTAAAACCGGTCATAGGCAGCATATATGGCCTGCTTTCGATCCATTCCTTCCTCAAAGGCCTTTTCTTCCGCCTCGACTAATTTCTTTAGAGTATTCAGGAGGTCCTGCTGTTGAAACATTTCTCCTGCCTCAGGTGCCTCATGTTCCTGACCTAAATGAGGGAGCAGTACCTGTTTTGAATAGGGCCACTTCTTTATTCTATCTTTATTCTTTTCAACCCGGTTGACAAAGTCCTGTTCCACAGGATAACCTTCAGCCATTTCCATGGTGGGCTCCAGAACCTGTTTGAGGCTCATGGTCCCAAATTCAGCCAGCATGGTCATAAGGCCTCCCGGCGTTCCGGGAGTCACGGCAGCAAGAGGGCCGTATGCCGGAGGATATTCCATTCCGTTTTCTTTAAAGAATTCCGGAGTGGCTCCTGTTGGTGCGACACCAAGGGCATTTATCCCTATAACTTTTTTCGTGTGAGGATCATATATAAGAGCCTGCGTTTCTCCTCCCCAGCTCAGAACATCATACATAGTGCAGACAGCCGCCAGCATGGCACAGGCTGCATCCACAGCATTACCTCCCCGCTCAAAAATCTTTGCGCCTGCGGTGGCACCCAAGGGTTTACCAGTTATAGCCACCCAGTGCTTTCCATGGAGAACAGGCTTTTCTGTCCTGCCGTATATAAAGGATCCATTAAGAGAGACAATCATAGAAAAGAGACTTATTATACAAACTGATTTGATAAAACACTTGCGGAAATCAAACATCTATACCCTCCTCAAAAAATACTTTTATTTGCCTGCTTCTAAGCAGTGCTTTTCCATCTTTGACCTCCATTTTTCCATGAGTTCCTTATTCAACTCGAGGGGAGGCTTTGCATCTTCAGGCAGGAAAGACTTATAAGGATGTTCCTTTTCATAAGCCTCAAACTCTTCTTTCATCTTGATCAATAAATTTTCGTTTAAGTAGAGATCAATGGCTGTAGCTGCCATCACTTTGGCTCCCGAAATAAGGCCTTTCCATGCAGTGGAACCAAAATTACTGGCTACGGCTGACCAGTGATGGGAGATCGCTCCCGGGACTCGGCCCGGAAAAAGCAGTGTAGCCGTGGGAACGACTCTCGTAACCTCTGAGACATCTGATGAACCGCCTCCGACAAATCTCTCACTATTGTAGTTCATTAATTTACCTGCTTTCGTGGGCATTCCTGTTTCAGGTTTTCCTAGCTCCTTCTGAAGGAGTTTGGCAAATCCATTTTCCTTCTCGGTCCACTCGGGCATCCCCACCAGTTCAATATTTTCCTGAATCAGCTCTGCCAAGGCTTTGTTCGCATTTCTCTGGTGGATGGCGGAGAGCACTCTGAATTCCATTTCCGTATCAGTTGCGAGCGCCCCGGCTTTGGCACAGTTGATGACCTTTTGGTGCATTTCCTCCAGTATTGAATCGCTGTTTCTCACAAAATACCACACGCTTGCTCTATCCGGGACAACATTGGGCGCCTCCCCTCCTTCGGTTATCACATAATGCATTCGGTAAGTAAAGTAAAGGTGTTCTCTCAAATAATTGGTGGCGACATTCATTATTTCCACCGCATCCAATGCGCTCTTCGCTGTCCATGGGGAAGCCCCGTGCGAGGTGACTCCTTTAAAGTAAAGACTGTGGAAAACACGGCATTTCCGCCTGTTCCATATCCTGTAGCCAGCACACTTGAGTTATGGTTATCAATAACCGCATCCACGCCATCGAAGAGACCGGCTCTTACCATATAAGGCCTGCTGATAAGAGTTTCCTCTGCCGGAGAACCAAAGACTTTTATGGTTCCCTCAATGCCGTATTTATCTAAGACCTGCTTAACAGCTATTGCCGCAGCCGCTGCTGCGGTGCACATCGTGTTGTGCCCGCAGCCGTGCCCGGGAGCTCCATCTATGAGGGGATCCTTTTCAGGGACTCTCCCCTTCTGGGACAGCATGGGCAGTGCATCAAACTCTCCCAGTATGCCAATAACAGGAGTTCCCGACCCATAAGAAGCGACAAAACACGTCGGCATTCCCGCCAACCCGCGTTCGACCGTAAATCCGGCCTCCTCCAAGGTATCCGCCAGTAATTTCGATGATTTGAACTCCTGCATCCCCAGTTCCGCATAAGACCAGATGGCATCTGATATTTTCCCGAACTTTGCGACTGTTTCAGTCTGATCAAGCCATTCCAAAGCAACATTTTTTTCCTTTTGTTTTTTTGCCGCAGCAAAGCTGTTTGAATTCAATCCAATAAGAAAAAGCATTAAGACAAAATAAATCAAAAACTTGCGTTGGTTTAATCTCATTAATTTATTCCTCCGTTTTTTTTATTTCCTTCCCCAGATAAAAACATTTGCTTCCTGTTTTCCCTCACCGGCCTTTCCTGCATACAGTCGGTTCGGTTTGGATATTAAACTTATATCAAGCCTGTTATATAAGTCAAGAATTTCAATGGCTCAAAAACATTTCTAACCTGACCTATTCATAAAAAAATGGCGATGTTTTTATTATCAATTAATTATCAGCGATATGCATGGTTATTCCAAAAATGACAATTGAAACTATTTTCCAATTCAGGTATTTCATTTTAAT